>Ga0302250_1001351_pt1 | contig 18679 bp, 9 predicted proteins | sample AAG_RA_Asp_MG_FD_193536 | JGI IMG/M metagenome (GOLD analysis project Ga0302250, IMG submission 193536) | Enriched activated sludge microbial communities from anaerobic digester in WTTP, New Holstein, Wisconsin, United States - AAG_RA_Asp | ecosystem: Engineered > Bioreactor > Anaerobic >... | reverse complement strand
TCTTTGGCGGTCCGTTCGATCAGGTTGGCAACTTCATGGACGCTTGCCGTGATCTCTTCCGTAGTGGCAGCCTGCTCCTCGGTTGCTGCAGCCACCTCCGAAGCGCTGTTGGCCACGGTCTCAGCTGCCTTCTGGATTTGCCGGAATGCTTCAAGTGCCTGCTGCGATTCCTCGAAGCCCTTGCTGACCAGCACTTTGGAACCTTCCATGGCATCGGTTGCCTTCTTTGTTGCAAGGTTGAGTTGCGTGATCATCTCTTCGATCTTTTCTGCGCTTGAACGGGACTCCTGCGCCAGTGATTTGACTTCAGAAGCAACGACTGCAAATCCCCGGCCATGCTCTCCTGCCCTTGCAGCTTCTATCGCTGCATTGAGCGCCAGAAGATTGGTCTGGCTGGCCAGGTCGCGGATCAGGACGATGATCTTGCCGATGTCGTTCATCTGCTTCTCAATATCCTTGACAATGCTGTACACATTGTTGGTGGAGGTAGTAATCTCCGTCATATCCTTGTTGACATTTTCCGCGAGGATCGCACCGCTCCTAGCCGAGGTATTGGCATTGTTGGCCTGGGATGAGACGCTCTCCATGCTTGAAGTGATCTCCTCGACTGCTGCGCTCATGTCCTGCATTGCCTTGGCCATCTGATCGACGCCCTCGGCTGCCTTCTGCGCATTCTCAGAAACGATACCGGCATTCTTTGCGATCTGGGTGATGCCCTTGGATGCATCTTCAACACTGCTGGTCGCATTATCTGCGGTTGAGGTAAGATCCTGCATCTGCCTGTTGACATCACCGATGTTCTTCTTGAGGCTGCCAATCAGCCCGCGTATGCCGTCCCGTAACCGGACAAGCTGATCATGGGACTCTTTTGTATCTTCGTCAGATTCCGCAATATCCAGCCGTACCGTAAGGTCGCCTTCAGCGGCTTTGGTACACGTCTTAATGAAATCATTCACGCCGGCATCGAAGTATTTCATTATCTTAGCCGAGCGTTCCTGGCTCTTCCTGATATCATCCAGGTGTTTGCGTTCATCGGTCATATCCTGGTAGATCGTCAGGATGTTCTCGATCTCTCCCTTATCGTCAAGAAGCGGGATGGTCTGCCGCACAACGGTCTTGATCCCTGTTGTGAAATCGAAAACGCCCTCCCCTTTTGCATTGCGTTTGAGCTTTCGCGCTTCCTCAAAACCCTCTCCGGAAGCTGAAATCACTTTGAAATCTCTCGGGCCCATTGCAAGTACCCGATCTCTGGTGTATCCCGTCAGATCAAGGAATGCCTGGTTGACATCAACAATTTTCAGATCAGTACTCCAGAGCGCTGTTGCATAGGGACTCTGGTGGAAAAGTGCATTTGCCCTTCTCTGAATTTTTACGTTATCCTCACCCATTTCCATCACCCATAAAAAGTTTTTGTACGTGATCACCGGATAATCATTATTGTATTTAAATTTGTTTAGTTGTGAATATCAAAGATATAGTAAATCAAAGAACAATAAGGGGAACGTTCATCAATAACAAAAAAATTTTACATAGTTGAAGAGCGATTCACTAAACAATGGGGAGTAACGAGCGTGAGCTGGGTCGTATCCGGGATTTCCTTCAGGGCCACCGGAAAGGTCTGACGATTGCAGAGATCTCCCGGCTTCTTGGACTGAACCGTATCTCCGCATCGAAATATCTCAATATGCTCGTAGCATCCGGACAGGCTGAGATGCGGGTGCACGGCCCGTCCCGGGTCTTCTACCCTTCGCAGCGTGTCCCGCTGTCAGCCCTTCTGAATCTCTCCACCAGCATGATGCTGGTGATGGACGAGAGCCTGACAATCACGGATGTGAATTCCTCCTTTCTTTTGTTTTTCTCGCTGGAAAGAATGGACCTTGTCCGCCAGCGGGTTGAATATTCGCCGGTTGCGGCGTATTTTGACGGGGACATTCTTGACAACATCCGGTAGGCTCTCGATGGCAGGGAAAATACCGGTGAAGTGAAGATCCATGTAACGGGAAAAACATGTGTCCTGCGTGTACGGTGCATCCCGATGGTTTTTGAGTCCGGGGATCCGGGAGTCACCCTCATTGGTGAAGATATCACCGAACTTACCCTGCTCCGCTGCCATCTGGACGATCTTGCTGAAGAACGTTCCCGCGAACTGATGGACAGCAATATCCGGCTTCTCAGAACGCTGGGAAATCAGAAGAGATCCCTGCGGGACCTGAAAGCAAGGGAGAACAAGTACCGCGAACTGGTGGAGTCTGCCAACAGCATTATCCTGAAACTGGATCTGGACGGGAAGATCATCTTCATCAATGAATTTGCCAGGATCTTTTTCGGGTATCCGGAGGAAGAAATACTGGGAAAAAATGTCCTTAACAAGATTATCCCTTCGGAAAAATCATATTCGCGTGACCCGGAAAAGATCCGGAAAGCCCTCAAGCACTATCCGGAAAATTTCCAGTCGCATATCAGCGAGAATATCCGGAAGAACGGAGAACGGGTCTGGGTCTCGTGGACCAACAGGAGTATCCGGGACGCGAAAGGAAACGTTATTGGTCTCCTCGCAATCGGCAACGACATTACCGACCGGAAGAAGGCAGAAGATACCCTGAAACAGTCCGAACAGACACTGTCTGCAATCATCGATTTCCTTCCCGATGCAACCTTTGTTATTGATACGGGGGGAACGGTCATAGCCTGGAACCGGTCGATAGAACGGCTGACGGGGGTAAAAAGCGGGGATATCCTGGGTAAAAATAATTATGAGTACGCGCTGGCTTTTTACGGCAAACGGTTTCCCGTCCTCATCGATTATGCGCTGGACCCGGAAAAGGTACCGCCGGCAGATTACCAGTTTACCCGCAACGGGGATATCCTCTTTGCAGAAGTGAAATCCACGCACCTGAAATCCGGAGGGATCTTTGTCTGGGCAACGGCAGCTCCGCTGTATGATTCATCAGGAGCGCTCATCGGTGCAATAGAATCCTTCCACGATGTCACACCCCTGAAAAAGACAGGATCAGTACCCTTGGATCAGAAGCGAAGAACTACGTTGGGATAACCGGGAAAGGGATCCTGACAGGAACAATTACTCCGCTTCGATATTCTCGATGAGTTTCCGGATATCGAGCCAGATGATGAGTTCGCTCGTCTCCCGGTCCTGGACCTTCACTTTCTTTTTGATGATACCGCGGATGGCGGTGTCCTCGGCGTTCATGGCCCCCGAGGTATAGTCCACCTGCGAGTTCTCGAATGTGGAGACCGAGGTGACATCATCGACCAGGATACCGGTCTTGGCTTTGGTGACCGTGCTGTCGAGCACGATGATACGCGAGTTCTCCATCAGTTCCCCGCTGCTCTCCTTAAGGCTGAGCCGGTGCCTCAGGTCGATGATGGTGGTGATCTCGCCGCGGAGGTCCATGATTCCCCTGATGTACGACGCGACATTGGGGAGTTTTGTGATAGTCGTGTATTCGACCACCTCCTTGATATCGAAGAGGTCGACAGCGAACTGCTCTTTTTCGAGTGTAAAGACAACGACCTCGAAGCTCTTGTTCAGGTTATTGGCAGCATCCGGTTTTCTGGCTGGGGCCGGGGCTGCTGCCGGAGCCGGGACATTCGCGGGCTCTGGTGCGGCAGGGACCTCCGGCGCTGGTGTCGCATCCGGTTCATCTACGGGGTCCGGTGTTACCGGGGCCTCCGGCTCAGGCGTTATTTCCGGTGCATTCAGCGGCTCCTGCTCGTTGGCAGGCTCCTTTGCAGGTGCCTTCTGTTTCTTCCCTGATTTTTTCGCTGATCTCTTTGCTGCCATGGCGTGTCCTCCTGTCAGGTGACTGGTGAATTTCCGGTGATCCCCTTGTTGTCATGGAAGCTCTTTAACTGTTGTGTTGCGCCGGGGCCCGGCGCATCCTTATCGCCCACCGGATCAATTATTATCTCAATGGCTGGACAGGCTGAACCGGAATGTACGGCGTCAGGTCCGCTTCCCCCTGCCGGGACGGCCCTGCTCGCTGAACTGGAGTCCTCCCGCGACCTCATTGCCCGCTGGCTTGTCCGCGATTCGCATGCGATCACCGATCACGACCTCAATTACCTGACTGTCTCATACATCCTCCGGATCCTCTTTCTAAAAACCGGCCAAGAGTGCGGGTTCGTTGAACCGGGAACGCTTGCGGCCCTTGCCGAGTGCGATGGGATCGCAAAACGTATGGACCGTGCGTGTTCCGATGCCGGGCTCGACCCGGCTCTCTTCTTCAACAAAGGTCCCGCAGGTCCCCGTGCCCTGCCGGCACTGCATGACGAACCGCTCCGGGCAGTTATCATCAGGCTGGACAACGCGGATCTCTCTGCCCCGATAACCGCTCTCCCTGTGGAAGAACTTGCTGCTGTCTTCGACCATTTCCTGGCCACCCGCCTGCAGGTAGGGGAGGGATACCGGGTTGTACGGTCCGGGAAGTCCGCGCTGCTTTATACGGGATGCGTTGATGTCCCTTCCGGGGAAGTTGTTGCACAGGTCGTGGGCCGGGCTCTTCCTTCTTGGGGCGTTCCGCATGCTTGTCCGGGACATCCGCGGCCGCCGGGACCGGGAGCCGAGCTTTGCGGAGTTCCAGGAAATTCTTGCAACATCCGTTTATGGCACTGACATCGACCCGGAGTCCGTAAGCGCAGCGCGTCTCGTACTGCTGCTCGCGTTCATCGATGAGTGCCGGAAGGCCGGCGCAGAGGCACCCGACCGGGATCAGATTACGGCGGCGTGCCGGGCGCTCAGTGAAACAGTCCGGTCCGGCAATGCCCTGATCGCTCCGGACTATTTTGCCGGCAAACCGGTCTTCCCGTTCAATGCTGAGGAGCGCCGGCGCGTGAACGCGTTCGACTGGCAGGCATCGTTTTCGGCCGTTATGGCCGCGGGCGGGTTCGATATGATAATCGGCGCACCCCCGCCGTACCGGCCGTTTGCCGTGAAGGCACGCGAGGAGTACTTCCAGACTCATTATGACAGCTATGCAATCTCGGCCGGCCTGTACGGGTACTTTATCGAGCGTGGCCTCTCGCTCCTCCGCCCCGGGGGGACAATCGCTTTCCTGGTCCCCGGGACATTTTTGCGGTCAGAGCATGCCCGGCCGCTCCGGCGGCTGCTCCTCTCCCGCCAGATCCGGCAGATCGCCTGCACCAAACGGACACGCATGTTACCGGAGGGGGAGATCCCGGTACACCTCCTTGTGCTGAACAACCGTCCGCCCGGGGATCCCTTCACCGTCTCCCCGGATCTTTTTTTGGACCGGTGTGACTTCCTTTTCGACCAGCAGGTGCTGGACGATGGCGGATGGAGGCTTGAGGACACGCGTGCGGCAGCAATCCTGGAGAAGGTCCGGGCAAAAGGAACGCTGCTCGAGGAGTATGTCATGGGGGAGATCGGAACAGGGACGCACGCTGTCCGGGCCAATCCGCTTGTTGTGGACAGGGACCTGCGAAACCGGCTGACAAAACATGCCTGGTGGGCCCGGCGCTTTTTCGTCCCTCTCCTCCGCCCGGCAGATGTCCGGCGCTACGTGCCGGTAAAACCGTCCCGGTTCGTGATCACCGGAACGGGCAGCAGCAGGATCCGGAAATGCCGGGAACTTGTGCAGTACCTGGACAACAGCCGGGAGCCTGCAGGCAGGGAGACCGGTCACGGTGTCCGCGATGATGAACAGGGAGGATTTCAGGAAAATTTGCCGGACCATTTCCTCCCGGAAAAACCGGTGCAGAAAATAATTTTTGCATCCTATCAGCACAGCCCGGCATTCTGCCTTGATCACAAAGGAAGGTACGCCATCACGAGCACGCTCTCTGCCATTCTCCGGAACGATCCGTTCCTTGTCGCGATCCTGAACTCAGCGCTCGGCCGGTTCATCATCGGGCATACCTGTCCGTACACGGACCGCGGATATCATATGAGCCCGGCAGCGATCGGGAAAATTCCTGTCATCGTGCCGGATTTTGAAAAATTTTCCGAGAAAAAAATGTACGAAAGGATTGTTGCACAGGTCTTGCAGATGATCTCGCTGTATGAATATCGGTTCAGGGCAAAGACCGACCAGGAGCGCCGGCTCGTGCAGCAGGAGATCGATGCAACAGACGTCCGGATCGATGCGCTGGTGTACGAGCTGTACGGGCTGACACCGGAGGAGATCGCGGTCGTCGAAACGAGTTCTTCCTGAAAGGAAGATCGAGGAGAGAAGAGTGGAGCTCTTCGAAGGGAGATCTTCGTGAACGGAAGACCCCGTCGTCAAGGGGGTCTCCCGGGCCCTTTATAAATGAAGTTCAACACTTCCTTTTAACCAGACCCCCTCTAAAACGGTCACAGAAGCCTCCGGACAGGGTGTTTTTCCGGACCTAGTAAAATACGTCCGAAAAAAGGGGGCGCCGGACGCCCGCCAATTTGCAGGTTGAATCGGGGTTATAATTGCCTCATTTTGAGAAAGAACCCCAAAATGTGCGTATCTCCATCGGCGTGGACCACGTTTCCACTCCACGAAAAAGTGACCTTCGTCCTTTTGCCAATCCGGGCATTTTACGGGCTTTTCCGAGAGACTCTTTTCCGGGACCCCCCATTCGGGGGAGTATTCCCGGGGGCAATCAGGGGGATGGGGATATCCGGCAGGGGGATGTCCACCCGGTACGGGGCCTTCTTCCAGTACGCCTCCCGGTAGTGCGGGTTCCGGTACCCGTCCCGCGTGTTCTCCTCGATCTCCGCGGTTGCGGCCGGCATGATGAGGAACCGCCGGTACATCCGCTCGTTCTGCGTCCGGAGCCAGAGCTCGCGGAAAACGTACGGCGGGAGGGGGAGCGACCGGACCTCTGCGACTGCATCCGGGTATTTATCTTCGATAACGGGATCCGCGCCAAGTCCGTACCGGGTTTTCATCATCGTTACGGCGATCATCACCGCCTCCCGGTACATGAACCCCTCGAATGGTACAGCTATATCGGTGTTCTCCGCCCAGTGATATCCCATCCGCTCTGCGAACGCTTTCCCCTCGCCTTTCAGGTCCGGTACCCTCCGTCCTTTCACGCTTTCATTCACCTGCTACCGCGCCGGGAAAATTCGCGCGGAAATATTTCTCTAAGTGAATGAATCAAAAAGAGATAGGCTTTCCTGTCCGGGATCTGGTCGCATCAAGGAAAACAATCCCAAAAAAACTCTCACTGGCCGGCAATCCGCCATCGCTCTTTCGGCACGGTGATCTCGAACCGGGCACCAACCCCAACATACCCGGTCTCGCGGATGGTGATGCCGGTGATCCCGAGGATCTCCCGGGCCAGGAAGAGCCCGAAGCCGGTATGCCTGCCGAACCCCTTCTCGAAGATCTTCTCTTTCTCTTCCGGCACAACGCCGACCCCGTCATCTTCCACATAGATGACAAGGCCGTCCGGCGCCCTCTCACACCGGACCCCGATTGTTGTCACGTGCTCGCCATGGCACAGGGCATTGTCGAAGAGATTGAAGAAGACCCGCTCCAGCATCGGGTCGGCGAAGATCTCCATTCCCCGACAGGTTCCCGAGAACGAAACCTCCGGCCTCGCGGTTTTTTCCATGATCTCTTCGAGCCTGAACCACGCCGGGGTCTGGGCGCCCAGCTCCTGGTACGCCTTGGTGAACTCGATCTGGCTGGTGATCGTATCCGTAGCAGTCTCGATCTTCTGCATGAAGTCGATAACAACCGGGTCCGTATTGCTCAGCTCCACCAGCTGGGCATACCCCCGCAGCACGGTCAGCTGGTTGGCGACATCGTGGCGGGTGATGCTGTTGAGCAGGCTGAGCTTCCTGTTCGTGTCTTGGATTGCCTGCTCCATGGCCTTCCGTTCCGTGATGTCCCGGACGATCCCCTCGGCACCGGTAATGGTTCCGTCATCTCCTTTCGCAAACTGGATATTGAGGGAGGCCCAGAACGATGTACCGTCCCGGTGCCGCATCATCTCGGCACGGTCTGAGATCTTTCCCTCATCATGCATTTTTTTCATCACGGTTTCACGCTGTTCCGGATCGAAATACAGGGATTCTATCGGCAGACCGATCATCTCGGGAAGTGAACCGTAGCCGAACATCCGGGCTGCCGACGGGTTCACCATCGTGATCTGCCCGTCCCTGCCGGTACGGATGTACGCATCCTGCATGCTATCGAGAATACGGCGGTGCTCCTCCTCGCTCTTTCGCCGCGCCCGTTCGGCCTTCTTCCGGTCGGAGATATTCCAGGCAAAGACCAGCGAACCATGCTGGCCCTGGTACCTGAACGGTACTGCGGACACCTCGACTTCGACTTCGCTGCCGTCCAGCCGCAGGTAAATTTCTTCAAGCGACGGTTCCGTTACGTGGTCTTCATAGATGCCGAGTACCCGGTTCCTGACAACATCATGGAACCGGGGATGGATCCGGTCGAGGAATGGCGTCCCGATGAGTTGTTCTCCTGAAGATGCCCCAAAGAGCCTGATGGCTGCCGGGTTCAGGTACAGGAATTTCCAGTCGGCTGAAATATAGATGGCCTCGGGAGCGCCTTCGATCACCCGGCGGAATGTCTCTTCGCTCTCTTTCAGTGCAGCCTCTGCAAATTTCCGTTCCGTGATGTCGGTCATGAGGCAGATGATCGCAGGTTTTCCCTGCCACGTGATCCGGGCTGTCGAGCTGAAGACCCAGATCGGCCGCCCCCCTGCACCCCGGATCCGGTAATCGCAGGATTCGGGGGCCTCGTTTCCGGCCTCACACTTGATATGGTGCGTTTTCAGCAGTTCAACGTCATCGGGCCAGATGAAATCCAGGATCTGCCGGCCTACGATCTCCTCTTCGGGAACACCAAGAATTTCGGCCCCCTTCCGGTTGATAAAGAGGATATTCTGGTCCTGCACGATCGCGATGATCTCCCTTGCGTTCTCCACGAGCGTGCGATACCGTTCCTCGCTCTCGGCCAACACTTGTTCGGTCCGCTTTCGTTCGGTGATGTCGCGGAAGGCAGCCAGGACAGACGGGAGACCTTCGTACGGGATTCGCGTTGCCGCAACCTCGACCGTGAACGGCTCCCCGTCAACAGTGAGGAACCGCTCTTCCTGAAGGGATAATGTTCTTCCTTCATCATACAGCTGGTGGAAGTCTTCCGCGGCCCTGGCATATTCGTCCGGATGAATGAACGAAAGGATGTCCTTCCCGACGAGATCCTCCGGCCGGGTGGCTTTTACAAGCCGGACCGTTTCAGGATTGACATAGAGGATCTTCCCGTCGCGATGTACAGCAACGGCAACGGGGGCGAGTTCCAGCAGTGAGCGGAATTTCTCCTCGCTCTCACGAATACGCCGCTCACCGAACGCCAGTTCCTCGTACTGCCCCCGGAGTTCCTCTTCCGATGCCGTGAGCTGTTCGTACGATTGCATGAGTTCCTTGTTCGTTTTGGTGACTTCCTCCTCTGCCTTAACGCGGTCGGTAATATCGCGTCCGTGGAAGAGGAGCCCCTGGATACCCTTCACATCGGGCAGGTAGGTTATCGATCCCTCGATGAAGAGCGTATCTCCCCGGGAATCACGTATACGGAACGGCGGGACCGGCACCGGCTCACCGGGTTTTTCGATGGCGCTCCTCCCGCCCGACAGGATGATCTCCGAGTCTTCCGGGAAGATCCCAAAAAAAGCACATACCCCGGCATACTCCTTTTCCAGCAGGGCATCCGCGCTCTGCCCGGTTATCCGCTGGATCGACGGGCTGATATACGTGTAATTCCCGTTGACATCAGAGATTGTGGTAAGGTCCGGGATGTTCTCCGTGAATGCCCGGAACTTCTCCTCAGAGATCTTGAGAGCCTCCTGCTTTGCGGTCAGTTCGTCCAGCTGCTGGCGGAGCTCCTCCTCGTTTGCCGCGATCTGCTCGTACGAAGCGCTGAGTTCGTCGCTCTTCTTCTGCAGTTCCTTTTCTGCACGTCGCCGGTTTACGGCATACCGGATCTTGTTGGCAAGTTCGGCAAACTGCGCTCTCGGGTCCCCGCCTTTCTGGATATAGAAGTCTGCACCGTTATTGAGCGCTTCGATGACGATCTCTTCGCGGCCCCGGCCGGTGAAGAGGAGGAACGGGAGGTCGGGGGACCGTCTCCGGATCTCTTTTAAGAAGGTTATCCCGTCCATCCCCGGCATCTGGTAATCGGAGAGTATGGCATCGAACGAGTGGATCTCCCGGGTGCCAAGGATTCCTTCTGCCGAGGTCGAGGTCAGTACCCGGAACTCTCCTGACTGCTCCAGGAAGATCTGTGCAAGTTCCAGAAGATCCGGCTCGTCATCGACGTAGAGGATTGAGATCATTTGTGCAGGTACCCGTCTGTTGGTAATCTAGAGAAGAATATTATAATATAAAAAAGATCGCGTCTGCCCGGGATATCCGGTGGCCGGTTCCAATCCTGCCGGCAGCAAAAATTATTTGGAAACAACTATGACGTCCGGCATCTCCGGAGTGCTATGAAGAAATGCCCGGAGTGCGGGGCGAACATTCCCTACAGCGATAATTATTGTTATGTATGCGATCGCACGTTCGAGGATTCCGCACCTGATGGCACGGACCGCCCCCGCCTCGATCTTACAAAAGAGGAATGGAGAAAGCCCTGGGCGGCAGCACTTCTCTCTGCAGCGGGTATCGGCCTTGGACAGTTCTACAACGGGGAGACGGCCAAAGGGATCTTCTGCCTCGCAGTTGTTCTCGGGGCACCATTTCTTCTCCCCCTCTTCACGCCGTTCAACCCGGTTTTTGTTATGGCAGTAGCTTGGGCAGCGGCCATTGCCGATGCCTGGCTCTCTGCGGGAAAGATCAACCAGCTGCAGAAAAAATTTGTAAAAAAGAGCATCCTTTTCTGGCCGGAAGTTGCCTGCCTGGTCATCGCGTGCGGCCTGCTCCTGCTGGTCGTGTTTGCCCCGCATGCAGCCGCCCACAGCCTGACCATCACCGCCGGGGCGGTTGCCGATACGAAATACCCGGCCTCCGCTCTCCCCTTGTACGAGTCGGCGGTTGCCCTCTCTCCGGACGATACGGAGATCCGGATGAGCGAGGCAAAGCTCCTGCATACCCTCGGGAGGGATGAAGAGGCGCAGGCGACTCTCCGCTATCTCATGGATACTCAGCCGAACGAGACGGCTCCGCTGGTGATGACCGGGAATATCCTGTACGAGAATGGCGAGTACGAGGCTTCGCTCCGGTATTTCGAGAAGGCGCTCTCGCTCAACCGGAATAATGCCGCGATCTGGGTTCGAAAAGGCGATGCGAACCTAGCGATTGCCATTGCAGATATGCAGAAGATGCGTAAGCAGTACCGCACGCTCACCTCCGGCAGCGCATCAGGGTCTTCAGATGTCCCGGCAACAGACGTGGATGCGTTCAAATCCACACAGTCATACCGCGATGCGATGGCAGCTTATAACCAGGCTATCAAGATCGACCCGCTCATGAGCGTGGAGATCTCCGCCCACGTCCTTGCCGCAACCCAGTCGCTCGTTGAGATGTACGATGGTATCCTGGACGACATCGGCTCTCCCACTACCTTTCCGGCCTGAGCGTGTCAGCAAACCCGGGTACTCACTCGTTCCTAGGAGGATTCCTCGTCCGGTACGCCCCGTTCGGCACCGTGATCTCGAAGCACGCGCCCCTGCCCGGCTCACCGGTCTCCTTGATCGTGATGTTCGTAAGGGAGAGGATCTCCCGGGCAAGGAACATTCCAAGGCCGGTGTTCGTCCCGAACCCCCGTTCGAAAATGCGTTCCTTGTTCTCCCTGTCGATACCGACCCCGTTGTCTTCCCAGACGATGACGAGGTCTTCACCGGACGGGCGGGTAGTGACCCGGACCTCCGTGACCTGTTTCCCGTGACGGACTGAATTGTCGATAAGGTTGAAGAATACCTTCTCCAGCATCGGGTCGGCCAGGATCTCAATGCCCTGCACACTTGTCTTCAGGGAGACGGACGGCGGGATATGGGGACGGGGCATGACGGAGTCGAGCGCTATCCACTGCGGCTCATGGGTACCGAGGTTCTGGTAGATCCGGGAAAATTCTATCTGGGACTTGATCGCGTTGGTGGCATAACGGATCTTCCTGAGATGCTCTTCCTCACCCGGATCAGTGCACTGCTTCTCGACAATCTTGAGGTTACCGAGAATCACGGTTATCTTGTTCAGGAGGTCGTGCCGTGTGATGCTTCCCAGCAGGTTGAGCTGGCGGTTGGCCCGCTTGAGCGCCTCCTCGGCTTTCTTGCGCCTGGTTGTGTCGATAGCCACACCCCGGAACCCGGTTATCTTCCCATCGACCCCGGTAACCCGGAAGGGCCGGATCTCCATCACCAGGTCGTGGCCATCGCGGTGACGGGCTACCACCTCGAAGGGAAGCAACGTGGCTGATGAAGAGAGGATGAGGGTGGCAAGGGTACGCGTGACAAGCGCCTGCAACTGATCTATGACCAGTCCTTTGAAGGGCTGGCCTATCAGTTGTGCCGGATCATAGCCGAGGATCTCCTCCACCATGGGACTGATATAGACAAACCTTCCCATCGTGTCGACCTCCCAGATGATGCCAGGCGTTGTCTCGACAAGGGAGCGGAACTTCTCCTCGCTCTCCAGGAGTGCGTTCTCAACCTGCTTTCTCTGGGTGATATCACGGATGACTCCGACAACACCCACCGGCTTTTTGTTGTTGTCAAAGGCAAGGGCAATAATGGTCTCGGTCCAGACCGTGGAACCATCCTTCCGGTAAAATTCCAGCTCCATGGTGCTGCTGGGGAGCACGGTATCACCGGCCCTCAGATTATCAAGCCCTGTTTCCCGCGATCTGGTGATCACTTCAAACGATGCCGGCGTAATAGCATCGGAGAGGGATTGTGCCATGGCTTCTTCCGCGGTGAACCCCCGGAGGGCTATCACCGAGGGGGAAATATACGTGATGTGCATGTCCATGTCGGCTGTGAAGATCACGTCATGGACATTCTCCGCGAGGAGCCGGTACTTGGCCTCGCTCTGCCGGAGCGCCTCCTCAGCCTTCCGGATGTCCGTGATATCCTGGTTTGCCCCGTGCGTTCTGACGGTCCTGCCCTCCTCGTCCTTTTCGAGCCGGATCCTCACTACGACATGCCGGATCTCCCCGTCTCTCCGTATGATCCGGTGTTCGATCTGGGAGAGGTAGTCCGGGTCCGTTGTATCCAGCGACCGCGCAACCTCCACTCCCACCAGGTGGCAGTCGTCCGGGTGGACGAATTCGCGGGCATAGACCTCAGATGACATCAGGTTGCCCCCTTCCCGTTCCGCGGTGGTGCCGTACAGAGTATAGAACCGGTCATCGAACGTGAAGAGGTCTTTTGCAACATCGTACTCCCAGTTCACCAAGTGTGCGAGGTCCATGGCCTCGGCCAGCAGCTGCTGGCTCCTGCTCAGTGCATCCTCTGCCCTCTTGCGCTCGGTAATGTCGTGGACGGAGATGAGATCGGCCGGCTGTCCCTCGTATGTGATCACCTTTCCGAGGCTCTCGATGTAGATCTCCTTTTTTTTCTCGGTAATGACTTTGTACTGCGCGAGGTAAGCGTCGTGGCCCTTTGCAACTTCGGCATAGTCCCTGATGACGGCCGGCTGTGATTCGGGAGCAACGAACTCCATCACGTTCCTGCCATGGAGGCCCTTGCCCCCGCCGGATACTTCCAGCATTTGCGCGACGGCAGTATTCGCGAACAGGATGTTCCCGGTCATATCGGTGATGAAGATGCCTTCAAGGGCGTATTCCACAAGAGATCGGAACTTCTGTTCGCTCTCCTGTAAGGCCCGGGTCATCTGCATGCTCTCGATCTCCGCTGCCGCTTTCACGGCAATGATGTCCACGATCTCCTGCATGGATGGGACGATACGCAGCGGGCTCCGCGAGAGGGCACAGAGGATACCAAAGACGTTTCCCTCCGCGTCGCGGAGCGGGGTGCCGACATAACTGCGGATGTTGAGTTTCACGATGTCCTTTGCGTTCGGGAAGAGGGTTATGGCGTTATCAGGATAACAGCAGTACCCCCTCCCCCGGACATCTTCGCAGGGCGTACCTTCGAGTATGTACGAGAAGTCTTCGATCCGTTTTCCATCAAGGACCATGGCAAGGACTTTCACACTTGTGCGATCCGGCTGGATCTCCCCGACCATGACGCACTCGGTGCCCAGCCAGGAACTGACAGTCTCGGCAATCTGCCAGAGCGAAGCAATGCCGGTTGTCCCGACCACGCTCTTTACGATCGCCTGGAAGGCGATCTCTGCGGCCCGCTGCTCCGTTATGTCCTCGTCTACCCCGCAATACCCGGCAAAGGTGCCGTCCTCGTCGAATACCGGTGTGCCGCCCGTCCTGAGGAGGACCTGCCGCCCATCCCTGTGGAGGTTGAGGTTCTCGAGGTTCCGGAAGGGTTCGCGCCCCTCCATGGTGGCAAATACCTGCTTTGTCAGTTCCTCGCGGACAGACGGGTCGAAGAGCTCGTAGAAGTACATCCTGCCCACGATCTCCTCTGCTTTATATCCGAGGATGGTTAAGACCGCGGGGCTGGAATAGCGGTACATGCCGTCGGGGTCGACCTCCCAGATCCAGGAACCGGCGTTTGTGTTCACGGCAAGGGAACGCAGCTCGTTCCTCCGCAGGTCCCGCTCGGTGTTCTTCTGCCGCGTGGTATCGGTTATGATCCCCTCGATCGCTATGGTCCGGCCATTGTTGTCGGCAACAAGCATATTCCTCTGGTTGAGCCAGCGGACCTGTCCCGCCCGGTCGATGATCTGGAACTCGTAGTTCGGCGGGACGTTGCCGGCCATGAGTGCGTTCCACTGCATCCGGAAGTACTCCTGCCAGGCAGGGTGGACCAGGGAGCGAAAAAGGCCGGGGTTTTCATAGAATTCCTGCGGATGGTATCCTGTCAGCGCGACCGATGCCGGGCTGATGTATTCGTACTTCGCGTCCGGCAGCGACATGCGGTAGATCATGTCCGGGGCATTGTCGGTGATGCGGCGGAGTTTGCTCTCGCTCTCTTTGAGTGCTTCTTCTGCTTTTGTCTGCTCGGTGATGTCGAGCATGCTGATGACGAGGACCCGCTTGCCGCGGCGGTCGGCAAAATCGGTCATGTGCTTGGTGCACAGGCGCTTCTCGCCATCTGCCCTGATGATGTAGAACCGGTAGTGGTGCTCGTAAGGCTCACCGGCAACGAATTTTTTGAAATTGGCAAGGACCCATTCAAGCGATTCCGGAGCAATAAAGTCGGCAAAGGACTCCGCACTGCGGACCTGGTCCCGCGTATATCCCCCGAGGGCCAGGAGCTGGTCGTTGGCCCAGACAATCTTTGCCTGTTCGTTGACAAGACAGAGTGCATTGTGGGAATATTCAGAAACTGCCCGGAACAACTCCTCACGTTCCCTGAGTGCATCCTCCGCTCTCTTGCGCTCCGTGATGTCCTCAATCGTGGAGAGGATCAGGGGTTTTCCCATCATCCGGATAGCGCGGGCGGAGATGAGGCACGCTTTGACCTCGCCGGAGCGGCTCCGGCAGGTTATCTCGGTTCCGGAGATCTCCTGCTGGTTCAGGAGAAGTGAAATGAGCTTCTCCCGCTCAACGGCGTCAGGGAAGAGTTGCAGCTGATCGGCTGTCCTCCCAACCGCCTCTTCCCGGGAGTACCCGGTACCACGGATGAACGCTTCATTGACATCGACTATTTTACCATCCGTTGCCGAGATCAGGGTGTGGGCAACCGGGCTGTTCCGGAAGACCGTGGCAAACTTGTGTTCAGACTCCCGTAACTCCTCGTCAGCCTTCTTCCGCTCGGTCACGTCACGGACGAGACCCTGGATAACATATTCCCCCCGTATCAGGATGCGGCTGAGACTCACCTCGGCATGGAAGGGGGTCTGATCATTCCGGAGATGGACCCACTCAAAGAATTGGGGGTTGCCCGAAAGGGCGGCATCGATCATCTCCCGGGCTTTCTCTTTGGACAGCCTTCCGTCAGGCTGACGTTCCGGGGAAAAATCCCACTGGGGCCGGCTGATGATCTGTTCACGGGGACAACCGAACAGTACCTCGGCACTGTGGTTGCAGTTCAGGAAGGATGTCCGATCGGCGATGAAGATAGCGTCGTATGCACCTTCAAACAGCGTCCTGTACTGCTCTTCGCTTTCAGCAATTGCCTGCCGGCTTCTGGCAATCTCGTCGTACTGCCCGCGCAGCTCTTCCTGCGCAGCGGCAAGCTGCTCATATGCAGACCGGAGTTCATCCTGGGTCCTCCGCAGGTTCGTGATGTCATGGGCAAGCAGCTGGACTCCATGGAAGATACCCTTTTCCTGGATCGGGACGCCATGGAATTCAAGAACGACTGTGCCCCGTTCCGGCATAGTGTACGTGATCTCCAGGGGACCGGTGGTTTTCAGGTTGCGGTTCTTCTCGAACGCAGCCCTGATCATTTCCCGCTCCTGTGGTGTCAGTGGTTCGATCAGGAGGGGCTTTCCCAGGATGTCTGCGGAGTCCAGTCCCGATATTTTCAGGAACGACGGGGAAGCGTACGTCAGGCAGAAGTTTCGGTCCACGATGAGGACAATATCCGAGATCCGTTCCGCCATCCCCCGGAATTTTCCCTCGCTCTCCCTGAGTTCGCGTTCCGATAGTTTCCGTTCCGTGATGTCCCGGATAGACTCGATCGCCCCGACGATCTCGCCCTGCCGGTTATAGAGGGGGCTTGCCTTGCCCATGAGCATGACTTCCCGTTCGCGGGGACGGGGGAGCATGGTTTCGGCAATAAGGGTGCCTTTTTCATGGACGATATGCGAGTAGTGTTCCCTGATGACATTGTCGGGTTCGAAGATCAGGTCAATAAGGATAGGGCGCCGGGTACCATAGAACGGGATGGCATACTCGTACCCGCCTTTCCCGAGCATATCTGCGGACATGACCCCGGTCATCTCCTCGATCGCCCGGTTCCATGCAATTACGTGCCCGGATTTATCGATGGCAAACGTGGCATCCGGAAGGAAGTTGATGATGTCTGCCAGGCGCTTCTCCGACTCCTGGAGCGACTGTTCGGCCTGCCTTCTCTTGACAGCCTGGCGGATCCTGTGTGCCAGTTCAGCGAACTGTGCCTCGGGTTCACCGCCCTTCTGCAGATAGGAATCGGCACCGTTGTTGATCGCATCGATGACAACCTCCTCCCGCCCGCGGCCCGTGAAGAGGATGAACGGGATATCTTCGGACTGCTGCCGGACCGCTTTCAACAACGCGATCCCGTCCATATCCGGCATCAGGTAATCTGAAACGATCGCATCGAAGGAGCTGATATCGCCGGAAAGGGCTTCCCGTGCAGAAGTGACGGCGGTAACCCGGATATCTCCGGCCTGTTCGAGGAAGAGATGCACGACTTCGATGAGGTCACGTTCGTCGTCAACATAGAGAACCGAGATCATAGCCACTGCCGGAAATATCGATGATGTACAGAAGAGTACCATGATACAAAAAGATTCCGTGACAGGCTGGCATTTTCTGATCTCTGTTCAGCACAGCGAATTGTAGGCGATGTTGTCCGGTTTGTGCAGGTCAGGCGTCCGGTTCCCGGCGGCACAGGGGCATAGCCAGGTGCCTTCTCGCTGTTGGCGGGACTTCGAACCAGCCCGGCTCCAGCGTGCGGGAACGTTCCCGGACATCGGGTGCATCTGCCCGTGCCCCGCACTTTTTGCATTTCCAGCCTTTCCCCTTCCCGTTGCTGGTCATCCGTTTGTTGCATGCTGCGCAGAGAGGTGGCCGGACCTGTTCTGCACGGGCGAGAGAGATGATCATCATCTTCTCAAGGTTGATGCTCCCTTTCTTGAAACTCCCGCAGGCAAGGATCTCATCGCCGGGCAGGAGCTGCCGGATGATATGACGGAAGTTCTTGGTGGGTTCATAGGCCATGCACCGGACACGGTTCTCGCTATCCTGGATCGTGAACGAGACATGCCCTCCCGTTCCTGTCTCCGGGCGACTCATGACCGTGCCGCGGACCCGGTACGAAAGCCCTTCGCGCAGGTCCCCGGGGGTTGCGTTGATCAGGTGGGCATCAGTACCCTGGTTGGTAACCCAGATCTGTTCGAGTGCCGGGGGTTCGGACCGGACCATCTGCCGGGCAGCCCTCACCCACTGCGGGCTCTCGCCCCGGATCCCGAACAGTACCGGATCCGGTGTGTGCGGGACGCAGACCACGACATCATTCGCGGTATCGACGGTGTCCCAGGTGTGCGGGAAGGTCGCGGCTTCGGCTTTGAACAGGCTCTCCCGGTCCACGGAACGGGGAGTGCCGAACCGAGCCGTCTCACGATACACGAGAATCTCGGAGGTCCGGTCCGGCAGATCGCTTGCCACGGCAGCCGTTGCACCGATAAGCCCGCGCCGGTTCTTCCATCCGCGGTACCGGCAGCCCGTCGCATCGAGAAGGGAAACAGCCTCTTCAATAGTACAAAAGTCTGTCACTGCTTTCCGGTAAAACGAGGGATCCGGTTTGTTCCCGGTAACAACAAGGCCGGGATTAGTGTTCTCGCAGGACTGGTCGGCAAGTTCCTCAACGAGGCTGGATGCGATATCGAAAGCCCGTGACGGTTCTCCCTCGACATCGAGCATGACGGCTGCGTTGCCCCGTGTCTTGAACGTCACGTTGGGGTTGAGGCGGACAAGGCGGG
>Ga0302250_1001350_pt1 | contig 18702 bp, 12 predicted proteins | sample AAG_RA_Asp_MG_FD_193536 | JGI IMG/M metagenome (GOLD analysis project Ga0302250, IMG submission 193536) | Enriched activated sludge microbial communities from anaerobic digester in WTTP, New Holstein, Wisconsin, United States - AAG_RA_Asp | ecosystem: Engineered > Bioreactor > Anaerobic >... | reverse complement strand
GCTCATCGCTTACGGAGGTCCGCTCGTGGTTGCCGCTCTTCTGGGTTCATGGTAAAGGGAAGAGGTCCTCGGGAGGGTTTCTGATGGCAGGTCTTACCAGTGTCCTCAAAAAGGGATTCACCCTGTTCTTCGTGGGTTCGGTCCTGGTGGGAGGGGTCGTGGGGATGATTGCCTTCAAGTTCTGGCTGTTCCTCCATGCGCCGGGCAGTTCCCGTCTGGGGATTCAGGAGGTGACCATCACCGCCGGCATGAATGCGGCGCAGGTGGCAAAGCTGCTCCACGCCGAGGGCGTCATCGCCGATGAGGAGGCATTCAGACTGCTCTGCTGGTTCGGCAAGGCCGGCCATAAGCTCAAAGCCGGCAGCTATGCCTTCCTGCGGCTTTCCACCCCCGGGCAGGTGCTCGATCAGATCGTTGCGGGCAAAGCCGTTATCGAACGCGTTACTTTTCCAGAAGGGGTCACCATGTACGAGGTGGCGAGAACCCTCGAGGAAAGAGGCCTGGCTCAGGCCCAGGAGGTGCTGCGGCTGATGACTTCCTCCGCCTTTTTGACGGACAATGCTTTGCCGGGGGCGACCCTGGAGGGATTTCTCTTTCCCGACACCTACTTTTTCCAGCGCAACCAGAGCGAAGCGGCCATGCTGAAAATGATGATTCGCCAATTCTGGCGCCATCTGCCGGAAGACTGGGAACAACCGGCGGCAAAGCTTGGCCTCAGTCTCCACGAGATCGTCATCATGGCTTCCATGGTGGAAAAGGAGGCTGCGGTGGATGTCGAACGAGCTCTCATTGCCGGGGTCTTCTACAATCGCCTGCGAGAGAAGATGCCCCTGCAGAGTGATCCCACGGCGGTATACGACTTGCCTGATTTTTCCGGGCCGATCACCACCACCCACCTGAAGCGTCAGAGCCCCTACAACACCTATCAGAACCCGGGCCTGCCGGTTGGTCCGATCTGCAATCCCGGTGCGAAATCCCTGAACGCGGCGCTGTTTCCGGAGAATACCCCCTATCGGTATTTTGTGAGCAAACGGGATGGGACTCACCAGTTCTCGCAGACCCTGGCGGAACACAGCCAGGCAGTCTCCCGCTGGCGGCCGAAGCGGGATGGAGGGGCGCCCGCTGAGCCTTAGAGCAGGTCCGGAAGCGGGGGGCAAGCGTTTCTTGGCTGCCAGCAATCTCGTATTGAATACATAAAAGATTTTTGGGTTTTCTGGAAACATTAATCGTCAACAAAGATCTTTCCTGAGGTCCCTCTATCCTGGCTCATCCTTGAAGATGTCCACAATCGTTTCCAGACATGGCCGCTTCTCCAGGTCATTGGCGCCGATGCTGAACCAGCTGTCCGGTTTCTGGTAAATGTCAAAGCCTCGGCCGATCTTAATCTTCCAGCCATTGCCAAGGCGGATTTCCCGGTCATGTTGGCGTTCGTTGTAAGTAACGTTCAACTTGATGCCGTAATCGATCAGGCTTGATGCCAGGGCCTGGAATTTTTCATCCGCTTCCTTCTGCTGGGAGCCGTCATCGAACCCCGTAGTGAGATTGATTGTGTGTACCGAGCCAATCCTCACCACTAATTCACAGAAGCGAACAAAATTGGCAACTTGGTGCTGGGAGCGGATGTAAGGGTCTTCAATGTCGAGGACCTTTGCTCCTTTTAGATAATCACCGAAAAGAGCCTCATAGGTATAGCCGGTATCACCGTAGAAGATCTTGAAGTGCTTTTCTTTCGGTTCTTCTCCGGCAGGGGGAGGCGGCTGCGGCTCCGGATCGATCAATTGCGGCGTCGGAACCACTGGTGTCGGTTTCACTTGCATTTCCTCAGCAGGCTTTTGTTCCATTGCCTTACCCCGTGGCCGAGTCTTCTCCTGGATCAGTCCCGGCAATACCCGCCTTTTGGGGTATTGCGTTGCTTCGGCATCCCTTGATTCCGGGCACCAGATAACCACCTCTTCACCCAGATCATTGATGTAGGAGAGGTTAACGCGGGCAAACTCGTCATCCGGTTTACGTTTGTTCATCTGTTCCTTCACCCGCCGCCGGCCCTCGATGGCATACTCGAGATACTGATTGAATTCCTCGGCGGCCGGCTCTCCCACGGGATGAATGAGCTTAAGGAGTGCGGCGACGGTCTTCTTGACCGCGACTTCATCACGCCCTTCAACGCTCTTCCCCAGTTTGCAGTGACGGTTTACGTACTCATAGCGGCTGCTCTGGCGGCTCAGGCGATGGAATGCTTCAGCCAGGTAGTCCGTGATGAAACCGTAGTTCCGGGTCAGGTACTCGCTGCTATTCTTCGGCATTTCCCAGCCGGGCAGATAGGTGTGGAAGCGATCCATCACCGCAAGATCAAAGGAATCGGGAAGGGATATGAACAGGTCAAACTGCGTCGAATTGACCAGCTGATCTATGGAATGATCGATGTTGCCCACAAAGGAAAGACTCGCATTGGCGATGACCTCGAAGCCTCGCGAAAAGCGCCCGTTGGCCATGTAGTCCTTCAGAATATCGATGGAGCTCTGATCACGGATCTTGATGCCGCCCACTTCGTCGAAGGCTACGGTATCCCAGTACCCGACCAAGCCGACCCGCCTCCGCGCATTATTGTAGAAGAGCACCGGGGTCGAGGCCTGGCCGCCGCTGACCAGCGTCGAATAGGGGGAAAACTCGCTGAACACATAAGATTTCCCGGTGCCGCGCGGCCCGAGCTCAATGAAGTTGTAGTTGGCTTCCACAAAGCTGAAGAGACGCGCCAGGAAATGGAACTTGAGCCGCAGCGAGAGCTTTGACGGCTCCAGCCCAATGGATCGGATGAGCACATCGATCCATTCATCTCGGCCGAACTGCTCCCGGCCGGCCAGGAATTCGTCCACGTTGAAGCGGGACAGCTGGATTGGGCGCAGGTCTTCGATGTAGAAAGCGTAGTCGTCCTCGTCCACATCGTTGTGGGCTACCGTTGCTTCAGCCCAAACGCCGCCCGCCAGCAGTCTTTCATTGTCCTGGTAAAACTTCTCCGGGATGGCAATGCGCCGCGAATTGAAATTCTCCATCTCGGCCCAATGGCGCTTTTCCCTTTCCACATAGGTCACATGGACCTTATCGATGAACTTGTGGCGGCCTTTTTGCTGCACAAGGGATTGTGCCTTGTTGGCTTCATCCGGACGGACATAGTTCTTCTGAATGGTCTCGAAAACTGCGGCGATGCCGGCATCCACTTCATCGGGATCGTCGCTGGCGCAATACTTTGCCAGCAGGAATTCCAGCACAAACGAGGGAACGTTGGTTCCCTTCTTGATTTGGTGCAGCAGATCCTTGCGGACCACGCGGCCTGGGTAGGCACCATTCAGTTTGATGTCCAGATCATCCATGGGTTCATTCCACGTAGTTAGTCTTCAGTTTTAACGCAGCGAAATTCGCCTGAGTCCTCGGGTCGATGGCCCGCACCTCGAAGGCTCCTTCAAAATCGTCGTCCATCCTCAGCGGCACTTTGATAGCTTGCCCCAGCTGAATTCTCACCAAATTGGTGGAAGGATCCAGGTGTTGACACGAAGCGGCCTCGCCCACCACTTTGCCCTTAGCGTAGGCCTCCAGTTGGAATTCCAACCGCTCCGCCCGGTACACATCGATCTGTTCCTGGAAAAGCACGATCTCGATCATGGGCCTGCGCGTCGTGACGCTGTCCGTCGCACCGCCTTTGTAGCTGAGCCTCAGGGTGCCCGGTCGGCCTTCCTTGGAACTCTTCTTTTTGGGCTTGATCCAGAGCAACGGTAGGACGCATTCCTGCAGGGAGAGGCCGCCATGGAAATAGGGATCGGAACGCCCAAACGTACCAAAGCTCCTGGGAACGACCAGAGTGTCCACTTCACCCTTGATCCCCACCTGTTCCGCTGCAAAGGCCGCCGTCACCGGGCTCCCGGAACCGCTCCCCAGCAGATATCGCCCCTTGACCTGAACCCAATCCCCCGCCGGCTTGGGCACTAAATCTCCTGCTTCCTGTTCATGAAGGATGATGAAACCGTGATCGCTTGCCACCAGAACATGCTCGAAGGCAAGTTCCTTTAATTTGCCGATGGCCGCCGGCAGCTTCTTCAAAACACTCGGGATGAGGAGCGGAGCGTCATGGGCCAGCGCGGTTCCTAACTCATCGATGTCCTGGGTCTTGAGGATGAGCAACTGGACGGTCTGAGAGATCGAGAATTTCTTCTTTTTCAAGAATTGATCGAGGTCGACCATGGCGCATCGGTCGCCATAAAGGGCCTGGATGCTCTTGAGCCGATCCGTCGGGTTCTTGATTTCCCGATCCTTGATGACCGGCACCAGGTCCCCGTCTTTTCGGACCAATAACAGATTCCCCTCGGCCTCGGGCATCAGCGCGGCCATGCCGACCTGGGTGACGGTGGGCAGTTGTGCTGCCACGGGATAGAGCTCAATCTGATAGCCTTCGCCAAGACGCCCCTGGAGCTCGCTCGCCAGCTCGAAGCGCAGAGCATCCACCAGCAACAGGGCCACCCGCTCCCGTTCCTCCAGGAGTGGGGCAAGGTATTTGTCGAAAACCTGGGTCTGTCGGAGATGTCCTGCCGGCGGCCAGCCTTCCTGTTCCACCAGTGAAACAAAATGTCCCTGTACCGCTTCGGCAAATTTCAGGGTGCGCTGCCGCACTTTTTCGACCAACTCGGTAACCACGCCCAGGTCGCCGTAAGCGTCGAGCGCGGCCTGTTCGAACACCCGGTGAAGGGTGTCAAGACTGCGCAATTGCTCCGAGTAGCAGGAGAAGAGCGCTGACAGGCCGGCTGCCTGCTTTTTCCAGTCCGGCTCTATTTCCTCGACCCTGCAGAGCAGCTCCAGACCGCGCTCGGCAATGGTCCAGAGCAACTGACGCTCCGCTTCCTTTGCCCAGATTGAATTCAACCGCAGCGCGGCAAGTTCCCGCGCCCGTTCGGTCTTGCCCGCCTCGGTCGCGGCGATGAATTGTAGAAGAAAGGTGCGCTCTTCAAAAGCAAACGTGTCGCGTTTGCCGAAGTCCGTTACATCCTTCAGATGCTGTTCCAGGCTCAGATCGGCAGCAACCTTGGCGGCCAGCTCCAGATATGCCTCCTGATGCTTTTCGGAACTGCGCAGAGAATCACAGACTTTGTAGATGAGGTCGGTTTGCACTGCGTCGGCATGGGGCACGTCTTTCAGTTCCACCGGGAGGTCTTCAGGAAGATCCAGGACAAATTCGCTGAAAAGGAGGTATCGAGCCAGTTCCTCCTGGATGGGCCGCCATTTCTGACTTTTCGTCTTGAGCTTCAGCCCCGCCACTTCCCTGGCAAACTGCTTGAACTCTGCAGGCCAGGCTTCGTCACTCTCCAAAGATTCTCGCTGCGTTTGCGTGGGAGAGAGCACAGCCACCAGAATTTCTACCGCCGATTCAGCCTTCAAGAGACTCCGCAGCTTCGGCCAATTGCTGCCACTGTCGATGGCATCCACCGTGTCGAAATCGGGAATGCCGGCGGCAAACAACAGATCGACCTGTTGTTGAAAATCCGGTTTGGCTTTGCGGCACAGGGCCTGGTAGGAATCACCGTCGTCATAGGGAAATTCGCTGCCGCCGATGGCAAAGGCCTGGTAAGGGTTGAGCTGCCGTTCCCGTTCCGTCTTCGGTTTAGCGATGGGCACGAAGATCACCATCGACTGCAGCGCCTCTGACGGTGCAGCCAAGCGGCGCCAGGCTGCCATGGCTTCTTCTCGGCCAACAATAGTGGACTGAGTGCCGTCGATCACCCGGCAGTCAGGTTCTGCCAGCATCTCCACGATTTCCCGATAGCGCTCTTCAGGATCATAGATGACCAGGCACCCGAACTTTTCCAGGCGCCTCTCGAAATGCTCCTTCAAGAATTCACGGATTTTCATTCCATACCTGTTTTGGATGAGATCCTTCATTTTGACAAGACGAAGAATTAACCGCAGAGTGCGCTGAGATCGCAGAGAAAGCCAATAATTCCCTCTGCGTGCTCTGCGTTCTCGGCGGTTCGAAATGCATCCTCTAATCCTAAAATAGTATAGTTCATCACGATATGGCCGAGTAAAGGTCACCGTGTCGAGATTTGCAGGCGCTCCTTTACATGAGGCTTGACTCGGCCTGAGACTATATCCTGTTCGGTGACAGATATTCGACCTTCAGGGAAGGTAACCTGCCGCTAATGATGTCGAAGTGGTCCCGGTCTTCGGTGAACAAGACTGCCCCAATGGACGAGGCGGTGAAGGCAATAAGAACGTCATTCAAGAACCGAGCGGTCTTTATCAGTGCGTCATATTCTTTCGGAACTTTGGCAAGGAATTGACCCACGGCCAGGAAATGTTCGGCGCGGAGGGTCACCAGGCGCCCGGTGCCGATATAGGGTTTGAGATTCTTTTGCAGCAATCCTTCAGCCTTTTTCGTCTTCGCCCCCGCCCACAACTCCATCAGTACTATCGCGGCAAGGTATTTGACCGTTCCTCGCTTTTCCAGATGGTGTTGATGGTGGCCACTGCGGATATAGGAGATGTAGACGTTGGTGTCGAACATCACTTTCATCGAAATACCTCTTCGATGACCTCTCCCTTGCCTCTCATGCGTTTGTGGGCACTGATAATCTCCTCATCGATCAACGCCATTTCCATGGCTTTGTTGACCGCTTCGGTGTCTGTTCTCACACCGAAAATGTGGCGCAACCGATCAATGTAGTCCTGGTTCATCTGCATGGTTTTTTTGATAATCTTGGCCATAGCTCAACCTCCCGATCAGCCATATATTCTTCAGTATTGTATGGCTTCATGGAAAATTCTTCAAGGACAATTGAGTCTTATGATCCGTTCTCTTTCGTGCGGCATGCCATGGGTTATGGGTCTTGTAGGGTGGGCTGCGCCCACCACGGCATGGCCGAAAAGACAAGCAACGCCTCGCCGGGCATCATGCAGCATAGCGGATCACTTCGATCTCTGCCGCGGCGTTTACTCTGTCGAGCATCTGTTCCACCCGGCCCATCACGGCGTCTTCCAGCAAATACTCACTGCAGTTGTCGCACTGGAGCACGGGCAGATCTTTCAAGATGACAATGGTCTTATCGCGCACTTTGAAAGGCAGATCCGTGGCTAACTTTCTCATCATGGCGCCGCACACGTGGCATTTCATGACTTTCGTCTCCTCGTTTTCAGGTCCGATTCCCATTCCTCGGGATTTGGACGATAAGCGGTAACAATCCTAATATTATCCGCTTCCACGTCGGTAGCGCACAGAACATGGAAGATTTCACCTCGATAGACTGAATATAACAAATAACTTGGGAAATACCTGTCCTCCGGATATTCTTCAATGACTTCAAATGAATTCCGCGACATGATGATCATTTCCCGCGGAATAGACCTTCCCCGCAACCGCATGTTCACATGATAGGTCCAGAGGATCTTACCTTCCTCGATACAGCGCCGGATAAACTTCAGAGTATCGTCCCGAGATTCTTGTTTGACGTTCATCCCAACATTCCTTTGTCATTTCAACAGACCAACTCGCTACCTGACCTCACCCCCTGGTCTTTGCTTTTTTGGGCTTCTTCTGTAGCTTGGGCTCTTGAAAGAGTTCTTCCAGGTCATGGGCGATGGCGATGGAGCGATCAGTTTTGCATTTTTCCTTAACGCGCTCGGGCCAGATGGAATAGGCCAGGTGAGCCCAGTCGTACTCTCCGGATTCCAGCTTCTTCCAGCATTCCTGGAGGTCCTTTCGCCACCGGGGGAGGCGAAAGAGTTTCCAGAGGGGACTGGCGGTGATGAGCACCCCGTCGTTGAGGTTGGGGCGGTAGGGTAGCGCCGCTACCCGCAGCAGTTCCGCGCGGAAGTCCGTGAGCTCCTGTTGGAGTTTCTGCAGCCTTTCCAGCTGGTCGCGCTGCTTGGCGGTTCCTCCCTGGAGCACTTGGCCGCGGAGTTTATCGATATCTTGGGCTACCGTTTCCAGCTTGGGATTGACGTAGTCGTTCACGCACTGATAAAGGGTCTGATCGGTAAGGCGATGGTAGTAAATCCAGAGTGTGTATGATCCCGATTCCGTGGAGAGCGGCCAGTAAATAGGAGCCTTGCGCCGGCTCTTCGAGTAGCGCTTCAGATGATCGTCAAAAAAGCCCGATGGCTTGCGGAAATAGTCGCGCAGATTTACTGCCCCGAGGATCTCGCAGGCTTCCTGTTCGATGGCCTGCACCCGATCACCCCAGAGAAGATCCAGCACCTCCCGGGTGCGATGAACAATATCCTCTGGGTGGGCCTGAGTCTCGTCACCGTCCGAGTCATCGACCAGAATGCCGCTCCAGGAGACTCGCAGCGGGTATTCCTCATCGGGAATGGTTGGTCTTGAGACCGAGCCTTCCGGAGGTAAGGCGATCGGACTTGGCCTCGCGCGAAGCCATTCCTTGCTCACGATCGTTCCGGGCTCGGCGGGCAGCCCGTTAGGGCTAACTAGCATGGCAGGCGGACAAACCGGCAGTGGGTCGAAAGGACCTGCCAGCTTCGGCGCGAGCAACGGCTCAAGTGCGATGCGGACGTCCCATCGGCCAAGAACAACTCCGACTATGTTGCACAGCGTCCTAGAACAATATGCGGCTTGAGTGTCGTATCCTGACTCATCATAAACGTCCGTCGCATCGAGGCTTGGTGCGGTCTTTACTATATCTTCAACACCAGGAAGGAATTTCCAATCTTGTGGAAATCTAAGCCATTTAGCCACATCACAATTGACCAATGTCTGCACGGTCCCAAGACGCTCTGTATGCTGGCTGAGTTCCAAGTAGAACGCACCAAAACCCTCGCTCCAAGATGCCGTTCTTAGTCTCGCGTCGATCGCCGAGGTAAACAGAGGTGACGTTTCATCAGCAGTAAGTTGAGCATACTTACCGATAACATACCCTTGGAGGCAGTCCTTGGTTGTCGATGCCAAGTCCCATTGGTTGGAAAATGGGAGGGAATTGACATAGCCGACATGCTTGTGCTGACCACAGAAAAGGGACAATATTGCAGTGACCGGCGATGAGTTCAGGTAGGCCAGGATGGTCCATCGATCAGATTCTGACTCCGGAAAACAAGCCAGACCTTCGACTGTGAAGGTTTGACCCTTTGGTAGGAGATGAGCGTCTAGATGTATCCCGCGCTTGCCGTAAGCCACTCCTGGGAGGTAGTGGTAAACTTGGTTTCGAATTACAGTCGATGACTCAGTTATGACCTCTTTTGATGTTGGATCGCAAGCCATTCGATTGCGAGATATAAACACGTAAGGAGAGTAGGGGGCACCGTTGTAGACGTAAGGACCAAGGTCGTAGCCCTCCCACCACAAACGAAGATAGCGTTCAGATTTCCATTGGTGACCGACACGTGCTGCCTTCTCGGATTCGCCCAAAGAAGTATTTCTCGCAAATGCATTGATGACACAGCTTGGGACGTCGCCTGAAATCGCTCGATTCGGCAGTGCCGAAAATCCGTCAGTAAATAGCCATTGTAGCCTCTCCGCTTCACCCTCTTTAGACAAGAAGTAACTCGCACCTGAATAGGAAGTTGCCGCAACTAGCGCTGCAACCTCAACATAAGCGTCTAGAACGCCCCAGCCATAGTTCGCAAAACCACATAGCCTATTCCTGCCTCTTTCGATGAACAGACGACGGAACGCCTCATGTGTCTTTCGGATGAGAAGAGCCCGGTCCATTACCATTCCAACAAATCTACTGACAGCCAGGAACCTCTCTAAGAAAGGTGCTGCGATATTATCCGTGAATGATCCAAAGCGGTTCAGCAAAGGGAGTGACCGTTCTGAGGCTTCCCCGAATGGAGGATTCATCAACACAACATCGTAAAGCTTAAGGCACAGATCGATGAAAGCGAATCCCTGTGCTGCATCTTCCGCAAAGAGTTTGCGCTGGTAGCCTTTGCCGTTGCCAGCCTTTTCAGCAAAATGATTCAACGCTTCAAGCACCCAGCCTTCAACCTGATCCCAAAATGCTTCCTTCTTGATTTCTCCCAGGGCTATGCGGATTTCGAGCTGTCGTGGCGGTTGTCGGTCGGCCCACATGGGCATTTGACCGACCGGTTGTCCCCGACGGATATCTTCCCATTCTTTCCGTACGCTATCGATGGCTTCGCGGAGCTCTTCCTCGATTTTGAGGAGTGATCCCGCTTCACCGGCGAGCTTCATTCTTTCCCAGACTTCCCGGACCAGTTCTCCCACGATGCGCTGCTCGCCCCGGAAAGTACCAATAAACTCCTCCAGGAGGTCCTTTTCACCCGGCATGGGTTCGGCACAAACGACATTGGCGCGGGTGATGCGGGGGCGTTCGTCTGGTTTCAGTCCCAGCTTCTGACAGGAACGCTGCGCTCGCAGCCAAAGCGACAGGCCGGCAATCTGGCAGGCGCGCGGGTCGATATCGATGCCGTGGATATTGTGGCGAAGTATGAGCTCCGGAACGCGCTTCAGGAAATCGTGTTTGGAGGAGTAGGCAGTAGGCAGAGGGCAGTAGGCAGAGTTCGCGTAATCGTAGCCTACCTCGTTGAGAGCGAGTTCCAGAGCCCTTTGATCAATCGACCCACTTCGCATAGCTGATTCAGGATCAGATCGGCTCTTTCGATCGGCAGGTAGTTCAATCGTCGGGCGATCAGGATTTGCGTCTCCACTTCGCGAACCGACCCGTGCGCTATTGATAGAAAGTTCTGGAACTCTTTCTTCGTCGTGCGCCCCTGGCCTTCCGCGATGTTGGATGGTATGGAGACCGCCGCCCTCCGGACCTGGCTTGTAAGTCCGTAGATTTCCTCCTTTGGAAAGGATTTCGTTGCTTCGTAAATCATTTCCACAAGGTCCATTGCTTTCTGCCACACGATCAGGTCCTGATAGTTCTTCCCTCCCATAGGCGACTCCCTCTGCATTCTGCCTACTGCCTACTGCATACTGCCTACTACATACAGCATACTGCTCATCCCATGCTTCTTCATAGATCCTTTCCAGCACGTCGAAGGCATAGAGCAGGAAGTGGCCACTCCCACACGCCGGGTCGAGCACCTTAATGTCTCTCGGATCTTTTTTCGGCCTGTGCTCAATGTAGACCGGCTGTTTCAGCAACTCGTCCTGGCTCAGATCCTCACTGCCCTCTGCCCTCTGCATACTGCCTACTCCCGCCCCCCCGCATGCTTCCTCTCCGGGCGCTAGAAATACCTCGTTGGGTCGGCGCACCAAGTAGCGGCAGTGTTCCTTGAACTGCGTTTCGCCCTTGGTCATCTCATACCAGATGCGCCCCAGAGTGTTGTCGGTCAGAAACTCGACGACATACCGCGGGGTGAAGAACTGGTTGCGAACCGCCAGCTCCCGGCTGTTCCGGGGAGCCGCCGAAGCCTTGCGCATGGCTTCGCGTTCTTCCTTGGAGTTGAAATACTGGTAAATCCAGCCGATGGCTTCGTCTTCTTTCCAGACCTCCTTCAGTTCATTGTCGTCCAAGGCCTTGAGGGTTTCCAGCAAAGCGGGTTCTCTTGGGAAAAGCAGCCCCAAAGGGGAAAAGCGGTCGAAGAGCACACCCAAATCCAAGGAAATCTCATGAAACAAACACTGCAAGAAGACGCGGTAGCGCTGGTAAATGTCACCAAGCCCAGAACCGGCTGTGGTGCAATAGACCTGAAAGCCGCGGGACTGAAAGCCGTTCCCGATGCATTCCTGGACAATGCCGCGCTCTTCACACATGCGGAGCGCAGCCAGCCGGTTCAGCACGGTAAAGGCCTGTTCCCGAATCACGCGGTCAATGGCTTCAGCGGCGGCTTTCTTGTCAGCAGACCGTCCGTCGGCCAGGTGGTCGATCCGCTCACGCAAGAGAGAGGCGCTGGTGAGTTGCTCATCATCAAGATGAGTCATAGAGGCAACGTCGGCCATCTCCCCGGTGGGTTGAATGCCGTATAGGCTCTGGAGCTGCGCAGTGAATTCGTCGGTCAAAATGCGGCGGCAGGTGGCCACCATCTTTTGCAGCTTATTGCGAGTTGAAGAATCAAATGGCATGTGGGCTCTTCCTTGGCCAAGGTGCGCGATCATAGTCTGCGTTTCTTACCGCAGAGCTCGCAGAGGACGCCGAGAAAACTCATATAATACTTTCTCTGCGCTCTCAGCGTTCTCTGCGGTGAGACCTGGCTTGCAAAGAACGAAATTGCATAATCTTAACGAGTTTAGTTATCCCCTGGCAATTTCCAGTGGATTCTTAACCTTGAGAAAAGGCCCAGTTTGGCTTTGAGCGATTCCAGTTCCGCGATGATGGCGTCAATCTCTTCTTGGGAATTGACTAATATCGGCACCGGGAAATCCACGCTGAGAAGGTCTTGACCCTCTCCACCCGTGTCGTCATCGTCTCCCCTTGCCCGGGCACGAGCTTTGATGTCCTCCTCAACGAACTTGAGCTCCTGCATGAGACTGTAGTGATCGTTGATGATTTTCTGAATCCCCTTGAGATCGGCTGGAGCCATGATCTTCAGCCCGTCCAGTTGGCCGGCGATGGCGATGCGGTCGTCTTCGGCCAGCAGTCCCCACTCCTTCAGTCGTTGGAGGCTTGCCTTCTCTTTTTCGAGCCACTTCTCCTCATCGGCGATCAGGTCGAGAGCAGCCGATTCCACCGTGAGTTCCAAACTCGCCAGCCGTGTCTGCAATTCCGGTATGGTGTCAAAAAAGTCGTTGCGATTGATGAGCTCCTGGAGACCCTGCCGTGTGGTTTCGGTACTGTGAATCAGCTGGGCGGGGATCCCGCTGTTTGGCAGGAGCGGGATGCCATTGAGGTAATATTTGACCCTCTTGATGATTGCTTCAATGCCGTTGTCGAAGGCCTTCTTCACCTTCCTGGCCCAAATCAGGTTGTCGTAAAGGGGGCATGGTTCACACCCCAGTCGGTGCGTCGCATCCGAGGCGTCCCCTTTGAGAATTTCGGAGATGCTGTCCTGAATGCTCTGGGCCAGCTCAACTCCCGAAAGCTCCAGGTTCTTGAGCTGCGTTGCAAGGGGTGCAAAGTCCTGCTGAAAGTCGGGGAAATGCTTGGTGACTGCCTTACTGATGACTTCCTCCAGGGGCAGCACGTTCTCCCCCGTGAGCTCCAATAAACGATCGGAAGCTCTCAGCAGACTTTCGGGAGAGGGTTTCCCTTCGGAGCGCAGAGCGATGCCGATCTTGTTGAAGTTGATGGTATTTTTGAGGCTCTCAAACGCTACCTGCCCGCGGACGGTGACGTCCTGGCCGCTTATCCTCAGCTTGATTTCCCCCGCGACCAAAAGCGCCGCAACCAGATATCGCGTCGTGTCTTTCGACCAGCCGCAGGGGGATGAATAGAAGTCGTCCAATAGCTTCTTGCCGTCGGTTTGCCCATATTTTTCCAGATAGTCCTTGAGAGAAACGAGTGCTTTGTGGCCAAGGTCTATCCCGGTGGTTTTGCCCACCTTTTTGACCAATCCCAGAGGATCGTCCTTCGAGGCCATTTTGTCCAGCTGATCCGTTTTGAGAAAACGCTCGGCCAGCGTTGAGTCCACCTGAACAGGCGCCTCTCCATATTTCTCGAAGACTTCTTCGGCAACCTTCTTGAGGAATTCCTTGGCGGCGGGCCGGACATCGGGGTCCAATTCGGAAACAGGGCTCGGTTTGCCGCGAAAAAGGAAGGAGCCCCGGGAGAGGGCTTTGACCAGCCGGTTTTCTAGCTCGTCGCTCAGGGTCTCCGCCCGCTGTAGTTGGCCGTTTAGATAATCCGTGATTTCCTTTTCGACCGTCTTGTTGCGGTTTTGGTTGTAGATCGTTCGACATCGAAAAATCTCGATGGTGAGGTTCTGTATCTCAGGGTCTTCGATTCCAGTGAGGAAAATCGTGTTGCGGCTCGCGCGTTGTTGGGATTCCAAGAGAAGCTCCTGACGCCTGACTTCATAAGATGCTTCGGGCACAAATTCAAGGTGGGTTTGGATTTCCTCCTTTTCGCCCAGAAGCGATACCGTGAGCCCACCACTGATCACCTTGACGCCGGCGTTGACCGTACGCGTTCCCAGAAGCAGGCTGCTGGGCAGCGGAGTAAACACATCGCGCAGTTTGGCGTTCAGAACGTTGCGCAGGTCGATAGCTTTCCAGGGGATATTGAGGCGCTCTTTTTCGAGGTTGGAAACCGCTTCACTCATGAACCGGAGGCTTCCGTCGATTTCGCTCAATGGAATGGCCGGGTCCTTGAGCAGGTCTTCAACAGCTTCTTTGACTTGTGGCAAGAGCGAGGGGCTGTCCACGGAAGGATGCATCAGGGCCGCAAGATTTTCCCGGCTGACCGGGAAGTCCTCAAGCACCTGCAGCACGGCGATGGACTTGGCCGCCCGCGCATGGACCGAATCACCGCCAAAGGCCGTCTGCACCTTCTCCACGCCTTCCACAATGTGCCGGAAAGAGCGCTGGATATCCCTGCGGAGGGTGTTGTAGAGCACCACGGTGGTCGCCAGGTTGCCAGCTTCCTGGTCCGCCAGCAACATCTCGCCGGGCCTGACCCCGCTCTGATCGACCAGCACATCCTGGATGACTTTGATGGCAGAACGTAAACCGATACCTCCGCTGGTTTTGGCCAGGCGGCTGAGGAGCTCGAGGAGGATGTCGAAGTGTTGGGGGAGAAATGGGTAGAGGTCACAGAAGGTTTTCTGATCCAGATCGGATTTGTAGTAGCGGGTGTTGACCAATTGCGTTGCAAAGCGCAGAGCCTGCCCCTTCGAGGAGAAAAGCTCCTTGAGCAGTTCCTCGCCCGGCTTCGACTTGCCAAGCAATCGCCTGGTGCAGATCTCCTTGATGTCGCTCGCTTCCAGATCAATGGGCACCGGAAAGCGGTCTTTCAGCTTGAAGAGCTTGGCCGTGTTCATATGTGCCCGGGGGTCGTCTTCGGTGAGCGTTTGCTGAGCTGTCGCCAGAATCCACACCCGACCGCCGCCAAGGTTCTTGAGGTTCTTGGCCAGGCCGTCCAGATTGAGAATCAGAGCGTCTCGGGCAGCAGCGTACTGGCCCACTTCATCGATAATGAAGAAAATGTTCTCCCTGCCTGAGCGGCGCCGAACGAGGTCGATCATCTCGCGAACCCGGTCGTCTTCCTTTACCGCCTCGTCGAGGATGACCTCATTGAAAGCCTTCGCATCCGGCCAGATATCGGGATAGAATTCCGATGCCAGGCGCGAGGCAAGGGTCTTCACCACCAGGGGCTGGTTATGGATCTGCTTCCAGGTTTTGCCTTTGGCAAGCTCGGGGATCCGGGCTTCGAAGTCGGCCAATCTGCCGTCTCTTTCGAGCATGTACTCCAGGTAAGCCACCTTCCGGTCCTGCGAATAGCCGGCCCATTGCATGACTTTCGAGTACAGCACGCTGGAGATTTCCATCATGGCGGCGCCGGCCAGTTGTTCACTGGCAAGGTCCAACATGATCACAGTGGAGGGATGCCGCTTGGCGATGGTTGCGAGGCGGGCGCGCAGAGGCTGGGAAGTGAACCGGTTCTGCAGCCAGTCGAGGAAGGGTTTCCCGTCCAGGGTTCTGGCAGGGTCCAGAGCAAACCCGAGGTATTTGGTAAAAGAACTCTTCCCGGACCCGTAAAAGCCTGAGACCCATACCCCGATCTCATGCCCGCCGCCACCCTGGAGCCCCTCGTCGAGCTGGTCCAACAGCCGTTCGAAGCTGGCCTCGATGCTTTCGGTCGCAACATATTCCATGATCTCCTGGCGGAGGCGCTCGGGATCGGTCGTGTCGTAGGTGATGACTTTTTCAATCCGACGGTCGATGTTCTTGCTGGGGTCGAAGAGTTCCCTGATGCGCATGCTGGATGTCCTCAATGAACGTTAAGTTCTCGTTGCGGTCACAGCTCTCGTTTAGGGGGGCGAAAGCCTCCGAAGAGTGTCACCCACCGATATGGACGGATCGATAATTTCCGTCTTCGGGGTAAATTCCCAGAAACTTCAGCGTTGATTTCCCAGCTCGAATACCGGGGTAAAGAAACACTGTGGGCACGCTGAAACGGCCCTGGAGCTTCTGTTCGATGGAACCCACCCGCAGGTAGGGGTGCAGGGCCTCTAAATCCGTGACCAGTAGCAACGCCTGGGGTTGCCCGCTCAACTCCTCCAATCTTTGCTGCAGAGCCTTTTTGAGTGTGTCGTCTGCAATGAGGGCTTCGCGAAGGGTGGTGTTGATCGTTTCAAAATTAAGCGGGTCTTCGGTTTCACTCAGCAGCCAGAGTTCTCTGAGTTCATGATTTTGCAGCACCTGATGCACTGCCTCGGCCATCGAAAAGTGATGGACCGTCCAGCCGTCGATTTTGAGCTTGGCAGTCCATTGCTTAAGGCAGCGTTTGACCTCGAGCATTTCTTCGGGACGAAAGACCAGATAGAAGACCGGATCATCTCCGGTGTTACTGAGTGACCTGCCGGTGCGGAGCCGCTCCCGCAGTTCTTCAAAGCTCGCCTGCAGCGATGCCATAGAGACATTCCTCCATTGTCTTGTATTTCCATGCGATGCGCAGGATCTCGCCGGAATACTGAACGATGAAATGACCACCGTAAGAGGCCCTCTCCAATTCTTGCACTACATCGCGGGGCCCGAGCCCGAAAAGTCCCCAGTCACGATGGTGCATCAGACTGGTGTCGCTTTGTCCCGAAAAATGGAGCTCATGAGAGAGGTAGATTGTGGTCAGCGGGTATATATTGAAAGGAAGGAATTCCCGGACGCCCTTGTGAATAGGACCAAGCAACTCAAAGTCCTGCAAGACGCCAAGCAAGTATCCGGCAACCCGATCCCTCATGGAAGCCGACCACGGCCTCGGAATCAGTCCGTTGTTGTGGGCCGATTCGATGAACTGCAAGGAGTCTTGCTTCTGTAAATGCCTTACTCCGGCAGCGTAATGCGGCCAATAAACCTGCCGCACAAAGTCATGGAACATCACATTAGCTCTGGCCGAGTGAATGAAAAACAATTGCGCCATCCTGCGTGGAGGAAACCCTTGCGCAAGAAGGCATTTCAATCCGGTTGCAACCGGCCCGTCATCTACCAGGTATCGTGGTCGGAAAACTTCGGCAACCAAATCGTTGACTCGACGGGCAGTAGCTTTCGCCAGGGCACCCTTAGCCAAAGCCTGTGCCGCCAGTTCTGCTGCGGTCATTCCGGGCTCCCACACCTGCAGCAGCGTCAGGGTTTCCGGAATCGCTCCCTGGCCCTTGGCAAGGGCCGTTGTGTAAATCTTCTGCGGCATGCCGTGTCAATCCATAGTGAAGTATGGGAAAGTCTGCTTTCCCGAACTGAAGGCGTCGAGGTAATGTTTGGCCATCTCTTCGATGGCGAACTCGCTGAGCAGCTTCTTGCTTGTTCCCACCTGGACCGGACCTTCGGGAGCATCCAGAGTACTGCTGGCGAGCTGTTTCAGCGCAATCAGTGCTTGGTCGCTCGATGCGATGTCCTTCAGAAATGGTGAAGGATCAGAGTTCAGTAACTCCAGATGGAGTTTTTCTTCGGCAGTCGCTGGCAGCCGAAAGAGATGGAAAACACGGCCTCTACCAATGCGCCGGTCATGGAGTTGTTTTGCGGCTTCGGTTACCGAATGCACCCCAGCAGCAAATGCCGAGCGCGGGAAATTGATTTCCAGGAATTTCTGCCCGGTCTTGTTCAGAAACGAGGTGTCCCACCAATTGCCCTGGTCCTTCTCCCCAAGGTACCCTACGAGAATGCGTAACTGCATGAGTTTATTGAGCAATTTGCATCACCTCTTGACATCGGGTGTCATCGCTGCCTGTCTGCCCTGCCAACAATTTCAATAGGTTCTTCCGCGAGTTCGAACGCTGGACTCGGTCCCGCGTATTGCGCCCAGCGCAGATTGAACGTTTCCTTATTCATGAGTGAGAGATCGTCGGTGTCCCTTTCAGGATCACGACAACTTTCATCCAGGCCCGCACCAAACGTCACTCCACCGATATCGGTAAGAATGTACCGGTTATGAAGGCCTTGTCCGGTTTCATTCTGTTTCCAGCGCTTAAGCAAAATCCTGATGCCGTTTGGGACGATGCGGGGCAAACATCTTTGGCATTGGGATCTGAAGTGTTGTGCCGAGTAGTCATCAGAGGTCTGTAACTCAATTCGGTTTGGTAGTGATCTGCCAAAGCGGTTCTTTGTCGCTCTTTCGAGAAAGGATCTAAGAGGTCGTTGGTAGCGGTCTTGGTCGGGACGAAAATGCGGATCGATGAATAGGACTTCAGAACAGTTACCAAGCATGGCCTTCAGAATCGTGGACATGGCTTCGGCCTCACGGACAACAACTTCCTCGTGTTTGAGGTGCCACCTGGGATCATCTGTCCAGCCGAGCTCGGAGCCAGTTAGTACTTCAGGGTAATCTCGCGGATTACCTTCGGCAATAATGGCATGGAACGGAAACCTCCTGTCTTCGATCTCGGCATTCTCCAACCAAGACAATTTGCTATCGTAGGTCCAGCCCTCTCTTGGAATCATCTTCTCAGAAAGCTTTATTGCCAGTTCTATGATCCGTTTTCTTTTTACGCCGTCAATTCCAGCGGCAGCTTCCTGAACTTGCTTTCGCCACTCCTTTCGCCCAGGTGTTGTCTGGCAGGATGTGCTGACGGAATGGCGGTGGTTTTGTTCACGATGTCTTGACTGAAAGCCCGAGTTGGGCAAATTATATCGACCGAGTGAGGAGATGATGCCAA
>Ga0302250_1001349_pt1 | contig 18705 bp, 21 predicted proteins | sample AAG_RA_Asp_MG_FD_193536 | JGI IMG/M metagenome (GOLD analysis project Ga0302250, IMG submission 193536) | Enriched activated sludge microbial communities from anaerobic digester in WTTP, New Holstein, Wisconsin, United States - AAG_RA_Asp | ecosystem: Engineered > Bioreactor > Anaerobic >... | reverse complement strand
TTCAGTTCCGATCTCTTCGTTGCTGACGCCCTCGTAGTACTTCTTGATGTGGATCATCAGCATATGTAAATGCAGCAACTCTTCCTTTTGCACACTATCACCTTTTCCAAAATGATCCTTTTTTTGTAGGACAGATATATCTTATTGGTGAGGTTTATATCAGGAGCAATGCGGCACGCGGGATCGCTCGTTGGGCTCGCTGTTGGCGACGCGTTGGGTGCGCCCTTGGAAGGATCTCGAAGATCTGAAGTCTGGCTTACGCAAATGCGGCCCGGAGGGCGCCATTTCCGGAACCGTGGTGAAGTCACGGATGACACGCTACAGGCTGGTGCAGTTGCTGAATCGCTCGCTTTTTGCGGGCGCTTTGATGAAGACGACCTGATAAAAAAATTATCGAGGGGATATATACAACGCCCGGAATGGTTTGGTCCGACATCCTCCCGGTTTTTCGATCTGGTCCTTTCCGGCACCCCGCCGCACCGCGCCGCACGGATCGTCCATACCCAGAACCATGGCAGCCGGTCCAATGGCAGCGTGATGCGGGGCTTCCCCCTTGGTATCTTCTTCCCCCCGTCAGAAGTCATCTCAATGAGCATCCGCTGCTCCGCCATAACGCATCACGATCCGGTGGGAGGGTACTGTTCGGCGTTCCTGAACCTGATGGTGAGCGAGATGGTGCGGGGGGTTCCACGGAGGACCGCATTCCGGCACGCCCGTTCGCTTTGTATATATCCTGAGGTGCACGCAATCCTGGGCAGTTATGATCAGTATGATCCGGATCCTTCCTTGGATTGCGTACTCTGCTCGCAGGCAGCCCTCCGCTGTTTCATGGATGCCCGGTCGTTTGAACAGGCTGCTCTCTCCGCGATCAACCTTGGCGGCGATGCGGATACGGTCGGCGCCTGCACCGGTGCCCTTGCCGGTGCGTACTGGGGACTTAAAGCTATTCCGGCACGATGGCGGGGGGAACTGGAAGGATACGAAGGACTTGTCAGGCTGGCAGAGCGGATCTGGGTGGGCAGAGTGGATAATTACATGCGATAAGTGACATTCGCAAATCTGTCGGATCCATGGCAATACCCGAAATGCCGCGGGATTGGCCATAACGGAATTCCCCAGTCGGTTTTCTGCCTGCCTGCAGTGGCAGAAAAAGGGGATGAAGGTGCTTGGGGGCGGTGGCTCATCTCATCGTCCGGCAGGATGCGTAGAGGAGTGGTGGATGAAAATGTTCCACAATAGAAGCGTTACGCCGGCTTGATCTCCACAAGCTTCAGCGCCCGGCCTTTCTCGCAGATATCCGGAGCATTGCCCAGGACATCCACCACAATATATTTCTCACCCTCAACGACACCTTCGGGGCGACAAAGATCAAAACTCCGGCAGTCCTGTTTGTTGCAGGAGAATTCCGGTTTGATCTTGGAGTTGATGATCGCCATCTCCGGGCTGATCAGGAGGGTGATGGGGGCTTCCATCACCTCTACCGCGGTTGCACCGTTTAGGTGCACTGTACAGTCATGGTGGGTTGTCCTGACCGTGACAACACGGTACTTCCGGCCTTTCTGCAGGTTGTTGCAGGCCTTCTTCACCTTGCAGGTGCCGCATCCGGGAGCCTCCCCTTCGTAAATAAACTCTGTCCCCGGCTTTGCAAGTACCGTTCCCACGAGGGTCACTTTTGTCTTCGCGTCTGTCACACCGGCCACCTCATTCCTTATACAGCATCAGCACCAGCTTCTCTGCCGACTCGCGGGTCAGCCCCATATCGAATATGGTAAAGCGCTCGGGACGGATATCTTTTGCCATCAGGAGCGCTTCCACCGCCGTTGCATCGTCAATGCCCACGTCTTTTGGGGTGACCGGCGCCCCGATGCTCTTCAGCGATTCACGGATCCCCTTCCAGTCACCCCCGTGGAGGTACATTGAGATGATCGTGCCGATCCCGCAGCTCTCGCCATGGAGTGCCTTTCCCGGGGCGAGGCGTTCAAGGGCATGGGAGAACTTGTGCTCCCCGCCGCTTGCCGGGCGCGATGACCCGGCAATACTCATGGCAACCCCGCTGGACACGAGCGCTTTCGTTACAATCCATGCCGACTCCTCGCTGGATGGTTTGATGAGAGGGGCATTCTTCACAAGGATCTCCGCAGTCATCTTCGAGAGGGCAGCAGCGTACTCGCTTACCTGTTCGCCTTTTACCCGGTGGGCAAGTTCCCAGTCGAGGATGGCCGTGTAATTGGAGATCACGTCCGCACATCCTGCTGCAAGGAGGCGGTGGGGGGCCCGTGCGATGATCGCGGTGTCTGCCACGATGGCAAGGGGGGGATGAGCCTGGAGCGATGAGTGCCCTCCTTCAACGGCTACCGATGCACGGGCAGAAGCAATCCCGTCGTGCGATGCCGCAGTCGGGACTGAGATGAACGGCCGGTCGAGATTGTACGAAACAATCTTCGCCGTGTCAATCACCCGTCCGCCACCAACCCCGATCAGGAAGTCTGCATCTGCAGCAGCCTTCTCTGCCTCTTTAATGACGGGAAGACTGATCTCCTCGGCAAAGAATGGGATGATTGTCCAGCCCCCCGAAAGGATCTCCCGGACACGGTTCCCGGCAAGATCCATCGTGTTCTTTCCGGAGATTAAGAGCGCTTTCTTACCTAGTTTCAAATCTTCGCAGACCGAGGGGAGTTGCTGGAAGACATCATGGCCGATCACAACGTCACGGGGCAGCTGCATCCACCGGGACTTGTCAAAGACCTTCTCTTTGAGTAATTTTATTGCATCTGCGCTCATTGTAATCATGGATGATTAGTGATTTCATCTACAAATACTACATCGATCCCATCAGGCTCGGCCAGCCCTATAATGTTGTCGATACGCTGACCTACGCCCTTATCCTTGTTGTCGGTGTTTACCTGTTGTACCGCTGGTTATCCACTTCCACGTGGCTCTCGGATATCGGGTTTACCATCGACGCCACATTCATTCTCTCGACCATCCCCTATGTCATTCTCGGGGGAGTGATGCGGGTCATCGAAGATACCGGCATGATCACCGGTGACTTCAAGTATCTCCTGATAACCCCGCTCATCTATTTCGTCCTCTTCTTCTTTACCATCGGCATGCTCTTCCTCTCGCGGTACCTCACGCTCCAGGGACTCACGAAGCACTACCTCACGTTCTATTTCTGGGCCGGTGTCTTCTCTGTTGTTGTTGCCTCGCTCATTCTTATTGCCTGGAGCACGACCCACCACGGCATCGACTTCTACGTGCTGGGCGTGATCCCGCTCATGGCCGTTGTGGCAACGGCCCTTGTCTGGGCGTTCATGCGCTATGCCTGCCGGTGGGAGTATGTCAATGACCCGCTGTATATCACCCTGCTTTTCGGTCAGCTCCTCGATGCCAGCGCCACCAGCTTCGGGATCGACCTCCACCCGTCGCTCCAGTACATCGAGCAGCATGTGGTCGGCTCCCATCTCATCGACCTGACCGGCACCGCGTTTGTGATGTATCCCTTGAAACTCATCGTCCTCTTCCCTGCAATCTACATCATGCAGCTCTACCGCAAGGAAGCAAACACGGCATTCTGGCACCTTGTGCTGCTGGCGATGATCGTTGTCGGGTTTGCGCCCGGTGTCCGCGACATGGTCCGGATGGTCCTCTATGTCTAATTCCCCGCTCGCCAATGCCCTGGTAATCACACTCCTCCTCTTTTTTTCCACCATGTGTGTCGGGTGGATCGGATCTGCCCAGAACCCGGCCATAGGAGAACAGCTGATGGATCTCTTTGCCAAGGAGGTCGCAGGAGAGATCACCAAGGATAACCCGGTGGAAATGTGCGCCAAGCTGTTCGGCAACAACCTCGGTGCCTGCATCCTCCTCTTCCTTGGCGGGGCGTCCTTTGGGATCCTCACTATCTTCATCATGAGCTTAAATGGCATCGTCATCGGGGCGATCATGGAGATTGTCCATGAGACCCACTCGCCGCTGTTTGTCGCTGCCGCCCTCATCCCGCACGGCATCTTCGAGATCCCAGCGTTCATCATTGCGGGCGCACTCGGGATACTCCTTGCACAGGGCCTCATCGCCGAATGGTACGGCGAGGGGGACACAGGGAAGGAGGTAGCCCGGTACGGACGGCTCTTTGTGCTCTTCGTCCTCCCGCTTGTTGCCGCAGCCGCATGTGTCGAGGCTTTTATTACGCCGGTTATCATACAATTAGTAGCTTAAGAGGACACGAGATGGACGACGATACAGGCACCCTGCCGCCAAAGCAGGACTTTTCCGGATGGTTCAACGATATTCTCTGGCGGGCCGAGATCATGGATGTCCGCTACCCGGTCAAGGGGCTGTACGTCTGGTACCCGTACGGGTTTGCAATCCGCAAGTTCGTCTATAACCGGCTCCGGGAACTCCTGGATCGTGACCACGAGGAGACGCTCTTCCCGCTGCTCATTCCCGAACAGGAGTTCATGAAAGAGGCTGAGCACATCAAGGGCTTCGAGAATGAAGTCTACTGGGTCACGCACGGGGGAACGACCCCGCTCGATGTCAAACTTGCCCTCCGGCCCACGAGCGAGACTGCCATCTACCCGATGTACGCCCTCTGGCTCCGCTCGCACGCCGATCTCCCGATGAAATACTACCAGATCGTCAATACGTTCCGGTACGAGACCAAACAGACCCGCCCCCTGATCCGGCTCCGCGAGATCACTTCGTTCATGGAGTCTCACACGGTCCATGCCACCTGGGACGAAGCAGAGGCGCAGTGCGAGTACGAGCTTGGCCTCACGAAGGAATTCTACGACGGCCTTTGCATCCCCATCACCATCTCGAAGCGGCCGGACTGGGACAAGTTCCCGGGGGCTGACTACACGATCGCGGTGGACGCCATCATGCCCAATGGCCGCACCCTCCAGATCGGGACCGTCCACCACCTCGGGACACACTTCTCGAAGACCTTCTCCATCAACTACGAGGACAAGAACGGGGAGCAGCAGCTCGCCAACCAGACCTGTTACGGGATATCGGAGCGGTCGATCGCCGCCCTCATCTCCCTGCACGGTGACGACAAGGGGCTCATCCTTCCCCCCGCCGTTGCACCGGTCCAGGCAGTCATTGTCCCGATCACCATTGGAAAACGCCACGAGGATGTCCTCGCTGCGGCAAAGAAGCTGGAATCCGACCTGAAGGCTGCCGGGTTCCGGGTGAAGATGGACACCCGGGACATGCGGCCCGGTGCCAAGTACTACTGGTGGGAACTCCGGGGCGTGCCCCTCCGGCTCGAACTCGGGCCCCGTGATATCGACGGCGGAAAGGTAATGGCCGTGAAGCGGACGGGAGAGAAGTCATCCCTCGAGCTCGCAACAGTCTGCGACGGGGTGACCCGGGTGCTTGCGGAGATTACGGAAGGGATCCGTGCAAAGGCCGAGGAGCACACGAAGTCGCACCTCTGTTCCGTTGACTCGATGGATGCCCTCAATACGGCCCTGAATGACGGAAACGTTGCAGTCGTCCACTGGTGCCGCGAGCGCGAGTGTGGGGACGCCATCGAGGAGAAAGCAAACTCTTCCATCCTCGGGACCGAAGTCAGGTCACCCTATGTTGCCGCAACAGACGGGAAATGCATTGTCTGCGGGAAACCCGGCAAGGCAACGCTTGTCGGGCGGACCTACTAACCATTTTTACGCATCTTTCTTCTCGTTTTACTTTCTTGCAGGGCAATTCTGAACTGCGAATAGGTAACATCAGTTCCCTTTTGGCGGCTGATCATCCAGACGTGCCTCGATCCGGTCCAGCCGGGCTGCCAGTTCTGCATGCTGTCGGTTCTGTTCCCGTATCGCATCACGGATCTCTGTGAGCGCAGTATCTCTCCCTGCATTCTTGTCTCCATCGTCCGGGATCTCCTGAATATCCGGGGTCAGGAGCTTGTTGGCGATGTAACCGGCAAGGGTACCAAAGAGCCCGACGCCCATGGTCATCACCATGATGCCCACCATCCGCCCGGCGTTCGTTACCGGGTAGTGATCCCCGTACCCCACCGTCGTGATAGTCACGTACACCCACCACATTGCTTCGGATGCCGAGTGGATATTGGCATCCGGTGCGGAGCGTTCAGCCATGAGGACAAGAAAAGCCCCGCTCTCAATGACCAGCATGACACAGAAGACAACGATGAAAAGGACGCTCTCTGCCCGGTGCTTTTTCAGTTGCTGCAGAATATTCCGTGCGCCGTACTTCTTCAGGAGCCGGTATGCCTTGAAGATCCGGAAGAGACGGAGGATACGCAGCGCCGGAATGCTTGCGAGCAGGTCTGCCCATCCCCAGTTCCGGAAGAAGTAGTGGGCTTTTGACTCCGCGGTCATGAGACGGAAGATGAAGTCGGAGAGGAAGATGATCGTCAGGAAGAAGTTGATGACTTCCAGGACCCGGACTGCATCCTGGTCCAGGCCCGGAATCCATGAGACAACGAGGTTGACAACAGAGAGGATGGAGACAAGGATGATGAAGATCTCGTAGCCGGGATCTTTCATCTCCTGCATATCGAGGGTTGAACTCTTGCCGGGGTCCATGGATGACGTCACCAGTACAGGTAACGGGAATCCGGCATCAAACCTTAAAAGAGAATGGGTTTTGGTTCCCCGATCGTCACGGCGGGGTGAGGATATTGCCCTGCGCTGCAATCTCGGCAGGAGCAAACCGCCGGATCGTCAGGGGTGTGGCAACAGCAGGGGCCCGGACAACGATGACTACCATCCGTTTGGCAGGAAGGAATGCACGCGGGTTGAGCCGGATCACAAACTGCTCTTTGTCTTCGATCCGGTTGTTCTGGTCTCCAACCGGGTCTACGACGTTCAGGATCCCCCAGCAGCCCTGGGGGGGATTGCCCCAGTAGCCTTCGACCGGGATCAGGGTCTCGGTCTTGATGGTATCAGCATAGATTATTGAGATCTTCTCCATATCGACAGGTCGTGCGCCCGGGACAAGGGCAACCGTGATATCGATGGTATCGATGGTACCCCCGGCCAGGCCGGCCCCGGTCACGTCCCCGACGAGGACCAGTGCCTGGCCCGGAAGGGGAGGCTCCGCTGAGAGCGTTTCCGCGATCGGCGAATGATCTTCCTCAGTGCAGCCGGCAAGAAAAACGGCTGCAATAAGGAGTGTCACGATGATGAAAAACTGGTATCTCAAGGCCAGGTACCTCTGCCTTTGTACTGCGATATAGTGGGGACTGGATCCTATAAAAACATGTTACTCATTATAAAAATACGACAGAAAAATACAGGGAATACCAATGAACTGCAGAGAGGCAGGCGGTCTTGCCATCCAGTATCTTCCGCCGCTCACCCAGTCATCACCGGACACGATATGCCAACATTTATGACTGCCGATCGTCAGAAAAGTAGGATATGGAGCGGATCACCGCCATTGCCAGGGGCCGGGTGCAGGGAGTAGGATACCGGCATTTCGTGGAGACCTGCGCCCGGGCAACCGGCGTGCACGGGTACGTGAAGAACCTCCCGGACGGATCAGTTGAAATGGTTGCCGAGAGTTCCCCTGCGTCGCTTTCGGATTTTATCCGGTATGCACATGCGCGTGACAATCCGGGGATCCATGTGGAGCAGATCGATGTGTCCCCGGGCCCTGCCACCGGGGAGTACCGCGGCTTCCGGGTGGAGTGGTAGTTTCCCAAACTACCACTCCATTGCTCGCCAGGGCTCACTGTGCGGTCACCGGTTTTTTTGGCATTTCCGACCACAAACCTGTTCTCGGTGGCTCAACTACCCTTACCAGGTGTATGATGACCGCTGCCTTCCATTGGGGCCCATGGCGATTTTCTCCCGTTCTCGTGCTCCTTCTCCTCTGCTCTTCCATCGTCCCCGTATGTGCGGGTCCGTCACCGGGGAGTCCGTCCACGATGATTACGCCGGGAATTTATCCGAATATCACCAACCTGTCATTGACCAACGTGGAGGATATGCCGGAATTCACCGTCACACCGACTCCCCTTGATCTCTTCCATGCCGAACTGGACGCGGAGACTCTCCCGGGTCCACGGTACATGGGTTTTGGCCCCAGTGTCATCGGGATCTCCATCGATCCCCGGCTCCTTGCGGTATGCTTCGCCGTTGCCCTCATCGCACTTGTCATCTGGTTTGTCAGTTTCCGGAACAGGCTTGACGAAAAGGAGGACTGAAAAAATCTTCGAACGCCTTCCGTTCTGCGCTGCAGCAGGTAAGTTTCCTGCTTCCTGTACCGGGTAGTCCTGCACCGGTTTTTTACCTCCTTCCATGTAACACTACTACTAGGAATACACCATGGCAGGTATGGATGAGAACAAGCCCTATCTTCCGGAGCGGTACCGGCAGAAGATCCGCGAGAAGAACCGCAGGCGTGCGGCGGTGAAAATCCTCACCATTACCCTCATTCTTATTGTGATCGCAGTTCTCGTCTTCTCCCTTTCCCAGCTGCAATGGGTCAGCCTTCCCGCGGTACCGTTCTCTCCCCCTTCACAGCCGGCACCCTCGCCAGTTGTGGTCACAACCATGTCCCTGGATTCGCAGATGGGAACCCCGGCACAAAGTACATCCAGGACACCCTTACCGCCAGCGTCCCCTGCCGCAGTCCCGCTTGTCGCAGGATATGCCATAGAACCGGGTGTCACGCAACAGGCGGGCAGCGGTTCCCTCTCTCTTGTGCAGGCAGAAGCCGCCCTGCGCAGGTATTGCCCTGAAGATATGTTCACCATCAGCAGCGTGAACTATTCGGCTGGTTCAGCCAGATCCCTTTTCGGATTCACCCTGCGGACGGCAGGTGGACAGTCCCCGAAAGAGGACCTGGTTGTTTTCATCGACGCGGCCAGTGGAATGCCCTGGTCCGCAGGGGAAGAGACAGCCGCAATCCCCAAAGAGATGGTTTCTGAAGTCGTCCTTGCGGAGTTCCCGTATGAGGGGGTTTTCACGCCGGGCATCTGGTACGATGACAGCCCGCAGGAGGGCAGTGTCTGGAGGTTCACCCTTGCATCAGGGAACATGACGCTTGTCTCTGGCAGCGTGGATGCAACAACCGGGGAGATCCAGGCGTTTGCCCGGAATATCCCTCTCTACGGAAGACCTGCCGACCCGGCCGTTACACAGGAAACAGCACAGGGGATTGCTGAAAAATACGTTACCGCCCGCACCAGTGGCCTTCCCCTCATCCTTACCTCCTCGCGATATGACCGATGGGGAACGGAGTCGGTGCCTGCGGCAGGTGCGTACACGTTCTCCTGGGAGCGCAGGTATCTCGACTACCCGGTGGATACAGACGGTATCACCGTGGTTGTCGACGCCCTTAACGGCGATATTATCGAGTATGACAAGCGGTGGACAACGGCAGAGTATGCATTCTCCCAGGCGATCGTCCCGACCATTGCACGGCACGACGCCACCTATGCTGCCATGGAGGCAGCAAGAACTGTGTACCCGGAACAGATCGGGAGCGTACGCATCCTCTCGTCTGAACTGCGCTGGAACAACGGGCAGATGAAAGGAACAGTCCCACGCCCGGGATCTGTCCCGCTGGCATGGAAGATCGTCTTTGATGATGAAATACTCCGCACCAACGCGTCACTGGTACCGGGGATTGCCTGGATCGACATCCAGACGGGGAACATGACGGCGATCGAGTACCGGCACTAAAAATGAGAGGATGAAGACTTCAGCACCGGTCGCAGATGAACCCGACTTCAAGTGCCGTCTTCTTCATGTCGCCCTGGATCTGCTTCTTCCCGCCGCGGAAGAACCAGCGGTGGCACTTTACGCAGTGTTTAGGAAGGATCCGGTCCCATGGTTTCATCGGGATCTCAAGGGCAAAGCCTGTCCGCGACCATTCCTCCGGGGGTTTTTCGGCATTCTGACTGTAGGTGGTGACCAGTTCCATGACCTGGTGCGGGGGCACCCCGATGTCGACGAACTTCTTGAAGACAAAGTAATTGAAGATGAGCCACGAGAGATCGGAGCGGTCGAGGACCCCCTCGTACTCGCCAAACGACTCCTCGAAGTCCTCGAGCGTGCAGCCGCAGAGAGGGCATTTCCCCCCCACGAGCTCGTCAAGAAAGACCTCTTCCTGGCACCCCGGACAGGTCGTGTGCGGGGACTGCATGCGTGATGTCATGTATACTCCGGGTATCGGATATGATATGGGTATTCAACAGGGCGCCCAAAACGGGCGTTCGGATTATGGAAAGAATGTTACGTAATATTTGGCGGGTCTGGTGATAAGGGTATCACCACGGCATAGTTACTCTGATAAAAACATGGCGGTCGGGATACAAAAAACCCGATCAGTCCGCGAGCGGTTCGGCCGGTTCCATGATAAGCGAGCCAAAGACCACCTTCTCGATGACTTGTGCAACGTACCGGATATGCATGGCCTGTTCGAGATCCTCATTACGGTGGACATCGGCATAGATCTGGAGACGCATGAGCGAGAACCGGAACCGGTCAAGGGTCTCGTCATCAAGGGTCATCGCCTCCCTATAGATGGGCTCCACAAGATCGGGAAACGAACGCGGATTCTCGAGGGCGGTGGCAACTGCCTTGTAGAGGGGAATTGATTTCTCCTTTCCTGCAAGAATCCGCTGGTAGTCCATTACCTATCCCTCGACAACCTTGATGAGTTCTTCCATGACGGCGTCAACGCTCTTCCACGTGGGATTGTCGGCACGGCGGATGATAAACGGGCGGCCCTCGTCCCCGGCTTTCCGCATCTCGATGTCGAGGGGGATTGCACCAAGATACGGCACAGCAAGTTCTTCGGCAATCTTCTTTCCGCCGCCTTTCCCGAAGAGTTCGATCTGCTCGCCGCAGTGGGGGCAGACAAGACCGCTCATATTCTCGACGACACCGATGACGGGGAGCCCAAGCTTCTCAATGAATTTTGCGGACTTGCGTGCATCGAGCGTTGCAACATCCTGAGGCGTGGTGACAATGACAGCACCGCGGACATTGGGAGCAAGCTGGGCAATGGTCAGCGCTTCGTCGCCCGTGCCCGGCGGGAGGTCGACAACGAGATAATCGAGAGGCCCCCAGTTGACATCGGAGAGGAACTGCTGAATGGCCGCCATCTTCATCGGGCCGCGCCAGATGATGGGGGTGCTGGTGTCGGGAAGCAGGAACGCCATCGAGATGACAGAAAGCTTACCGGTAACACGGACCGGCTCGATCTTGTTGTCCATCGTCGTGAGCTTGTGCTCTTCAATCCCGAGCATCTTGGGGATGTTGGGACCGTGCATGTCAAGGTCGAGGAGCCCGACCTTCCTGCCATGGTTCGAAAGCGCGTACGCGAGGTTGACCGAGACGGTCGATTTCCCGACACCGCCCTTGCCGGAGAGGACCATGATGACATGCCTGACGTCCATCTCTGCCTTGGGCGGGAGTCCGGCCTGCCCATTCTTTGCAGACGGGCAGGAAGAGGCCGTAGCGCAGCTTGAGCACTCCTGTTTACATTCCTCGTCCGCCGGTTTTACCGGGGTATTGGGTAATGATTTCTTTGCCATGAATTGACTCCTGGTATCAGTTAGCAATCGTACAGATTGGGCGCACAAGACAATAAAGATGGAAGATCGATGCAGGCCGAAACGACAGGCCCTTAGTCCCTGACACAGTCGAGATCGGGATAGTACGGCTTGAGATCGAGAAGCGGGGTCCCGTCGAATGCATCCAGCCCGCGGACCATGAGCAGGTTGCCCTCGCGCCGGAGAAGGTCCACAACGGCAAACCCGATAGGATTCGGCCGCTCGGGCGAACGGGTGGCAAAGACACCATGCTCAATCCCGGAGCCCGGAGGCGTTGCCTTCAGGAGCGTCCGGTCCGAGCGGTCAAACCAGTACAGGGCGATGAGGTGCATATTCTTCTCAATGTCCTGCAATGCTTCGACATATGCAGGCAGGATTTCAATGATCGATTCGGTGTCGGAGAGTCTTCCCTGCCGTGGAGCATCGCCCCGCTTCCGGTAGGGCGAGCGGATGATCCCGACAGGGTGCAGTTCCAGGTATCCGCCAGTCTGTTGCGTGCCTGCCATGTACTGATGCATCATCTCCCGGTTATTAAAAGCCTGCCGGGAATGCTGCAGGAGAAATGTTCATGCAGGGAATCGGTTCATCATGATATATGGATCCCCTCTCCGTGTCCCTGGACTTCCTGGAATTCCCCCCTTCGCACACATGCGATGGCGGGAACCTCTCGCCCCGGATATACCTGAAGAAGATCTCCCCTGCGGCGGTCTCGGTTGCGGTAATGGTCTTCAATCCCTTCGAGAAGTCCTGTTGCTCGTTTATGCCATGGATATGCTGGAACCTCCCGCCGTCCCCGGTTATCCCGGAAGGCATCCCCCCCAGGGAGATGGTGACCGCACCAGTACCGGCCGTGCAGGGGATCACGGACCATGGTACGATCGGCTATACCGGCCCCTGCCCTGCCCCGGGGACCATGATCCGGTACCTGTTCAGGGTATACATCCTGGACACGATGCTGGATCTCCCTCCCGGCGCGGACAAGCATGCGCTGGTCGCAGCACTGAAAGGACATGTCCTCCAGTACGGGGAAACTGCGGCGGTTGCCTCGCGGTAAAGAGCGACGGGATACGGGAGGAACCATCGGAGCAACCATCCGGTCGCGCGGTTCCGGGGATGGGAGGAATTCAGCACCTGCCCGTTTCGCCATCCTTAACACCTTCCCGCGCAAACGAGCAGTTATGAAGAGACCGGCGCGGAAACGCGTTCCTGACCCGGAACGTGCATCCGCTATCAGGGCCCTTACCATGAAACGGGAGGCGCTCCTCTCGTCCCTGGCAGCGACCAGCGCAGATGCCGTGCGCCGCTATGACCGGGAGCAGGAAGACATCCGAACCCCGTACTCCCGCGATGCCGACCGGATCATCCACACCCGCGCCTATACCCGCTACATCGATAAGACGCAGGTCTTCTATCTTGTGGACAACGACCATATCACGCACCGGGTCATCCATGTCCAGCTGGTCTCGAAGATCGCCCGGACGATCGGCCGTTCGCTCCGGCTCAACGAGGATCTCATTGAGGCAATAGCCCTCGGGCACGATATCGGCCACATCCCCTACGGCCACTTCGGGGAGAGCTGCCTCTCTGCCCTCTGCGAACAGCACGGGATCGGCAGGTTCTCCCACAATGTCCAGAGCGTCAGGTTCTTAGACCAGATCGAGGACTGCGACCTGACCATGCAGGTCCTTGACGGTATCCTCTGCCACAACGGCGAAGCCGACGACATCCGGATCGCGCCTGAACCCCTCTACGGCTGGGCTGCATTCGACCGGAAGGTCCAGGAGAATGCCGATGGAAGACGTTCACGGCCTCCTATGACGCTCGAAGGCTGCGTGGTGAAGTTCGCCGATACGATTGCTTACATTGGCAGGGATTTGCAGGACGCACGGGACGTGGGGCTCATCGATGACCGGACCGCAATTCCTGCGCAGGCAAAAGATGTGCTTGGCAGCACGAACCGGGAGATCATCAATACCCTGATCTACGACCTTCTCGAAAACAGCGACGCGGAGGAGAAGGGATTCATCTCGTACAGTCATGAGGTGGAACAGGCGCTGATCGCCCTGCGGGCCTTTTCGCGGCAGCATATCTATGACAACCCGAAGCTGACTGCGGAACGGAAAAAGATCCAGCGGATGTACTTCACCCTCTTTTCCTCCTGCCTCGAATCGCTGGAACAGGAGGAGACAACAGCAAAGATCTACACGGACTTCATCAACACACGGTGGACGAACACGCGTTATCTCAAAACAGCAACCCTGCCGGAACTCGTGCGGGATTTCATTGCCGGGATGACCGACCGCTACTTTGCCAAGCGGTACGAAGAGTGTGTCATCCCGAGAAGAGTGGAAGGGAAGTTCCGGTAAAAAACGTCAATCGCAGCGGCTCTTGGGCCCGGCCCATCCGGTGAATCCGCAGTAGATGCAGCCAACACCCTCACAGTGTCCGCAGAGGGTCTTTGGGGCTGTGACAAGGACAGTCCCGGCCTTGTTGCAGTACAGGCAGCCCTCGCCGTCACAATGGCGGCAGGTCGCAGGCTCAAATGTCTTTTCCGGTTCGCTCATTCGTGGTCACCCCGTACATCATGGTTCATCCGTCATCCTCGTCAAGGTACCCTTTGAGTGCGGCAAGCAGCTCCTCTGCCGACTGGTACCGCTGTGCCGGGTCCTTCTCCAGGCACTTTATGATGATCTTCTCGACAGCCTCTGCTTCGGGATTGTACTCTGAGGGGCGAAGCGGGGGATCGCGCAGGATGGCATTTCCGACTTCGACAATGCTCTCCCCGCCAAAGGGGATTGACCCGGTGACCAGCTCGTAAAAGACAACCCCGAGCTGGTAGATGTCTGTCCGTTCGTCTGTCCTGCCGAACTCGGAGGGTGATACCTGTTCGGGGGCTGCGTAGGAGAGAGAGAAACCCGCAACGCTCGATTTCTTGACATCGGCAGCGAGCACCTTGCTCATCCCCCAGTCCGTGATCTTTGGCACCAGTTCATCGGTAAGCAGGATGTTGTGGGGTTTGATGTCACGGTGGATGAACCCGTGGTCATGGGCGTAGCGGAGCCCTTCGGTAACACCGGTGATGAGACGGACCGCTTTCCAGACGGGGAGGGGTTTTTCCAGCGCCTCAAGCGATCCCGGGACAAACTCCATCTCAACGTACGGGACCGGCAGGATGTTCACCGCAGAGACTTCGACGATATTCTGGTGGCGGAGGGTCTCCCAGGCAGCAATCTCGTTCAAGAAACACTTCCCGGTCACCTCGTCGAAACTGATCGGGATCTTTACGGCAACCCGGACACCGTCAGTCTTACGGTACGCCGAGAAGACCCAGGCGATCCCGCCCCGCCCGACAAACGATATGTCGGTATACTTGCTCTCCAGCTCCCGGGGGAAGTAGTTCTTCTGGTCCGTTGCTGCAGGGAGGGGCGAAGCCCGCGTCTCTTCCGCCATGTCAGCCACGGTCTCCGCGGGCCGTGTGACAAGTCCCCATGTCTTGTCAACGGCTCCCTTCAGGACGGACGCCGCCCGGGTGGTGACCGGGGCAAGGGATTCGGGAAGGGACACCTCCTCGGACGAACGGAAAACGAAGAGATAGACACCGATACCGGCAAGGACAAGGCCGATGGCAATAAGGACAACCGCGGTCAGGGGGATGTTCTGCAGGATCCTGGCAAACCCCTCTCCGATCCCTGAACTCCCGGAAGTGCCCGGGGTTGATGGCTGGGTCGGCAGGGGAGACTGCACGGCTGTTTGCGCCGGTCTCGCCGTCACCGGAATCCGGGTAGTGACCGGTGACGGTGAGGCCGTGATGGCCGCCCCGGAGGCTGGTGTGGCGTCAACGCTCACGGTAGAATAATACGTGACCGGGTCCATCAGGGGAAAGTCGTCGGCAGAATATGGATCGTTTCCCTCACCGGCAGCAACGCTGGTCTGCGTCGGGTAGGGAATATCCCCGATTCCGTCACCGTTCGCATCCTTCCCGCGGTAGTCGTTCCAGTAATTGCCCATCCGGCTCTTTACGGTCGTTCCCAGATAGATATACTGGTAGGTGGCGGGGCTGCTCCATAAGGAGCTCGGACTCTTCGAGACAACATTCTGGGTGTTGAAGAACATGTTCCGGGAGACCGTGTTGGACCGCGATTCGGCGTCCATGGTCATTCCGATGGCATTATCCTGGATGGTGTTGTCATCGAACGTGTTGCTGCTCGATGCGGTAAGGGTAATTCCCGCCCGGTTGTTGCCGGTGATAGTATTGCCGACAATTGAGTTCTTGTCGGACGAAACGAACGTTATCCCTTCGCCGTTGTCCTGGATGGTATTGTGCCGGATGAAGTTGCTGTCCGAGGAGACGCGGATCCCACTCGCACCGGCACTTCCCATGATGGTGAATCCCTGCACGGAACAACCGTCGGCGTGGATCTCAATGCCGCTTGCTGCCGGCTGCGGTGCGATGACCGGCGCTCCGCTCCCGCTGTCCACACCAATCAGGGTCAGTTTCTTGTCAATCCGGACGGGATCCGTGTACGTCCCGCTCATGACACGGATAGTATCGCCGCCAACCGCCCAGTCAACAGCATCCTTGATCGTGGAGAACTCGGCTCCACTGGGCCCCACCGTATGTTCGGCGGCGGCAGCCGGCAGGCTGATGAGCATGGCAGCAAGTGCAATAACGCCAAGGATCCGGAAGCGTAAACACGGGATCATGGGGGATCGAAAGAAACTACTTCTCTTATTCGTACTGGAGGGGATAGTTCTTATAAGTGCGTCCTTTTCACCCGCAGTTCATTATGCCCCGGGAAGGATCACGACGAGCCGGACACCAGATATGCCTTTTGCAAGTTCGATGAGGTCCCCGTCATGGAGCGCGTTCTTGATACCTTTCTCCAGCTTGTGGTTGTTCAGCTGGGTGCCGCCGGTGCTGCCGCAGTCCTCGAGGTACCACCCGCTCTTGTCATGGGTGAATTTTGCATGGGGGCGGGAGACACGGGTGACCGCAGAATAACTGTCGGCAAGGACGATGTCTTTCTCGGGCTGGAACGATGCAGCATTCTCCGGATCATTCCTACCCACAGCGATGCTGTCGCCTTTTAACAGGAATACCTTCTTGTCATCCGGGCCGCCCAGGACGATGGCTGCCGGAGCATTACCCAGCACTTCCTTGGAGAGGGTGCCTTTCACCTCGTCAAGCCGGCGCGCGATATCGCTTCCCACCACCTGGACCCGGGTATTAGAGAAAAGCCCGAGGTTCCGGATGATTGCCTCAAGGCCTCCCGGGACCAGGGAATACTCCCAGACCGGGTGGATCCCTTTCGACGTCGGGGCACCGAGTCCCGCCTCTTTTTTGATCACGCCGATACTCAGCAGCCTGTCAAGGTGCTTCTTGGTATTCTCGTAGCTCGTCTCGATCTCCTTGGAGATGGTACGGGCATCGCGGGGTTTCTTTTCCAGGAATTTCAGTATCCGTAACCGTGCGCTGCTCGAGAGCACGTCCAGGTATTCCGAGAGCTCCTCAAGCGAGTCGGAATCCTCGTGAACAATGAGTGTGGGGGATTTGTCAGCGGCGTCCATGATGCTCCACCAGGGGGTATACACCTTCTCTTGGTTACCGGAAGATAAGGGTATGACTGTTTATATTTTCTGCTTATGGTTTCTCTTCATAATTACACTCCCCGGGTTGATTCCTGTAACCGCGGGGTTCTGTCAATAAACCCGGGCAATTCTGGGTATTTATCAGCCTGCCCGGAAAACAGGATAAATCAGGTGATGCACGAAGCTGATTCGGCGTGTCACCGATCCATCCAAAACAAAAGGAGACCACTTCATGAACACCGGCATCATCATGATCGGACTGTCCCTTGTCCTGCTCTCGGTTGGGTTGATCTCATCCCCGGCTTCCGCAGCGTTTCCCGATGGCGGTTGTGGCAGCGCTGTCATGGTACCGGGTTCCCCGCACGGGGCAACGATTACCAGTACATGGGAGACCAGTGGCACACCTGTTTTCCCGATCACCAGCGCAGGGATTCGGACATACAATCACCGGATGCCCGGCAGTTCATGAGATGCCCCCCATGCCACGCACCGGAACGAACGTTGACCAGAACAGCACGTCATAAGGCCCGCAGCACACGGGCCGTGAAACAGGTAACGGCACCACTATCGCCTCATACTGCCGGCATGAGCCGGCAGAAATGCAGTACACACTCCAGAGGTCCGGAGATCACTCGTTTCTCCGGAGATCATACACACCCCATCATCCATACTCTTTTTACAAAGGGATTTCCGTTATTCTCCCGCAAGAACTCAGGATAACCACAGAGCCGCGGATATGACCCGGGAATGTCTATGAATGATAAAAAGGGGGGAGATTATTTCCGCTTGTTCAGGAACAGCGCCATGCAGGCCCCTGCTATTCCCAAGGCGAGAATAGTGACCGGTACCGGTACCGGGGATTCTTGGGGAGCGGTTGTGGGAAGCGCGGTTTGCTGAACAGTTGTCTTTATCGCGGTCGGTCGTGTCGTTGGGGTCTGGGGAGCCGTTGTTACCGCGGCAGCGGGAGTCGTCACTTCAGCCTCGGCAGGAACGGTGAGCCGGACATTGTCGAGATAGCCTTCAGCGTACCGGTGCATCATACCATAGTCCCCGATCGAGCCGAGATAGATGCGGTCCATCCCGCTCAGGTCCTCGACAGTATTGATGTAATACCCCCAGATCTCCTGCCCGCTCGTCTTCTCGTTCACCTTCATGGTGAGGGTGCGCTGGTCCTTGTTGTAGTCCACCGTTACCCGGTAGGTCTTGTTCAGCTCGTAGTTCACGGTCGGGCCTTTGTAGGCAATGCTGCCGCTGTTCTGCGTATCTCCCGACTCGCTGTTGACCTTCATCAGCTTGTTGCCGGGTGTGACCAGCCGGAGCCACATGATCTGGCCGTATTTTGCATTGGTGAACTCGGTGAGGACATTGGGGCCAACCTCCGGGTTCATGGCTTCCCCCGAGAAACCGAGCCGGAACGTGGTTCCTTCATCCACCTTGTTGAGAATCACATCGTATTCCAGCGTGAACGGCTGCTTCTCGTAGCCCTTGACAAGCGTATAAGCATAGGCACCGGTACTGGGCTCGATAGCAAAATGGTACATCTGGAGCCCGGGGTCCCAGTAATCAAGGGA
>Ga0302250_1001348_pt1 | contig 18758 bp, 16 predicted proteins | sample AAG_RA_Asp_MG_FD_193536 | JGI IMG/M metagenome (GOLD analysis project Ga0302250, IMG submission 193536) | Enriched activated sludge microbial communities from anaerobic digester in WTTP, New Holstein, Wisconsin, United States - AAG_RA_Asp | ecosystem: Engineered > Bioreactor > Anaerobic >... | reverse complement strand
TTTGGCGTGTCTCTTTGGCAAAAGATTGGGTGGCAACTTCGAGTCTTATGCCTTCCATGGGTGCTGTTTTGTAGTAAAGAAGGACTTTTTGAGTTTTTGTACTGGAAAAAGGTGTCTCTTCTTCATTGCTTTCATTATAGTTTGCATTGATTTTATGAGTAAGATTGCCATCAAGTAGGGCATCAATGAGTGTATCAGCTGCAAAGAGGGTGTGGTGGAAAAGAATGATGAAGTAAAAAATGAATTTTTTCATAGTATTTTGAAAGCGTAAAGTCACCGAAGTGACTTTACATATGAAGCAGAGGGAATGAATTACATCATTCCGCCCATGCCTCCCATTCCACCCATGCCGCTCATGTCTGGCATTGAAGGAGCTTTGTCCTCTTTTGCATTTGTAATTGTTGCTTCTGTTGTTAAGAGTAGGCTTGCTACAGAAACAGCATTTTGAAGCGCGATACGTGAAACTTTAACAGGATCGACGATACCTGCTTCAAACATATCTACATACTCACCCGTTGCTGCATTAAAACCATAGTTTGCTTTATTACTGGTTAGAACGTTGTTTGCAACAACACCTGCATCAAAGCCCGCATTTTCAGCAATTTGTTTTAGTGGAGCTTTAAGAGCGCGTGTAACGATCTCAGCACCGATAGCTTCATCGCCCGTTACATTGAGTTTAATTTTTGCATTTGCAAGGAGAAGTGCTGAACCACCACCTACTACGATACCTTCTTCAACCGCTGCTTTCGTTGCGGAAAGGGCATCATCAACTCTATCTTTTTTCTCTTTCATTTCAGTTTCAGTTGCTGCACCCACTTTAATAACTGCAACACCACCACTGAGTTTTGCTAAACGCTCTTGAAGTTTTTCTCTATCGTAGTCACTGCTCGTCTCAGCAATTTGCGCTCTGATTTGTGCAACACGCGCATCAATTCTTGTTTTTTCGCCATTGCCATTAACGATAGTTGTGTTGTCTTTATCGATAACGATACGTGCTGCTTGTCCAAGATCTGCTAATGTTGCGCTCTCAAGTGTGCGTCCAAGCTCTTCACTGATAACTTCACCACCACTGATGATAGCGATGTCTTCTAACATTGCTTTTCTTCTGTCACCAAAGCCTGGAGCTTTAACCGCAGCGATGTTTAGAACGCCTCTGAGTTTGTTCACAACTAAAGTTGCCAATGCTTCACCATCGATGTCTTCAGCGATGATAAGTAAAGGTTTCCCTGTTTTTTGAACTTGCTCAAGAACTGGTAAAAGATCTTTAAGATTAGAAACTTTTTTGTCAAACAATAAAATAAATGGATGTTCCATAATGGTTTGCATTTTCTCAGGGTTGGTTACAAAGTATGGAGAGAGGTAACCACGATCAAATTGCATACCCTCAACAACGTCTAATTCATCTTGGATACCTTTTGCTTCTTCAACAGTGATAACGCCATCTTTGCCTACTTTCTCCATTGCTTCAGCGATTAACTCACCGATAACCGTGTCTGAGTTGGCAGAAATCGTTGCAACTTGTGCAATCTCTTTTTTATCTTTAACGGTTTTTGCCATACTTTTAAGCTCAGCAATGATCGCTTCTGCTGCTTTGTCCATACCACGTTTTACTTCTACTGGATTTGCACCAGCAGTGATGTTTCTAAGACCTTCTTTGAAAATAGCGTGTGCTAAAACAGTTGCAGTTGTTGTACCATCACCTGCTTGGTCAGCCGTTTTGCTAGCAACTTCTTTAACCAGTTGTGCACCCATGTTTTCGATAGTGTCTTTAAGTTCGATCTCTTTTGCAACAGAAACACCATCTTTTGTGATGCTTGGTGCACCAAAGCTTTTTTGAATTAAAACATTGCGACCTCTTGGTCCCATGGTAACTTTTACAGCGTCATTAAGTTTTTTAACACCTTCATAAAGTGCATTTCTAGCGTTATCTGAAAATTGAATATCTTTTGCCATGATTATTTCCTTTTTTATATATGTAATAAATTATAAAACACCAAGAAGATCGTCGAGGTTCATCACAAGATAGGTTTTGCTATCCAGTGTTAACTCTGTACCAGCATATTTGCCAAATACAACTTTATCCCCAACTTTAACAAGTCCTTTTTCTTCAACTTTAGGACTGACTGCTCTAACAATACCGCTAAGAGGTTTTTCTTTGGCATTGTCAGGAATGATAATACCTGTAGCTGTTGTCGTAGCTTCTTCAACTCGCTCAAGAAGTACGCGTTTTCCAAGTGGTTTGAAAGTCATGTGTTTGTCCTTTTGACTAAAATTTTTAGCACTCGTTTATTTCGAGTGACAAAATTTTACACAAAAGTGAGTCAAAAGTCAAGAAAAAAGTGCTAAAAGTTTAGTCTATAGTACTCAATGTTTTTTAGTTTTTTCAATATTAACTAAAAATACTCTTTGATTAACCTTGGTATAAGCTTTATACCTATATAATGCCAACCTCTTTTGAACGTGTCAAGGTAGCTCAGCTGGTTAGAGCGCTGGTCTCATAAGCCGGAGGTCGAGGGTTCGAGTCCCTCTCTTGACACCACTTCTAAAACTTCGAAAAACCCCTTAAAATAGAACTTTTTATTATTTTATTCAACATCATTATTAGCGGTTTCTTTTGCACTATACTGTCATAATGACAAGTTTTTGACAAGATTTAGGCACAGTGAAAGACACAGTGTGCCTAAAATTCTTTGTAGATTTTGTTAGATTATTAGGAAAGCACTAAATAGTTATTCTATTGATTAGTTTTAAAAATTTAAACTGTTCGCTGTTTCCAAGACCTTGTTCATTTGAATAAGTTTCGTATTTCATAGAAAAATTAACCCATTCTTGATAGCTTATACGTCCATCTTTGGCGGCACTATGTAAAAAAAGTCTGATTGATGAGGGTAGTCTTTTATCTTCAAGTATGGTATTAAGCTGTTTATAGTAGCTCTCTGGTACGCTTACTTTCATGCCAATATACGAATAATAAAAAAAGAGACCAGATAAAGTTAATGCTATTGTGGTATAAAACAACCCTTTGAATATAGATTTTTTGATAAACCCCAAATAGATAGCATACAATATAATTTAGCCCAAAATAGCAAAAGGTCTGAGTATATAGATCTTAAAATTAAATATTGCTCTTGTTTGATTATTGGTTTTAGATCTTCTAAATTATGTAAAAGTAGTTTATGATAAGAGTGATACTGTAATTGGTATAATAATTTACCAAACTCGTCTGGATTTATAGAAGGTTTTTTCTCCATAGCCTCTTTGATTATTTGTACTTCATATTGTGCCTTCAAATTCTTGTTTAGTGACTATATAAACTTTTTTTTTCATTATATATGTGCCTTGATTTAAAGATTTAGAAAATCATATTACTAAAATACTAAAAATATTTGAAAGAGTTTATAATAGTTTCTAACATAACTCTTTTGGCAGAATCTCAAATTTTAGCATCTATTGACACCTTTTTTCCACCCCACATCTCACAATATCCACCCCATATTTATCTCTTAATTTGGTAAGCTTTTCATTGAGTCGTTTGGCTTTTTCATCCTCTTCTTGATGAAGCAAGGAAAAGGTTTTGGTTTGTGTGGGTGTCACAAAGTTTGAAACTTGAAGGCTTAAATGATGAATGCCATAATGCGGATACTCATCTAATTCCTGAATGGTTTTAATGGTAAGTTCTCGGTACATACTCTCACTAAACGCTCTATCAATGGTATGGGATACTTTTGATTTGACACCATTTTCATAACGTATCTTAAAATAATAAGTAGTGGGATAAAGATGCAGTTTAGCAATGGTATGAGACAGATGGCGTGAGAGAATAATGGCTCTACGCATAACTTCATCCCTATCATGAATGACATGAAAGTTACGAGAGATGCCAATAGACTTTCTATCTCTTTGGTGAATCACGGCTTCATTATCTTCTCCACTTAAACGCGCAATGAGTTGCTTACCAATGGTTCCCCATCCCAACACTAATTTTCTTGCTTCTAAGACTTCTCCTAATGTTTCTATAGCATAGTTTTGAAAACGTTTTTGTAAGGCTTTTCCAATACCAGGAAAAGACTCTATGGGCATAGTATGAATAAAATTTGGTATCTCTTCTTTTTTAACAAGCGTTAGACCATAAGGTTTATTAAAATCAGTGGCTAACTTTGCAATCCATTTAGAACTTGATGCTCCTATAGACATAGGCAAATCAAATTTCTCTAAAATCTCTTGTTGTAAAGAGCTCATAAAGCTATAGGTATCTTCATCTTTGACCCATCCACGTAAATCTCCCCAAAACTCATCAATACTGTATTGCTCTAATATGGGGATACGTGTCATTAAAAAGGCTTTGAGTTTGGTAGAGAGTTGTTGATAAAAGAGATGATCACTGGGAATCACTAAAAGATTAGGGCACATAAACAAAGCATCCCTTAAATGCGTTCCAGTCTTTATGCCATGCTTTTTAGCTTCATAGCTTTTAGCAATGACTATACCATGTACTCTTCCTTTATCATCCACAAACTCTTTTTTCCATTCATTCTTATCAAACCCACGAAACTCTTTTTTATGGTGTATCAGTCCATTAAAACCACCAACCGATTCAGTCATCAAGCTCTCTGTATCTTCTATTGAAAAGATTTTATTATCACCGCTTTTACACACAACAACAGGCTTATTTTTTAATTGAGGAATACGTGTCCGTTCTGCTGAGACAAAGAAGCAGTCTAGGTCTAAGTGGATAATCATGAAGAATGCCTATAGGTAAGTTAATAGTGTGATTATAGAGCTATTTTAAATGGGAGAGTGAAAATATTGCAAGATGAAATACTCACTCCGACCGGGCAATCGGAGTGAGATTCTCTAAAGAAGTTTGGATATTTCTACACAAAAAGGAGGTTTTTGTCTTGGTAATGAAAGTATAGAGCAGTGAACTAAACAATTTTACAATGCTTTGTTAATCAAAGATAAACATCGTTAAAAATACTTCCTAAGCCACTCTCTAAGCCAGTTTGTATCTGAAAACCTACCAATAAACCATGAAGCAGAAGCGATAAATGACAAATACCAGCATAATACCGTTCCTTTCCATGATTCATCGATAAAAACAACAAGTAGCGAGGATATCAATAAAATAATACTGTAACCATAGCGTCTCATAATGCGTTTATGACTTTGACTTGTATAAAAGCTTACCTAACGCTAAAAAACCTAAGAACCCCAATAGGATAATCAATACTGTTTCAAAACTCATTGGATATCTCCTTGCTTTTGTTGCAACAAAAGATGCTCTTTGATTTTTTCCTCAGCATTATCTTCATATAGGTGTTTAAAATCTAAAAAGGATTTATACTCAGCATAGGGCAGAAGCACACTTTGAGGAATATCTTTTTCATCGGTGATAACAACACGATGAAGTTTATATGAGGCTACCTTATCTAAAATGATCCACAAATGCCTTTCAAACTTCACGCGGGTTGTAGTGAGTTCAATAACATTATCCAGCAATGCTTTTTCTTGAGAACGTTGGTATTGATGAATTTTTTTCTCTTTTCTTTCATCTTTAAATGTCCAGTACAAAAGAGCTAGAACAATGATTAGCATAATAACACTGCCACTTGAAGGTAATTCAAACATTAGTGTTTCTCCTTTTTTTGACTAATGAGATACGCACCAAAGGCTACTATTGTGGCGATGATCATGCCTAGTGTTATTTCCATCTTAGGCTTCCTCTTGTATATCATTGGATATTTTTTTAAAACGCTTTTGTGAAGCTCTGTACAGACGCTCTTTATACGCCAACTGTTCTTTCTGTCTGCGATTTTTTTTGACGTCATTTCCAAGTTTGTATAAAAACAGTGTTGCCATAAATCCTAGAATACTGAGTATCAATGCGCTGGTTGGTCCATCGATGTTCATTGTTTTGCCTTAATTGCGGAGTAAGTAATACACAATACGAGTATTGAAATAAAAATTAAGCCAAACTCAAAGGGAGACATTGTTACTTCTTGTCTCAAGATGAGTCATATCTAATTGCATTTGAGATACACATTCAATCAATTTTTCGTAACGCTCTATAGGTACTATGACTGCAACAAGCGTATCCTCTTTCATAATACCAATCTTTTCAAGCTCATTGGACGTTAACGCATCAAGATAATCATCGATGTTTTTTGCAACACTATCAACACATTTGATTTCAGTCAAAGAGAAAGAAACTGGCAGTTGCATAATCTCTTCACCTACGTGTGAACCGTTATAGCCTTCAAGCGCTTTTTTGGCTTGCTTACGCTCGATATACCAAATGGCTAGTTTTAAATTAAGTGCTGTAATAAGCATTAAAATACCTGCTAAAACCATCATTTCAATTAGTGTCATAGAGAACTCCTTTGAGAATAGAATTTTTCATTAAATCTAATGAAAAGTAAAGAAGTTTTTTGAGGAGAATTGTTTTTTGAAAGATAAAAGAATTGTACTCTTTTGGCTGAAAAAATCAAGGGTTTTTTATTACAAAGAAAAAAACGAACCCCAAATAATACATCTCAAATATAGAGTAAATTTTGGTTATTTTCTACACAAAAAAGGAGTTTTTTTAAGAAATATGTGCAGTTTTAAGTACTTGTAACGTTAAAAACGAACCCCATTTAATACAGATTCGAACCCCAAATAATACATGGCATGATTTGTTTGCAAAAATATAAGTCACAGATTTGATATAAAAGAGATATCAAATTTCTATCAAAAAAAAGTAATACATCAATTAGAGCTCAATTGGATAGCAACTTGAGCTACATTGATGAAAAGTATTCAAAATGACATCAATTTTATATCAAATTGATATCATGAAGATTTTTAAAACTCTACGCATAGAGCTTTAAAAAACCTCAATCTCTTGAGGTAAACTCTCTTGAACTTAGCCAAGCGTTTTATTTATAGACGTTTTCACCTACTGATATCACAAAGTGCGTCACTTCTTTGAGTCCATAGCGCCTTGTTAAATAAGGGATAACCTCTTCAGGATTATTGGCAAAAACATCTTTTACAAGAAGTCCTTTGTTTGTCACAAGCGTGGCGTTAAATAACGTTTTTTCTTTTTTCTTTTTCATGTTTTTCCTTTGAAGTATTTACAGTTGATTGAACAGAGAGCTTCAAAATGCGCTATGATTCCAAAAAAGATTCAAAGGCATAATGATGCTATCATTTGTTCAAACACATATAAAACTATTCGTTTTCATTTCGATGCTTTTTACAGCACTCTTTGCTTTTTTGCTTAATCAGATGCTTTGGGCTAGTCTATCTGTATCCGCACTGGTGTTCTTAGCTGTGCCAGATGCTATGAAAGAGCAATTTAGACGCAGTGTTGGAAAGTTATTCTAAGAGAGTAGCACCAACGTTCCACCAAGAAATAAAATAGCAGAGCTCACAAGAATCAATGAGACGGCAAGAATTGCTTGAATGGATAACAGGTGCGTTGTCGTATCTTTGCGCTTGAGCCAATCCACATAGATTAACGCAAGAATGATCACAAAAAGGGTGTATGGAAAGAAACCGCCTTTTAGAAGAATCGCGAGAGGAGTTAAAACACCCCAAAAGAGTGTTTTTAGCTTCCCAAACATGATTTCCTCCTTGCGTGTCTAAGCTCCTTTTTTGCCACCTTTGATAGATAATCAAAATCCTTCTGTGCTTTATCTTCTTTTACATGTACGTATTCTAAAGGCTCTTCATTCCTCTCAAGGTAGTGAACCATGAAACTACACTGGGTGTGAGTAGGAAATAAGATTTCTGTTAGAATTACTTTAATCCTCTCCCCAAAACATGCTTCTTTGAGTATTTTTTCTGCTGAAATTGTCATCTGTTTCCTCCTAAATGGTCTAAAGAGGACAGAGCTATCCCACAGGGGAATAGATATCCCCTTGTGGGTAAAGCTCATCATGAGCAACTTTGCAAGTCGTTTTACGTGTTTTATGCCGCTAATGTGGTAAGTGCATCTTGCATCTTTACATGATTCCAAAAACTACTTATCACTTTATTGGTTTCATCTCCAAAATATGAATATGGATTTGGTCTAAACAACAATTTTGGCTCAACGCCCTCATAAAACGCTTCAATCGTGGATACCACAAATTGAATCGCTTCTTCGGCTCGCTCCATTGTTACTTCATCCAGCTCCCATTCAAATACTTGGATTTTGACTGTTTTATTTTTGACGATATTTTCCAATCGCACCTTTTTTACCTCTTTGCCTGTAACAATCATATACATGAGTGAATACAAGGCCACCTGAAAACTGTGAGCTTTTTTGCACTCATCCAAGTCAGCATTAAACTTTGCAGTCTCATACTCTTCCTTGAAAGGCTTGCATTGCTCTTCAAGTGTTGCTAGTTTTTCAACCCACTCCATCTTTTTAAGCTCTGCTTGCACAACACTTTGTTGATGTTCATGCCATTTATCAATCTCACCTAAAAGTTTTTCTCTCTTGTTCTCAAGAGACTTTGTGGCTTTTTTGTTAGCAATTGCATCTTCAAGCGCTGTTGTGACATCTTCTAATTGCGCTTGGTACTCAGCAAGGTTTTCTTTTGCATGACTGAACTTTAAGAGAATCTTCTCTAGTGAAAGAATCTCTTTTCGTGCCTCATGGATATGGGCTTCATGTTCTTGCAGTATGTCTGATTTTTCAATCGCACTAGAGATGGTTTTTGAAGAAGTTTTTAAATCTCCAATCACCAACTCACCGTTAATCTCGTAGAGTCTATCAAATGTGCCTGTGAGTTTAATCTTTCCAAAATTGGAAGGATTTTTATACATACCCTCTGGCACATCGATTTCCAAGTATCGCTCACTCTCCAAAACCTTCATCGTAGGCATAACCTCTTTGAAGTATGGTTTGAATACACGAACCGCCTCTTGGTAGAGCTTTTTCTTACTCACTTTACCAACAAATTCTTCACTCAAAAGTTTGAATTCATCGTTGATAGCTTGCACCATTGCACGAATGCAAAGACCTAAACGGCATCCTTGGTTACAATAACCAAAATCCGCCCCCGCATGCACCGCATGACCAATGATGGTTTTGTCATTGGCTCCATAGTGAACGCCTAATCCTTGAACAATCGCGTAATGCAATGGATTAGCCATAAAGCTTGACGTTGAAGAAGCTCTGTGCTTCCAAACAGGCTTGATACTTGGTATTCCTGATAGTCGGCTATAAACCGCATTCAGTGAGCCTAGCTCTTTAAGTTCTTGTGGTGTCATATCTACTCCTTTTAAGCCTCTACACACAATATGACAAGTGTTGTATTTGGCTGGTTGTCAAACCACCGTTGATGGTTTCACTAAACCGATAAAAGGGAAAATACGAATAGAGGTATGGCTTGTAAGCCGACTATTCGAGATTCCTCTCGTATCGGCTTAACGAAGCCATAAAAGTAGTAATTTTTTAAAAAGTGAGAATAGTATCTCTCTCTTTTTTAGGTACAGAAAATCCTCCGAACTAAATCGGTGTTACATGTAACGATGAGATGTTGGAAGGATTGTTTTATTGATGTGTAAATCCAATACAAATTTAAGTACACAAATAGGCATACTTGGATGCATTTTTGATGCTTAAATCGTAGGATTTTTGAATAATTTATTGTAGGCGTATTGCGCTTGGGCAATAGCGTTTCGTAGTTAGCCGAGTTTTTACTGCTTGGAGTAAAACTATCTCACGAACTTGGCCGTGGGCTTTTTATCTTTATGCACTTCTTCACAGCTAGTATGACTGAGAACGGGCGATGGCCTCATTTTTACCTTGGTCCTGTGCCAAGAGCACGACTTCATACCAAATCGTCTAATAATAAAAGAAAGTCAAATTATAGCATATCTCACTTGATCCGTAAATGTTAAACTATTTGTTATGTAAGTTTTTTTATAATTTTGATAGAACCTGAAAGGGAACATTGCAAATAGAATTTTGATTCTAACAATGCTGTCTTTCAGGCATAATATTCCAAATTATAAATTTGGTGCTTTTAACCCTTTCACAATCAACTCATAGACGATATTTGCCAATCCTTCTCTAACTTTATCTTGACTAAGAACCTGTGTCGCCATGCTTTGGTGTGCATCTAAGCTACTAATGACGGCATCATTGATGGCTATCTCAAACCCACCTAGCATTGCTTGCTCTTTGGTATTGTTTTTGACTTGATCTACAACTTTATTGTTTTCCATCACTTTACTAGTGATGGTTCTGGCATAATTTAAAACATCATCATCAGTAAAGTTGCCATCAAAAAGTGAATTAATCTTTTGGACAATGTGCGATAAAAACTCTTTTTCAGGGTCTTTTGCTACACCTGAACCCACTTCAGATATTGGTTCTAAAGTCGCACTTCCTTCAAGTTTAATGCTCATTTCATTTTGTTTATGAAGCTTATAGTGTGTAAGCTCAATGGATGAAATATCAATATCGGGAGTAATATTGACGGTTTTGAGATTTGGGATTAAGCCTTTTGTAAATGCCCACATTTTTTCAAGTTCTGCATCACTGTAATCAACGATTTGAGATAAAAATTCATACATTCTCACAAAGGAGATCATGTCTTTTTTGAAAAGTTCTAAAGCATTCTTCTTTTCATACGCACTTTTTAAATCATGCTCGCAATTGGTTATGAGTTTATTGTCTTGATTCTTTTTAGCATTTTCGAGTAAATTATTTAGTGTATTTATTTCTTCAAGTGCTTCTTTATAGCGCGTTTTATATCGATCAACCGAAGGTTTAAGCGCACTGCTCATGCTCGCTTGCGTTCCCTTAGGATTGAAAAAGGCTTCAGCATAATTTTCGATATCGTGATTGCCAAAGATGGCATTTCCTTGAAGCTTTGTTTGCATTTGATAGATAAGATTAGGGTCTGTGACATCTTCTAGTTCTGTTGTTTTATAGTATGGCTCAAACGCAGCTTGTATCTCTTCGGCTTCATTAACAAAATCGAGCACAAACGTCATCTCTTTTCCAGCATAGGTACGATTTAGACGAGAGAGTGTTTGAACACAATCCACACCACCTAATTTTTTATCCACATACATGGCGCAGAGTTTTGGTTGATCAAACCCTGTTTGAAATTTATTGGCTACAAGCATCACTTGATACTCTGAAGTATCGAATGCTTTGCGCATATCTCTACCCTTTAAATTTGGGTTCATAGCAGATTCGGTGTATTCTTTTTGAATTCCTTCACTATTATCATTGACTGAACCTGAAAATGCCACCATGGCTTGCATGTTTGCTATGTGATGCTCTTTAATGTATTTATCAAAAGCGAGCTTATAACGTACCGCAGATTGCCTACTTGATGTGACTACCATTGCCTTGGCTTGGTTGTCCAGCAAATGAGCAACATGGGTTTTAAAATGCTCAATGATGATCTCGACTTTTTGAGCGATGTTATGAGGGTGAATATTAAGCCATTTGGCAATTTTTGTTTTAGCACGTTTACTTTCAACCTCTTCATCTTTATTGGGATTGCTATGTTCCAGTTTATAAAAACGCTTATAGGTAGTATAGCCTCTAAGTACATCTAAAATAAATCCTTCTTCAATGGCTTGACGCATGGTATAGAGATGAAAAGCTTGTGGTTTATTATCAATGGATGGCGCACATGTAGGATCAGGCAATACGCCAAACATTTCCAATGTTTTAGCTTTAGGTGTTGCTGTAAAAGCGTAATAGCTTAGGTTTTTATTATTAGCTCTTGCTTCTAGCGAAGCTACAATCACATCTTCTGCACTAATTTCTAGACCTTCTTCCATCTGTTCAGCACTTAAAACCTCTTTGAGCTTCTTTGCACTTGAACCTGTTTGGCTTGAATGTGCTTCATCAGCAATAATGGCATATTTATTGCCTTTAAGCGATATTCGTTGCTGTATAGCATCAAGGACAAAAGGAAATGTTTGAATGGTTGTGATGATGATTTTAGCACCACGCTCAAGGGCATCTGCAAGCTGTGCGGATTTAGACTCATTGGAGCCTTCACGGCTAATCCCTACGATAACACCTTCTTTATGCTCAAAACTTTGAATCGTTTCTTGAAGTTGACTATCAAGCACCGTTCTATCGGTGATCACAATAACCGAATTAAATATAGAATGACCATCTACACCATGCAAAGAGGAGAGTTGATGTGCTAACCATGCGATAGAGTTACTTTTACCACTGCCCGCACTGTGTTGAATCAGATAGTTTTTACCACTCCCATTCGCCTTTGTGTCAGCTAAGAGTTTTTTTACAACATCAAGCTGATGGTAACGAGGGAAAATAAGCGTTTCAGCTTTGTATTTATGTCCTTGATGATCTTCTTTTTCTTTGACTTCAAGATGAACATAACGGTTTAATATACCCAACAGTGTCTCTTTCTCCAAGATTTCTTCCCAAAGATAAGAGGTTGCATAACCATTAGGATTTGGAGGATTGCCAGCACTACCGTCCACTTTTCCTTTATTAAATGGCAAGAAAAATGTTTTTTTACCCGCTAATTTTGTTGTCATATAGACTTCATCGGTACTGACTGCAAAATGAACAATGGCTCTTTTTTTAAACTCAAGTAACGGCTCACCCTTAGATTCTCTATCGTTTTTGTATTGCCATATCGCATCTTGAACATTTTGAGTGAAGTCTGTTTTTAGCTCTAGCGTAGCGATGGGTATTCCATTGACAAACAAAACAAGATCAATGCTGTTTTGATTTAATTTGGAGTAGTACACTTGCCTAACAACACGCAAGATATTAGCATCATAACGCTTTTGGGTATCAGGGTTAAAGAGTTCTGGTTTAAATTGACATAGTTTAAATTTTGAGCCTATGTATTTTATCTCATGGCGGAGATAATGAAGACTTCCTTGGCTATCTAGCTCTTTGGCAAGAAACTTGAGCAATATATCGTCTGTCTTAACTCCTTCGCGTTTGAACATTTTTTCATAAGCATCAGGCTGAGTTGTTTTGATATACGTTAGAAGGTCTTCTGGATAAAGTGCTAATTCTTTGTCATAGCTTTGGCTTGTACCTTCAATCCATCCATGAGAGGTAAGATACTCTACTATCTCGGTTTCAAATACATTTTCTTTGTGTTTGTCTAGTATGCTCATTCTCCAACCTTGTCTAAAACTTGTCTAAATTATCGTATAGCTTGACTAAATCATTTTTCTTTTAATACCCAAAATCCAGTTTGAGAAGACCCCATTAATTCGATAGACTGGTCTTTTTTTGACATAGAATAAAGGATGTTTCTTATTTTTTTGCTTCTATCTTTTATCTAAAACGCTAACAAGCTTATCTAAAAGTAAAATAGCTATCTCTTTTTTCGTGTATTTCTATAATATGCTCATTTCAGCCTCTTAATGTCATTTTCCAGTTCTTTTAAGCTCTCTATTTTTTGCAATTCTTTTTGTTTTTCTTTGTATTTTGCATACTCTTGTGAGGATTTTTCAAGTGCGTATTCATGGCTTATTGAGCCTTTGTGATTGAGCAGTTCTCTGCCATTGATAGACAAAATAGCATCAAGCCTTTCAATCCAATCTTTCATTGTCATTGGTTGTTGTTGACTTGCCATCGTTTCGGCAAATGCGAGATATTGTTCTACTAAAAGTCCTAGTAGTTTGATCTCATCTTCATTGAGATAGTTTTTAGCGATGCTAACATCTTTTTTGGTGATATTTTTATCTGATTTATCAAATGATTGCATTCCTAAAAGTGGCAAGCTCATATCAACTCTAGCATGAACAAGTTCTGCTGCAGTTTTTGAGGATATCGCCCAAAGAAGTTTGTTTTGTACGATTTTGAAAAATTCTATGGTTTTTTCATCTTTTGGATCATAATCGATACTGGTCATATAGATGTCTTTGATTTTTTGGTAGAAAAAGCGTTCAGATATGCGTATATCACGAAGTCGTTTTTGGAGTTCATCAAAATAGCCCATAGTGGTGCCACTTTTAAATCGTTCATCGTCAAGAGCAAAACCCTTAGTGATGTATTCGTTCAATCTTTTAGTCGCCCATATTCTAAACTTTGTGCCTTGGGCAGATTTGACCCTAAATCCAATGGCAATAATCATATCTAAATTGTAAAAATCAATCTCTCGTGCAACTTCTCTTTCGCCTTCGATTTGAACTGTTCGGAATTTCCGAACAGTTGCTGTTGGCTCTAACTCACCCTCATCAAAAATATTCGAGATATGTTCACTAATTGTCGCTTTTGATTTGCCAAATACCTCACAAAGTTGTGCTTGAGAGAGCCAAATACTTTTTTCTTCAAATCGTACATCTACTTTGATATCTCCACTATCGTTTTGATAAATCAACATTTCACTCATGCTGTCTCTCTTACATCAATTTTGCCTGTAACGGTTGCACTTATTAAGGCTGTTCGTCGTTCTTTTAAAAGTTCTATGGCTTTTTGGGATTTGGAAATAAGGGTGTCTATTTTACATGTAGCGTTGTCTAAATAGTTTGCTATTTCTTGTTGTTCTATAAACGAAGGATATGGAAAAACAAAATCATTAAACTCATCTGTTGGCAATCTCCATCTACCTACTTGTGAACTTCCCTGACCAAACTTATAAAAGATTTTATTTTTATATCCATTTTGAAAAATATATAAATAAAATTTTGAGAAGGAATTTTTATCTTCAAGTGTGAAAACTCTGTAGTCTGGGCTTATAACTCCATTGAAGGATGAAATATCTACATAACCAGTAAGTAAATCCATATGATTCATTGCAAAATCACCAATATTAGCAAATTGGTATTTTGAATAGTCCATAGACAACTGACCTTCGTTACTTTCAATATCTTTTACCTTTATACCTTGCTGAGTTATTGATAAAACATCATAACCTTCTTTGCCTACAATTCTTTTTCTAATTTTAAATAAAAATTTAACTCTCTTCACTTCCCAATGCTCAGGCACTTCTCCCAGCCACTCAACACCACTATCTTTCATTTTGACATGTGGATTTAGCCCTTTAGTCACAGTATGAGAGATAAGTGCTTGTCGCTTTTCTTTGAGCAGTTCAATAAGGTTTTGTTGTTTTTGAATCAGCGTATCTATTTTACATGTAGCGTTATCTAGGAAATTTGCTATGGATTGCTGTTCTTCTGGCGAAGGAAATGTAAAAAATATTTCCGCCATTTCACCATTCATTATTTTAGCACCATTAGTATCTGGTCTTTTGTAAAATTGGGTAGCATATTGTAGTGAATAGGTTATGTATTCTAGGTTTTCATTATTATTTTTAGGCTGCAATGTTCCGCAAACATTAGTACAATTATGTTGTCCTTCCCTTAAAAACACAGTACCTGCATTTGCGCCATCAGTCGTCCATGTTATTTGTTTACAATCAAAATCATAAGTTGATACATAACCCATAATTCCATTATTTTTCGTCTGTGATGAATAAACTGGGAATAATCCTTTGTCTTCCATTTCTTCTTGTGCAATAACTCGTCCTCTTCCCAAGTAAAAGAAGTGCTTAACTTTTGCTATATCCCAGTTATCAGGTATTGTGCCAAGCCACTCAACACCACTATCCTTATACTGTGGATAAGGTCTATATCGACTCACGAATGAACCTCTTGTAAAAGTTCCATGATCTCTTTTGTAATAGTATCAAGTTCACTATCGATTTCTTCAAGGCTTCGTGGCGGGATGTATTCATAAAAATGTCGATTGAAAGGTATCTCATATCCTACTATACCTACTTTGCCATCTTTGGGATCGCAATGTTTTTTATCTTCACTGATCCATGCATCATTTACATGTAAAAGTACTTCTCTTTTAAAATAGGCTTTGATATCTTCGTTTAAAGGTACATTTTCATTGTCTCTTGCATCGGTATCTATTTTTAGTTTGCCTTTGACAAGAATGACTTTGCCATTTTCATCTTTTAAAGGTCGCTCCACGGTAATGCGTCTGTATCCAAAATCGGTTGTGTTAAATATCTTAGAGACTTTACTTTCTTCAAACTCACCATAGATTTTTACGATTTCATTGATTTGTTCATCAGTCAGTTGCTTGCGTTTACTGCCCAATGATTTGCGCATAGGCTCGCCCATGCTCGAAGCATTAATGAGCTGAACTTTGTTTCTTCGATGGCCTTCTTTGTGGTTCGAGAGTATCCAGATGTAGGTACTAATACCTGTGTTAAAAAACATATCGGTTGGCATAGCTACGATGGCTTCAAGAAGGTCATTTTCTAAGATATAACGGCGTATCTCACTCTCACCACTTCCAGCACTACCAGTAAATAAAGGAGATCCATTTAAGATGATACCTATGCGACTTCCACCTTCCTCTTTAGGTCTCATTTTAGAGATAAGATGCAGTAAAAATAAAAGTGAGCCGTCACTCACCCTTGGAAGTCCTGGTCCAAATCTTCCTGCATAGCCTTTTTGGATATGCTCATCGGTAACGACTTTTTGAACCTTTTTCCACTCTACACCAAATGGAGGATTGGAGAGCATATAGTCAAACTTTTGATGAGGGAGTTGGTCATCACTTAGTGTGTTTCCGTACTTGATATTGGAGACATCTTGCCCTTTTATCATCATATCGGCTTTACAGATAGCATAACTCTCAGGATTTAACTCTTGTCCAAACGTAACAAGCGTTGCATCGGGGTTTAATTCATGGATGTATTCACTACCACTGGAGAGAAATCCTCCCGTACCTGCTGTTGGGTCATAAAGGCTTCGCACCACACCTGATTTTGTAAGAAGTGCATCATCTAATGTAAAAAGAAGTGATGTGGTAAGCCTGACAATATCTCGTGGCGTAAAATGCTCACCGGCTGTTTCATTGGAAGCTTCTGAAAATTTTCGAATAAGCTCTTCAAACATCAATCCCATTTCATGATTGGAGACACTCTCTGGAGATAAGTCAAATGTGCAGAACTTTTCTACAATGAGATACAAAAGATTGTTTTCATTAAGCTTCTCAATAAGTTTAATGAATTCGTATTTTTCAAATATCTCTCTAGCATTGGCACTGAAGTTATTGATATAGCTCTCAAGATTATCAGCGATGTTGTTGGAATCTGCTAGAAGTTTTTGAAGTGTAAAAGTTGACGTGTTGTAAAAACTATTGTTGGATTTTCGTATCAAAAATTGCTCAAGAGGTATACCTAAATTTTTGCGCGCCTCATACTCTGCAATGACCGCATCTCTGGTTGCATCCAAAACACATTCAAGACGACGAAGAAGCGTAAAAGGTAAGATGACTCTTCCATAATCAGATTGCTTATAGTCTCCTCGTAAAAGATCGGCGGTACTCCAAATAAGTGCTGATATGCTCATAATACTTCTTTCTCAAAAAAATTAAAATATAGTTTATCGTTTGAAGAGTTAGAAGTGGCTTTGAAGTGTTACATGAAAAAAAGTATTTCAACAAAATGAGCTATTTTGTTGAATTTATGATAATGCATTGGTTTGTAAGCGTATAAATTTATCCGTGAAACATTGGTTCAAGTATTCAAAATTCAACATTTAATCTAAGTGTTGAAACACTCTAATTAAACATATTCTTTGATGCTTCCAGAATTTCCTGTTGTATTTGTTCTCGTACGTTATTTCCAATTAGTTGTATTTGATGTTTATGTTCCTCATTAAAAATACTTGCTATGAAAAAGTTACTCGATATTGAAATCATATATTCATTAATTTGATCGACTTCTAAAATTGGAGAATTGTTTTGTGTACCAACAAGCAATTTATTATGTGAAATAGGCATATATATTTGAGTATTGTTGTCTTTGTTTGTGAAAAATGGAGGATAAACTTGTTTAGTCTCTGTGTTATATGTCATAGCAATATTATCACTTAGAATAATGCTATCGTCTGGATATATTTTTAAATGCCATATGAAATTTTCATACTGATCATATTTTGTATCTGATGATTCCAATAAGTTTGTTAATGCTTTTTTATGAGATTTTTTAACCATCTCGTGATGGTCATTTTGTAATTTTTGATAAACGGTTTTCATAGCTTTAATTGCCTGATTAAGTATAGGAAATTCATTAGGGTTCTTAACCATTTGTGCGCATAAAGAATTGATGAATAGATCATCAGTAATAAGCTTTTGTTGTTTGAATTCTTTTTTTAGGTCTTCTTTAAACATATCTGACTCAACAAGATTTTTTATAAATTCTTCCTCAGCCTTTTTTGTTGCTATTTGAGATTCTAAAATATCTAAAGTGCTTTTGAATACTTCGTTACATAAATCTCTTATATACTTTGTTCTAGTAATAAAATGTGAAATCAATGTAATAGCAGTATTCTTATCAATAATATCATCGGACTCAAGGCTCCTGAGTACATCAATTAGTGGATAAATTATTTTACTCAACTTTCGCACCTAAAACCAAGCAGTTTTCCAGTCACATCTCTTAATAGATCGATTATGGCTGTAAAATTTTCATTTCTATTGACTACCTCTTCAATTTTGGCTATCTCATCTAAAATAGCTAAAAATGCTTGCATCGCTATTGCCAAGGTATGAAGTTCACATTCTAAATCTTTAAAAAGTCCGCCGATTGTTTTTGGTTCATTACTGATACGATTTATATAACTGACTATATTGTATGTAAAAAATGATAGCATGACTCTTGCTACTAAAGCTTCATAGATTCGATTTTCTTCTTTACCAAAGCCAAAGTGTTCACGAAGTTCTTTATAGCCTTGTTCAATATCCCAACGTCGTTTATAAATATCAATAATCTCTTCATCGTTAAGTTCAA
>Ga0302250_1001342_pt1 | contig 18799 bp, 14 predicted proteins | sample AAG_RA_Asp_MG_FD_193536 | JGI IMG/M metagenome (GOLD analysis project Ga0302250, IMG submission 193536) | Enriched activated sludge microbial communities from anaerobic digester in WTTP, New Holstein, Wisconsin, United States - AAG_RA_Asp | ecosystem: Engineered > Bioreactor > Anaerobic >... | reverse complement strand
AACGACTATCTCTGCGGTGATGCCGGTAACGACACCATATTGGGCGATGCCGGGAACGACCAGCTTTGGAGCGGCGCCGGCGGTGACATTCTTGACGGCGGCACCGGCAATGACATCATTTACGGTAATGACGGCAGCGACACTTATAGATTCGGCCTTGGCAGCGGCGTTGACACCATCAACAACTACTCTGACGACTGGTCCAGTACCACTGATGTAATAGAATTCGGCACAGGCATTGCCGCATCAGACCTTGAACTTCGTAAAGAAGGGAACAGCCTTCGTATTGTAATCAAGGGTACCAGCGATGCCATCCTGATCAACAACTGGTTCACTGCAACCGGCTACAAGGTTGACCAGTTCAAATTTGCAGACGGCAGCATGGTAACTGCAGCACAGCTGGAAGCAAACGGTTGCATGATTTACGGCACTGCTACCGGTAATGACACCTTGAATGGCACATACTATAACGATCAGATTTATGGTTATGGCGGTGATGACACATTGAACGGAGGTTCCGGCAATGACTTCCTTGATGGCGGAGTCGGCAACGACATGCTGACCGGCGGCGCCGGAAACAACACCTACCTGCTGGGCACAGGTTACGGCAACGACACTATCATCGAAAACGACTCCACTGCCGGCAACACCGACATCGCCCAGTTCGGCAACGGCATAGCCACCGAACAGCTCTGGTTCAGCCATGTGGGCAACAACCTGGAAGTCAGCGTCATCGGCTCTTCCGACAAATTCACCATCCAGAACTGGTATTCAGGTTCCGCATACCATGTCGAACAATTCAAGACATCCGACGGCAAGGTGTTGCTGGATACTCAGGTTGATGCCCTGGTAAACGCCATGGCCACATTTACTGCCCCTGCCGCAGGCCAGACCACACTGCCGGACAGCTACCGCACCACCCTGGCACCGGTAATAGCAGCAAATTGGCAGTGAAAACCGTTGCCCGTGTCCGTTGACCGGGGAACGTAAAACCAAAGCGGACTAGAGAACGGAAGTTTGGGATTGCAGAGAAACAATCCTTACTTCCGTTTTCCAGTCTCTGAAAGACATACACATGACAGACAGCGAAACACTGGGCCAGCCCCGCAACTTCGACAGCGGGCTGGCCTCACTGCTGATGATGGCAGCATTGCACGGCATAGCCGCAGACGAAGCAAAACTGAAACATGAGCTGGGCAGCGACCTATTCACCACCTACAAAATGCTCTTAGCCGCCAAATCCCTCGGCATGAAAGCCAAGCTGGTAACTCAGCCGGTCGAACGCCTGGATCATGCCCCCTTGCCAGCCATAGCCCTGGACAATGACGGCGGCTTCTTCATCCTCGCAAAATACGATCAGGGCAACAGCGGCACATCCGAAACCGCACCAGCCGCCTCACCGCGGGTGCTTATCCAACGTCCCGGAGAACCTCCGGCCATAATGGAACTGCAGGTCTTTCTTTCCCGCTGGTCCGGGCAGCTTATCTTCATCACCTCCAAAGCCAACTATGCCGGGGAAATGGCCAGCTTCGACTTCACCTGGTTCATCCCCGCCATCGTCAAATACCGCAAACTCCTCGGCGAAATCCTGCTGATATCTCTGATCCTGCAGCTCATCGGTCTGGCCACCCCCATGTTCTTCCAGGTCGTCATGGACAAGGTCCTCGTCAACCATGCCATGAAGACCCTCAACGTCATCGCCATAGGACTGATCCTGGCCACCCTGTTCGAGGCCACCCTCACCGGCATCCGCACCTACGTATTCGCCAACACCAGCAGCAAGATCGACGTGGAACTGGGAGCCAGACTGTTCCGGCACCTGCTCGACCTGCCGGTGGCATACTTCCAGTCACGCCGCGTCGGCGACTCGGTAGCCCGTATCCGCGAGCTGGAAAACATCCGCAGCTTTCTCACCGGAAACGCCATCACCCTGGTGTTGGACCTGATGTTCTCCGTTGTTTTCATCGCGGTCATGCTCTGGTACAGCAAACTGCTGACCCTGATCGTGGTAGTGTCCATCCCTTGCTACATCCTGCTCTCACTGCTATTCACCCCCATCATCCGCGCCCGCCTCAACACAAAATTCAACCGCGGCGCTGAGAACCAGTCCTTCCTGGTGGAAACCATCAGCGGCATCGATACCGTCAAGGCCATGGCCGTGGAACCGCGCTGGGTGCATAAATGGGAACAGCAGCTGGCCTCCTACGTCTCCTCCAGCCTCTCCGTCAACAACGCCGGCATGCTGGCCAGCGGCGGAGTCACCCTGATCAGCAAACTGGTCACCGCCGCCATCATGTGGGTAGGCGCCGGGCTGGTGATCGACAACAAGATGACCGTAGGCGAACTGGTTGCCTTCAACATGCTCTCCGGTCAAGTATCCTCACCCATCCTGCGTCTGGCGCAACTGTGGAACGACTTCCAGCAGGTCGGCATCTCCATGAGCCGCCTGGGGGATATCCTCAACGCCAGAACCGAGGTGGTCGGCCAGAAGAGCCGCATCCCGCGCATTGCCGGGGCGGTGGAATTTGATCAGGTCTCTTTCCGCTACCGCCCTGACACCCCGGACGTTATCCGTTCCATCAACCTCAAAATCGCTCCCGGAGAAGTCATCGGCATCGTCGGCAGAAGCGGTTCCGGCAAATCCACCCTGACCAAGCTGGTGCAGCGCCTCTATGTGCCTGATCGCGGCAGGGTGCTGGTGGACGGCCACGACATCGGCATCATCGATACTACCTCGCTGCGCCACCAGATCGGCATGGTCCTGCAGGAGAACATGCTGTTCAACCGCAGCATCCGCGACAACATCGCCCTCTCCAATCCGAGCCTGCCCATAGAGGCGGTCATCCAGGCCGCCAATCTGGCCGGCGCGCACGAATTCATCTGTGAACTGCCGGACGGCTACGACACCATTGTCGGCGAACACGGTACCGGCCTATCCGGCGGTCAGCGCCAGCGCATCGCCATCGCCCGCGCCCTGATCACCAACCCGCGCATACTGATCTTCGACGAAGCCACCAGCGCCCTGGACTATGAATCTGAAAAAATCATCCAGGACAACATGCGCCAGATCTGCGTCGGTAGGACCGTACTGATTATTGCCCATCGCCTCTCCGCCGTGCGCGAGGCCAACCGCATCATCGTCATGGAGCGCGGACAGATCGTCGAGGAAGGCAGCCACGAAGAACTGCTCCAAAATTCTGAAGGCATCTACAGCCATCTGTACAACCTGCAGTTGAACAATCACGAAGACACTGCCAAGCAAGACGCTCCGGGAACATATCAGCCGGCCATGCCGCCCATGCAGTATGTTCCGGCCGCTCCGATGACAGGAGGTGCGGCATGAGCATAAAGCACAGGGCAGAGGCATTCACCGAACTGATCGGACGCTACAGGGCCGTATTCAGCCACTACTGGCAGATACGCAAACAGCTGGACGGCAAGATACTGGCCGCCGATGAAGCGGAATTCCTGCCTGCCGCGCTCTCCCTGCAGGAAAGGCCGGTCTCGCCGGTAAGCAGACTGCTGGCCAAGGTATTGATGGCTCTGGTGCTGGTGCTGCTGGCCTGGTCCATCTTCGGGAAGATGGACATCATCGTCAACGCATCTGGCAAGGTCATCCCCAGCGGCTACAGCAAGACCATCGCCTGTGTGGACGTGGCCAGCGTCCGTGCCCTGTATGTCCAAGAAGGGCAACAGGTGAAGGCCGGAGACCTGCTGATCGAACTGGATACCAGCATGAGCGACGCCGAGCGGGACAAGGCTGCCGGTGACCATGACATGTCTCTCCTGCAGATTGCCGAGGCAAAGGCGCTGGTCGCTGCCATCGACAGCGGCACTGCGCCGCGGATGCCAGCGGTGCCGGGAGTTTCCGCCGACAAGTGGCACTCCGCCAAGGCCCACCTGGATGCCCAGTATCGTGACTTTACCTCCAAACTGAAGCGCATCGACGGCGATATCGCGCGCTACGGCGAGGCCCTGCCACTGGCTGCCCAAAGGGCGGACGACTACAAGGAACTGCTCAAGACCCGCGACGTATCGCACCATGCTTGGCTGGAAAAGGAGCAGGCCCGTGTCGATCTGGCAGGTCAGCTTGCCGATGCCAGAAACCAGCGCCGCGCTTTGATCGAGGAGACCCGAAGAACCGCCTATGACAAGTCGACGGACGGCATCAGGACGGCATCGGCCTCCAGGCAGGACGCCATACGCGCTGACGCCCACAGCAGGCTTTTAAGGCTGACCTCCCCCGTGGACGGTACGGTACAGCAGCTGGACGTGCATACCATCGGTGGAGTAGTTTCCGCCGCCAAGCCCCTGATGCAGATTATTCCCAGGTCCAGCAGGGTGGAAGTTGAAGCGTTCATGGAGAACAAGGATGTGGGCTTCGTGCAGGTAGGCCAGGATGCGGAGGTCAAGATAGACGCCTTTTTGTACACCAAGTACGGCACAGTCAAGGGAAAGGTCACGCACGTCTCGCGCGACGCCATTGCCGATGAGAAGAAAGGACTGATCTATTCCACCAAGATCATGCTGGACAGGTCGACCATGAACATCGACGGCAAGGATATGCCGCTCTCTCCCGGTATGTCCGTGAACGTGGAGATCAAGACCGGCGACCGCCGCATTATTGAATATGTGTTGAGCCCGCTGATGCGGCATAAGCGGGAGAGCCTCAATGAAAGGTAAGAGATTCGGTATCAGGAAAGGTGGTAACACCCAGTCCCTGTTTTTGTGTGCTCTGATTATATTGTTTTCCGCCATGCCAGCCTTTGCCTTTGATTTTCTGGGGCCGGTGGTAACACCTTTTAAAGACCCTCTGAGGGCAAATCCCGATGTACTGGACTCCGGCGCAACCTTGCCCGGTGATGCGAAGCCGGCAGCCTGCCCCGCCAACAAGGACTTTAATACTCCGCTTTCCCTGACCGATGCCGTGGATGTCGCATTGTGCAACAATCCGCAGATTCGTGCGGCCTGGGCCGCCATAAAGGTCCAGGCCGGAGCAGTGGGCGAGGCACGCGCCGCCTATCTCCCCACACTGTCCGGCACCACCAACCTCATGGCTAACCGCACCATCTATCCCGGATCGCGGGCAGCAGCCACCAGCACGGAAGGGCGCACCCTTTACGCCACGCTGGGCTGGAGACTGTTCGACTTCGGCGGACGGGACGCCAACCGCAGGTCCGCCAACAACATGCTGGTATCGGCCATAGCCCACCACAACGCCGCTTTGCAGAAAACCCTGGCTGATGTGATCCAGGCATATTTCGACGCCCATACGGCCAAGGCCAATCTGGAGGCCAAAGAGGCCAATGAATCAATAGCAAAGAGCACATTCGAAACGGCACAGCGCAAGGAAACCAGAGGGGCCGTCGCCCGCAGCGATACGCTTCAGGCCGCCACGGCGCTGGCCAAGGCCACCCTTGAGAAGAACCGGGCTGCCGGTTATTACCGCAGATCGCTGGCCGTACTGGTTTACGCCATGGGCATACCAGCCCAGACGAAGTTAACCCTCTCGCAGGATATCAGAGATAAAGATACGGTAAATCCGGGAGAGCTTGATGAGTGGCTGAAGATCGCGGCGGAAAGGCATCCGGCCATAATTGCCGCCAAAGCCCGGTGGGAGTCATCCAGACAAAAGATAACGGCCGTGCGTTCTGAAGGCTTGCCTACCATAGACATCAACGCCAATTATTACGAAAACGGTTATCCGGGGCAGGGGCTTTCTTCAGTCAGATCCCAGGTTGGCACTGTGGGCATCTTCATATCATTCCCCCTGTTTGAGGGTTTCTCGCGCACCTACAAGATACGCGGGGCCGAGGCGCAGGCCGAACAGCGGGTGGCGGAGCTCAAGGACACGGAGCACAACACGCTGATGGAGGTGGTGAAGGCCCATGCCGATACCGCATCTTCCCTGCAGAATCTCAAGGCTTCCGAGAATCTTCTCAATGCGGCAGTGGAATCCCAGGATACATCCAAGCGCAAGTACGATAAAGGAGCTGCTGATATCCTTGAAGTGCTCAACACGCAGTCCGCGCTGGCCGATGCCCAGCAGGAACGCATCCGCAGTCTGGCGGAGTGGAGATCGGCAAGGCTCAGGCTCCTGGCCAATGTAGGCATGATGGGGAAAGATGCGGTGGAGAAGTGAAGCTTGATTCCAGATATAATTTCGTGCAGATCGAGGTGACCACATTATGCAACTTTGGCTGCTTTTACTGCGCCGGCCGTGAGATGCCCAAGCAGCACATGAGCATGCCCTTGTTTGACAAAATCGTCTCGATCCTGCCTGAAAACAGTGTAACGGTTTCATTGCAGGGAGAAGGCGAGCCCACACTGAATCCGCACTTCTGGCAGATGGTAGAAAAGGTCGTAAATAGCGGCCATATCCCCTATACGATCACGAACGGCAGCCATGTTGATTTTGAAAGGATTGCTGAAAACTTTCCACGGATAGGCTTCTCGGTAGATACGGCAGATCCGGTCGAGGCTGAAAGGATCGGCCGCTATGGTCTCAAGAACGTTCTGGCCAACCTGGAGCAGTTGTCGAAGATGATGGGTGACCGCATCATCGTCCACAGTGTGGATTACGGCCAGCCCATGGAAGAACTTAACGAGTACCTGGACAACCTCGACATAATCAGGAGAGTGATTCAGCCGATTCGCGCCAAGGCTGATTACAGCAGACGCTATCCACAATTGCAGAATCCAGCGTCGCAGATCTATCATTACCGCTGCAAATACATATTCAATCCATCCATGGTCTATTTTGATGTAAATGGCCGGATTATGCCCTGCTATTCCATAAAAGATACTGCCAAGTTCGTTTCGGCAAAACATATCAGACAGCAGCTGCAGCAGCGTACTGTGCCGGAATGCTGCGCCGGTTGTCGTGAAATATGCATGAGGTCTGCGTAATGCGTTTTCTGTTCGCCTGGGAGCAAGGCGCTAATCTTGGACATGTTTCAGCCATGTTGCCGATTGCCCGCATCCTGAAGGCGCGCGGGCACCATGTGCTCTTCGCCGTCAAGGAACTGGCTACGGCATCCCAGCTGCTGGACGCAGAGGGTTTCAGATATGTTCAGTCTCCTGTCGCCATGGGTATTGTGAAGTCTCGAAGGGAGGCGGCAAGTTTTGCGGATGTTCTGGCCGAGGGCGGTTTCGGCGATGCGGGGGTACTTGGCGCCATGATCCGGGCTTGGGAAACCATATTTGATCTGTCGCGGCCGGATGTCGTCCTTTCGGAGTTTGCCCCTACAGCCATCCAAGCAGCAAACATCAATGGTATTCCATGTATGAAGCTTGGTTCAGGTTTTGAATCTCCGCCGGAGACGGCTCCTTACCCATGTTTCAGGCCCTGGTTGAAACTGAATCGTGACCAGCTGCTGGAGAATGAAAACAGATTGCTGTCCAATGTGAATCAGGTGCGCAGGGATTTCGGGATGGAGGAACTCTCTCATCTATACCAGGCTGTCAGGGCGGATGTGTCATTGCAGGCGGTAATGCCTGAACTGGCCTATTACCCGGATAAGAAGGCCCGTTGCATCGGACCGCTGTTTATGGCTGATGAGGGGCAACAGATACGGTGGCCAGGCTTATGCGGCAAAAGGATATTTGCATATGTACGACCCGCGTCTGAGACGGTTATGATCCTGGAGGAGCTTGAGAAAAGCGGCGCCGAGGTGGTTGCGTTCATTCCGGGGATTGCTGAAACTCTTCTGCAGAAATACAGCAATCAACGCATGCACGTAATTACGTCCAAGGCAAAGCTGTCCGGGTTACTGCCGGATGCCGACCTGACAATTTGCAACGCCAACCTGGCGACAGTATCCGCTTCACTGCTTTCCGGAGTTCCTTGTCTTTGTATTCCGACACATATTGAGCAGTTGATGGTCAGCTGCAATCTGGAACGTCTAGGAGCGGGCAGATGGCTTCGCCGTGACCAGATTTCAAAGAGATTTGAATCAACCTTGAATGAGATGCTGGACAATGACCGCTACAAGAAAAAGTTACGCGGGATATCCAGGAAGTATGCGGATTATGATCAAAGTCAGGTCTATGTAAGGCTGGCGAATACGCTGGAGAGGATGAAAACGGATGTCTCGTCTGGCTGAAAAACAATAATTACTGAAAAATCGTGAGCTTGACTTGCAATCCCGGATTATTGTAAATTCAGTGTTAACAACACCCCCCAAGCCTCTCAACGATGCTCAAACTGGGGGGGTTAATTTTTTATGAATTCAGTAACCATTCTGCGTATATCCAACAGAATCAATATGGAAGCATCTTTCTTAAGTTTTTTATCAGAGAATCACATCACTAACTTTAACGGAACAATCTGCAGTGCGATCCGCAAGCCTGGATTTGAGTCGCTCTCTCTGTTCCTGTCCTGTTTGCGAAACCCGGACTATCAATCTTGCGGCATCCTGGGCCTTAACTCCATCGCGAACAGCTTCGAAAAAGTTTTTACCCTTGTGAATTTTACGCTGCAATATGAGGGGGCTATATTTCAAACCAGACCCAGTGATGATTTCGGCAGCCTCTGCCAAGTCATCAATAATTGATGTGTATTCCTGTCCAGGTTCTGAGCCAGACAACCACTTCACCATATCCTGTCGCGGCACATCGAATAGACGCGCCATATCAGTTGCAGCAGCTCCTAGCAAGATCATTGCGTTTTTCAAATTTTCGCTCAAGATTATCCCCTCCCGGCTATATTGATATTGCCTTCTTTTCTGATAGCTGACAATATTTTGTTAATCATATGAGCCAAACTGAAAGTTTTGTCGATTTTGCAAAGGGGGGAAGCATGAGTAGTCGGATCAGGATAGATCTTGTAGATAATCTCGAAGAAGAAAGGCTTATGTCAGCACTTAGCCGCATGATCGAAGCAACATCTTTTCAGGGGATTTCTTACTGCAAAGAAGGCACATTCGACCGTCAATGGTGCCTCTATAGCCGCAACGACTGGGCAGCCAGCATTGTACGAAAAGGCGAAATACTGTGTATCGGCGAGCAACCGCTTGAGCATGACATCTTGGAGGTGTATTACCGCTACGAATCGGAACCACTGGAAGCTCTAAGGTCTTGGTTGGAATATAAGTTCGGCAAGAAGACGGGGTAAATATCGGGACCAAGATAGCTCGCAATTTTGAGCTCAACTGCGGGAGATGATGCATGAAAAAGTAATACAAAGCTAACCTGATTACTGCTGGCCCTGAGATTGCTGAAGAAGATTTTGTCCGGGAACTAGATAAAGTCTGCGAAAAGGTCGGTGAGCGAGTGCGTGCTCAAAGAGAACAACGGTAAAATCTAATTATGGATAAGCTGAGGGCCGAGATGGACCGTTTACGAATTCAGACTGAAGGGCTTTTGACGGGTAAAGGGTAATCATTGATTGTCTGGCTATCAATATCAAAGTTGAAAAACGGGAATTTAAAAGCTTATCGAGCTTACCAATGTTCGTATGCCTATTCCTTTGGTGCATCAGAGTCCCACAATTCCCGATATGTCTTTATTAATCATCCAGGTATATATCTTGGATTAAAGGCACCTACGCCATCAACATTGTACTACATTGAAGCGACTTTTGCTTGTTTGTAGTACACATGCTATATTACACCGACAAATATGTCGGTAGCTTACTTTATTTATAAGTAGCCAACATTATTTTATGGGAGCCTACTATATTTTTCAGTAGCTGATATTATTATTTGCATACATGAGAAAAACAGGGCAGTTTTTTGCTATTCCACAGTCACCGACTTGGCCAAGTTGCGTGGCTGGTCCACGTCGGTGCCTTTCAGTACAGCGACATGGTAGGAGAGCAACTGCAGTGGCACCGATAACAACAGGGGATCCAGATCTTCATTCAGGGCTGGAATCTCGATGGTCTCTTCAGCCCGCCCTTTGACCTCTTCATCATCTTTGCTGCAAAGGGCGATGACCCTGCCGCTGCGGGCAATAACCTCTTCCATGTTGGAGAGCGTCTTGTCAAAGGCGCTGTTGCGCGGCACAAGCATGACAACCGGCACATTTTCGTCAATCAGCGCAATCGGACCATGTTTCATCTCGCCGGCCGGGTACCCTTCTGCGTGGATATAGGATATTTCCTTCAGTTTGAGCGCCCCCTCCAGAGCGATGGGAAAATTCTTGCCGCGGCCCAGGTAGAGAAAGTCCTGTGCATTCATGTATTTTTTGGCGATCTTTTCTGTGACGCCGTCAAGTTTCAGGCTCTTCTCCAGCATGGCCGGCAGTCTTTTAAGGCCAGCGATCATCTCGGCCCCCTGCTGCTGTTCAATTGTGCCAATCGCCCGGCCAAGCCGAATGGTGAACATGTACAGGGCGGTCAACTGGGTAACGAAAGCCTTGGTCGAGGCCACGCCGATTTCCGGGCCGGCATGGGTATAGATGACGCCGGCGGATTCCCTGGCGATGGAGGAGTCGACCACGTTGCAGATGGCCATATTCATGGCGCCGCGGGATTTGGCCTCGCGCAGGGCGGCCAGGGTGTCGGCGGTTTCGCCGGACTGTGAGATGACCATCGCCAGCGTATGCTGGTCAATAACCGGATTGCGGTAGCGGAATTCCGAGGCGATATCCACCTCTACCGGTATGCGGCAGTAGCCTTCGATGTAGAATTTGCCGACCAGGGCAGCATGCCAGGATGTGCCGCAGGCGATAATGACTATACGCTTGATGTCGGCCAACTGCTTATCCGTAAAATTCAAATCCTCCAGGTAGACGTCACCGTCTTTATCCAGAAGCCGGCCAGCAATGGTATCGCGCACCGCCCGCGGCTGCTCGTGTATTTCCTTGAGCATGAAGTGTTTGAAACCGCCCTTCTCCGCCATTAGCGGAGACCAGTCAATATGGCGCGACTTCTTTTCAATCGGCGCACCGGTAATGGTAAAGAAAGAGGCGCTGCCGTCACGGCAGATCACCATCTCTCCATCCTCCATGAAAACCATCTCCCGGGTATGGCTCAGGATGGCCGGAATATCCGAAGCGACAAAGAACTCCCGGTCTCCGAGCCCCACTACCATTGGGGAGCCCATTTTTGCGGCAATCAGGGTGCCGGGCATGTTTTCATTCAGCACGCAAATGGCATAGGCCCCCTGCAGTTGAGCCAGTGATTTGATCACCGCCTGTTCAAAATCCGGCTCCACCTTAAGTGTGTTATCAATCAGGTGGCAGATGACTTCCGTATCAGTCTCGCTGCTGAACTCGTGTCCTTCATTTCTCAGCATTTCCCGCAGCGCCAGATAGTTTTCGATGATGCCGTTATGAACAACGATAATCGGGCCGGCCTTGTGGGGATGGGCATTGATTTCGGACGGTCGGCCGTGGGTTGCCCAGCGGGTGTGACCGATACCGATGACACCGGTCAACGGCTGTTCGCGCAGCAGTTTTTCCAGATTTACCAGCTTGCCTTCACTGCGCCTGACGCCAGATTTGCCGTTTTCAAGTGTGGCGACACCTGCCGAGTCATAGCCGCGGTATTCCAGTTTTTTTAAGCCCTCAATGATGATTGGAGTGGCTTCCTGTGATCCTATATATCCTACAATTCCACACATATTGATTTCCTCCGTTTTGCGTCTGCTATAATGCGTGCCTGAGCAGCGCGCATCTGGTACATAGCCTGAGAAAATAGCATGATATTGGCTTTAAAGGTACTTTTTTTGAATCCTCGGATCATGCGGTTGAATGCCGTAGTGGCTATGCATGTGTGAATGAATGGGGGTAACTGGCTGTAAACATAGGATTGGTCTTGCTTTGCAATCAGGTTATTCAGAAAGTTTTTGCAGCATCTTCTGCTGGTATTCCGGCAGCAGATCCAGGTTCAGTGGGCGTTTGCGGGTCATCTCCAGCTTCATAAGCTTGTAGTTCAATTCGCGTGATTTCTGCGAGCGCTCTTCGCCCTCTTCCAGGGAAATGACCAGCCTGCGCAATGATTCCACTTCGTTGGATAACTCAATCTCCGGTGGCAGACAGCCGGCATTTTTGAGCACTTTGTACGCCATGCGGAGTTCTGCAGGCACCCCGGACAGATCTTCCATTTCCAGTGGTTTGCCATGGCCGGAAAGGTTGTCAAATTCCCCTTTTTCCATGGCTGACATGATCTTCTGTTCTGCGATGACAGTAAAAATGTCCACTGCTGCCTCTTGTTAGCGGAAGGGTGCAAATCAAAAGCGGATAGCCCAAAAAGCAAAAAACCGCATAGACCAATGCTTGATTGTTCTATGCGGCTGAATTAAATGGCGGAAGGGGTGAGATTCGAACTCACGGAGCTGTTACACTCGGCGGTTTTCAAGACCGCTGCCTTAAACCGCTCGGCCACCCTTCCAGAAAATTGAGTGCAGTTATATAGCATAACTTTATTATGATTTCAAACTTATTTGATGCTGATGCGCTCCAGGCCACCCATGTAACCCCTCAAAGCGGGCGGGATGATGACGCTGCCGTCTGCCTGCTGGTAGTTTTCCAGAATGGCCACCAGTGTCCTGCCGACAGCCAGTCCGGAACCATTGAGGGTATGCACGAACTCCGGTTTCGATTTCTCGTCTTCGCGGAATCTGATGTTAGCGCGTCTGGCCTGGAAGTCGCCGAAGGTGCTGCATGAAGATATCTCACGATAGCAGCTCTGACCCGGCAGCCATACCTCAATATCATAGGTTTTGGCTGCGGAAAAGCCGATGTCGCCGGTGCAAAGCGCCATGACCCTGTAGGGGATTTCCAGCCGCTGCAGTATCTTTTCCGCGTCGTTGGTCAGCTTTTCCAGTTCCGCGTCAGATTCGGATGGGTGGCTGAATTTGACCAGTTCCACCTTGTTGAACTGGTGCTGGCGGATCAGGCCGCGGGTGTCTTTGCCGTATGAACCGGCCTCGCGCCTGAAACAGGGGGTGTAGGCGGTGTATTTGATCGGCAGATCACTCTTTTTGAGAATGTCGTCACGGTGGATGTTGGTCACCGGCACCTCGGCGGTCGGAATCAGCAGATAGTCCGGATCTACCAGCTTGAACAGGTCTTCCTCGAACTTGGGCAACTGGCCGGTGCCGGTCATGCTGTCACGGTTGACCATGAAGGGGGGGAGCATCTCTTCGTAACCGTGTGCTCCGGTGTGCAGGTCGAGCATGAAATTGATCAGGGCGCGCTCCAGGCGTGCGCCTGCGCCGCGGTACAGGGTAAAACGGGCGCCGGTGAGTTTCGCCCCGCACTCGAAATCCAGAATGCCCAGCTGTTCACCAATCTCCCAGTGCGGTTTGGGGGTAAAACTGAAGCTGCCGGGTGTGCCCCAGCTCCTTACCAGCACATTGTCGTTTTCCGAAGTGCCCACCGGTGTGGTTTTGTGCGGGATATTCGGCACGGTCAGCAGAAATGCGGTCAGTTGCTCGTCTACCTGTTTCAGTTCTTCATCAATAATCTTGATTTTTGCGGAAACCTCACGCATCTGCAAAATCTTATCCTGGGCCTGGCTCTTGTCCTTGATCTTGGCGATCTCGTCAGAAACTGAATTGCGCAAGGCTTTAAGGGACTCCCCTTCCTTGAGTAATTGCCGGCGTTTTTCGTCAAGTTCGCGGAAACCGGTCAGATAAGCCGATCCTCCCCGCGTTGACAGACTTTTTTCAGCTTCTTCGAGATTTTCGCGGATGTATTTGGTGTCCAGCATAATCGTTATCGCCTTTGTTTTTTGGGTTTTAAATGTTATTTATTAGCACCGTGCTGTTATTCCGTCAATGCAAAAGAGCCTTATGAACCATCTGATATTCCGATCAATTCTTGTGTTTGGCATCTGTTTTTCCTTTGCCCGCATGCCCATGGCAGGCGATATTGTCATCAATGCCGTAGGCGATATCATGCTGGCTGGCCGGTGGGCAAATCATATCAAGGCCAAGGGGTATGCATATCCCTTTGAGACTGTGAAGGGCGAACTGGCTGCAGCAGACATTAATCTGGCAAACCTTGAGTCTCCTCTGGGGAAGGGTGGCCGTGAATATACCGCCAAAAAATTCCGTTTCCGTGGTGCGCCGGAAATCGCCAAGGCGCTTGCCGATGCCGGTTTTGATGTGGTTACGCTGGCCAACAACCATATCATGGATTTTGGTGCCGGGGCGCTGTCGGAAACCCTAGCCAGTCTGGACAAGGCTGATGTTGCCTGGACAGGGGCCGGCAGAAACATGTCAGAGGCCCGCCAGGCGGTTATGTTTGAAATCAAAGGCAAGAAGGTGGCTTTCCTGGGGTACTCCCTGACCCAGCCGACGGAGTTTTTTGCGGGGCCTCGCAGGCCTGGCACAGCGCCCGGCTATGAACAGTACTTTGTGCCCGATATTTCTGCTGCCCGCAAAGAAGCGGATTATGTAATTGTCTCTTTCCACTGGGGCAAAGAGGGCAGCGGCAAGGTGCAGGCCTATCAACGGGCGGCGGCCCGCAAGGCGATCCTGGCCGGGGCCGATGCTGTGATCGGCCATCACCCCCATGTGCTGCAGGGGGTGGAGAGGTTCCGCAACGGCATCATCTTTTACAGTCTGGGTAACTTTGCCTTTGCCAGCAAGAGCAGGACGGCCGAGTACGGCGCCATGGTCAGGCTGCGTCTGGGCGATGGGCGTCGCGAGGCGGAAGTCCTTCCGCTGGACGTTTTAAGCCGGCGGGTTCATTTTCAGCCACGGGTGCTCAAGGGGCAACAGGCCGTTCAGGTGATTTCCGAGATGAACCGGCTGTCTTTACCGATGAAAACCCGCATTGAGCTGATTGACGGGCGTTATGCCATCCGTTTCTGAACGTTTTATTTTCGAATTTTTCATCACATGCTGCACGAGGCGCATTTGAAATGAAGATGCAAGTACTGCTGACAACCCTCCATGCCAAATATTCACATGCTTCGCTGGCCCTGCCCTGTATTGCTGCATGCTGCAGCGATCTGAATGATGTGGATGTTGCCATATGCGAATTAACGGTCAATGAACAGCATCATGCCTTATTAAGACACATTATGTCTTATAGGGCTGATGTGGTTGCCTTTTCCTGCTACATCTGGAACATTGAGCAGACTCTCAAACTTGCAGCAGACATCAAGCAGATATGCGCCGATACGCGCATTGTGCTTGGCGGTCCGGAGGCGTCATTCGGCGTGTTTGAGTTGATGCACGAACATCCTGCCGTGGATTTTGTCATCAAGGGGGAAGGGGAGCTGGTTTTCAGAAAGCTGCTGGAGCAGCTTCATGCGGTCAAACAGTCCCCGGAGCGTATCGAAATCAGTGACAGGTCGCTTGGCACGATAGAGAACCTGTTTTTCAGGGACGGGGTCGATATCACATCCGGGCCGCTCTGCAAAAAGCCGCTGGAGCTGGATCAGATCCCCTCGCCGTTTAAAGCCGGGCTGGTTGATCTGTCCCGGCCGCTGACCTACTATGAGACCTCCCGCGGCTGTCCGTTTTCCTGTGCTTTTTGCCTGTCATCAGTGGAAGGTGCGGTGCGTTCCTTTTCAATACCACGCATTGAAAGTGATCTGCGTTGGCTAATGGGGCATAATACGTCTCAAATAAAGCTGGTAGACCGTACCTTCAATTTTGATAGTCGGCGGGCCAACCATATCTGGTGGTTCATTCTGGAAAACAACCAAAGCAGCCGCTTTCACTTTGAAATCGCTGCCGACCTGCTTACGGACGATAACCTGGCGTTACTCAGTCGGGTGCCTGCCGGGGTTTTTCACTTTGAAATCGGCATTCAGTCGGCATCGCAGGAAACGCTGGATCAGGTCACCAGAAAGTCAAATCTGGCGGCAATCTGTGCCAATGTCAAACGGCTGAGAGAGGAAACCGCTGTCGAAATCCACCTTGATCTGGTGGCTGGTCTGCCGGGTGAGGAGTATGCCGGTTTGATGGATTCCCTGCAGGTTGTCGCCGAGCTGAGGCCGCATATGATCCAGATCGAACCGCTCAAGGTGCTGAAGGGGGCGCCCATGCGGGAGATCGCCAACAAGCTGGGATACCGCTATTCCGGCAACACACCTTATACCATCCTGGCCACCCCCTGGCTGAGCTACGCCGATATCTGCCGGGTAGAAACCGTCGGGCGTTTGCTGGATCTGTTTTACAATCATGGCGGCTTTCAATACAGCCTGCGGTTCATGCAGCAGAGGATGACCTTCCGTGCGTTGTTTGACCGTCTGGCGCACTCTGCCCATGCGCTTGACCTGTCCGGTCGCGCTACGCGGCGCCTTTACGAGCTGTTTGCCGAGCTGTGCGGCCAGTTACTGTCTGAAGAGGAACGGTCGCTGCTGTATGATGCCCTGTTTTTTGACTACTGCAGTTGCGAAATGCCGCTACAGGGGCGGCTGCCGGCCTTTATTGACGACCGGAAGCAGCAGTGTCGCTGGCCGAAGCGTCAGGAGTTGGCTCAGTCGCATGACTTGCCTGACGATAGCAGGATCAGGCTATTCCGCTTTGAATTCATGCAGGATTACCGGGGAATTGTGCCGGATGGCGGGCAGTCAGCAATAGATTTTGTCTATGTTTCAGGTGAGGGGAGGGGGTTGCAAGTGTTGATTTTGCCAGCTCCATCGAAGTAAACCGTTAAAAGTATTGCTCTTGCCTGAATCCGTTATGCCCCCATGCCTTGTTTGCCCGGAAGCCTTTGCCTTTGGTTTCATTATATAAATCTGCAATCAGGCATAGGGCTAACAGTGTAAGCAGTATGTCACGTAGCGGCGGCGTGCGGGCCCCGGTTCTTCCGGGCTACGCGGCATTACGGCGTCACGTAGTCAGGTGATTACAGTGTTCAGGCAGATTTCAGTACAGCAGGTATTTCTGTCTGATTTTGCCGAACTCTTCCAGTTCACTGCGCCACTGTTCAACAATTTCTCCCGGTTTTCCGGCTTTTACCGTAAGCAGATCCCAGGCCTCACTGTCACCCACTTCTGTTTTGAATCCTTCATAGCGTTTGAACTGATGCGGATGTGTCTGGTAAAAGGCCTGGGCCATATGCATGCCCATGAGTATGGGGTCGATCTTTGCCCTGTCGATGCTGGTAATGCGGATGCCGTAGCAGGTTTTGCCTTTGTGCGGGTGGCCGGGCGCTGTAGGCACAAAGCTGCAGGTCTGAAATGTGATGCCAGTGAGTTTGCGTGCTTGCAGGTTTTTCAAGACCGCATCGGCGTTTACCCAGGGGGCCCCGTACATCTCAAACGGCTCGGCAGTGCCGCGGGCAACTGAGAGGCTGGTGGTTTCCAGCGTGCCGGGGCCGGGATAGAGCAGGGCGGCATCCAGGCTTTTCATGTTGGGAGACGGGTTAATCCATTCAAGCCCGGTTTCGTCCAGATACATGTGGCGTTGCCAGCCAAGCATCGGCACAACGCTGAGCCTGCAGCCGATGCCGAATTCGCTGTTGAAAAGGCGGGCCAGTTCTCCCACGGTCATGCCGTGGCGCGTGGGAATGGGGTGGATGCAGGTGATGGCTCCGCAGCCGCTTTTGCGTTCCGGCGGCAGTTTGTCCGGTATGGCGCCGGCAACAGTGACGCCGTTAATCGGGTTGGGGCGGTCCAGCACAACAAAGGGGATGCCGGCGGCCTTGGCGGCTCTCATGGCCAGGGAAAGTGTGCCGATGTAGGTGTAGAAACGGGTGCCGATATCCTGGATATCAAAGACCAGCACATCAATGTTTTTAAGCATGTCAGGGGTCGGGCGGCATGTTTTGCCATAGAGGCTGTAGATGGGCAGTCCGGTGCGGCTGTCCACACCGGAATCCAGTTTGACGTCGGATTTGCCGCGAATGCCGTGTTCCGGGCTGAACAGGGCGGTCAGTCGGACGTCCGGCGCCTGATACAGTATGTCGATGGTGCTGGTGCCTTTAGTGTTGCGCCCGGTGTGGTTGGTGATCAGGCCGACACGTTTTCCCCTCAGCGTGTCAAAGCGGCGCGATGCCAGCACATCAATGCCGGGCAGCACGGAAGCCGTGGCAGGGGCAACACACAATGCCAGGTATAACAAAAAGGACAGGCTAAAAAACCATTTCATCGGTCCACTCCACCGGTTCCATTCTTACCTGCCGGGACAGTTCCGCCAGCAGTGCGTCCATATCCTGCTCAAAGCCGGGCATGATGGCGATACGGATGATCCCCTCCTTGCTGTCTATCGTGCTCATTACATTCATCCCCTCATAGGCCTCGGTGATGAATTTGATGTAGACAATGTCTGCTTGGTTGACCCTGAAATAACGGCATATCATGGCACAACTTCCCCCTGGATGGCCACCTGTCCTGCCCTGCCCGGCAACTCGCCCATGTACATGCGGCAAGCGGGCGCATCAGTAATGTCCTTTGCTGCTTCTGCCAGCGTGATGCAGCGGATGCCGGCCTGGCAGAGTCCTTCCTGCAGCCTGTTGAATGCAGGTCTGATGGCGCCTCCTTCCAGCTCGGCGTGGATAGTGATGACATTCAGGCCGTTCTTGAGGTTTGATAGATAATATTGGTGGATGTTGTCCGGTGTAATGCCGTTCTGGCCGAGGATCTCGTCGGCCGTGGGAAGGGTGGTGGGGATCTGCAGGGTCGCGAATCTCTGTCCGGACATGATCGGATAGAAGGGTGATCTGCCGCGGCTGTCGCTGCAATAGGTCAGCCCCATGCTGTCCTGGATAGCCAGGGAATCAGGGGAGGCTGTCCAGCCCGGGGCGGCTGTGCTGGCGGCCTGGTGTCCGAGGATGCTGTTGAACAGCGTCGCGGCCTTGTTGAGTTCGCCTGCGGTTTCCGCTTTGGTAAAGCGGTAGAGGTAGTCGTGCCATTTTACGTGGTCCCAGCAGTGGATGCCGGTCTCAT
>Ga0302250_1001341_pt1 | contig 18804 bp, 16 predicted proteins | sample AAG_RA_Asp_MG_FD_193536 | JGI IMG/M metagenome (GOLD analysis project Ga0302250, IMG submission 193536) | Enriched activated sludge microbial communities from anaerobic digester in WTTP, New Holstein, Wisconsin, United States - AAG_RA_Asp | ecosystem: Engineered > Bioreactor > Anaerobic >... | reverse complement strand
GAGGACGAGATGCTGTCGGGCCTGACGGAACGCGTGGTGGCCACCGAGTCTCAGGAGGATGCCTGGAAGCCGGGCCGGACCGAGGCCCTGGACCTCCGGGGACAGCGGGTGGAGGTGTTCGTGCGCCCGACGCTGGGGCTCTACAAGCCGACGCTGGTCTCCACCGGGGCCTGGGGCCTGTCGGTCGAAAGCGACTGGCCTTCCGTGTGGGACGTCGCGGCGACGGACCCCCGGCGCGTCGAGGTCCTGCAGGAAGCCGATCCCTCGGACACCGAGGTGGTCTTCCGGGTCTTCGGCGGCCCGGATCCGATCGACGTCCTTTCCCGGCAGGCCCGGGCCGAGGGGACCACGATCCTGCCGCCCGAGTGGGCCTTCGGGCACTGGCGCTGGCGGGACGAGCACTTCCCCTTGGACGCCTTCTACGACGGGACCCCGTGGCAGGGCCCCTTCAACAGCATGGTGGTCGAGGACGTGCTGATGATGGAGGCCCTGGGGATCCCGTGCAGCGTCTACTGGGTCGATCGGCCCTGGGGTCCCGGGCGGTTCGGCTACGACGACCTGCAGTGGGACGAGACCCGCTTCCCGGAAGCCCGGCGCATGATCGCCTGGCTCCGGGATCGGGGCATCCGCTTCCTGGTCTGGATCGCCCCCTGGGCCGTCGGGCCCCGGATGACCGCCGAGGCCATCGATCGGAGATACCAGGTGGAACCGGAGAACCCCTTCAGCGCCCCGGCCTCCCCCGAGGCGATGCTGATCGACTTCACGAACCCGGCGGCCGCGGCCTGGTGGCAGCAGGCCCTGATGGACCGCATCCGGGAGGACGGCCTGGCGGGCTTCAAGTGCGATCGCGGCGAGGAGAAGCCCCCCGACGGGCTGTGGATCACCGGGCGCTACGCCGACGGGACCGACTTCCGGAAGGGGCACAACGCCTATCCCCTCTGGTACGCCCGGACCGTCCACGGGGCGCTCCAGGGAAGCGGCATCGGGGAGTTCGTCAGCATCCTTCGCGCCGGGTGGCGGGGCAGCCAGCGCCACACGATCTTCTGGGGCGGGGACACGAAGGGGTCGGCCTGGGGACTGCGATCGGCCATCGTGGGGCTGCTGCGGTCCGCCACGATGAACTTCCCCGTCTGGGGTTCGGACACCTGCGGGTACTCCGGGGATCCCTCCCGGGAGGTCTGCCGGCGCTGGCTGGCCTTTTCCGCCTTCTCGCCGCTGATGGAGGTCGGCCCGACCTCCAACGCCGCGCCCTGGTCCCTGGCCCCCGAGGGCACCCCGACCGTGGTCTCGGCCGTCGGCTATCTCTACGATCCGGCCTACGATCCCGACCTGGTGGCCACCTGGATCCTCTACGCGAACCTCCACGAGGACCTCCGGGGCTACCTCTTCCAGCAGGCCCGGAGGTCCCACCAGGACGGGACCCCCATCGTCCGGCCCGTGGCACTGGCCCATCCGGACCGCCCCGAGGCCCGGGCCCTCTGGAACGAGTACTACCTGGGGCCGGACCTGGTCGTGGCGGCCCTCTGGCAGGAGGGGCAGCGGGAGGCCGAGGTCTTCGTGCCGCCCGACGGCCGGTGGATCGACGCCTGGACCCGGAAGGTCCTGGACCCGGGGACCGTGCAGGCGGTCCCGACCCCCTTGCACCGGATCCCGATCCTGGTCCGCGAGGGGAGTCCCGCGGACGTGCTGGGGGACCTGGAGGAACGGTGGCGGCAGGCCCTGGACCGGGCGAGCCGGACGCCCGACCTCCCGGCCCTGGCCCGGGATCTGGAACAGTCCCTCCGGTGACCGCGCTTCGAGGGGGTCACTTCGAGGCGGTCAGCCGCCTGCGCCCAGGAAGGGGACCTCCCGGTATGCCGGGCACTGCTCCCCGATCAGCACGGACATGGCCTGTTCCAGGGCCTGGAGGGTCTGCCGGCCGACCAGCCGGGCCACCTCGCGCCCCGTGCCGTCCTCGAAGACGAAGACCGGGATGCCGGTGACGCCGTACTTCCGGGCCAGGGCCTTGCCCGTCGGGGTGCTGATGTCCACCGACTCGAAGCCCACCTTCCGTTCCCGGCACTCCTGGCGCAACAGGTTGACCGTCGGGATCATCTGGAGGCAGATGGGGCAGGAAGGAGAGAAGAACTTGATCATCCGCGGAGTCTCCTGGGAATCGGCGACTCCGCAGGAGGATCCTTCCTCCTGGCCGCCGTCGCAGGAGGGCGCTGGCTCGGCCAGCACGAAGGGGCTGGCAGGGGAGGGGGCCGGGGACTCGGCGACGGGCGGGGCCGAGGGGCTCAGGACCCGGTCCATCAGTCCCGCCTGGTCCGTGACCAGGAGCAGCCCGAAGACCGCCAGGAGCCCCCCCGTGACCCGCTCGAAGACCGGAATGAACCGCCGGGCCCTCCGCAGCGCCGCCAGGGCCGGCCCGGCCACCGTCGCGATGACCAGCAGGGGGACCGCGAAGCCGGCCCCGTAGGCGGCCAGGTACAGGGCCCCGAGGCCCGGGTCGGTCGTCTTCAGGGACGTCCAGGTCAGCACCGATCCGAGCACCGACCCGATGCAGGGCGACCAGGCGAAGGCGAACAGCACGCCCAGCAGGAAGACGTTCACGAAATGGAACCGGGTCTTCCACCGCGACAGGTTCCCAGGGCCGCCGCCACCCTGGAGGAAGGGCAACTGGAGCCACCCCAGGAACCGCAGGCCCATCAGCAGGATCAGGATGCCGCCCAGCTGCTGGAACAGCATCTTGTTCCGGGCCAGCACCTGCCCCACGGCAGTGGCCGTGAGCCCCATCAGCGAGAAGACCATCGTGAAGCCGATGGAGAAGATCGCCGTGGCCGCCACGGTCCGGAAGCGACCACCCTGGCGCCCCTCGGCCTCCCCGGCCAGGATCCCCAGGTAGATGGGTACCAGGGGCAGCACGCAGGGCGACAGGAAGGTCAGCAGGCCCGCAAGGAACACCCCCGCCAGCGACAGGTCCACCTTCGCCTCCTTCCGGACCGGGATCGCCCTGGCAACTCCGGGCTGCCAGGATCGGGAATCGAGGGCCTCCGGTCAAGATCCGGACGCCGCCGTCCTCAATGGGCCAGGGGAAGGTGGCGCTCGATCTCCTGGCGCAACTGGGCCTTGGAACGGGCCCCGACGATCCGGTCCACCTCCCGGCCGTCCCGGAAGACGATCAGCGAAGGGATCGAGTGGACGGCGTACCGGGAAGCGATCTCCTGGTTCGCGTCGGTGTCCAGCTTCCCGAAGACGACCCTGCCCTTCAGTTCCGATGCCAGGTCCTGGACGACCGGGGCGACCATCCGGCAAGGCATGCACCACTCCGCCCAGAAGTCCACCACCACCAGGGGATAGCGCTTCAGGGCCTCGTCGAAGGAGTCGTCGCCCAGTTCCACCGGGTGATCCGGCGTGTCGGGCAGGGACGAGGAACCCGTCGCCTTCCACTGGGCTTCCAGGGAGGCGATGGCCGCCGGGTCCGTGCATCCCCGGAGGGCGACCTGCCGCACCATCGCGGCTTCCTTCTGGGTCCCGATCGTTGTGGTGGTCTCGTCCTCGTCGATGACCTGCTGGGGCACCGAGGAGACCCCGAAACGTGCCGCCAGGTCCGGGTTCTGGTAGGCCTCGACGGCGATCGCCCGGACCCGGCCCCTGGCCTCCACGGCGATCCGCGCGTTCAGTATCACCGACTGGGGGCAGTGGGGGCATGAAGGCGTCACGAAGGAATGGACCCGGACCGGGCGATCGACCAGGGCCAGCAGGGTGCGGCTCTTTTCCGACAGTCCCGAGTCCCCCTGGGAGACCATGACCAGGATGTCCAGGAACCCGCGGGCCTCGAGGCCCAGGGGAGCCCCCCAGTACTCGATGCCGTATCCCAGGTCCCGGCCGATGACCAGCACGGGGGACGCGTCGATCCCCATCGCCTTCGCCTCGCCGTCCACGGGATGCTCGGACCAGGTGATCCGGGGATCCAGGTCGTGGAGTTCGGCCAGCAGGTCCCTCGAGAACTGCACCTCCTCGGGGTTCTCGTTCCCCGCGTAGAGGTCCACGTGCACCGGTCGGTCCAGGCCCTCCTCGAAGAGTTCCCGGACCGCCTTCCGACTCCGTTCGTCCAGCAGCGCCATCGGCAAACCTCCTTCCCGGACATCGGGACGGCCTGAACATGGGGTCGGGGAAATATACCGTCAAGGGTATATTTTGACGGGCGGGGAGAAAGCGGGGCGTCGGACGGTCACAACAGGAAGGATTCCTTGGGAGATCGGTCGGGCTGCAGGGCGATGGGCTCGATGTGCTCGATCCCGTCCCGGGACAGGACGATGCGCAGCCGCCGCAGCAGGGCGTCCACCCGGGACCCCTCCATGCGGACCTTCATCACGGCGTTCACGTGGTAGGTCTTCCGGGCCGGGCGGTAGATGGCCCGATTCTCCGTCGGGTCGATGGTCCGGATGCGGGCCTCGGGCTCGTCCATCGCGTGGAGCAGGCGCCGGATGTTGAACCGGAGGATGTCGGTGATCCCGTTCACCCGGGTGTGGTGGGCGGCGACCTTGCGGGGAAATAGGCGCAGGGTCTTCCGGTAGCACAGCACGTGCTCCCGGAAGGCTCCCTCGGACAGGAAGTCGGCCCGGCCCAGGTCCCGGGCGGCCCGGACGTCCGGGGGAACGGCCTCCGTCGCGAGGAACCGGACCTTCTGGCGGAAGCGGCCGATGACGCCTCCGGTGGCCGGATCGGTGATGGCCACGTCGTAGTCCGCCACCCGCTGGTCCAGCCAGCGGCTGAAGATGTACCGGAACCCCTCCTTGATGCGGTCCTTCGCCATGTAGCTGACCACCAGCACCGCGAAGAGGGTCCAGGAGATCGACGCGTACTGGGTCGCCAGGAAGGAGACCGCGGTGGCGAAGGCCATCGCGATGCCGGCTGCCAGGGCGAAGAAGAAGTGCTCCGCCGGGGCCCGGGCGCTCTGGTGCTGGAGTCCCAGGTAGAGGGCCCCCGCGACGTACTTCTTCAGCAGGGCGTGCCGGTGGACGAACTCCTCGTTCCCTCCCTCCGGGCGCACCACCGATCGGTATCCCCGGCCCTCCCGGAAGGCGATCTCCTCCCGGGCCAGGCGGGCCATCCGGTCGCGGATCTCCACCATCTCCTCCGGGAGGTCCTCCAGGACATGGAGTGCGAAGGACTCGGCGCTGAGGCTCAGGAACTCGTCCACCAGCCGGACCCGGTTGGCCAGTTCCCGCTGGGCCGAAGGGCCCATCAGCACGAAGCCGCTGTCCCGGTAGCGTCGCAGCAGTTCCCGCAGGTGGTCCTCGGACTCCCGGACCAGGCGCTCGACGTCGGCCCGATCGAGGGAGGTGCCCGATCCGAGGAGCCGCTCGATGAAGATGCCCAGGTCCCGGAGCGTCACCCGCAGGATGCAGCCGAGCATCCGGCTCTCGTAGACGACGCGCCGGCCATGCTCCGCCCGGTCCTTGGTGGCTTCCAGGTCTTTCGTCAGGGCCTCGATTCGCGCCAGGGGGGACAGCGTGTTCCGGGGATCGACCAGCTGCCCGAGGGTCATCGACGGGGTCTTGAACCGGACGTGGTCCACCACGTCCCCGTAGAAGGCCTGGGCGGGGTAGGTGAGCCCGTTCACGTTGAGGCTGTGGGGCAGGAACAGGTAGGTCTCGACCACGAAGGTCTGCTCGGAGTCCTCGGTGTTGAGCGGGTATTCGAGTTTCGCTTCGAACTGGAAGCGGTCGTGCTGCTCGATCTTGTCCAGCAGGTCCTCGGTGTCCATCCCGATCTCCTCAAGCGGCATTTTGAGGAGTTCCGCTGGATTTTGTCAATTTGATGACAACCGGGCGGGTCTCTGGTGCGAGAGGCGGGAGTCGAACCCGCACGCCTTTTGGGCCCAGGATCCTAAGTCCTGCGCGTCTGCCAGTTCCGCCACTCTCGCAGGGGCGGGCATTCGCCTGCCGTCCTGGCTGAACAGTATCCGGCCCCGGGGCCATGTCAAGATCGCGGTCGCCCGAAATGGACGCAACGGCGGGAACTTCCGAAAGGTTCCTCCTTGACAAGGTTCCCCGACTCGTGAAAAGGGGAGAATGGCGGGAGGAGGTCCGATGGGAAGTCGATCCTATCGTTGCATCGTCGTGGGCGCAGGAAGCGCCGTCGGGTCGCGCCTGTGCCGGTTGCTGTCCCGGCGCGATCACCCGGTGATCGGACTCGAGCATCCCGAGGCCATGAACCCCTGGGAGCAGCGCCGCCTGGCCCTGGCCTCGGAGGCGGGTGCCCGGGTGGAGGCCCGGGATGTTTCCGAGGCGGGCGCCCTGGAGGCCGACCTTCCCGGGACCGACTTTGTGTTCCTGGCCTCGCGTCCACGGCCGGCGGACCGGACCTGGAAGGGACTGTGGCGCACCGTGCTCCTCCCGACCCGGCACCTGCTGGATTCCCTGGAACGCATGGGCATCCGCCCCCGGCGGGTCGTGGTCATCTCCTCGGCCACGGTGATGGGGTCCCGTCCCGGGACGGTGGTGACCGAGGAGGATGCTCCCTCTCCCCGGACCCTGCTGGCCCGGGCGCTGGTGCTCCAGGAACACCTGGTCCGGCGGCGTTGCCAGGCCCTGGAAATCCCCTACACGATCCTGCGGCCGGGACACCTGGTCGGATCCGATCCGGGGTTGCCGCTGGCGCTGCTGATCCACCGGGCGTGGCCGCCGATCCTTCCGCTTCCCACCGGGAACCCGGTCCGGGTGCCCCTCGCCCACCTGGACGACGTCTGCGAGGCGGCCCTGCACCTGGCCAAGTACCCTGGCCTCGCGAACCGGACCTTCTTCCTGACCGACGGGGAGCACCATGATGCGGCCTCCCTGCTGCGCCAGGCGGCCGGCGTCCGGAAGGGGGCGACCGTGGACCTGTCGGTCCTCTCGCCCCGGATGCTGGGGGACCTGCTCCGGGTCGTCCAGTGGATGGATCAGCGAATCCGGGAGGCCCTGAAGCGGGAGGGGACTCCCCTGGTGGACCCGGATCTCCCGGAGGCCCTGTCCGCCGACCTGTCGGTTTCCATCGCCGCACTGCGGGAAGCGGGTTTCCAGCCAGGCCGGGGAAGCGCCGGTTTCCTGCTGGAAGGCCTGAAGGGGTTCGAGGATTCCTTCCGGGCCTAGAAGGCCTCGGCGCGAAGCGCCTCCGCCCGGTCCGTCTTCTCCCAGGAGAAACCGTCCCGGCCGAAGTGGCCGTAGGCCGCCGTCTCGGCATAGATCGGCCGGAGCAGGTCCAACTGCTGGATGATCCGGCCCGGCCGGAAGTCGAAGTGCCGGTGGACCAGCCGCAGGATCCGGTCCAGGGGGATCTTCTCGGTGCCGAAGGTCTCGACCAGCACGCTGACCGGCTCGGCCACGCCGATGGCGTAGGCGACCTCGATCTCGCAGCGGTCCATCAGCCCGGCGGCGACCAGGTTCTTCGCCACGTAGCGGGCATAGTAGGCCGCGGACCGGTCCACCTTGCTGGGGTCCTTCCCGCTGAAGCATCCGCCGCCGTGGCGTCCCATGCCGCCGTAGGAATCGACGATGATCTTTCGCCCGGTCAGGCCGCAGTCCCCCATCGGGCCCCCGACCACGAAGCGCCCCGTGGGATTCACGAAGTACCGGGTCTCCGACGAGATGAGGGTTCCGGGGACCACCTTCCGGATGACCTCCTCGATGATCGCGTCGCGGATGTCCTGGGAGGAGACCTCCTCCCGGTGCTGGGTCGAGATGACGACCGCGCTGACCGACTTCGGAACGCCGTCCTCGTAGACCACCGACACCTGGGACTTGCCGTCGGGCCGGACCCAGGGAAGGATCCCCTCCTTGCGCACCTGGGCCAGCCGGAGCGTCAACTGGTGGGCCAGCTGGATCGGCATCGGCATCAGTTCCGGCGTCTCGCGGGTGGCGTAGCCGAACATCATGCCCTGGTCCCCGGCCCCCTGGGCGTCGGCGTTCCCGCGGTTGACGCCCATCGCGATGTCCAGGGACTGCTTGTCGATGGACGTGACGACCGCGCAGGTCTTCGAGTCGAAGCCCATCGCGGGGTCGGTGTAGCCGATCCGCTCGATGGTCTTCCGCACGACGGCCGGAATGTCCACCCAGCACGAGGTGGTGATCTCGCCCCCGACGAAGGCCAGGCCCGTCGTCACCAGGGTCTCGCAGGCCACGTGGGCCTCCGGGTCCTGTGCCAGGATCGCATCGAGGATCGAGTCGGAGATCTGGTCCGCCACCTTGTCCGGATGTCCCTCGGTCACCGACTCGGAAGAGAAAACGGAACGCCCGTGCATCATCGCCTTCTGCTCCTCAACGAAAAGGCAAGCATGGATAGTCCTCCGGCACCGAAAAGTCAATCCGGCAAGACGATTCGCGGATGCAGGCAGGCGTTGCGGTCCGGGACTGGCCTCGTGCTATGCTCCCGTCACGCCAGGGATCGCGAACGGGAGGAGGAGCGGTGTTGCGAATCGCGTTGAACGGCAGCCTGGGCCGGATGGGCCGCATGGTGATCGAGGCCGCGGGACAGGACCCGGAGATGCGGGTGGAGGTGCTGCTGGATCGCCCCGGCCACCCCGGGATCGGGAACCGGGTCCCGACCCCCTGGGGGGAACTGGAGGTCCGGGACGACCCCCGAGACATCCCGGACGTGGACGTCGCCATCGACTTCAGCCGGCCCGAGGGATCCCTGGCCCTGGCCCGGGCCCTGGCTCCCCGGCGGATACCGCTGCTGATCGGGACCACGGGGATCTCCCCGTCGGAACGGGAGGAACTGGAACGCCTGTCGGCCGATGCGCCCATCCTGGTGGCCGGCAACACGAGCCTGGGGGTCCACGTGACCCGGGAACTGGCCCGGCTGGCCCGGCGGCTGCTCGGGCCGGAATACGACGCGGAAATCCTGGAGATCCACCACCGGCACAAGGTCGATGCCCCCTCCGGGACCGCCCTGGCCCTGGCCGAGGCGATCGGCGAGGGGAGGGAGGTCCGGCGGGTCTCCGGGCGGGATGGCGTCTGCGGGCCCCGTTCCGCCGACGAGATGGGGGTGATGGCCCTTCGGGGCGGGGAGGTCGTCGGGGAGCACACGGTCTTCTTCCTGGGCGATCACGACCGGATCGAGATCACGCACCGGGCGGCCTCCCGGATGGTGCTGGCCCGGGGCGCCCTGGTCCTGGCCCGGCGTCTTGCCGGGCGGCCGCCAGGGATGGTGGAGGTCGGGGACCTGTGGGAACTCGGCTGACCGGGATCCCCGGCAGGCGTCCGGGAGCCTACCGGTTCCCGTCCGGCGGGGGATCGTCCGGGAAGATGCGGTCGTAGTCCACGTTCTCGAAGTCCCGGGACGGGTCGTACCGCTGGAGGGCCTGGCGGAACTCCTCGAAGGTCTTCCTGGCGAACTGACGCACCTCCTCGATGCGCCCGTCGTCCGCCAGTCCCTGGGCCTCGGCGTGGGCCCGGGCGAGGTTGTAGTCCACGTGGCGGGTGACCTCGGGCGTCAGGTGCCACTCCTCCAGCAGGTGCCGCAGTTCCCGGGGGTCGAGGCCCCAATGGGAGGCCAGCTGGTCCAGGTTGAAGAACCGGTAGTGGAAGTCCCGGTCCAGCCCGAGGTAGTAGCCGCAGAACGCCCGGAAGGGGTCGAGCCTCATGGGGAGATGCTAGCCCACCGGGAACGGATTGCAAGGCGGCGTGCCATGTGCTATCAAGAGCCGGTTTTTTCCGGGAACTTCCTCGTTTGGAAAGGGGTGCAGCATGTCCGGTCACAGCAAGTGGGCGACCATCAAGCACAAGAAGGGCAAGGCGGACGCCGCTCGGGGTCGCCTCTTCACGAAACTGATCAAGGAAATCACCATCGCCGCCCGCCTGGGCGGGGGGGACCCGGACGGCAATCCCCGGCTTCGCCAGGCGGTCCTGAGCGCCAAGGCCCAGAACATGCCCAGCGACAACATCGAACGGGCCATCAAGAAGGGCACCGGCGAGCTGGAGGGCGTCAGCTACGAGGAGATCACCTACGAGGGCTACGCGCCGGGCGGGGTGGCGATCATCGTGGACTGCATGACGGACAACAAGAACCGCTGCGTGTCCGAAATCCGCCGGATCTTCACGAAGCACGGCGGCAACATGGCCTCCCAGGGGGCGGTCGGCTGGATCTTCGAGACCCGGGGAGTCATCGAGCTGGAGGCCGAGGGCAAGACCCTGGACGACATGATGGAAGTCGCCCTGGAGGCCGGCGCCGACGACGTGACCGGGGAGGAGGGGGTCTTCGAGTTCCAGACCTCCCCGAGCGATCTGGTGGACGTGGCCGAGAAACTGAAGGCGATGGGATTCGAGATCACCTCGGCCAAGGTGGCCAAGGTGCCCAAGAATACCGTGAAGGTCTCGGGGAAGGAAGCCGAGCAGACCCTCCGGCTGGTCGAGGCCCTCGAGGACAACGACGACGTCCAGAACGTCTTTGCGAACTTCGACATCGACTCGGCCGAACTGGAAGGCCTGATGTCCTGACGGCGCGGCCCCCGGGGGTCGGGGTCCCTGCCGGAGGTCGCCGGATGCCGCGGGTCCTGGGGATCGACCCGGGGAGTCGGGTCACGGGCTGGGGGGTCCTGGAGGGGGCGGCCGGGAATGCATCCTGCGTGGCCTGGGGGACCATCCGGGCCGGGGAGGATCGCTCCCTCGGGGAGCGGCTGCAGCGCATCCACGAACGGCTGACCGAGGTGATCCGCGAGTTCGCGCCGGCGGCGGCCGCCCTGGAACGGGTGTTCCTGAACCGCAACGTCGATTCGGCCCTGAAACTGGGCCACGCCCGGGGCGTGGTGGTGCTGGCGGTCCAGCAGGGCGGTGTCCCGCTCTTCGAGTACACTCCGGCCCAGGTGAAGCGTCTGGTGACCGGCAGCGGCCGGGCGGAAAAGGCCCAGGTGGGATTCCTGGTGAAGACGCTGCTGCGGCTGCCGGAGGTACCCCAGGAGGACGCGGCGGACGCCCTGGCGATCGCCTGGACCCATCTGATGGTCCAGGGGGCCGCGCAGGTCCTGGGGGAGGCCGGCGGGATCCGGCGGGGAGGGGCCAGGTGATCGGGTTCCTGAAGGGCACGTTGCGGTCTTCCGAGTCCTCCGGGGAGATCGTGATCGACGTCCAGGGCGTCGGCTACGAGGTCTTCGTGGATGCCCAGACCTGGGCCTCCCTGGGGGCCGTCGGGTCCCCGGTCCAGGTGTTCGTGCGCACGGTCGTCCGGGAGGACGCCATCACCCTCTACGGGTTTCCCGACGCGACGACCCGGCTGGTCTTCGACCTGCTGACGGGCGTCTCGGGCATCGGTCCCCGGATGGCCCTGGCGGTCCTCGGGGGGATGCCGCTGCCGGAACTGGTCGAGGCCGTCCGGACCCGCAACCTGAAGCGACTGTGCCAGATCAACGGCGTGGGAAAGCGCACCGCCGAGCGCCTCTGCCTGGAACTCCAGGAGAAGTTCCTGGCGCTGCCGGTCGAGGGGCCGGGCCGGCCCCAGGGGTTGTCCCAGGCCCTCTACGAGGATGCCCGTTCGGCGCTGCTGAACCTGGGGTTTCCTTCTCGGGAGGTGGAGGATGCCCTGCGAAAGGTCCCCCCGGGGAACTGGACCCTGGAGTCCCTGGTGAAGGCCGTCCTGGGGCAGTTGACCGTCCGGTAGCCCGGGGCGGGGGCCGCGGCGGACCGCAAGAGGAGGACGTCCTTGTCCGAGGAAACGCGATACGTCACCAGTCCCGGGAAGACCCCCGACGAGGTCGGGGAGTTCGCCCTGCGTCCCCAGACCTTCGAGGAATTCATCGGCCAGGAGACGCTGAAGTCCAAGTTGCGGGTCTTCGTCACGGCGGCCCGGCAGCGGGGGGAGGCCCTGGATCACATCCTGCTGTGCGGCCCGCCGGGCCTCGGCAAGACGACACTGGCCCACATCCTGGCCCACGAACTGGGGGTCGGTCTGCGGCAGACCTCGGGCCCGGCCATCGAGCGCAAGGGGGATCTGGCGGGCATCCTGACGGGCCTGGAGGAGCGGGACGTCCTCTTCGTGGACGAAATCCATCGGCTGAACCCCGTCGTCGAGGAGAACCTCTACCCGGCGATGGAGGATTTCGTCTTCGACGTCGTGATCGGGGAGGGGGCCGGGGCGCGGTCGCTGCGCCTTCCGTTGAAGCGGTTCACCCTGGTGGGCGCGACCACCCGGACGGGCCTGCTCACGGGACCCCTCCGGGACCGGTTCGGCATCGTGGAGCGGCTGGATCACTATCCCGCCGGGGAACTGTCGGCCATCGTGCGCCGTTCGGCCGAGATCCTGCAGATTCGCATCGATCCCGACGCCTGCGACGAGGTCGGGCGGAGGGCCCGGGGCACGCCCCGGATCGCGAACCGGCTGCTCCGCCGGATCCGGGACTTCGCCCAGGTGGAGGGGGACGGCCGGGTGACCCGGGAAGTCGCCGCCCGGGCGATGGATCGCCTGGAGGTGGACTCCTGCGGCCTGGACGCTTCGGATCGCCGCTACCTGGCATGCATCGTGGAACGGTTCGACGGCGGCCCCGTGGGGGTGGAAACCCTCTGCGCGGCGCTGTCGGAGGAGCGGGAGACCCTCGAGGAGGTCGTCGAGCCGTACCTGCTGCAGGAGGGCTTCGTGGCCCGGACCCCTCGGGGGAGGGTCGCCACCCGCCGCACCTACGACCACCTCCACGCGCCACTGCCGTCCCGCCGCGGCGACCTGCTGTAGGGACAGTCACCCATCTACCGCATTCAACACCCGGATCTGACGGAACTATCCGGTTCCTCTGCCCCGGGAAAAAGGGGACTGTCCCCGAATTTCTATCGTCGCCAGACCGGCGGTAGAATGGGATTCGACTGCCGCGGTCGAGTGTGGATGAAGCAACGGGTCGTTGTCCTGCTCGGATGGGGGATGGTGATATGGGCGGCTTCGGGATGCGGCCGGCGCGATCCGGCAGTGACGGGCCGGGAGGCGCCCTGCATGGCGGGCCTGCCGGCGCAGAGCGAGGCGGCGGACACGCGAACCCCCGGTGACGGTCCTGGTACGGATCTGCCGCCAGGCGAGGACCCGGAGGTCGAGGATGCCGAAGCATCGCCGGGATTCTGCGACCGGTGCTGGGACCCCTGCCGCCCCGAACAGAGATCCCGACGACGGGGAACCGACCGGGATCCCGTGTCTCCGATGGACTTCTGCGACGGCCGGGTGCCCTTTCCCTGCAGCCTGGGTCTGCATCCGGACTGGCCCGAGGCCGGCATCCGCACCCTGAGACTGTCCGAGGGTCATTGGGAATATTCCGAGGATGTCGACCAGGATTTCCTGACCCATGCCCAGGTCGACCTGTTCGACGTGCTGGCCGTCGACGTGGATCGGGATGGCCGGAAGGAGGGGATCGCCGTCTTCATGACCAACCACGGGGGCAACGTCACCTTCTTCCATACGCTGGCCTACGAACATCGCGGAGGACGTCCGCGGTTCATCGGCGTCCTGGACGAGACGACGGACGTGGAATCGGACGTGGAAGGGCTCGAGGCCTACGGACCGCATTGTGTGAAGATCGTCGGCCAGTGCGACAAGCACTGCCATGCCTGCCCCGGCAGGAACTGCTACAAGGTCGTTTCGTGGGATGGAAGGGAGTTCCAGGTCGCCGCCGAGACCAGGTTCACGGGCGACCCGGCGAACGGCGACGAGCCCATGGAACAGACGCTGGACGGGCGCCTGCTGTCCCTCTGCTGGGCCCTGGACCGCTTGCGGAAGTGACGCCTCCGGAGCCATCGACCGTCCCCCGGATTTCCATGTCCGGGTCCAGCGCGCCTGGGAAAAAAGGGGACTGTCCCCGGATTTCCTAGTCCAGCGAGCGGCCGCCGTCCACCGGGAGCACGGCGCCGGTGACGTGGGGGGCCTCGAGGACCAGGAAACGCACGGCCCGGGCCACGTCCTCCGGGGTGCCGATCCGGCCCCGGGGAATCCGGGCGATCACGACCCGCCGGTCCGCCTCGGACTCGTCCTCCCGGAACAGCACGGTGCCCGGTGCCACGGCATTGACCCGGATGGCCGGCGCCAGGGCCTTGGCAAGGCCCCGGGTCAGCATCTCGAGCCCTGCCTTGGACACGCAGTAGGGGACGTGGTTGCGGAACGGGCGGGATGCGGCGACGTCGGTGAGGTTCACGACGGCACCTCCCCCGCAGGCCCCCATCCGGGGAATCGCCTGGAGGATGCAGCGGTAGGGGGCCGACAGGTTCGCTTCCAGGTGGAAGGCCAGGTCCTCCTCGGAGAGGGTCTCGACCGGCGTGCGGCGGAACACCGCGGCGCTGTTCACCAGCACGTCCAGGCGGCCGAACCCGGCGTCGATGCGCCGGAACAGGGCCTCGACCTCGGCCGGTCGGGTCAGGTCCCCTTGGACCACCAGGGCCCGGCGCCCCAGGCGTTCGACGGACCGGGCGACCTCCCGGGCCTCCTCGGCGGAACTGCGGTGGTGGATCACCTGGTCCAGCCCGGCGGCGGCCAGTTCCACCGCGATGGCGGCCCCCACCCTCCGGGAGGACCCCGTCACCATCGCCACCATGCCGGTTCGATTCGTCGCGTTCGCGGGGTCCAATGGGCCCTCCGGTCAGTCCGTCTCCGGGGCGGCGTCGGCAGGGCAAAACCCGTCCACCAGTAGCCGGAAATCCGTTCCCAGGCGCTCCGCGCGGCCCCAGATCCAATACCACCGGCCGGGCGTCAAGGGGGCGCAGTGGTCCATCCAGTCGCACTCGTTCCCCTGGCACGCGATGGGAACCCCCTGTCCCATCAGGGGGAGGGCCACCTGTTCGTTGCCCAGGAACAGGAAGGCCCAGCAGGATCGGCAGCAGTCGCCGGCACAGGCCGGTCCTCCGCAGGTGGCCCGACCCACCCAGGGCTGCCCCCGGACCTTGAAGGCCATCTCCTGCTGGCCGCCCTGCAGGAACCAGCGGATCAACTGGTCGAGGTCGATCGCCCCGCGGTCCGAACACTCGGCCATCGGGACGCAGCGGGAGGCGCCGTCGGAGTCCCACACGCAGACCTGGGTCGAGTCACACGGGCGCTGTTCCGGTCCGCAGGGGGGCGCGTCCGGGAGTTCGCCGTCCCCGGAGATGTCCTTGCCCCCGGGATCCCCCGGCGATCCTGGGTCTGGGCCCACGATGCCGGGATCGGTCCTGGGGAGGTCCTGGGACCCGCCGGGGTCCGGCACGGGGCCTCCGGCGTCAGGCCAGGCATCCTGTTCCGGGGGATTTCCGCCGGACTCCTCCGGGGAGCCGTCCGCCGTGGCGGCTGCATCGGAAGGAACCAGGATGGTCGCATCGGCCAGGCGGGGAACGTCCGGCGTCTGGTTGCCGGCCTCCCGAATGTCCCGGACGGTCGGGGAGACCTCGCCGCAGGCGGCGATCGCGATGGCCAGCATCCACGGCGACCTGGTGAGACGGTGCCACATGGAGTCCCCGCCCTCCGGCTTCCACGAATCTCCCGGCGCCATTATAGGAAACGGGAAGGAATGATGCCCATCTCCGGTGATCGAGGACGCCCGGCGATCAGGGCGTCACGACGACCTTGCCGATGACTTCCCGCGATTCCAGCAGCCGGTGGGCCTCGGCGATCTCTTCCAGGGGGAGGACCCGGTGGATTACCGGACGGATCTCTCCGGCGACGGCCATCTGGAGCACCATGGCCAGTTCCCACCGGTTGCCCATCGTGGACCCGAGGATCGAGAGGCTGCGGAAGAAGACCCGGCGCAGGTCCAGGGACGGCGCGGCACCGGAAGTGGCCCCGCAGGTGACCAGCCGCCCGAAGGGCTTCAGCAAGGCCACGCCGGCCTCGAAGAACGAGGCCCCGACCGAATCGATCACCACGTCGAAGGAGACCCGGCCCAGGGCCTGCCGGATGATCGCCAAGGGGTCCTCGCCGGGCTCCACCACCACCACGTCGTCGGCACCCAGTTCCAGCACGCGGCTCCGCTTGACATCGGACCCCACCAGGGCCACCACCCGGGCCCCGGCCCGGACCGCCAGTTGTACGGCCGCGGTGCCCACGCCCCCGCCGGCGGCCGTGACCAGCACGCCTTCCCCGGCAGCGACCCGCGCCCGGGAATGGAGCATGTGGTAGGCCGTCAGGGGGGCCAGCAGCAGCGAGGCCGCCTCCTCGAAGGAGAGTTCCCGGGGCTTCGGGAGCACGTGGGTCGCGGGGACGCAGACGTACTCGGCGCAGCCGCCGTTCCGGGTCTCTCCCAGGATGCCGTAGGTCTTGCAGGCCACCTCGTTGCCGCTCAGGCAGGCGTGGCAGCGTCCGCAGGACACGAAGGGAACCGCGACCACCTCGTCCCCGATGTCCAGGCCCTGGGCGTCCCCCGCGTCCACCACCCCGGCCACGTCGGACCCGGGGATCAGCGGCAGGGGAAAGCGGTGGCCGGGCACTCCCCGGCGGACCCAGGTGTCCAGGTGGTTCAGGGCGCAGGCCCGGACCCGGATCCGGACCTCTCCCCGGCCGGGCTGGGGCATCGGTGCGTCGGTGACCCGCAGGGTCTCGAGGCCTCCGTGGGACTCGATGACGACGGCTCGCATGGCGTCCTCCCGAAACGACGACATCCCAAGCATAGCCCGGCGTCGAATCTCTGGGCAGTCCCGGAAGGCCGCGGTCCACGCCCGGAGCGGGAGGGCGTGCCGGATCGGCCGTTCGCGCCGGGCCGCCCCGGAAGGTTCCCTGTGGTCCGATGCCTAGAGGACCATGGACAACTGGAGCAGGGAGGCCGCGGCGAGGCAGAGAGGCCCGGCCTGCAATCGGCGAGTGGAATCGGCGGGAAGCGCGAAGCCCAGCAGGGCCAGCAGGGCCACCAGCAGCGAGGAGGGCAGCGCGGCTTCCGGCAGTGGGTTCGAGGGGTCCATCCACAGGCACCCGGCCGCCTGGAGGAGGGCCAGAAGGGCCAGGGCGATGGCAAAGGGGCCGAGGGGAAGCGGGGGCCCGTCTTCCGGGCGGGGCTTCCCGGAGAGATACCAAAGGGATCCGCCGAGGGCCAGCAGCACCAACGCGTGGAGGGAGAGGGCCGTCCAGGACAGCGCCCAGGGGCCCGGGGCGCTGACGGATGTCTCCAGGACGCTCCAGGAGGACGGAACGAGGGCCAGGTACCGGGACTCGATCCAGGCGGAGAGGGCGCTTTCTTCCAGAGAAAGCGGCGATCGCAGGGCCGCCATCACCGCCAGGGCGATCCCGCCGATGGCGAGGACCGCCGCGATCACCCGGACGGGTCGGTCGGGGCCCCGGCGGTTCCCCGAGGGGCGGACCAGCCGGAACAGCGCCGTGAGGGCCAGCAAGGCCAGGGATCCCCGGAGCAGGGGAGCCGCCGTGGAGGCCGGGAAGCGGATCGGCATCGCCCCGACCCAGGGAGCGACGTCCTGGGGGGTCCGGATCAGGGCCCCGAACAGCACGGGCGCGCCGCTGGCCCGGGAGATCAGCGGCAGACGGGGCCCCTCGGGATCGATCCACAGGGGCGCCAGCAGGAACCAGGCCATGATCGCCAACACCCCAAGGCTGGCGGCCCTTCCACCGGAATGGGGTGCCAGGCGTGCCGCCCCGAGGACCAGCAGGAAGGCCGCCAGCAGGGAGGCGGCCAGGGAGGTGCCGTACAGCGGGATCCCCCGGGCCGTCGAGGGAGCCCACGTGTCGATCACCGGGGGCCGCCTCGCCGAGACCTGGAAGGACGGCGAGGTCCCGGGGCCCGGAACCGGGAGGTGGAGGCGCAGGGACCCGTCCTGGGCGGCCTCCCCGCTCCAGGGGCCGAAGGACAGCGTTCCGAACAGGAGGGTTCCCTCGGTCCCGGGCAGCCGGTAGGCCGATCCCTCCTCCACCTTGTAGGAAGTCCCGGACCCGGAGGGCCCCCGGACCGACAGGCGGATCGGGTCCCGGAGGGGGTCGGGGTCGGCGGCCAGGCGCTGGGACAGGGGCAGCAGCGGCAGCAGCAGGACCGCGGGCAGGATCTTCCAGGACATCCCCGGCGCCCCCTCGGAAGGGGATCGGAGGCGGACCGCCACGAGGTGCAGGGCCAGCAGGCCGATGGCGGACCACAGGAAGAAGGATTCCCCCAGGCGGTGCAGGCCGAAGACCACGACGAAGGGTCCGCTTCCCCGGCCGAAGGCCTCGAGGACCCGGGAGGCGTCCATTCCCTGGGGGACGTCCCGGGCGGCCGCGGACAGAGCCAGCAGGCCCAGCACCGCGATCAGCGCCGCCAGCGGCGAGGCCAGGACCCGGTGAATCGGGGACGGCTCTTTCATGGGCAGCGACGTTGCCACGCCTCGCCGTTACTGTCAAACCGCCCCGGGGAAGGCGCCCTTCCGAAACCGCGACGGCGAACCTATGATCCGGACGGCTTGCGGAGGTGAAGGAATGGCGGCGAAGGACTACTACCGCATCCTCGGTGTTGCGAAGACCGCCTCTGCCGACGAGATCCGGAAGGCCTACCGGGAACTGGCGAAGAAGTACCACCCGGACCGGAACCCGGGGAACAAGGCCGCGGAGGAGCGGTTCAAGGAGATCAACGAGGCCTACGCGGTCCTGTCGGACCCGGGCAAGCGCCAGCAGTACGACACGATCGGCGCCGAGGGATTCCAGTCCCGCTTCTCCCAGGAGGACATCTTCCGGGGCTTCGACTTCGACTCGATCTTCCGGGACATGGGACTTGGCGGGGGCATCTTCGAGACCCTCTTCGGGGCAGCAGGCGGGGGGGGGACCGGCCGGGTCCGTTTCGATTTCGGCGGGGATCCGTTCGGAGGGACCCGGACCCGGGCCGGCCGGGGCCGGGCCGGGGCGAGCCGGGGGCAGGACCTCACGTCGGACCTGTCGATT
>Ga0302250_1001339_pt1 | contig 18859 bp, 20 predicted proteins | sample AAG_RA_Asp_MG_FD_193536 | JGI IMG/M metagenome (GOLD analysis project Ga0302250, IMG submission 193536) | Enriched activated sludge microbial communities from anaerobic digester in WTTP, New Holstein, Wisconsin, United States - AAG_RA_Asp | ecosystem: Engineered > Bioreactor > Anaerobic >... | reverse complement strand
CCCCGATCAGGTGGCCATGGTGGGCATAGATCCCCTGCGGTGTGAAACAACCTCCCCCTACCTCCTCCATTACCGTGCGTTCCATCTGCACGTCAATCCGGGTCTGTTCATGATCGAGGGGTGCGAATACTTCGCAGAGGGGAGCTTCGTCCCGGCACACTACCGCGATCGTGCCCTGGTTGGGGGAGGGGACGAACCGCTGCGGGGAAAGTCGGGTCCCGGACACCGACAGTCCCAACCTCTCGAGCCCCGCTTCAGCAAGGACGATGGCGTCATACTGCCCTTCGGCCAGCTTCCGGAGCCTCGTATCCACGTTCCCACGGAGCTGTTTTATGGAAACCCCCTCCATGTACCTGATCAGCTGTGCCCTCCTTCTCGTGCTTGTGGTCCCTATCACCCGGATCTCTTTCCTTGGAATGGTATGGACCAGGAAGTCTGCAGGAGAATCGCGCTTGAGTATGGCACAGGTGCAGAGGCCGGCAGGCCGTTTTGCCGGGATGTCCTTCATGGAATGGACGGCTGCATCGATCCTTCCATTGAGGATGGCATCATCGAGTGCCCTCACAAAGACTCCCTGCCCCCCGATCTCGTGGAGGGGAACCCCTTCAACGGTATCCCCTTTGGTGGTGATGACGACGATCTCTGGAGCGGTACCGCAACCCTGTAGCAGGGAGGCGACCCGCTCTGCCTGTGCCAGTGCGAGCCTGCTCCCCCTGGTTCCAATCCTCACAGGCATGACCTATACGCGTCGCTTATCCTCTCGACATCAGCTTCATTGTGAACTGCCGACAGGAAATTGGTCTCAAACTGCGAGGGCGGAAGGAAGATTCCTTTCTTCAGCATGGCTGACCAGAACGAGGAGAACCGGCCGGTGTCGCACTCTTTTACCTCCCGGTAGTTCCGGGGCGGAGCGGTCCGGAAGAAGAACTTGAACATCGAGCCATGCTGGACAAATGACCCACCTTTTCCGGTGACTGCTTCACCGATCCGTTTCCCGGCCGAGTCGAGCTCGCGGTAGATGCCGCGATGCGCATGCAGCCATTGGATGGTTGCCATTCCGGCAGCCAGCGAGAGGGGATTTCCCGAGAACGTCCCTGCCTGGTATACCGGCCCGGCCGGTGCGATACGTTCCATGATATCGCGTCTCCCGCCAAATGCTCCGATAGGGAGGCCTCCCCCGATGATCTTGCCGAGCGTGGTGAGATCCGACCTGACGTTGTAGTATTCCTGGGCCCCTCCGATTCCGATCCGATACCCGGTGATCACTTCATCAAAGATAAGCAGGACATCATGGGCACGGGTGATTCTGCGGACTTCCTGGAGATACCCTTTCTCAGGGAGGACAGGCCCGATGTTCCCGGGCACCGGTTCGATGATGAATGCCCCGATCTCCGGGTGTCGGAACAGGAGTCTCTCCAGGGCATCGGGATCATTGTACGGGACCTGCCAGGTATGGGCAACAACATCGGCAAGGACCCCTGCCGAGTCAGGGATCCCGAGGGTCGTCGCTCCTGACCCTGCCTTGACAAGGACACCATCATGGGCACCATGAAAGCCCCCCTCCACCTTGACGATGTCAGGGCGACCGGAAAACCCGCGTGCCACCCGGATGGCTGCCATCGTTGCCTCGGATCCACTTGAGACGAACCGCAGCATCTCCATGCCGGGGTGGTCGCGGATGACCATCCCGGCGTATTCGGGCTCGAGTGGGCAGGGTGTCCCATAGAGCCACCCTTTCCCGAGCTGGGTGGCAATCGCCTCCTTGATGAGGGGGTGGGCATGACCGAGGATGAGCGGGCCGTATGCCATGCAGCAATCGATGAGCTCCTCGCCGTCAACCGTGGCGATCCTGCTCCCCTGTGCCGACTTCGTGTAGAAAGGATGGGGCTTAATAGCCCTGACAGGACTGCTCACCCCGCCGGGCATCAGCATCCTGGCCTGTTCGAAATAATCACTGCTCTTCATCAAGCCACCCCGCCGCATCCGCGGCATAGTAGGTAATGATCAGGTCCGCACCGGCACGTTTTGCACAGATGAGGCTCTCCATCACCACGGTCTTCTCGTCAATCCATTCGTTCATGGCTGCAGCCCGGATCATGGCGTATTCGCCGCTCACCTGATACACGGCAACGGGCAGACCGAGTGCACGGACCGAGGAGACGATGTCCAGGTAGAATCCTCCCGGTTTTACCATGAGGATATCGGCACCCTCCCGTGCATCGATCTCGGATTCGCGGAGGGCTTCCCTGGAGTTGGCCGGGTGGATCTGGTAGGTGCTCCTGTCCCCGAATCCGCAGCCCGAATCAGCTGCCTCCCTGAAAGGACCATAGAGTCCGCTCGCAAACTTGGTGGAATAGGACATGATCCCGGTCTCCTGGAATCCCTCGTCATCCAGAGCCGTCCGAATCGCCGCAACCATGCCGTCAAGCATGCAGGAAGGGGCAACCAGATCCGCGCCTGCCCTTGCATGGCTTACCGCGATCTTTGCTATCAGTTCAAGGGAGGGATCGTTCCGGAGATCCATCCCGGTGGGTCCCTCTCCGATGATCCCGCAATGACCATGGCTGGTGTATTCACATGCACAGACATCGGTGATGACGAGGACTCCCGGGGCTTCGGATTTTACCCGTTGCACGGCCAGCTGGATCACCCCGCGGGGATTGTATGCTTCGGTTCCTTCAGGATCCTTCCGGATTGGTATCCCGAATAGGAGCACGGCGCCGATCCCTCTCTCCTGGAGCTGGCGCACCACCGGGCCAATACCTGCCAGCGGATACCTGAACTGACCGGGCATAGTGGGGATCGGCGTGGGACGTTCTGCAATCTCGTCGATGAAAAGCGGCATCACGAGATCGGTCTTTCTGAGGTGGTGCTCTTTCACAAAAGGCTGGATAAGCCTCCCGCGGAGCCGTCTCATTCTTTGTTGCGGAAACATAACCGTTCACCCCTGGTGATCGCAGCGACAAGCGACTCTGCATAGTCCAGATCTCCTTCCTCTGCGCAGAGCCGTATCGAGAAGGTGACATCGGAGAGGATCTTGTTTGCCAGAACCCTGGTCAGGTCATCCACGATCTCTCTCGTTCTCTCATCCCCGGTTCCGATGCGGCTGATCGCCCGGTCCCTCTCCCGGGTGCGGATCGATTCAGCCCAGGTATGGAGGATGGCGAGTGTGTCATCGGCTGCTTTGCCGTTGAGGAGGCGGATAAAATGAGCGAGTTCATCATCCAGGTAAGCCCGGGCTTTGGCAGCCTCCGATTTGCGGCTGTTCATCGTGTTCTCGTTGATCTGCCTGAGGCTGTCGATGGTGAAGAGATGGACTCCGTCAATGGCTTCAGCGCCCTCCTCGACATCACGGGGCTGGGCGATATCCACAAGGATGAGGGGTCTGGGATGGCCTTCAAGCGGCCAGCACCGCCCTCTCATGATCTCCTTCAGGTCGTCACAGTGGATGACGGGATGGGGGGCCGAGGTGCACGAGATGACAACATCAGAGAGGAGCATGTAGCGGGGGAGATCATCCAGCCTCACCGCTTTTCCCCCGATCTTTTTGGCAAGCACCTCAGCACGCCCGTAGGTTCTGTTGGCAACATAGATCGCGGTGAGCTGCTTTGCTGCAAGCGCCTGGGCAACGAGCATCCCCATCTCCCCAGAACCCACGACGAGGATCCTCTTTCCTTCCAGGGAGCCGAGCTGCTCCTCGGCAAGGAGGACTGCGGCAGATCCGATGGATACCGCTCCCCGGTTGATCTGGGTCTGTTTCCGCACCTCAATCCCGGCGTGGACCGCCTTGTTCACGCAGAGTTCAAGGACCGGGCTTGCACACCCCCTCTCCCGTGCAAAATCGAGAGCGGTCTTGAGTTGGCCGATGATCTGGTCCTCACCTATGATCATGGAATCCATGCCAGCGGCAAGTTCGAGAAGGTGGCGGAGTGCATCTATCCCGGAAAGGACAGAAAAGTCCTCCCTGCCCTCTTCCTGCAGGAGTGAGACAAGGCTTGAAGCCTCGCCGTGAGCCAGGATCTCGATCCGGTTGCAGGTCTGGAGGAGCAGGATTCCGCGGAACCGGTCTTTTGCTTTCCTCAGAAACGCCTCTTCGTCAGGGAACCTGAAGGCCTCGAGCATGTCCACCGTTGCCGTGTGGTGGCTGAGGCCGGCGATTGCTATCGGGGAGAAGAGAACTTGGTTCATTGCAGGTACTTCTCCTCAATGATTTGCCATGCACCCTCTTCACTTTTCGCCAATGCAACCCATACAGAAGGATCATGGAGGACTTTTATCACGATATCTTTCCTCTTCCGCGAATCCGGCTCTATATCCAGGAGGTACTTCCTGAGCCTTCCCTGCAATGCCACCATCCTGTCAAGCTCCGGAAGGGTGGATTGGAGGTGTTCACGGAGGAACCGGGACACCGCAGGGCTCTCTCCCTCCGTGCTCAGGGCAAGGAGGAAGTGATCACCAGCAATCACCGAGGGGATCAGGAGATCGCCTGTATCACCCGAAGCATTGTTGAACAGGATACCCTTCTCCCGGCACAAGGTCCCGATGCGGTTGTTGAGCGACGGATCCGGCGTCGCCGCGACGACTGCAAATGCCCCGTCCAACAGAGCGCGTATCTTCCCGTCAGGCAGGTCCCTGATATCGCAGGGGATCCGTTTCACATCAATCCCGGAGAGATGTGGGGAAAATGAACGGGAGATGACGGTCACTTCTGCTGCAGGAGCAAAGAACCGTGCTTTCCGTGCTCCTACTTCACCCCCGCCAATGATCACCACCTTTTTCCCGGTAAGGTCGATCATAAGCGGGCGCATGTGCATATGATCTGGCGTGACGTGAAATTAAGATGTTGGAATCGAGGCGAATCCCGGGATCTTCTCTTCCGATGACTCGGCCAGAACGAATCGGGCTCTCCCAGCCACTTGAACTTGTCCAGGGATACCATTCAGGCGATTATTCGATATCCTTATAATGATTCAATGCCTATAATGCAGAGTCATTTTGCGCCGATAGTGTAGTGGTTATCACTAGGCGTTGCCAACGCCTAAACCCGGGTTCGAGTCCCGGTCGGCGCATCTTCCCCCTTCTTTTTGACAAGTCCCCATGGTATCCGGTCAGGAGAGATTTGGTCATATCCGATGGTATGCAATCCTTCCGAAAGGAGAGATGCATTATTCCAATGGGTGCATTAAATGACCCTTTTCATTATCAGTAAATAGTATGTCTCCCAATTATACAGTTCATGAATACAAGGGTCCCTCGGGATGAACTTGACAACCGGATGAAACGGTTTCAGGTCCAGATGGACACCATACACCCAGACTGGGAGATTGCCACGGTTTTCAGCAAGGTCAACCTCTACTATTTCTGCGGTACCATACAAGACGGCATGCTCCTAATACCCCGAGACGGAGAAGCCTGCCTCTGGGTGAAGAGGAGTTATGAACGGGCTATGGATGAATCCCTCTTCCCGCAGATCAAACCGATGCGAAGCTACCGTGATGCAGTGCAATCAATACCATCGATTCCGGATACTGTCTACCTCGAGACCGAGCAGGTCCCCCTCGCCCTCTTCTCAAGGCTGCGAAAATATTTCCCCTTCAAATATGTCAGGGCGGTTGACAAGCAGATCCTGCAGATCCGTTCCGTGAAGAGCCCCTATGAACGTGGATTGATGGAACGGGCAGGAGAGATCCACCGCATAGTCCTCGAGGAGCTGGTTCCGGGAGCCCTGACTGAGGGGATCAGCGAGGCAGAGTTTACCAACGAACTCTATCGCCTTATGATGGAAGAGGGCCATCATGGGATCGTGAGGTTCGGGATGTCTGAATCGGACATCATGCTCGGACTGGTCGGATTCGGTGAGAGCTCCATCTATCCCACCTACCTTGACAGCCCTGGTGGCAATGCGGGGCTGTCACCCGCCGTCCCGTTGCTCGGGAGTCGTGACAGGAAGCTGCATGACGGGGACCTGGTCTTTGTCGACATCGGGTGCGGATTTCACGGGTACCACACCGATAAGACCATGACCTACGTCTTTGGACGGAGCCTTCCAAAAGAAGTTGTCGAAATTCACCGCCGGTGCGTAAAGATTCAGGATACGGTCGCCTCAAACCTGAAACCCGGGGCTATTCCCTCACAGATCTATGAGAGTGTCATGGGAGAACTCGAACCTTCGTTCCTCGATAATTTTATGGGATATGGGGACAGGAAGGTCCAGTTTTTAGGTCACGGGATTGGTCTTGAGATCGCCGAACATCCAGTGATAGCAAAAGGATTTGACCACCCTCTCGAGGAAGGTATGGTGATCTCGTTAGAACCAAAGAAAGGGATCAAGGGAGTTGGTATGGTGGGAACAGAGAATACCTTTGTCGTCACATCGAATGGTAGCCGTAGCATCACCGGCAATCACCCCGGATTAATCCCGGTCGGGTAGCGGACAGTTCCGGCCGATCACCTTTCCTCCTTGGGCCTCTGAATGCTCTCTCTGGGGTTGTCATACCCTGGATGTGCCCTCCTGCATTTCACCTTGGGTGCTGGGGAAACCAGTATCCACTACCAATCTCGTTCTTCCCATACATGAATATCGGGACGGAATTCACTTACCCGATGAATCCTCACCCGCGTGATAAATAAGTGATTCCCGATGGTATGTTCTCTTACCCATAGAAATTCAGTGATGGGCATTTACATCGTGGTTTCTATCGGGGACCATCGTGTGATCCGGCCATGGACAGAACGCAATCTGCAGAAAATGCCATTCAAAACCTCCTGTCCAGGAAGGGTTCTCGACTGGGACAAATCTTTGCACCATCAGATCAGCAAGTGGACCAAAATGAGCAGCAAACCATCTCTACCTCATCGATATCAATCGTTCCCCCGGGGCTGTAGTGGGCGAAGTTCCGGGGAACAAACCGCGTGAAGACATACAGGCACTCTCTTCTTTTGGCATGAACGCTGTGTTCGAGGTTATCATCAGCGGGAGGAATATAACAAAAATGTCACATCTAGTTCATCGAAACCACCTCTGACCTCCCCCGGTCGGGGAAAAAGCAGGTTACTGCCTAAGGCGGTATCAGTGGAAAGACCACACTCCGGTGAACGGCGCCAAAAAAAGGCCTGTATCAGCATTGCAGGATAAAGGAAAGCAGGCGGACCTTTACCAATTATCCCTGAATCCTGTGATTCTCCTTAAAAATCCAGGTATACTTCAGATCACTCTTCATCGTCCTCATTTTCGCAGGCAACTCCTGCCGCATAGAGACCGATGATCGAATCGGCTGTCTCCATGGAGATCCGCCTCGCAATCTCGTCAGCAAGGAGAACGACATGCTCCGGGCGCATGCACCCGATGCTCTCCTTACCGTCCAGAATCAGCCCGGCGAGGTACGTGAGATCTTCATCCGGCAATTGTTCGATGCGATTGAGAAAATCGGCATCATCGGTGGCAAAGTGGTTTGAGACCGGGGGAAGGATCGAGAAGAAATCATGACCTGATCCAGGACAGAGCGGATCCGTCACCTCTGGTGCAAGCAGGGAGAGGATCGCGAGATCTCTTTCAGAGAGTGTACGAGCCATGAATAGCGGGACGTTTCATTTCAGGATTGAACCGGGAGATCATCAGCGTTTTGGGTGTCGGCGCAGTGTTGTCTTCTCTGCTCATCCAGTCGCTGGATCTTTTCTGCTGATTCCTGGAATGCAGTATCGATTGCGCTCTGGTCCCTCTCCTTCTCCTGCTGCGGGAGATTCCGGATCGCATCATATCCCATCTTTCGGTACCGTTCAAGGCTCCCGATCGATGCCTCCGGAGAGACCGGGTCTCTCTCATACCTCTCGATAACGAGGGGGAAACACTGTTTGATGATCATCGTCACTTTTGGGTTCAGGATCCCAACTCCTTCCAGGCTAGGTCAGGGTTATTTGGTAATAAATGTCGCTCTCTTTCTTGGAAATGGCAAGGAACAATCGTTACCATACTCCGATCATGCCGGATTTCCCCGGCTGTCGCAACAGGAATCCTTATGCTTCCCTTTCCCTAAACATTTTTTCCCTTGGCGGGATGGGCAGAGAATGTCCATGGATGAGGATTTGTATCGTGGAAGGGATGTTTTATCTGTGAAAAGCCCCGGTAAAGGATGAACGGGACAAATTCTGGCCAGGATAGCAGGGGGATTCGTAACCTCTCTTTATAGGACTCACGATTATTGCTCACCAGCCTCCCTCTTGATCCCTGCCACCCTTTTCATAATTCATGATCGTCGCAATATCGAGATCTGCCCTCCTCCTGGTCTGAAGGATGGTATACGCCCTGCTTACTGAGGCAGTGCATGATGCAGCGGAAGTCATGACCCCGATAATGATGCGGACAGCGTCGGCAAAGGTGCCGTTCTTCCACTCTTCCTGGATCATATCATGTGCAATACGCTTGGTCACCTCGTTTCCAAGCACCACGAATGAACTCCCTTTCCCTGTCTTCTGCAGGACCTGCTTGCCTTCTGTTACATCGACGATGGCATACGTCCCGCAGGAGACAAAGAGCCTCCGGATCCTCACGGTGGCTCCGTCAGACTCAGACACTTCCCCCACGAGGATCCCACCCTGATCAGAGACCTTGCACTTGTCGTCACGAACCTGCAGCGCAATCCCCCTTTCTGCGGCCCTTTTCCAAAGATCGGTGTCGTTGACGATCTGCCCCGAGTAGAGCTCCTGCTCAAACCCTGCAGTTTCAGCATCAGGACCCTGCATCAGGATCTCCCTGAGATCGCCTGCGATAACCGCCCCGTCATGACCTGAGAATGCAACGACGAGGCTCATAGGATCATCATCTCCAATACGGCTCGACTCCCTGCCTAGCTTCATTTCCCCTGGGTCATATTCAACCTGTCTTCTCCGTGGATCAGCGAGCCTTCTGCCCTCCATCATGAATTGTAAAACTGCAGGGAAACTGCATAACCCCCTGGAGCCGGTATCCTATTTAAGGGAAAATTGTACACGTATGCTGGAGACAACAATGGTATTCGAGCAGGCCCGGGCAATAGGGTTCATCTATGCCCTTGTGATGTTTTTTATTCTTGCATATCTCTGGTATACGAAAAGGTGGACGCGGCGGATCGGCTGGATAATTCTCCTGATAACGGTGGCCCTCGGCTTCCTGATCTTCTCACCGATCATCCCCTGGCAGTTCCAGAGTCTCGTTCTGAGGGACGCCCGTGGCGTTGGAGGACCCCTGGCGATAGCGGCGGCAGGCCTCATCGTCATGCTGACGCTCAGTTTTGTCTTCGGAAGGTTCTATTGTGGGTACCTGTGCCCTGTCGGAGCCGTCCAGGAGCTGGCCTCCCTTGCACCCGTATCGAAAATAAAAGTGGGGAGTAAAGTGTGGCCGGGAGCGATCAGGTGGATTTTTTTTATTCTCTTCATCATTGCCGGGTATTTCTTCACCTATGGCCTCCTCCGCCTCTTTGGGATTCGTGACTTTTTCCTCCTTCTACTGTCTGCAGGATTCTTTATTTTCCTGGCAATCATCGCAATCTCTCTCTTCCTCTATCGCCCCTTTTGCAGGTTCATCTGCCCGTTCGGGGCTCTTGCCTCGGTTCCTGCCATGGGGAGCCGGTTCAAGATCCGGCGGACCAATGCCTGCATCTCGTGCGGAAAGTGTGAGCGTGCGTGCCCCACAAATGAGGCAAAGAGGGACGATCGGAAAGGGGAGTGTTACCTCTGCCACCGCTGCCTTGATGTCTGCCCGGTTGAAGGAGCCCTCGAATATAGGAGATCTGGGGGAGAGCCGGGGAAACATGGGGCAAAATAACACTTTTTCGAGAGGAAGAACTGCCATTCATGTGTGCCAGGAGACGCAACTGATATCCTTGAGAAGAGAGAAGAGAGTGGAGGAAGACAAGGATGGGAAGAGAAGACCGTGAAGAGATAAAGGGAACGGTCCTGCGCTTGAAGGAGCTTGTTGCCTACCAGGACGGGAGTATCGCCAGCCGGATGATCATCAACTCGAAGGCAGGAAGTATCACCCTGTTCTCATTTGACAGGGAGGAAGGGATATCGGAGCACACCGCCCCATTCGACGCGGTTGCCACCATCCTTGATGGGGAATGCGAGATCAGGCTCTCAGGAGTGGTCCACCTGCTGAAGGAAGGGGAGACGATCATCATGCCGGCTCATGCCCCGCATGCCCTGACAGCGATAACCCCGTTCAAGATGATGCTTGTCATGATCAGGGAATAACTCCCGCCCTTGTGTCGTGAGAGTCATGTGGGGCACAACCGGAGGTTGGTAAAAATCATCCCCAACCGGACTCCCTTCTCAATTCAGGCCGTTTTGGGGTAGCATACCGCAGATTTGTTGGAGGAGTCCCATGTTCATCATAGGCCATCGTGGTGCCAGAGCAGTGGAGCCCGAGAATACGCTTCGGGCCATGAAGACGGGGATGACCTGTGCTGATTATATCGAGGTGGATGTCCGGCTCAGCTGCGAGGGGATTCCGGTTATCATGCATGATCCGATGCTCGATCGCACCACCAATGGTACAGGACCGGTGAATGCCCATACCCTTGAGGAACTAAAGAGCCTTGATGCCGGAAGGGGGGAGTCCATCCCGACCCTTGAAGAAGTCTGCCGTCTTGTTTCTGGACGCTGCGGCCTTTTTGTCGAGATCAAGGAACCGGGGAGCGAAGAGGCGATCAGCCGGGTGATCAGGGAGTTTGGACTAAAAGACCTGTTTGTCGTCTCGTTCCACCAGGAGAGCATTATTGCTGCGCTCGCTCATCTGCCGGGAGTGAGGACCGGCATTATTGTATCAAAGGAGACGGCCAGCCTGTCAGGTGCCGCACAGGAACTAGGTACCGATGCGGTCCTTCCGAAGTTTGCCCTGTTGAACGATGCCCTGATCGCTGACTGCCATGCCCGGGATCTTCTTGTGGTCTCCTGGACCCTGAACACACTGGAAGAATTCAGGGTGGCAGCACACCTGGGAATCGACGGATTTGCCTCGGATGATCCCTGCAAGGCCCGGAGATACTTTAAGGATCGGAACATTTTCACACGAATCTGATTGAGAAGAGCATACAAATAAATGGAGCATGCCAAAGCCATGTTCCTATAAAAAAAGACCTGAAAAGAGGGAAAGAAGCGTTTCAGACCGGGATCTTTGCCCCCTGGGTGATCTCTTCTTTCCGGTGCTGCTTGAACCAGAACACCCCCAGCAGGGCCACGACAATTGAGCCTGCAAGGACAAACATCATGTCAAGCATGGTATCGTTCAGGCTGTTCTGCATGGGACCGGCAAGGCTACCCCCAAAAAAGAAGTCTACCAGGAATTCGTAGATCTCCCAGGCTGCCCCCATCGCCATACCAAAGATGAGGGTAAAAAAGATGATGAACCATGTGTTCAGGTTCATCTTCATGTACTTGTCAACAAAGATGACTCCGAGAAAACCAAGCACAGCCACAGCTGTACCCGATACGATATGCGCAATCTTGTCGTAGTAGGGGTAAAATGTGGTATAGTATCCCTGCACATAGCCGGCGGTGTGGATCCAGAGGGCAAGGGCAACAAGGAAGAAAACGAACCAGGGCAGGTTAATGTTCATCCGCTTGGCAACGACAAACGGGATCACGGTCATCCCGAGCATAAGGACCGCGGTGACCATGGCATTGTACTCCCCCCTGAAAAGGGCGCGTAACGCATTCAGGGCGATCAGAGCCATGAAAAAATAGGCGAGGTAAATACCATAACTCTTCTCCATGGTGAAGGTATCACCGGGCCGGGTAATTAATTCCTTCTTACAAATCGAAGGACAATCGTGACCATCCTCCCCTTGTTCCGGAGAACGGGTCCATGATCGAAACCATCTCCTGGCTTACTCCTCTCTCCAGCGCGGGAAGAAAATTACTCCTCATCATGATCAGGGGACAATTCATGGAAGCTGCAGAGATAGGGATGCACTGTTATGGACGTTTGTGTTTTCCGGGAGATGGTCCGAGGAGTACCGAGATCCACCGGGTCTCATCGAAAAGTTCGCAGATCATCTGAACGGAAAGGGTCAGCGGGACTGCAAGAAGCACACCGAAGCCACCGAGGAGCCATCCCCAGAAGATCAGTGAGATGAACACCACTGCGGTGGAGAGCGCCAGGCCTCGTGCTGCCAGGTGCGGGAACATGAGATACTCGGCCATGAGGTTCACGACCCCTGAGCCCGCAAGGACCAGGATAGCGGCGAGGGGGCCGAGATCGAACCATGCAAGGAGCATGGGCGGAATCACCGCAAGCCAGAATCCGATGTACGGTATGAATCCGAGCAGGAAGGCAATGAAACCCCACAATATTGCGTATTTTACCCCAATAAGTGCGAGTATGACTGCTGTCCCGATACCCATGGCGAGGTTCACCTCGGTTCGTATGATGAGATAGTCGACATTCTTCTCTGCAAGGGCGATGAAACGGGGCAGGTCGCCCGGCCTGAGTTGTTCGATGATGATCCGGAGCTTTTGGGAAAATCCCCTGGCTTCAAAGAGGAGAAAGATGGTGGTCAGAATGATCATAACAAAGAGGATTGCGATATTCCAGAGCTGCCGGATCAGGCTTCCGATTTCAATGGAGAGTGAGGTGACGATCTCCTGCAGGGTCAGGGAAGAGGGATCGATCCCGACTGAGATGAGATACGGGCTTATCAACTCAAGACTCGCCTCGAGTTCCTGCTGGTAGCGGGGGAGATCAGACAGCAGCTGGAGAAAGGACCCTGCGATCACCACGATAAAAACGGCAAGAATAGCAAAGAAGATCGCGAGCGTCAGGATGAAGGCGTTTCGGGTGGTGAAGCCTTTTCTCTCGAACCAATGGAGGAGCATCCCGAAGATCACGGTAAGGAAAATTGAGAAGAGTATGGGGCCGACGATCGATACCGCCGCCTTCATTCCCGCAAGGACAATAACGAACGCTGCAAGGGGGATAAGGATCCGGGAGACTTCGGACATCTTCTGGTTCGAATTCATGGGAAAAAGGCTTCCTGTGGCTGGCTGGATGGTTGTTAGTTTAGCACAGGATGTGGCATTAACGTTTTTCTTACATTTGCACGAATTATGTCAGACAGTGAAGATTGTGTCAGACAGTGACGTGGCCTCCCCCGGCTCGCCCCTCTCTAAGGGAAATGGATCCAAATCCGTCCCTGGCCTCCTGTTGTTAAAAAGGATCCGTCCTTTTCTCCCTTCTGGCAGGGCCTTGAATTTTGAATGACATCCGCGATACAGCACGCCTATCCAACATATGAACTGTACGACCCTTCCGGGGAAATCCCGGAAAAGGGAGAAGCGGAATTCGGTGTTTTCAGCGGACGATAGATACCGTCTTTGTGAAAGGAATTTCAGGGGCCAGGTTCCCTGGCAGGTCAGGAACGACCACTCCTCGTATCTCAAGAAGAATCTGTCTGCTATCGGCAAATAAGAGGAGCGGTCCGAGCAGATCGGCGTTCTTTATTCTTATGGGGATAGTGACTGGGTTCTCTCCAGGATTGACCGGGATATCTGCCTGTTCTCCGTGGGCCAGATACTTCCACTCATCACCATTCCGGTAATACACATCAAAGGAAACAGAATGGAGTGTTATTGCCACCGGATATGGATTGTCGACAGTCAAAAAGACCTCGATGGCTATTTCTGCCAGGGAGATGGATGATATGGCTGCCCCCTTCACCTCCACCTCCGGCATCGGGGCAGGAGCACTGCATCCGGTAAAGAGCAAACCGAAAAGTACCAGGATACAAAATAAGAAAACCCTACGAAGTACCATAGGAAATACATCATCCTGTACTGATAGAAAACAGTGCCCCTCCCCAGGGAAAAAAATCACATGATTCGCATTAAGCTGCAAGCATACAAAAAGCTGCAAGCATACAACGTGAAAATGGCGTAGCAATGTTCATAGGAGCCTCTCACATGACCGCTGTCCGGTCTGTCAGGAAACATAAGGTGAGGCATTTCCATGAGAGCTGAGGCTCGTGTCCATTAGAGGTCACGTGCTGGAGTGCGTTTTCCTTCTTTTTTGTTCTTCCGGTAGAGCCACCCTCCCGTAATGAACATGAAAACGATCCCGAACACTGCAATCACAAGGACCATGAAGAGGATCTGGGGATCGGTGAAGCTTGCAGAGACCACCACCAGTGCTGCCGAGACATTCCGGAATCCTGTCCCGAATGCGAGGACCTGGCGGTTCTGCAGTTCGGGACCGCCGAGGGTATACCCTATTGCAAAAGAACCGAGGATGAAGAGGATCGCAACAGCGATGCCTTCAAGGCCAAGGAGGGTCCCGGCCTTCACCGAAAAATCACTCATGAAGAGGGCGACTGTATAGATGAGAAGGACCACTACGATGGACAGGTCCGATACGCGATCGACAACGGGATACAACCGGTAGGCAAGGAGCGGGAATTTTGCCCGGATCGCCATAGTGAGGAGGAGCGGGACCAGCATGAAGACGATCAGGTACATCGCTGTACTGGTCTGATCTACCTGGACCCCTTCGATCAAGTAGGGAAGCATGAATGGCATGTAGAAGATCGTAACAAGGATCAGGATCATCGTGAGGCCTACAGCATAGGCAACATTCCCTCCGACCAGTTCCATGGCCTTGGGGAGCGAGGGGGCTCCCGCTGCTGCGGCTACGAGGATGAGCCCGGTTGCAAGCTCAAGATCAAGCGGGAAGAGATAAAGAATAAAGAGGGCAAAAAGAGGGACCACCACGAAGTTCGCGATGAGGGAGATCGAGAGGAGCCATTTCTTCTTCCATGGTGCAAGGACTTCAGGGACCGTGAGGTTGAGACCCATTGCAGCAATGCTGGTGACCACGAAGATCCAGATAGCATAGTTGCCGATCTCAAAAAACAGTTCAAACATGGAATCCGTGACCTCTTCCCTGCAGTACCATGTGCATTCGTACGCTGATTAGGTTTGATGGAACTCCCTTAATAGTCTGGCGAAGGAGAACCGGCTCATTCCACAGGGAACGGAAAAAAAGAGAATATGGTGTGGTTTTCAGGCTGCGTTCTGTTTTGACCGTACCATGAATGCCCCGATGATGGCGGCGAAACCGAGGACAATCCCGAGAACCCCAAGCACGAACGGGAGAGCCAGTGTGGCAAGGTACGGGTGAACCAGGAGGATCAGGCCGAACAATACCGAGAGAAGGCCGATGATTCCAACACCCCAGCCACCGCCGGTAATCCCCTGGTAGATATGGATCGCCCCGATCACCAGTGCCCACACCCCCACCATGATGATGAAGATAAACGGCACAATGAACGCACTATAGAACGGGTAAGCAAGGATGGCAAGCCCGAGAATGATTCCGAGAATGCCAAGAAGGATTTTCATTCCCCTGTCTTTCTGTTCTCCGGCTGCACTGAAGAGCGTGAAGATCCCGCTGATAAACCAGTACGCACCAAGGAAGGTGATAAGGACGAGTACAGTCATTGCAGGGGAGGTCAGGAAGAAAATACCAAGGATGAGGGCGACAATCCCCTGGATAAGCAAAACCCACCAGGGGAAGAATCCTCCAAAAATATTACACATGCCCATTGTTGTGGTTGTTTCATCAGTCATAGTAGTGCTCCAATAACAGAACATGGAAGATTGATACCAGGTAATATAAAATTTTTTCAGGTTCCAGTGAAAAAAGGCCGGAAATTGTTTTATTATCACGAAATTACTATCTCGAATCCGTATTACCAGGACAGAAGAGGGGCATGGTCCCTGAATGCCAAAATTGGCCTCCTTTCCCTGCTCTCATTCCTGGCATACAGGTGCCTGATTTTTCATCCTGCCATGACAATACAATTGGGAAATCATCTCGGGTGATGGTAATAGTCAGAATGCTGCTTGGGATCGGAAACAACCTTCACGGTGATGACGGGATAGGGAATTACATCGCATCACGGTTCCGTGCCCGGGGCTGGATATCGCTCGACTGTGGGACGATGCCCGAGAACTTCACGGCAGTGGTACGCCGCCACCATCCCGAAATGCTGGTCCTCGTGGATGCGACCGATCTCGGCCTTGAACCCGGCGAATTCAGGAGTGTCGGTGAGGACCAGATCGAGGAGGTGAGCATTGGCACTCATAACCTGCCTCTGTCGTTCCTCATCAGATACCTTGCCGAATCGGCAGGACAGGTGATCTTTATTGGTATCCAGCCGGGGCATCTGGGAGATAGCGAGGGGATCAGCCCTGCCGTGACAGCCGGGGCAGAACAGTTCATCGCACTGCTTGCACAGAACCGTATCCCTGAAATTAAATCCTTTAAGGGGAGGGAAAAACGTGATGAGCGGGGGGATTGATCAGTCTGGGTTGATGGCCGGAAAAATGATGACGGCCAGATTGTCATTCGACAATCTGGCTCTCTGCGTACCGGTCTTCGGTTGCGAGCAGGAACTCATGACTCATGTGTAGTGCATTTTTTGGGCAGACATCATTGCACTGGGAGCAGAAGATACACTGGGTGACATAGATCCTGACCCGTTTTGTCTCTGGAATAAACTCGATGGCATGGGCAGGGCAGACCCTGAGACAGAGGGAGCAGCCGATACACGCCTCACGGTCATAAACAATTTTTCCACGGAATTTGGGGGGGGTTGGAATGGGTGGGTGGATTGTTGCCTCTCCACGGGCGACCTTTGCCAGGAACCCGGTTATTGATGAGGGCAGATGCCGTGATGGGAATGCATTGGTTGCCGGCCGGCTGAAGAGCTGCCTTACCAATTCGGGGAGAAGGGGGAGCCCGGCCATTTTAGACCACCCCCATGATCTGGTCAACCATGACAAGGAGGAGTCCAGCCAGACCAGCTATGGCAAGATAGATCCAGTAGACCGAGACAACCTGGTTGATCCGGAACCGTGCCATTGAGACCCTGATCACGCTCACTGAGATAAAGGCAACGAGGGTGATCAGCAGGATATAAAACAGGAGATCAACAACCGCTCCTACAAATCCGGATATACCTGCTATTGCGGCAAGGCGGTAAGGGAAGAAAAGTGCCACCACAAGAGAGGCCATCGCCACGGTCTTTACCCCTTGCGTCAATGAAAAGAGGGCGAGGTTCTTCCCGGAGTATTCGACAAGGATCCCCCCGGCAAGCTCAGTCTCTGCTTCCGGGGTGTCGAAGGGGACCCGGGAGAGCTCTGCCGGGGTCACGATAAGCAGGACGATCAGGAGGATCAGGAGCCCGATAGCCCCAAGCGGGCCGACAAGGCCCCAGACTGGATTGGCCCCAATGGTGGCAAGCGAGAAGGGAAGGGAGATGCCTGCGGCAGCGAGTCTCCACGCGATGGCGACTACCACGATAGCAAGCGGGAACTCGTATGCTATCATCGTCACCATCTCGCGCTGGGCACCGACCGTTGCATAAGGTGAACCGGATGCAAATCCCCCGGCAACCAGCGCCAGGGCAGGCAGGGTCAGAAGATACATCACGAGGATGAGGTCGCCGCCTCCGGATAATACGGGGGCAAAGCCACCGATCGGAAGATAGAAGAGGATGGTGATCGCCGAGGCCAGGGCGATGATTGGTGCGAGGTTGAACAGCCATGGTATCGCATTTTCTGGCACGACGTTCTCTTTTGCAAGAAGTTTCCTGACGTCGGTGAATGGTTGTGTCAGGGGAGGACCGATCCGTGCCTGCATCCGTGCAGCAACGATCCGGTCAAATCCCATGAGCAGGAGGCCGATAATGATCGAGAATGCTGCTACCAGTACTGCCCCGGCCAGGAGGGCAGGCAGGGTTTCGATCATTGCATCATCCTCCGGGTCTTCTCCCGCGAGAGTCGGGTCAGGTCTTCCTTGGTGAGGATGTCAGATCGCCCGTTCCTGGTCACTGCTACCCGGTCGGTGCAGGAGAGACAGGGATCGATGGAGGCGACGATGATAGGGATATCAGCCAGCTGCTCCCCCTGAAGCATCGGGATCCAGGACATCAGGTTGCTGTAGGAGGATGCCTTCACCTTCCAGCTGTCCGGCGCCTCCTTCCCCGCCATTTTCACGTAATGCATGCATTCGCCGCGGGGCGCTTCCACCCTGCCGATCCCCTCTCCCTCGGCCTTCTTCAGGACTGAAAGCAGTTTTGCCATTTTTGGCTCCCAGAGGATCTCCCCTGCTGGAAGCTGCCCGAGGCACTGCCTGATGATTCCGATTGACTGGCCTACCTCAAGCAGCCTGACAATGATCCGGTCATAGACATCCCCTTGTGGTCCGCCGGTTTCGGGTGGGGGGAGGATAGCTTTGACATCGAGATCGCCATAGGCACAGTAGGGGTAGTCCTGCCGGACATCCATATTCAGGCCGGATGCCCGGGCGGTGGGACCAACTGTGCAGAGCAGCCGGGCATCATCCCATGAGAGGATCCCATGGCCGCGGCACCGCATCAGGATCGTGCTGTCCTTCAGGAAGAGGGTTGCCATCTGGTCCAGAAGTCCCTGGTAATAATCGAGGCCTTTCTCAACCAGTGCCCGTTGTTCATCGGATATATCTCTCCGGACCCCCCCAATCTGGACGATACCGTAGTTGACCCGGTTCCCGGTCAGGTTCTCGATCAGGTCCATCGACTGCTCCCGGACTCTCCATGCCAGGTAAAAGAGCGAGTCGAATCCGAGCTCGTGGGCAGCAACTCCAGCCCAGAGCAGGTGGGACTGTATCCGTTCCAGTTCATGGAGGATCGTCCTTATATAGTCTGCCCGCTCGGGGACCTCGATCTCCGCGATCTGCTCGACCGCCCTTGCGAACGAGAGCGAATGCACGATCCCGCAGATACCACAGATCCGGTCGGTCAGGTGCACGATCTGGACGGGATTCCTCCTCATTCCCATCCATTCGATC
>Ga0302250_1001337_pt1 | contig 18880 bp, 16 predicted proteins | sample AAG_RA_Asp_MG_FD_193536 | JGI IMG/M metagenome (GOLD analysis project Ga0302250, IMG submission 193536) | Enriched activated sludge microbial communities from anaerobic digester in WTTP, New Holstein, Wisconsin, United States - AAG_RA_Asp | ecosystem: Engineered > Bioreactor > Anaerobic >... | reverse complement strand
CTGATTCGCGAGCCCGCAACGGTTCATGACGGCAACAAGTTCGACCGGTTTGATGAATTTCTCCCAAACATGGGAATCGGGTGGAAGCCATTTTGTGAACGCCCAGTCCTGGCTGAGTTTGATCACAGCAACGTTGCTCAGCCAGGTTCGATTGATCGTATCATAACAGAATACTCCCCCTGCCTTCAGTGTGCGTGCGGCCTCGCTGATCACTACCCTGAAGTCGTCCACATGCTCGAGCATATCGCAACAGGCAACGATATCGAAGGAGTTATCGGGAAACGGCAAGGCCTCTCCCCTTCCTGCACGATAGTCAATCTCCAGTTTGTTTTCGACTGCATGCTTCCGTGCCGCTTCGAGGGAACGTGTCGCCGGATCGATACCTGTTACGGTAAACCCGTCCCGGGCGAACTCCTCCGCCAGGAACCCTCCTCCACAGCCGACGTCCAATAACGTCTTGCCAGGAAGATCCAGCTGTTGAAGCCTGCGCTTGAAATACCCGTACCTCACCGGGTTCACGCAATATCTGAGGCTGGAAATAGCGAATGAAGCATCCTCGGACCACCAATCATGGCCGTGAGTCTGGTAAAGTTCGTTATTGACCGGCATGAATCCTCCTCATGCTCGTGCGGTCGCCCGGAGTGCGGCCACATCAAGAGTTCTCAGGGAAACGCGTGGCCCACCGCGAAAAACAGCATTAACGCTCCAAGAATGATGGCCGCGACGGCTTCTCGGGCTATTTCCGGATGGGCATCGTGACCTCGGACGTAGTTGAGCAGCATGCGACGATTGAGAATGGCGTGCGCCGCCATCCCGGCGTTTTTCATCTCCGATCACTCCTTTCATTGCAACGCTTCCAGCACGGCACGTACCTGGCCCAGGACACGTACCGCGGCGGCAAGGTCTTCAGCGCTGACGGCGGTGCCGAGTGCTCGCTCCAAGGTATGTGCTCGCTCGTGCAGCTGCAGGAAGAGATTTGCCCCGTCAGCCGTCAATTTGACGTGTATGCGTCGACCATCCCTGGCATCCGGACGACGCTCGACCAATCGTTCGTTTTCCATGGCTTTCACCTGGCGGGTGACTGCTGCTGCGTTGACACCCAGTTGTCGAGCGATCCACATGATGCCAACGGCCTGCGGGTGGCAACTCGCAAGCAGGCGCATCAGCGCCAGCCGCGCCGCCGGCATGCCCACTTGGCGGCTGAAAACATTGATGACCGCCTGCTGCGTACGCATGATTTCACGAAGAAGATGCGGCTCATCCCCTGCGTGATGCAACTCAGAAGCTCTGTCTGTCATGGGTTTATCCTCCACAGGGCAGATGATGGCATATGTCATTGATAGTATCAAATACTTTTCAGGCAAAGGCCTGCCAGGGACTGGAAAACCTATGGCTGGAGAAGGTTGGTTGCCGGATTGCTTCGCACCGGCGGGGCTGTGCGACTGGCGACGATTGCCACTCAGCATGACGGACGTGGCCCGCCGTTGCCCGCGGCTCTGGGTTCGTCAACCTGTCCGCCAGCGTTTTGGTGATATTACTATTTCCCTATGCTTTTCCTCTGATTGGTCTTTATCCGACTTCTCTGTCACCGGCCTGAATCGCGACCGGCCGCATGACAGCGGCGGTCACGATTCATGATGCTAGAGTTCAACTTCTTCTATTGCGGTTATGAGCGCATTGCGGTCTCTTTCCAGAAGCGCCATAATCTCAAAAACCTTTTCGGAAAACCCAGCCAGGCAGAAGACGTTCCGTTCGGGAAACTGGAGCGTCCCGTACCCGGCCAGATCGAAGGAATAGACTTTGGGGTCTGCGTTGAACCGCCTCCGGTAGCCGGCAAAGGCTTCGGTGGGTGCTCCGCCGCGAATCCACCCCTGCATGTCGGACAGAATGACGACTCGGTCATAGTTGCGGTTCGCCCGCTCGAAGATCGCGTTGAAATTCGTTCCACCCTCAGCCAGGCGCAAAGTCTCCGCAATGGCAAGCGTGCTGTCCGCAAGATTGACCGTCCGATAGCGGGCATCTACGTTGAAAACCAGCAGGTCGGCCGAGTTTGCCTTTAAGATCACCGCTGCGAAGAGCGAAGCTGTTTGAGACGGTTGCCCCATCATGCTCCCGGAGCAGTCGAGGGCAATGAGCGTCCGTCCCGGAAACCTCGGCACATTGGCGCAGGCAAGATCCACCGCCTGATTCAGCGCTAAAATGACTCGTTGCACGCCATCCCCACTCAGTTTCTGGACTTCGTTCACAGCCGTTACGAACCGGAACGGAAGCACCCGGGATCTGAGAATGAGCCGTTCGTCAACCAGCAAGGCGCAGACATCCTCCAGCAGTTCCGGGGCCTGCTCTAGAATGTTCCGCAGGTTTCGCAGGAGAGCGAAATAGGCGATCTTGCGGGTCCTTACGAGCCCTGTCCATGCTGCGAGCTTCAGTTCCGCTTTCTGCTCAGCGGATTCCGCCTGTTGACCTGCACGGGTGAGCGCACTTTCCCAGGTGCCTGTGGACCGAAGCGCGTCGGCAACAAGCAACCGGATCGCCTCGGCGTTGCCTAGTGTCGGCTTGGGGTGGCAAATGTTCACGACGTCCACCAGGGAAAGAGCGCCCTTCCGCTGCTGATACTTGGCGAGCTGGTAGCTGTCAAAGCGGGAGAAAGCCTCTGCAAAGCCTTTCTTCAGCGCATTGGGAACGGGCTTGCGCCCATACTTCGCCTGGTAGTAGCCGAGGATTTCCGTCATGTCATCGGGACGCTGGACAACCTTGGACATAAAACGCCTCATCCACGGTTCCCCCTTCACCCGGCACACCAGCTCGGCGGCGGCAACGTGCGAGATGCTTCGAATCCCGAACTTCAACCGGGCATAGATCGCCGCCTTGGCGGCGAATCGCTTGTCGGGAATGGCTGCAATGAGTTCGATCAGCCGGGAAACCCCACTCTCCCTGTTCCGGTAGTACTGGTCCTGAACGAAAGATGTGAGCACGAGCGAAGCCAGTTCAAGCTTCGGCGATGCGGTGAAGGCCATCCCGCCCGCGAGGTTCATGGCGTTTGGGGCTGATGTTTTGAGATTGAAACGCGACATGGCGCATCCTCCTTTCTCCATCGGGGAAGAGTTGGTGAGCGGAGAGAAATCCGGCAAGGGTAATGGAGCGAGCCAAGGGCTCGCCCTGTGACAGTATAATGGGCTCTGTCGGGCCGAAGTAACCCTTGCCTTGCTGCTCCGCTCAGAAGTTGAAAGATTGGGTTTTAGTGACTGGAGAAGCGGGTCCCGGTGGCCTGACCGTGGAGGGGATTGGCCAAGACAGAACAAGACCCCGGCCGATAACAGCCGTTTGCGCTTCGCATCAAGTTTTTCGAAGTCGGTCTCATCCTGTTCTCGATCCTTTGCAAGAAAAAAGCATTTGTTCAGTAGTCAGGGAGAAAACCGGCGAGGCTTTAAGCCCCCGAAGGGGCGACCGGATTCGAACCGGCAACCGTCTGGTTATGATACAGATGCTCTGCCATTGAGCTACGAAGTAAGCCTTACCTTGCTGCCCTGACGTGGGGAATTCCCATACACTATGCTTTTTGTCATGTCAAACATTTTTTCAATTTTATTCAGTCTGGCTGGCCAGGACTTGAATCAAGCCTTGAGGTCTGACTTGCCTGAACCCGGCTAGAGCGCTGCGGATTTTGACAAAGCCACGTCAAGCTCCGAGCGGAAACCTTCGAGATCTTTTTCGCGAAGCTTTTGAAAGAACGCGCCGTAGTTCCGTGGCGTCAGGAAGTTAAACTGATATCGTGTCGTGAAGCCTTCCTTCTGGAGCCATTCATTCAGCCTTTCGAAGTGCGCTTTGGCGTATTCATATTTCTTCTGGTTTTCGGGTGATGGATCGGCGATCTCGCCGTCGTCCTTGATCTCAACTACCAGGACTGTGTCCTGGGCCTTGATGAAGAAGTCGGGGCTGAATTCGCCGCGCTTGGGGTGCTCTCCCTTCTTCCAGGCGAACTCAATGGAATAGAACCTTGCCGAGGTATTCTTCAGCCAGGCATCGATAGCCATGGTGTTGTCGCGTTCGCACAGCTGGCGCATGAACTTGCGTTCCGGCGTGGCGTCGGCGATGGCAAGATTCAGCGGCGTTTTGAAATCATAAGAATTCGGCACCGCTTCGCATCCCGCTCGAAAATCGCCGTCCGGGTCCTGAACCTCCTTGAAGAATTCGATCTGCTCGTCCTTGAGGGTTCCCTCCGTGCCGGGGCCGTAAAATACCGTCTTGGCCCCTCTGCGCAGTTCCGCGGCGCTGCAGCTGTCAGCCTGGCGTTCTTTCGTACTCAACGCGACGAGGGCCTTGGGGTTCATTTTGTACACCACCCGTCGGGCTTTCCTGCGCCGAAGCGTGCCAAGAGCTTGAAGGAATCTCTGTCGGTTCTCCTCGGTAACGCGGCCGGATTTGATCTTAGCCCGCTTGAGCGAGTCCTCGACAATTTTCCGGCAACGCTCCAAGGGAAATTTCGCCGCATAATCGGTGTGCGCCTTCGGGTCCGGCTCAGTTTTTAACTCTTCGTCAATCATTTTGAGCGCCTGATACATTCGCTCCGCCACTTCCTCGGCGCTGTAGGTCTTGTGCCGGATTTGGGTTTTGAACTTGGCATGATCCCCGGACACGGCTCTCTCGAACTCGACGGTCACATCCTCTGCCTCGACCTGGCTTGGCAGCTCCACATACCCGTTTTCCAACAGGCGGTATTCACCCTTTTTGGGGTGCTCGGTGGTCTCTTCGTTGCGCGTGTAATCGAGATTGTGCAGATCGAAATGATAAGGCGACGACGGCACGACGGCAGACGTCAGGCGCCGCTCGATTTCCAGGATTTCGTTCACGAGATGGCGAATGCGCATCGACCACGCGTCGTGGTTGAACACCGTCACCATCGGGTCCTCACCCTTCCAGCCTTCGGGTCGCCGCAAGCCGCGGCCCAAAACTTGAGCAATCAGCAGCTTGCTGTTAAAGGCCCGCTCCTCGTGGGGCACGATCTGGAAAACGTTTTTCACATCCCAGCCTTCGCTGAGCATGGAAACCGAGGTAATCCATTCCACCGGGCTGACGGGGCTGTCGACGGTCTTCAACCGGGCCAGGTTGGGTTGGTGTTTGGCGCCGGAACTGACGGGCAGCACCTTCCTCGCGGCATCATCCGCCGATATCTTCTCCCATTCCTGCAGGAAGCTGCTCAGTTCCTCGGAGACTCGGGCGCAGTCGGCGATGCTCTTGGTGACGATGATGGTCAACGGGCGGATGGCGCGCGCCTTTAACCTCTTCTTCCAATCCTGATGCCGCTTGAAGATGAGCTGCCATTTCTCATCGGGGTTATTGGTTTCAGGCATCTCGGAAACATACTCGACCGTTTTCACGAAGCGGCCCTCGATCGCCTGTCGCAACGAGTAGCGGCTGACAACATCCGCAAAATAGTCGTCGCCAACGTAGCATGTGCCCGAAACCCCAACCACCATGCGAAAGCCGTACTCAGGGTTCAACAGGAACTCTTTCCACTTCTTCGCGTTGGACGCCGACTCGTTCGCCACGTGATGGGCCTCGTCGTTCAGCACCACCACTCGTTGCCCCTTTCCCAGGAGACTGTCGCGGATTGAGGACTTCACGTGGGCAAGAATCGCATGATAGTTTTCCACGCAGATGGATTCATGGACGATGGTCTCGGACGCATTGATGATCTTGGGGGCTTGTACTTTCGCAGACTTCGGCAACTGATCCCGCAGATGAGCGTCGCCGGCAAGACTTCGGAATTTTTCCGTCAATCCCGCCTCGATGGTATTCGACGGGCATAGCACCAGCGCCCGATCCGCGGCCCCTTCGGCCAGCAAAATGGCGGCAATGCCGTACAAGACCCAACTTTTGCCCGTTGCGGTGGCCAGGTCGATGGAACAGGAAAGCTGGTCAGGCAGTTGCAGTTGCTTTTCCATGTTTGTCCATGAACCGTATCGCTGCTGCAGCTCATCGTTGCCGGCAAAATTCTCCCTGGCCAGCTCCCGCAGGTCGGCGTACCTCCCGCCCAGCAAGTACCGCAGGGTGGTCCGGATGGCCTCCTTCTGATACTCCCGCGTCCCGCAGAGCTCGTCGAGAAAGCCTTCGTATTTGCTCTCGTCCCAGACCTTGGGATCGATATCCGTCGTGACCTTCAAAACCAGGTCTTCGTTTCGAAAAGTCTTCCGGTCGCCGAGCCTGGTCATGGCCGCACCGCCTTCCGGCCACGCTTTTCACCCTGGCCGGCTTTGCCGCTCTTCTCGGTGAACTCGGTTTTGTCAATCACCACGCGGGCCTCGTTGCCGTAGATGTCGATGAATACGGCCATCAGCTTCTGCCCCAGGCTCGCCAGGGGTACCCGGATTGCCCAGTCCTCTTTTGCCAGCGTCTCGGCATAGGAAACCGCATCCAGGTCGAAGACCTGTGAACTCTCGTCAAAATCGTAATCCAGCATCACCATCGACAAGGTTTCCAGGTTTCCCCGCTTTCGGAAAGGCTCGCGCACGACCGCTTCGCTCTTGAAGGTCGTGATGCGGATGATCCCTTCCTCAGCCGCTCTGCCCTTTTCCTTACTGGACCCACACGCGAATTTCAGCTCTGGCGTCCGGATGAAATCGAACCCCAACGCCTCCACGGTATCGTTGACCGCCATTTCATCAGACGGTTGTTTCAGCGCGGTAAACGCCCTGTGATGCAGTTCGTTGATGATCGAGTAAGGTATCCGCAGTGCGTAATAGCGAACCCCGCCTTTGTCGATGTAGTCCTGCTGAAAATCGAAGGTCAGGGCCGGAGCGATGATGAACATTCGGCTGCCGACTCGCGTGCCCAGGGCTTCGTGGAGGTCGTCCAAAGTCTCCTCGCTGAAGCGGGCGCCGGGATGTTTCAGGTGGTTGAATACCAGGACACTGGCCCCCTTCAGGTACCCGTCCAACCGAATGCCGCCGATGCCGTGCGGTTCGTCCCGGCACTGGAACAGCTGAAGTGCAAAAAACCGCCACGATTCCCACGGCAGCTCTCTCAGTTTCGAAAAGTCGTACAACCCGGCATTGTAGAGCGTGAATGGCTTCGGATCGAGCTTCGCTCCCTTGTTGCCGATCTCTTTCCGCAGATTCAATAGCCGCTTCTGCATCGTGTAGATCGCCAGCTTGCCGCAATCGATGCCGACCCAGCGGCGGCCCAGCTTTTCGGCAACGGCGCAGGTTGTGCCGGAGCCGGCGAAGGCGTCGAGGACCAAGTCTCCCTCATTCGACGATGCGTTAACAATCCGTGCTGCAAGTGCTTCTGGTTTTTGGGTTGGATATCCGACCCGTTCTTCAGAGCGATTATGTATAACGCGCAAATCCCCCCAGACGTCTTGCAGGGGAACGCCTCTAAACTCATCCAAGTATCGTTTTAGCCTCGGCACACCCTTCTTGGGCCAATGAAGTCTACCGTCCGCTTCGTACTGCTGAAGCGTAGCTTTCGGGCAGCGCCAAATGTGATTGATGCCTTTGAACTCGTATTCGTATCCACCGCCTGACAAACCGCCAGCCGAGAGATCTCCTCTGGCGTATCTCCTATTCGTCTCTGGCTCCACCTGGTCGAAAAACTGCTCAACGTAATCCGGGCTCGGATCGGTCACGGTCAAGACTTCATTCCATATCGAATTTGAGGATTTCCCATAAAACAGAATCGTATCGTGGATTGCACCACATTTATTGGAATCGCTGTGTGCGCTTTGGCGCCTCCATATGATCTCGTTCCTGAAACTGCTTTCTCCAAACACCTCATCCAGTATCGCTTTAATATAGTGAGATTTTTTGGTGTCGAGATGAACATAGATACAACCATCTTCGGACAGCAACTCACGAATAACAACCAGCCGTTTGCGGAGAAACTCAATAAACGTTGCTCCTGCTATTTTGTCCTGATAGGCCTTCTGGCCTTCAGATCCTCTGAACTCCTGCTTCGTTGCAAACGGCGGATCAATGTAAACCAGCCTCACACCCGGCGTCCCGTCCGCGTTGCACAGCTTGCCAACCTTTTTCAGCTCCAGCAGAGACTTCATCACCTGCAAGTTGTCGCCAAAGATCAGCATATTCTGCCATTCGGTGCTTTCGTTCCCACCATTCCTGCCGAAGGTGCGGACCGGTTGGAGGGGTACCGCCAGGGTGTTGGCGAGGATATCCTCATCGCGTTCCTTGCCGTGATAAACCAGCTCGTACTACCGCTTTTCAGGTGGGAACAGAATGCGGGCCCATTCGGGTGAAAGATCTTCGCCCTTCTGGAGCAGGTGAATGATCTGTTCGCGTTGTTCCGGGGTCATACAGGGACTCCTTTTACCGGCGACGGCGATAGCGTATCCAGGGCGAGCTCGTCAAGGAGACCACAGTCGGCGAAGCTGAAACACGCAGACTCGGTTATGATCAGATGATCGAGGACTCTGATGCCGATGGGGTGGCAGGCGGCGATGAGATCGCGGGTGAGCAGCTTATCGGACTCACTCGGTTCCGCCGTGCCGGAAGGATGGTTATGCCCCGCAATGAGGGCCGAGGCATTGGCCTGGAGCGCTCTGGAGATGATCGTGCGGATATGTGGACGGACCGTATCAACCGTTCCTGCCGCCAGGAGCGCGTCCTCCAGGAGTCGGCCCTGGCGGCTGAGATAGGCGACGCGGAAATGCTCTTCGGCCAATCCGCGGAGGCGAACCGTGAAATAGTCCGCAGCCTGGCGTGTACTCTTGATGATGGATTTTTCGCCTGCCCCGGGCAAGGCCGCACGCCGCCCTAACTCCAGGGCGGCATGCAGCTGAGCGACTTTTGCCTTTCCCAGCCCCTTGATTTCCTGCCACGCCGCCAACGGGGCGGTCATCATGTTCCGGATCGACCCAAAGCGGCTCAACAAGTCCCGCCCCAATTCGATGGCGCTCTTCCCGGTGACTCCCACCCGGAGTAGGATGGCGATCAGCTCGGCATCCGTCAACGCATGAGGTCCGCGAGTGATCAGCCGCTCCCGCGGACGCTCGTCTTCCGGCCAGGAAACGATCCCCTTCGACTTCTTTTCAGTTGGCTTTGGCATACCGCAACCGTATTTTCTCCAGGATGGCGTCTCAGAAGCCAAACAGAGGGCTTTCCCAGTCATCGGTGTAGTGCCCCGAGCCGCCTTTTCCGCAAGCTTTCAGCGGGAATCCAGCAACTCACAAATACCCTGGCCCCCCGCCAAAACATGCGGAGGTGCCGATTGGTCGCACTTCTTTGGCTCCATCCAAATACGTTCCGGCCTCTTTCATTGGCACCCTCGTGAAAGCGTCTTGGTTTCATACGAATCGGGGCTCATCTTGAAAAGGGTCACCCGGCGGACTTGCAAGGCCACTATGCACGGATCCTGGCTCTATGGCCCAGCGGCAACTGGTCCCAGGTTTTGCCCTCAAGGAGCCGGCCTGATTTTTTCTTGTTGGTGCCGCCCCACTGTTTAAAGAAGAAAGGAACGGCAGCCCTCAAGCACTGGTCTCGAATCCCGGTTACCCACAACCGGGACATGGGTCGGGCCTTAGGGCCTGATTCTCCCCCTACGATCACCCAGTCGATATGATCCAGTTTCATATCCGCGAGGGATCCCAGAAGCGGCTCACAAGAGAGGAATTTGCACTTGGCCCCCGTCTGTCGCAAGTGCTCGATACGATATAGGTAATCTGCATTTTCAACGCTCACCCCCATCCACACATTTGCAGGCCATGGCAGGTCCCGGCTGAGTTGCAGAAGCCTCGCCGATCTCTTGGTCAACACCTGAAACCGATGTTGGGGTGACCTTTGCATGGTCTGGAATACTTTTTCGATAAATTCGAACGGAATATCCTCGTGGAACAGGTCGCTCATGGAGTTCACGAAAATCATTTTTGATGTACTCCAATTTGCGGGTGCGTCGACTAGGTGCTCGTGACATGTGATTTTGAACCCGTTCACGTAGCTTCGGTTGCCCATGGCTCTGAGCCTCAGGGCGAGCCTCTCTGCGTAGCAGTTCTTACAGCCGGGACTTATTTTTGAACATCCCGTCACTGGGTTCCAGGTTGCATCCGTCCACTCGATTTTGCTGTTTGTTACCATAATTACTTCCCGAGTATATATTGTGCGATATTCACCGCCATTGAAGCCTTCTTGGGATTCCCGACGGCAAAACAGAGCAGAAAGAGTGGAATGTTTTTTGAATTGTACAGCGCTCTGGGATTCGGGGCAACTCCCGCAAAAACCGTCTTGAGGCGCTCTATGAAAAACTGCCCGATCGTTTCAAAGTTGGCGTGCTTTTCAGGAGTATCTAGCTGACCAAACATGGAAAGTTGCCCCGTTGGCCGATAGAAGGCATCCTTCCATGCTTCTGTTCCAAACATTTTGGTTAGTCTGGCGGCCCAGGCACCACTGGGAGGCTTGTTACGAATCAGGAGCCGATTGACCACTGTGCCAACCGGAAAGAGCACCCAGAGATCAATCGCTCTGGTTTGAGCGATAGCCTGAATCGTTTCCCACTGAACCTGCCCGCCGTATGGATCAAGGAAGACGACTGCTCTCGTTTTCCCCCAATTAGTCGTGCTGCACCATGAGGCAAGGAACTTATTGGCTTCCTGCTGCTCGATGCGAACCTTATGTGCTTTGTCTGGATACCGGGCCTTTAGCAGCTCAAGCTCACGAACATGATCCGAGGCAAGGTCCACGAACAGGTATTGATCAAAGGCCGGTTCCGTCTCGAGCGCAATCACCGCACTGCCTTTTTGAAACATGATTGCTTCTTCTTCCAGGGGAAAAAGGCAGGCGGTGCTGCTGTCTATCTCGGGCCGAGTCCGATAGCCGGTTCCGGCGAAGGCATCGACATAAATGGTCTTGTACCAGGCCGCCCTGGGATTCTGGGTAAAGATCTTCATGTAAGCGGCAAGATACTTCTTGAGTCGCTCCAGCTTTTCTTCCGTTCAACTCCCGCCGAATCTGTGGTGCATGCTCATCATCATTCTTACCAAGAAGGGTTATGGAAAGGAAGGGCTTAACAAAGCCGCAGATAATATAATGATCAATGCTTGTTGGAGCACGCTTCCTATACCATATCTGAGGAATCAGCAAAATGACGAATCTGTGAAAAGGCGAACCAGACAGACGCATACGCTGAGGAACTCACTTTACCGAACGGCGCCTTGGATTCGAAAACCTCAAACGGGGTACTCAATCCGGTTTCGAGCAAGGGAAGGCGGCGCTCTCAAGTTTGAGGGAACCGTTGCGGACCGCGCGCCATGCAGGTTGGTCAACTGATCGTCCCGGTGCGGAGGGGCGGCTGCTGCAGGTTGAGTTGAAAGCAAGGGAAACGCAACAGAAAGATCGATACCCAAGCAGTTCTGGCGGAGCGAGCTCCAGAACTCCAGCCTCGAGGATGCAATGATTTTGCAAAAGGTGCTGCTGCCGGGCACAAACCGGTGGACTTCTATTTTTGCCTAAGTCGCATTGTTCCACAGCGGAGGCAGCGTCCGGGCCGAACGACGGTCAGGCCTCGGTCCCGGCTAATCGATCCAGGGAGTGATCGTGAACCCGAAAGATGAGCAGCTCTTCCATCGGTCGCGCGCCAATAGTTTGGAAGAGGCGAATGGCATGGACATTGGTTCGGAGCGCCCACCACTCAAACCGGGCGCAGTCACGCTTCCTGGCGATTTCGGCAAGATAGCGGAAAAATGCTCGGCCATAGCCTCTGGCTTGAAATTCAGGCCGAATGAAGAGATCGTCCAGGTGCAACCCGCGCTTGCCGGTGGTTGTTGCAAAACTCTCATAGAATACGGCGAAGCCAACGAGTTGATTGTCTGAAAAGCCAAGCAACGCTTCCGCCGCGGGACGGTCACCGAACAGGCTGTTTCGGAGAACGTTTTCGGTGACCGTGACCGCAAACGGGAATTCCTCGGCCTCGGCCAACTCGCGGATGAGCATGTGGATTTGTGGGACTTCCGATTCTCTTGCCGGGCGGATTGTCAGGTCGGTCATTGTAACCTCCGGAGTTTGGGCAGTGCAGGGAGTTGGTCTGACGCCACCGCTGAGCCATGCTGTCAAACGGTGTTCAGGGCCGATGGTTCGGCAGCCTTGCGGGCCACGATCATGATCTCGATCTCGTCGAGATCGAGCGGCCTTCGGCCCCAGTTCTCGGCGGTTCCGCCCCACATGTTGAGCACCGCCATGCCCGCAAGGTGGAAGAGCAGGCGAAGCATCGCAGCGCCGTTGAGAACCGTGAAAACCGCATTGCCGCAGACAGGTCCAACCCGGTCACGGCATAGCCCCGTTTCGCCAGTGCTACGGCGTGGCGACCAGTGCCGCACCAGACGTCCAGCACTGAACCGCCGGGTGGCAGGTGCAGTTCATCAGGGAGAAAGTCGACTTCCTGAGCGGTGTTCCTGGTGAACACGTTGGCTTCGTAGATCGGCGCATGGGCGTCAAAAAAGCTCTCCCATGCAGTCTGCTCGGACATGTTGTCCTCTCCCTGGTCCTTTCGGATTGCCTCCAAGCCCCATGCAAGGCAGCCCAAAATCGGCTTGACAAAACCGGAGGCGAAAAATTATAAAAGACATTTCCTGGTCGTAGGGTCATTCTGAGCCGTAGCGGGGCCGATCCGGGGGCTGCCGTATCATGCTCCTTCGTGTGGCTTGGCGTGACTTCAAGAATAACACTGTTCATCAGGAGGTGCCACACTTTGGCCAATCACAAGTCCGCCATCAAGCGTGCGAAGCAGAACGAAGTGCGTCGCATTCGGAACCGTTCTCGAAGAACCCGCATGAAGCATGTCATCAGGAGCCTCGAGGAAGCGATGGCCGCGCGCAACGTTGACGAAGCGCAGAGCCGTCTCAAAGAGGCCATTTCGGTTATCGACCGGACCGCCTCCAAGGGCGTCATCCACAAGAACCACGCCTCGCGCAGAATTTCGCGCCTGACCCGGAAGGTTAACGCCCTGACCTAGGCGGTGACCAGGCAGGCCCACTGCGCGGCAGCGATCAGGTCTTTGGCCGGCAGAGTTTGAGCACCAGCGCTTCGATCAGCAGGGGCGGAGCGGTGCCGGTGCTTTTGATGGCCAGGTCGGCTTCCCGGATGAGGCCGTGGATGCGGTAGAGTTCCGCTTCTGAGAAAGATTGGGCCTGCTGAACATAGCGATTCACCACCCCGGAGGGAAGACCAAGCTTGCTGGCAAGTTCGGCAGCGGGCAGGCGCCGTGCGGCGCCGTCCCTGGCCTGCCATAAGAGGCGGATCTGCCGGGCCAGCAGGGCCAGAATGCCAAGCGGATGTTCACCAGCCAGGAGCAGATTTCTCAAAGAGGAGACGGCCTGCCGCGTCTGACCGTCACTCACAAAGCGCAGCAGTTCGAAAACCGTAAAGGACCGCTGCCCGGTAACAGCTTCTCCTACGTCCCCCAATTCGATCTTGTCCCGATCCCCCACATAGGCGACAAGCTTCTCTAATTCCCTCTGAAGGCGGAACAGGTCCACCCCCAGTTGTTCCACCAGGCAGGACGCAGCCTGCGGGGTGAGCTCCTTCTGGAACTGGCGGGCGCGCTTCTGCAGCCAGCGGGGCGCATCCCGTTCCGTGGGCGGATTGAACTGGACCAGCCACCCGCGGTCTTCTGCTGCCGCCTGGAGCTTCTCCAGCCCCTTCTTCTGGGTGCTGCTGAGCACCAGGCAGGCCGAGGGATACGGCTTGGCCAGATAGGCGATTACCGCTTTGAGCTGGTCCTTCGGCCATGCCTCGAGGTTCTGAACCATCACCAGGCGCCGCTTGCCGAACATCGGCAGCGCGCTCAGCCGCCCGAGCACCTCCTCGGCCGAATGCTCCCTGGCGAGCAGCCGTTCGCCGTTCATCGTTCGCGCCCCGGCCGGCACGACCTGATCCAGGAGCCTGCGCCAGGCCTCTTCTTTGATGAGCTCCCCTTCGCCCGCAAACAGGTAAACAGGCTCAATGGTGCCGCCGGTGATCTGCTCGGTGAATTCGTCCGGGTACACGTTAAAAATTGCTCAGAAAACGGTCGTGAATGCGGATCGACATTTCCTTCGCCAGGTAGTCCAGGGTTTCACGACGACTGTCGAAGCTGACATTGGGTTCGGCGTGTTGAATCATCACCTGGTAGTACGTGAACTGAGGATCCTGCCAGAGTACCCGGCCGTCGCGGGTGTCCACGCAACGAATGTCGAGGGTCACGTAGAGGCGGGTTTGAATGGTCTCTTCGGCTTCCCGGTGGGCCACCGCCGACGTCGCAAGGTTGGTGATGCGCCCGCGAAAAACGGCTTCCGCCTCTTCCAGGGGAACTACCCGGAGCGAGCCCTTGGCAATGAATTCCTGGCGGAGGGCACCGGCAAAGATGGCTCCCAAATCGGGTTCCGAGGTATTGTTCTCAAAAACGGGGATGGCGATGGCGCGCAGGCCGGGGCGAGGCCCCGGCCCTTCTCCCGAAAAGTGGTAACCGCAGGAGGCGGGAACGATCAGCAAGGTGAGCAGGAGGAGGTTCAGAACCGGCCGCTTCATCTTTGCTTAGCCGCTCTACACCACGATGTTGACAAGCTGTCCCGGCACGACAACGATCTTTCTGACCGTTTTGCCGCGAATGAAATCCTGCGTCCGGGAATCCTGAACGGCCGCCTGCTGGAGTTCCTCGTTGGTGGCACCCACCGGGACCATGATGCGGCTCCGCAGTTTGCCATTGACCTGCACCACGATGAGCATCTCTTCGGCCTGCAGGGCCGCCTCGTCCCACTTGGGCCAGGATGCCGCCGCGACGCTCCGGGTGTGCCCCAGGGCCTGCCAGAGTTCTTCGGCAATGTGGGGAACAATAGGTGCCAGGAGCAGGATCATATTTTCGATGCCGCTCCTCATCACCGCCCAGTAGGGACCTTCCCGCGAAGGTTGTTCCAGCAGCAGGTACATCTGGTTAACCAGCTCCATAACGGCCGCAATGGCGGTATTGAAGTGGAACCGGTCGCCGATGTCGTCGGTCACTTTCTTGATGGTCTGATGCGTTTTCCGGTTGAGTTCCAGCAGGGGTTTGGGCAGGTCCGCTCCCTCCGTCAGGCGCGGTGCGGCCGCCAGCTCTGGCTGATGGTCGGCCACCAGCCGCCAGATGCGGGAGAGAAAGCGGGCGGCACCTTCCACACCCTGGTCGCTCCACTCCAGGTCCTTTTCGGGAGGTGCGGCAAAGAGGCAGAAGAGCCGAACGGTATCGGCGCCATAGGTCTCGATCATCTCATCCGGGTCCACCACATTGCCCTTGGATTTGCTCATCTTGGCGCCGTCTTTGATCACCATGCCCTGGGTCAGGAGGTTCAGGAAGGGTTCATCGACCTCGAGATATCCCAGGTCGCGCAGCACCTTGGTGAAGAAGCGGGCGTAGAGCAGGTGCAGGACGGCATGTTCGATCCCGCCGATGTATTGATCGACCGGCAGCCAGTAGCCCACCTTCCCGTGATCGAGAGGGGTTTCCCGGGACGTGGCGCAGGCGAACCGGGCAAAATACCAGGACGATTCCACGAAGGTGTCCATGGTGTCGGTTTCACGCCGCCCTGGACCGCCGCATTGGGGGCAGGTGGCCCTCACAAACGGTTCATGGACCGGAAGCGGTGAGGCGCCGTTGGGGAGCAGCTCCACTTCGGTGGGCAGGATCACGGGTAGGTCCTTTTCCGGAACCGGGACCACGCCGCACCGCTCGCAGTAGATGATGGGAATCGGCGCCCCCCAATAGCGCTGGCGGGAGATTCCCCAGTCGCGGAGACGGTATTGTACGGTCATCTCGCCCAGATTCTGCGCGGCCAGGCTCTGGGTGATGGCTTCCCGCGCCTGGGCCGAGGTCATCCCATCGAAGGCCCCGGAATTACACAGCACCCCGTCTTCCTCGAAGGCGGCGGTGAGTTGCGCCGCGGTGGGCGGAGGTGCGCTCCCTTCCGGTTTGATGACCACCTGGATGGGCAACCGGTACTTGGTGGCGAATTCGAAATCGCGCTGGTCGTGAGCCGGGACGGCCATGACCGCGCCGGTGCCGTATTCCATGAGGACGAAGTTCGCCACGTAGATCGGCATCTTGGCCCGGGTCACCGGATTGATACAATAGCTGCCGGTAAAAACCCCTTCCTTTTCGAGCAGTCCGGTCTCCCGGTCGCTCCGCTTCGCCTGTTTTGTTTTCTCGACAAAGCTCAGCACTGCCGCTTCCTGGGATGTGCCGCGGCAGAGCACTGGCGCCATGGGGTGTTCGGGGGCGAGACTCATGAAGGTTGCCCCGCAGAGAGTATCGGCCCGCGTTGTGAAAACCGTGATCTCACCGTCGCCCGAGGCCAGGGGAAACACCAGACGGCTGCCGAAGCTCTTGCCGATCCAGTTCCGCTGCATGGTCAGGACCCGTTCGGGCCAGCCCGGGAGCTTGTCGGTGTAGTCGAGCAGTTCCTCCACATAGGCAGTGATACGGAAGAACCACTGGTCCATCTCCTTTTGCACGACCGGCTGGTCGCAACGCCAGCAGGCGCCGCCTTCAACCTGCTCGTTGGCCAGCACCGTATGGCAGGAGTCACACCAGTTGACGTAGGCGCTGCGCCGGTACGCCAGATCGCGTTCATACATTTTCAGAAAGAATGACTGTTCCCAGCGGTAATAGGAAACGTCGCAGGTGGCCAGCTCGCGCGACCAGTCGTAGGAAAACCCGAGCTTCTTGAGCTGGGTGCGCATGTAGTCGATATTGTCGTAGGTCCAGCGGGCCGGGTGGATGTTTGCCTTGATGGCGGCATTTTCGGCGGGCATGCCGAAGGCGTCCCAACCCATGGGGTGCAGGACGTTATAGCCCCGCATCATGAGAAAGCGGGCGACGACATCACCGATGGAGTAATTGCGTACATGCCCCATATGGATGCGGCCGGAAGGATAGGGGAACATTTCGAGCAGATAGTACTTCTTTCGGGAAGGATCCTCGCTCACCGCGAACCGCTTTTCCCGTTCCCAGCAGTCCTGCCATTTCTTTTCAATAGTCCTGGGTGCGTATCGAGCGTCCATAGAACTCCTCAAGCTTGCAGCACGGATGGAGTGAGACCGGCAGCATCCTGGCCCCGAGCGGGAAGACCCTTCCCATTCGAGGTGTTGTCAGGAAGCCAGCCGTTTGTATCACATGCCACCCGCTTTCGCAACCGCAAGGCCGATGGGCTTCAGCCGCAGGCTGGTTCAAGGGCGGGAGAACCCGCCAACATCAGCCGATTGGCTTCAGGATTCGGGAGGCTGGTCCTGAGGCTGGGGTTTGTAATGGTCGGGATAGAGTTTTCGGGCGCAATCGGGGCAGATGCCGTGGCTGAATTCCGCCCTGGAATGCTCCAGCAGATAAGCCTCCAGGCGAGTCCAGTAGCCTTTGTCGTCGCGGATGCTCTTGCACGAAGCGCAAATGGGCAGCAGCCCGCTCAGCTCGCGCACCTGCCCCAGGGCGTCCTGAAGCTCTTTGATGAGCCGCTCCCGCTCTTCGTCGGCGTGCTTGCGGGCGGTGATGTCGCGCACGATGACCAGCACTTCGTCTTCCCAGCTCACCACGATGCGGGCCTCATGGAACCGAAGCTGCTTGTCAACCGGGAGACGATACTCGAAGATTTGCGTCTTATTGGTTTGAAAAGCCCGCTGCATGCAGGCCTCCATCTTTTGCGCCAGCTTTTCCGGAAGGATCTCGCGCACCTTCTTGCCCAAAATCCCGGCCATGGGGAACACGCGGGAGGCACCTTTGGCTCCCTTGAAATCGAGGTAGGTGCCGTCTTTGCCGATCCGCAGCATCAGGTCGGGGATGGCGTTCAATAGTGCCTGGTGCCTCGCTTCACTCCGTCGGAGCGCCTGTTCCGAGCGGCGCAGGGCCGCGGTGTAGCGGCGCACGAGAAGATAAAGCATAGCGGTGGTCGCCGCCAGGAAGATGAGCAGCTGAAGATGGTTCACCGCTCCCAGGGTGACAGTGTCAGTGACCCAGACGCTCGGCAGTCTCTCGACCAGCAGTAACCAGGCTGCCGCGACCAGGGCATAAGCGGCAACAATCCGAAAGGGTGTCAAACCCTCGCCGGTGGGCAGTCTCAACTTCGGTGTCTTCTTCATGGTTCCCCGGGACTTTGAAGGGTAAGGGCTGCGAGCCGGTGATGGCACGGAGCGGCAGCGACGGCCACCCGCCTGCCCCGATCATCTGCTCTGGGCAATATGGAAGACCCCGGGCCCGCCGGAAGAATATAATGCAAACGGCGGCGGTTTGAGGATAGGAATTTCACCTGCCTGGGAAAAATACTGGCACGAGGCGGTTGACGTTGCCAGCGTGGGGGGACAGCGGCTAGAGGAGGCGGTCCGCATTGATGGTGGGCAGCCCCAGGGCCCTGATCCGATGGACGGTCCTGGCAATGTCGTAGGGCACAAAACGCACCTCGAGGAGTCGCGCATCGCGGTCCCAGATGAGATACTTGGCATGATGGTCACCATCCCGCGGTTGCCCGACGCTGCCAGCGTTGATCAGGTATTTCCACCCGGCCTCGAGGGTGATGGGGCCCTCTCGCAGGCGAGCATGCCGGAGACGCCTGCCATCACATGCAATCAGCTGCAGGGCATGGGTATGGCCCACGAAGGCGAGTTCCTGGTCCACGCCGCGGAAAATCTGCAGCAACTCGCGCTCCGAAACCTCGAACAGATACCTGGTGATCGAATCGGGGGGAACGCCGTGCACGAAGAGACACCCGTGCAGGATCAGGGTTGCTTCAAGCGTTCTGAGGCTGGTGAGGCTCAGAGGCGACAGCAGTTCGGAGTTGATTTCGAGGGATCTGCGGGCGGAATAGTTGAACCAGGAAAGGAAAGAGGGGTCGACCAGTCCCAGTTCGTGGTTACCCATGATGGAAAGAATGTTGCGTTGTCGA
>Ga0302250_1001336_pt1 | contig 18891 bp, 19 predicted proteins | sample AAG_RA_Asp_MG_FD_193536 | JGI IMG/M metagenome (GOLD analysis project Ga0302250, IMG submission 193536) | Enriched activated sludge microbial communities from anaerobic digester in WTTP, New Holstein, Wisconsin, United States - AAG_RA_Asp | ecosystem: Engineered > Bioreactor > Anaerobic >... | reverse complement strand
TGGCCGTATCAATGGTCTTGCCGCCCCCCATCCCGACCAGCACGTCAGCTTGATGTTTCCTGATCACATCAGCCACACGCGTCAATTCCGTTTCGCAACATTCTCCGGAAAACAACTCAGCCTGAATAGTCCCCGAATGCAAATCCATGCCGCTAGCCGGCAGGATATCCCGATATGACGTAGGCGAAGCCAGCACCACCCCACGACGGCCGAACAGACTAATCAACTCCGGCAACTGGGCCAGCGCACCAGCCCCTTGAATGTACTTGCCCGGAAACACCGCTTTTTTAAACATCCTGGTTCTCCTGATATAAAAATTCAGTTATCTGCAGCAGCGTCATACTCTTTACAACAAGTTACAACATCATCAACTGTAACCCACTGGAAACAGGTATATATCTTTGAGTCCGCCATCAATCCTGCCCGTTTTTACTGTCTGCCCTGCTTGATTTTCTCAAGTTCCTCCATTTGTTTTGCAAAACATTCCGGGCATAGACCATGGCTGAACTCAGCCTCTGAGCGTTCTGTTATGTATTTTTCAAGCTGCTGCCAACTGTTCTGCTCATCCATAACCTTTTTGCAACAGGAACAGATCTTAATCATCCCCTCCAGACGCTTAACCAGTTCCAGGCTCTCTTCCAGCTGCTGATTTTTATCCCTCATACGGGTCATCATGTCATTCAAGTTATTAACCATGACCTTCATACCAAACAGCACGCTCCCCTTCCGCACATCATCCACCTTTACATCTACGGATAGATTGCCGTCGGCAACAGCCTGTGCTATTTCCCGCACAAATGATGGTTCCCCGCCCAAATCCCTCAACAATTGCCTGATAATGGCTACAGCCATCAGCAGTGATAATAACAGCCCGCCAACTGTCATAATTAACATCAGCAGCTTGCCATTTTCGTAAAATTCCAGGCTTTTTTCATAATCATGCCTGACCAAAACCAGTTGCAAAGCGGCAAGTTCTGAGATTTTCTTTGAAAGCGGGTCAATGGCAGGGTACATATCCGCTGCTGCAAACGCAGTTAAGGCTGCTCTGTCCTCCTGACGTAGAATAACCTCCAGCCTGTCAACAGCGATATCAGCTATCTTCATCAACTGAACAGCTTCCGCCTGAGATTTCTTTTCATCCGGGTCAGCATAACTGTTGAGATATGCCTGCCAGTTTATTGCGATCGCCTGGCGTGACCTGGCTACCCTTTCTCTAGCCGCACCCCAGTCTAGCGCACCGTCACGGGTTTTGTGGGCTGTATCCACAATATGCACCGCATACATATCTGAAACACTTTTCAACTGTTCCAAAGGCTCAGTACGATCCTTATAGACGGTTTTAAGCCCCTCATTGCTGTTGATGGCCACATAGAGCCCGGTAATACCGACCATAATAACCACAAACATCATAACAGCAACCATCGAAAACAATTTAGTCGAAACTTTCATCTATCAACTCCGAACATCTACTTTTTTGGGGGGTTGCTTTTTTTGCCGCTCGATTTCCGCCTGGACCTTCTTGGCACATTCCGGGAAATAACCATGCGCTCAAGCGCAACATTACTGGCCTGCGAGCAGCAGGACATCATTGGTTATAATTGTCATGATTTCTGTAATACCATTGAGTGCAGGCAAGAAACCGTAATTAAGCAGCTCGATTGACATGTTTACCGATATGCCTGACGCAAGCAGTATACCTTTGCAGCAACAATCATATCACTCTTACGGAACATTGCAGATAACAACCAGAAATTACAGCCGCACGACGCTTCTCAACGACTCATCCTGGCGATTTGACTTTCACCAAATGCGTCATATCCTATTATCAGCTGCTATCAAAAGGCGTTCGGGAAAGGTAAAACATGATCGAACCCAGATTATCCGTTCAGGAATACGCCGCCCTGGTTGAACAGTCCCCAATATTGATCTGGCGAGCCAATGTCCAGACTCTATGCAACTACTTCAATGAAAGGTGGTTATCATTCAGAGGGCGCACCATGGAACAGGAATATGGTGATGGCTGGGTCCAGGGAGTACACCCCGACGATGTGGAACAGTGTGTAAAAATCTACTTGGACGCCTTTGAAAGGCAGGAAATATTCGAGATGGAGTACCGCTTGAAGCGATTCGACGGAGTCTATCGTTGGATATTTGATCGAGGAGTGCCTTTTTATAGTAATACCCGTGAGTTTGCCGGTTACATCGGCAGCTGCATCGACATTACTGAAAGGAAAGAAGCCCGCGAAGCCTTGCAGCTCAAACTGGAAGAAGAAATCAAAACCCTCAAGGGTGTCATCCCCATTTGTTGTTACTGCCATAAGATCAGGGACGACCAGGAAATCTGGCAGCGACTGGAAACTTACATTACCGAACACTCACAGGCACTGCTCAGCCATGGCATCTGTCCGGAATGCTACGAAAAGCTGATGAAAGAGCAGGCAAATAAAGTGGCAACAGAACCCACGCATCACTAGCACAACGCCAAAGAACAGCCCCGCCTAAAAACGTCTTGCTTTTCACAGTCAGTCGGGTAGATTTGCCATATCTACCCGGCTTGAATGTCGCAAACTCATCAGAAGGAAAACACATGAAAATAGCCATTGTCGGTTCAGGCGCCCTGGGGCTTTATTACGGCGCTATGCTGCAGCGCGGCGGCCAAGACGTGCATTTTCTGCTGCGCAGCGATTATCAGGCAATACATGAACATGGTCTGAGGGTATTTTCCATAAACGGCGATTTTGAACTGCCGCAGGTGCAGGGTTATCAGAGAGCGGAGGAAATCGGGGCAGCCGACCTGGTGCTGGTCGGCCTGAAGACCTTTGCCAACGAACAGCTCAAGGCACTGATCTCGCCGCTGGTCGGCGACAAAACCCGCATCCTGACGCTTCAAAACGGACTGGGCAACGAGCAGAAGCTGGCCGACCTTTTCGGAGCTGAGCGCATCATCGGCGGCATTGCCTTTCTGGCCTCTAACCGCGGCGAGCCGGGGGTAGTGCACCACCTGGCTTTTGGCCACATCATCATTGGCAACCTGCAGCGGGGCAGTGACACAGGACTGGAAGACATCGCGGAGATATTCAACAACTGCGGCATCGGCTGCCGCGTCAGCAGCGACCTGATGAAAACCCGCTGGGAAAAGCTGGTCTGGAACATACCATTCAACGGGCTCTGTGCGCTGCTGCTGCAGCCGGTGGACCGTCTACTGGCCAATCCGCAGACCCGCGACCTGATTCAAGAGATCATGCTGGAGGTCATTCAAGCGGCCAATGCCCAGGGACTGACGGAAGACATCAGCACGTCATATGCCGATGAGATGATCAAGCTGGGAGAAAACACCGGTGCCTACAAACCGTCCATGATGGTGGACCGGGAACAGAAGCGCCAGCTGGAAACGGAGATGATCCTGCGGATACCGGTCAAATTCGGCCGAGTGGCGGGAGTCAAAATGCCAAGAACCGAAATGCTGTCAACGCTGCTGGAACAGGCGCTCTCCGTTGAGGCATAGCCAGATGTATGGCAGATTGAGACTGTTCTTGAAATCATACGGGTTTTCCTGTCTGTTGATCCTGTCGATCCTCATCGGCACCCTGCTCGGCATTACTTGCGGCCAGGATGCCCTGCGGCTAAAACCGCTGGGGGATATCTTCCTCAATCTGCTGTTTACCGTCATCGTGCCGCTGGTATTTTTCTCCATCTCGTCGGCGGTAGCCTCTATGAGCAACCTCAAACGGCTGGGCAGGATCATGTCCGTAATGATGTTGGTCTTTGCCGCCACCGGGCTGGTTGCCTCCTGTCTGATGATCAGCGTTGTCATCCTTTTTCCCCTCACCGCGGGCACCACTATTGACATAGTCAACAATACCGGTATCCACCAGATCAATGCCGTTGACCAGATCGTCCGCGCATTCACCGTGGCCGACTTCCCGCTACTGCTGTCCAAACACAACATGCTGGCCCTGATCGTGTTCTCCATCCTGACCGGGCTGGCCACCTCCGCTGCAGGAGAAAAGGGGCGGGCGTTCGCTGCTTTGCTGACCTCAGCCAATGAGGTCATGCAGAAGCTGGTTACCTTCATCATGTACTACGCGCCGATCGGCCTTTGCGCCTACTTCGCCTGCCTAGTGGCCACGTTCGGGGCGCAGTTGCTCAACTCCTACGGGCAGGCCATGCTGCTGTACTACCCGACCGCCTTGGCCTACTATCTGCTGGCCTTCACGCTCTATGCCTTCATTGCCGGCGGCACAAAAGGCACCCGCCGCTTCTGGCAGCACATCATCCCCCCCTCATTGACCGCCCTGGCCACGGGAAGTTCCATGGCCGCCATCCCGGCCAATTTGCAGGCTGCCGACAATGTGGGGGTGCCCAGGGACATCAGCGAGGTGGTCATCCCCATCGGCGCCACCCTCCACATGGAGGGCTCCTGCCTGGCGGCGGTATTAAAGATCGCATTTTTGTTCGGGGTGTTTCAGATACCATTTGCAGGAGCGGAACAGATCTTGACGGCCCTGGGGATTGCCCTGCTGACCGGGGTGGTAGTCAGCGGCATCCCGGGCGGCGGGACTATCGGCGAACTGCTGATCCTCTCCCTGTACGGTTTCCCGCCGGAAGCCTTTGCGCTGATCACTATGATCGGAACCTTGGTGGATGCACCGGCAACCATGCTCAACGCAACCGGTGACAATGTGTCCAGCATGATGGTGGCACGTATCCTGGAAGGACCGGGTTGGATGGATAAACACTGACAACTGCAACAAGGGGAAGGGTAATGAGAAGACAACTCCTGTACAGGATTATAGCCGGACTCTTTTTCCTGTTTGTGTCTGCAGTGCATTCCTCAGCAGATCAACTGTCCAACGCACATTGGATCAATACAGCGCTTGTCCGGCTGGCGCCGCAATCATCCCAGGCGCTGCTGGTCACCAGCCAGTCGACCTCCAGCTTCCACGCTACGCTGCATGCCATGGAGAATAGGGACGGCTCATGGCGACAGGCCTTCCCGCCGATCAAGGCGCTGCTTGGCAAGCAAGGTTTTGCCCCGCCGGGGACCAAGCGGGAAGGCGATCTGCGGGCACCCTCCGGTGTTTTCGCCCTGAAACACACCTTTGGCTATGCACCTTCGATACAGTCACGCATGCCCTACCGCCAGGTGGATAACCATGACATCTGGGTGGATGATCCTGCCTCATCGGAATACAACCGCTGGGTCAGACAAGGACAGACCACCGCCCGTTCGTTTGAATTCCTGAAACTGCCGGATGACCGCTACAAGTACGTCATCGTCATCGAATACAATACCGATCCGGTTGTCAGGGGGGTAGGAAGCGCCATCTTTATCCATGTCCGCCGCGGGGCAAACATCCCCACCCACGGCTGTGTGGCCATAGCGGAAGAACATATGCGCAAGCTGCTGGCCTGGCTGGATCCGGCCGCCGCTCCAGTGGCTGTCATGGGAACCCGGGAAACCTTGATATCGCTGGCCGAACAAGCGAAGAGTAATCAAAAGAATATTCACAAGAAGGAGTAAACACATGAAGCAACACATATCAAAGCTCATCACACTGCTTTTCGTGCTGTTGTTCTCCGCCACAGTCGCCAGCGCGGCGCCGCAATTGCCCAAGGGGTTTGTCTACCTGGATGAAGTGGTGCCGCAACTGCAGGTCGAGCTGCGCTACGCCGGCACTCACAACTTTGTGGGAGATAGAGTTGATGGTTATCTGTCACAGCGGCCGATCATAACCCGCCAGGCTGCGCTGGCTTTGAAAAAAGTCCAGGAAGAACTGCGACCATTCGGACTCGGCCTGAAGGTGTTCGATGCCTACCGTCCGCAGCGGGCCGTGGACCACTTCGTGCGCTGGGCCAAAGACCTCAAGGATACCCGTACGAAAAGTGAGTTCTATCCACAGGTAAACAAAGAGCATCTCTTCCGTGACGATTACATCGCCTACAAATCCGGCCACAGCCGCGGCAGCACCATTGACCTGACCATTGTGGCGCTGGATGATAAGGAAGCCAGGGAACTGCCGATGGGCACCGCCTTTGACTTCTTCGGCCCGCAATCTTGGCCGGAGCACAAAAACATCCCGGCGGAGCAGCGCGCCCATCGTATGCTGCTGCAGGCTCTGATGAAAAAGCACGGCTTCAAGCCATATCCCAAGGAATGGTGGCACTTTACGCTGGCAAATGAGCCATATCCCGAAACCTACTTCAACTTCCCGGTCAGGTAATGGCGTTGATCAAGACCGTCTACCTTTATTGAAATAGTTTCAGATACCCAATCAGCTTGAGGTCTTGCCATGAAAAACAGCATATTGCAGCGATCATGGGTCACCCCAATAATTTCCGCCTCCTTCCTGGCAGTCGCAGTTACCGGTATCCTGCTGGGTTTTCACATAAAAAGCGGCGGCATTGTCAGCCTGCATGAGTGGCTCGGATATATCTTCGCATTGTTTTCCCTCATACACATGACAATCAACTGGAAGAGTTTCTGCGAGCTGTTTCATTGCAAAACCTCCATCTGGGCCACCATTGCCGTAATGCTGATAGCTGTAGCCACTTTCCATGCCGGAGAGTCACGCGTGAAAAAAGCCAGACCCAACACCCTGGTCCAAGTGCTGGATGTAAACCGAAACGGGCTCATTGATCCTGACGAGCTGTCCAATGCGACGGTACTGCTGCAACAGCTGGATGCAGACAAGGACGGTTCAATATCACCCCAGGAACTTGCCAGCAGCGGCAGGCAGCAGAAACAAAATAACTAGCGTTGCTTGTGCTGACATTCACATATGTAGCTGATTGAACAACCTGAAAAGCTAACCCCACAAAAGGGCTTGCAGACTCTACCTGTAAGCCCTTTTGGTTTTAGCAACTACTTGATACCATTACAAAAGTATCAGTTGTTGACGGCATATTCTGGATACCATATAACCGAGTTAAAGAAATCAGTAAGCAGGGGTATCGGAATGAATGAAAAATTGAAGGCCATCATGTTGGTTGTTTCGGTATTGTTAACATCATGTGGCATCATAACACCTCAATTATCAAAGATTGAGAAAATGCACGATGTTGAAATAAATGCAATTTTACCCGTAATAATCAGTAAACAAGGAATACCCCATAATTTAGAAGAAAAATATTTAAGCAGCTTGTCAAGCATGCTGGGTGATGCATTTCAAGATATCCATATTAGCGATAAAAAGAATGAACCCGGTTTACACAAAAACAAATTAGTAATAACCACAAAATCGTTAAGATATACCAGCAAAACCAAAACTGCCAAACATGTTGAAAACGGGAGAGAAATAGCAAAAGATTACCAAGACACGCAAGATATCACAGCATTTGCAACAATACAGATCAAGTTCAATGAATACTCAGAAGTATTCTATGTAAGCGGGCATGGCGAATACACTCGTTCACTTGTTGAGGGTGTTGCTGGATTTGGCGTAGGGCTAGGTGTCGGACTTGCCACTCTTGGCACTCTGGATGTGATAAAAAAACAAAATAATGCCTATTCTTCAATTGCGTTAAACCGCGCACTGAAGTCACTATCAATCAATTTTTGCAACAAGCTTGTTAACAGCAGGCTGATTAATAAGGCTACAGAGATTGCAAAACTGAATATAACTGCCCCTGCAGAATTATCTTTAATAACTGAATTTGATGATAAAAATGGAGTTATGCCCAATAACACGCTGGATGCAAAGGAAGAATCTCAGCTGCTTGTGACTATTTCAAATACAGGGCCGGGAATAGCTTTCAGCCCGCTGATTGATATATCTAATTCCAACTCGGATATAGTGTTAGAGCGGAATATTGTTATAGGTGACATTTCGCCCGGGGATACAAAGGAAATCAAGGTCCCATTAAAAACAGCGATTGACCTTAAAAACGGCACGACAAGTTTTGTTATCCAGGCTAAAGAAAAGCGTGGTTTTGATTCCAAACGTGTTGTTATGAAGGTACCAACCGCTGCTTTGGAAAAACCTGAGCTGGTAGTTGTCGACTATCGCATCAATGATGGCAACACAGGTTTTGCCTCTGGCAATGGCAACGGCATCCCGGAAAACGGTGAAACCATCGAGATAACCCCCATAATTAAAAACAGCGGAGTGGGCAAGGCCATACGGATCAAAGTCTCCATTGCCTCCGTCAGTAATGGCATCGAAATAATGGAGCAAGGTGCTGTTATTCCAGAACTTGCTCCTGGCGAGACAGCCAGTGCCAAACTGGCTTTGCATATTCCCACCACCTATTCAGGCGGTGCCATCAATGTACAGATTAATGCCGTTGATGTTCGTGGTAACGCCGTATCTCTAGCAGAGCGCCAATTTGCCTTGAATACCGAGGTGAACCGCCCGGTGCTGGCCTATTCGTGGCGGCTTTTGGACAAAAACGGCAAGAAAAGGGAATACCTGAACAATGGCGAGGAAGGGGAAATTGAGATTCAACTCCGTAACACAGGCAAGTTGGAGGCAAGAAACATAAACATTGCCGTCAACTCTGCAGTTGCCTCTTTCGGCAAAACAGGAGACAGCATAAACCGTATTGCCGCAGAAGCCGAATATGCTCCAATTCGTTTTCCTTTCACTGTGCCACGGGCATTTGAAGGAAACACAATGGATGTAACAGTACGTCTGGAGCAAAAAGATTTTCCCGGTCTTTCAGATCCCCGCTCCATCCCTGTCCGTCTTGTCAAACCAGACTTGAAAGTGAGCTACCAGGTGCTGTCACCCGGTGGCAGCAATGCGCTCAAGCAAGGCGAAAGCGCCGAGATTGTGATTCGTGTGAACAATACGGGACAACTTGATGCTGAACAGGCAGTCTTAACAATCGACGTATCCCGCAAGGGGATACTGATGAAGAGCCCTAACGAAGTCAATCTGGGCCGAATAGAAACTGGCAAATCAGCAACGGCCCGCTTTAGCGTTTTTGTCCAACGCAGCACTGAATCAGGTTCTTTACCTGTTCAGGTTTCTATAGCGCAGAAAACCTTTGCCGCTGCTAACGAACAAATAGCGTTGTCCGTATTGAAAGAACAAGATGAAATCATCACTGTTAAAGGTGAAGAACATGCCAAACCCGGCATCTCGACTTCAGCCGGTTTTAGCAATATTTCGCCTGTGATCGTATTAGCGCATCCACGTGATAATGCGCGTGTAGCGTCAGAATCAATACTTCTCTCGGGAGTTGCTACAGCAGTAAACGGTTTTTCATCTATGGAAATTCGCCTGAACGGAAGACTCATTGATAACGCCAATCGAGGTTTAAAACAGGCCCAAAAAACTGAACTTTCAGAAAAAGATATTAACGAGCAGATATCACTACAACCAGGAAAAAACGAAATCACAGTAACCGTTTATGACAACAAATATCTTTCTAAAACAAAGACCGTCACAGTATTTCGCGAAACCAGGAAAGGCAACGTATATGCTGCTGTCATAGGACTAAATAAATATCAGGCGCCCGGCATGAATTTGAAATACGCCCGAAATGATGCAGAATCATTCGCCAGCTACATGAGAACCAACATGGGGCTTGTAAATACTCAGAACCTGTTTGAACTGTACGACGAGAAAGCAACAATGCGGGGAATCAAGTCGCTATTGGGAACCAGGTTGCGCCAGTTGGCAAAGAACCCAGAAGATACCGTTTACATCTACTTTGCGGGGCATGGCGCACCGGAACAAGACTCGTCGGCGCAGGATGAAGACAAGATCAGGAAATATCTGCTTGCATACGATATGGAGCCTAGCGACCTGTATGGCACCACAATCCCAATGGATGAAGTAGCAAGAATTATTTCCAGCCTGAACGCCGACCGGGTAATTTTCATTATGGATGCCTGCTACAGCGGGGAAGCCGGTGGACGGACCATGCTTGCAAAAGGCACGCGTGCAGTTTTATCGGAGGATTTTCTTAACCGAATGACTGCTGGTAAGGGCCGAATTATCCTGACCTCCAGCAAGCCGAATGAAACAAGCCAGGAGGATGATAACCTTAGGCATGGCTATTTTACGTACAATCTTCTTGAGGGCCTAAAAGGTAAAGCTGATTACAATGGTGACAATGTGGTTGATATTGACGAAATAGCCATGTACCTCAACAAAACAGTCCCCGAACAGACCGGAGGCAAACAACACCCTGTAAAGAAAGGCGAAGCTGAGGGACAAGTAATCGTCGGAAAAGTCAGATAACGGGACAACGGCTAAACTTGGCGCATTTAACTGTTCAGTAATCAGAGACTTCTTGATGAACCTGGAAGGGAACAGATGGGACAGGTCAGCAGGCACCTTTATCTTGTAATAATACCTGTTGTTGACCTTAATTAGGTGTGTTGGATATGACAAAGCCACTAGCTCCTGTATACCTAGTTGTATACCCAGCACTAGTGGCTCATATCTTTTACCAGCTAAATCAGCTAGTTATTCTTATTGGCGTCCCCGAGACGATTCGAACGTCCGACCCCTTCCTTAGGAGGGAAGTGCTCTATCCAGCTGAGCTACGGGGACTTGCAAAAAGGAGATTGTTTATAGCAGAATCGGCCTCCGGTTTCAACCCATTTGAGTCCAAGCTATTAAACAAACGCCTCCCGGAATATCAGAGCATTAAAAGTTCATCAGCGAGTAAACCTTGTCAGCGGGCAAAACGCGCCTGCCGTTAAGGAAGTCCAGCTCGGCCATGAAACAACATTCCACCAACTCGCCACCCATGGTCTTGACCATATCCACAACTGCCGCCATGGTGCCGCCGGTGGCCAGCAGGTCATCGGCAATCAGGATACGCTCACCCGGCTTTATGGCATCCTTGTGGATCTCCAGGGTATCGGTGCCGTATTCCAGGTCATAGCTCTTGCTGTAGGTTTCAGACGGCAGTTTGCCCGGTTTGCGCACCAGCACAACACCAGCACAAAGCTTATAAGCCAGGGCAGCCCCGACAATAAATCCGCGCGCCTCTACCCCCACCACCTTGTCAATACGCTGACCGATATAGCGGTTGGCCAACAGGTCAACCATGCGCTGATAAGATTTGGCGTCCTGCAGCAGGGTCGTAATATCCTTGAAGATAATCCCTTTTTTGGGGAAATCGGGCACATCCCTGATAATACTCTTCAAATCTTCCATTCCTTCTCTCCTTGCATTTATTTCAAATTATTACGCAGCTTTTCAAGTGATTTGGATTCTATCTGGCGAATTCTTTCGCGGGTGACGCCAAAAATCTGTCCAATATTGTCCAGTGTTTGCGGTTCCTGATCATCAAGACCGAAACGCAGGGCTAGAATCTTCTGCTCGTTTTCAGACAATTCGGCAAAACGGTCAGCCACCTTACCGTAGCGGTCGATATTGTCCAGCAGCTCGGAAGGCAATACCACTGAGTTATCCTCGATGGTATCCATCAAGGAATAGTCGTTGCTGTCACCGATGGGGGATTCCATGGAACATGTTCTGCGCAGAATAGTCATCAGCCGCGAGACGTAACCCGGCTTGGCATTCATGGCCTCGGCGATCTCCGGCACAGTCGGTTCACGCTGCATGGTTTGTGAAAGTTTGCGCATGATCCTGAACATGCGGTTGATATCATCGGACACATGCACCGGCAGCCTGATGGTACGTGACTGATTAACCAGTGCCCTTTCAATGGCCTGCCTGATCCACCAGGTCGCATAGGTGGAGAAACGGCATTCCTTTGCCAGGCTGAAGCGTTCCACCGCCTTGATCAGCCCCAGGTTGCCTTCTTCGATCAGGTCCAGGAACGGCAGACCGCGATTGATGTAACGCTTGGCGATCTTGACTACCAGGCGCAGGTTGGACTCAATCATCTTGTTGCGGGCGGCCTTGTCGCCCTTTTCTATCAGCCTGGCAACCGCCTTTTCTTCATCCGCGCTGAGCAACGGATTTCTCTGGATATCACGCAGGTATATCTTGATTGCATCGTCAAAGGTATCCAGCACGGTTTCCGGCAGCTCTATTTCAGGACTTTCGTCCAGTTCTTCATCCTCTGAAAATTCCAGCGGCTCCGCCGGTTCATCTGCATCTCCAGCCGCAAGTTCCAAATCTGCCGCCAGCTCTTCAGGTTCCTGGTTTTCCGTCGCAAGTTGCTTTTTTTTCATCGTGCCGCCACTCCCTTGGAAATGAGCTTCATTAAATTCAAATCTGCCACCCCTGTCTACCGATCAGCGGCACAAACCTGCAACCGACTGACGCATCCGACTCCAGACTGCCATCCTCCTGCCTGACGATACATATCAGGCGCTGTTCCTCTTCGTCGCCCACCGGGATAACCAGCCGGCCGCCAATGGCTAGTTGCTCGGTCAGCACCTGCGGTACCGCTGGTGCACCGGCAGTAACGATAATGGCATCAAAAGGCGCCTCTTCCTCCCACCCCAGCGGACTCCCTTCACCATCGTTGATACGCAGCATTACATTGAACAGCCGCAGCGAATCAAGGCATTTACGGGCGCGCAGGGCCAGCGGGCGGATACGCTCAAGCGTATAGACCCGATCGGCCAGTGTAGCCAGAATAGCGGTCTGATAACCGGAACCGGTGCCGACTTCCAACACCTTTTCCTTCCCTTTCAGCGCCAGCATTTCTGTCATCAGGGCGACCATATACGGCTGGGAAATAGTCTGCTTTTCACCGATAGGCAGTGCCGAATCGCTGTAGGCTTGGGCTGCCATGGCTTCCTGAACAAAGATATGCCGCGGGATATTCAGCATGGCATCAATAACCCTGCGGTCAGTGACACCGCGCCCGACAATCTGTTCCTGCACCATCCTTTTTCTGGAAAAATCGTAATTCATGCAGCACTCCGCAAACAGTTCAGAAATCCCAGCCTGAGATGATCTTCATGGATTCATAATTGGTAAGATCAAGATGCAGCGGGGTTATGGATACATGCCCACGGTTAATGGCATGGATATCTGTGCCTTCGTAATCGTTGAAATCAGGCTCATCACTGCCGATCCAGAAATATTTGCGTCCCCGCGGGTCGGTCTTGCCAATAACCTTGCCAACGAACGAGCGCTTGCCCTGTCTGGTGATCAGTGGGGCATTCATCTCCTCCAGCGGGCAATCCGGCACATTAACGTTAAGCAGCGTATCGGCGGGCAACCCTTTTTCAACCACCTGACGGGCCACCCGCAGCGCCACCTGGGCCGCCTCCGCAAAATGCCCCAGGCGCTCATAAGTAGCCAGCGAAACTGCAATGGCCGGTATCCCCATCAGGGTTGCCTCAATGGCAGCAGCGACCGTGCCGGAATAGGTGATGTCGCCCCCCAGATTGGCACCGTGGTTTACGCCGGACACCACCAGGTCGGGTTTGAAAGGGAGCATATTGTGGATGCCCATGTTGACGCAGTCTGTCGGTGTGCCATCAACAGCAAAAAAGCCATCCCGCAGTTCGAAGATACGCAACGGCGAATGTAGTGTCAGGGAGTGCCCGGCAGCACTGCGTTCCCGGTCCGGCGCCACAACCACCACCTCGCCCATCTCACGCATGGCCTCGGCCAGGGCAAGCACCCCGGCGGCATGGATGCCGTCGTCATTTGTAACCAATATATGCATATACGATTTTCCGGTTATATGGCTGTATTTAAGTGCTACTTTATGGCAGAAAACAGGGCATAAATCAAGGCAGCTGATGCATTGGCGCGTACATTCTGAAATATTGTTCCCAAGCGGGCCCGGCGAGCGGGGAAGAAAAAGTTTTTGTGTTTACAAACAGGGGTTATGACGATACATTTTATGGTGCTCAAGTAAGCTCAAACTCAATCATTTCAATAGCGGAGGTAATAGCATGAAAGCAGTGCTCATGGAACAATTCGGCGGGGTAGACGTGCTGAAGGTAGGCGAAGCGCAGCGCCCGGTGCCCGCTCAGGGCCAGGTACTGGTCAAGGTATTTGCAACCTCCATCAACCGGCCAGACCTGGTGCAGCGTGAAGGCAAATATCCGCCCCCTCCAGGAGATTCAGAGATCCTCGGGCTGGAAGTGGCCGGGGTCATTGAAGAGCTGGGACCCGGTGTCAGTGGATGGCAGGTGGGCCAGCGAGTCATGTCGCTTGTAGGCGGTGGCGGATACGCCGAATATGCCGTGGCCTACGCCAGTCACCTGATGCCCATACCGGATTCCATGACCTTTGAAGAGGCGGCCTGTGTGTGTGAGTCCTACATCACCGCCTTCCTCAACATCTTCATCATCGGCGAATTCAAGGACAGTCAAACCGCTATACTGCATGGCGGCGGTGGCGGCGTAAACACAGCCGGCATCCAGCTCTGCCGCGCCCTGACTCCCAACAGCAAGCTGATGGTGACCGCATCACCCAAAAAGATGGACCGCGTCAAAGCGGTCGGTGCAGACTTTATCATCAATTATACCGAGACCCCCGACTTCACCGAAGTAGTCAAGGAATACACCAACAAGAAGGGGGTAGACCTGATCCTGGACCATATCGGCGCCAAATATCTGGCCCCGAACATGAATTCGCTGGCCTATAAGGGTAGGCTGGTCATCATCGGCGTCACCAGCGGCATCAAGGCGGAACTGAACCTGGCGCTGATGATGGTCAAGCGCCAGCAGATCATTGGCAGCGTGCTCAGGTCGCGGCCGGTTGCTGAAAAAGGCGAGATTGTGGCGGAATTCACCCGCCGCGCCCTGCCAAAATTCGCGGACCGCACCATTGTGCCAATTATCGAAAAAGTGTTCACCATCGACGAGGTCGTCGAGGCGCACAAAATGATGGAAGCTGACCAGCATTTCGGCAAGATCGTATTGAAGATTCAATAACCCCCGCATACTCCCATGCATTAGAAAGCCGGCCGGGATACCTCCCTGGCCGGCTTTTCATTTATCCAGGCAGCACGGTCAACGGTCAACGGTCAACGGTCAACCGCTCATCACGCACCTGCTTGTTGTGTTTTTCCATCTCGCGCAGATAGTGTCGCAGCATCAGTTCGGACAAAAGCCCCTGCTCCACGAAATAGCGGCCGATCGGCTGCTGGCAGGAACGCTGGTGCAGCAGGATGATATTCAACTGCGACTGGCTTAAAAGCCCCAAAGCCAGGGCCCGTTCGCCAAAGGAGCCGACGATCTCGGTAGCGGCAACAATTGTCTTCACATCGTGTTCGTCCAGCCACCCCCAACGGCGGGCATATTCGCCAATTGGCGGTCTCAGCCCCCGCTGCCACATCATGGCCCTCACCACGGCTTGGTATGAAACGGCCCTGCTGTAATAGAGAAACAGCCCCAGCTTGAGCTCAATGGCGGGAAAAGGGCCTTCATAATAATGTTCCCCTTCGACCTTGCCAGCCTTTTCCACATGCACGAACACAGGCTTGGGGCGCTGCGGCACCTTGCGGATTGTAATAACCGGTTTTCTGTTTTTCAGGTAGCTGCTGAGCAGTTTGTAGGCTTCGGTGGAACGGCGAAAGAGTTCGGCGCGGACCAGGCGGTCCTCATCGACGGGACAGGCATCCGGATGATATTCCCAAGCGCGTGTACGATAGGCGTTTTTCAGACCTTCCTGCTGGATATAGCTCAAAAACTGCAGATTAACTTCCGCAGAGGGGAAGAGAATACGGCAGGCATCCAGCAGTTCCAGTTCCTGCTTAGGCGACATATAGGCCTCAAAATATTAGGATGGAACGTGATATGTTTATACCTTAAGACCGGTGAAATGGCTAGTAGGGAAACTCCGCCTCATGCCTGTTTGGTTTTTTGGGTACGCCCTTTCCTGCTGGCGTCCACATGAAACAGACGGCTGATGCAGATAAGTGCAATACCGGCAACAGACCAAGCAACACCAAGAAAGAGGGCATAGCCTTTGTAGGCAGGCATATTCATGCCGGGAAAAGCAGAAAGATAGGCAACCTGTATGGTCCGGAAGGTGGCATTCTTGCTGGACGTCATGGCGGTCCCCGAATAGCTGCCACCATCCGGCGTGCTGAACTTGTAACGGATCCAGAGCGCCCCCCGGCTGCTGACGGTCTTTTCCTGGTAGCTGATGTACCCAACGGTCCTTGCTCCGGCCAGCCACAAAAGCGGTTTGGTCGTTCCCTGGGCCAGCAGCAGGATACCGGCAACCAGCAACAACAACGACATGGTTGTATGACGTCTTGGGTTACCGCTCATCCCAGCTCCAACGGCGGTTCATTCAACAAGGCCAACTGTTCACGCAGTTCCAGGATATGCTCGCCCCAGTAGCGCGTGGTGTTGAACCAGGGGAACGTCGCCGGGAAGACCGGGTCGTCCCAACGTGCAACCAGCCAAGCGGTATAATGCAGCATGCGCAGTGTACGTAGCGGCTCGATCAGCCTAAGCTCAGACGGGTTGAATGAGTTGAACTGCGTGTACCCTTCCATCACGGCTTCCAGCTGAGCGGTCTGCCTGTCCCGGTCCCCGGAAAGCATCATCCACAGGTCCTGGACTGCCGGGGCCATGCGACTGTCATCAAAATCAACAAAATGCGGAGCATCGTCACGCCAGAGGATGTTGCCGGCGTGGCAGTCGCCATGGGTACGAATCCAGACAACATCCGCAGCGCGCGCAAAAGCGATCTCCAGCGCATCCAGCAGCTGTGCGGTCAGCGAAGCATAGCTTTCCCTGTACTCCGGCGGCATGAAACCATCCAGAATCAATGCCACACTGGCGTGGCCATAGCTGTCAATATCAATGGCCGGACGGTGACTGAAGCGTTCAGCACCGCCGATACGGTGCATGCGCCCCAACAGACGACCCAGTACCCGCAGATTGTCCAGGTTATCAAACTCCGGGGCATGACCACCACGGCTCGGATAGAGTGCAAAAGAGAAACCGTCAAAACTGAACAGGCTCTCCCCTTCGCCATTTTTCCACGGCGCAACCACCGGCAGTTCATGTTTCACCAACTCCTGGCAGAATGCGTGTTCTTCCTGTATCTGCTCACGGTTCCAGCGCCCCGGCCGGTAAAATTTGGCGATCATCGGCCGTTCTTCCTCGATACCGACCTGGTATACGCGATTTTCGTAGCTGTTGAGCGCCAATATACGACAATCGCAACGAAACCCCTGGCTTTCAACCGCATCCATGATCAGCAATGGTGTCAACTGGGTATAAGGGTGGCTATCATGTCGCACGACTTACTCCATCAATAAGATCATTCTTTTAAGCAATATAACCTGTCGAGACTGCACTTAAAAACAGAAAACTGCAATGGTCGGCCCTGTTCCTAACATACCGACAAACCGCATTTCCACATAAAAAAACAGATTGCGATCAACAAATTCCGTTTCAATATGGTAGTCTAAAGAAATAGCCATACGTTTACATGGCAAATATCAGCATACCTTACACCCGTGCAAGGAAAACAGATTCATGCAAAAACTCACTGCCCCTGTGCTGGTCGTCGCCTACAGCGACGATGCCCGCCAGCTGCTACAACATAACCTTCAGCGTCTGGAAGTGCAGCCGGCGGCCTGCGAAACCTTCTGTCAGGCAGAAAAACTGGCGCTGGAAGGTTGTTACAACGGCATTCTCATTGATCTGCCTTCAATTATCAAGGCCAAGGGAGAAGAAAAAAACGTGGCCTATACACTGGCCAGCATATATCCGGCATTACGCGTAAGAACCATGGGGAAGATGCTGGTTCCCATGGCCATGCCGGGAGACATGAAGCAGGACAGCAGCCTGAACGACTTTATCAACAAAAGCTGCACACCTTTTACCCCTAGAAGTCTACGGGCACATCGCAGACGCGACATATGCATATCCACCGTCAGGCTTCATGCCGACGCCGATGAGCGTGGATTCACCCTCAACATCTCCTGGGGAGGGGCCTTTATCGCAGATACGCACCCGGAACGTTTCACGATCGGACAAGAACTGCGGCTGTTCTTCCAGGAGCCGGGTCTGAAAATAACGGCAACCATCTGCTGGATACAATACTGGGGACACAGCAGAATTCCAGGCGTGGGGGTAAAGTTCACCGAACCGGGTGCAGACCTTGAAAAAACACTGTTTACTTTGATGAAACATGAGCGCGACCACGACCCTGACCGACTGGCGGTGAAATAGCCCGGCACGGCTCACACTTACATCACTAAAAAGCAAGGCAACTGAAATGAGAACCATCCCTAAAACACTTGTGGTAGATGATTCAAGCGCTGTTTCCAACATGGTTGTTCAGATGCTCAAACAATTGGGTATCCACGATACCACCCAGGCAGGCAACGGGCTGAATGCCATCAAGTCGTTCAAAAATGCCAGCCTGGCCGGTACGCCATTCGAACTGGTGTTGCTGGACCTGATGATGCCTGCCATGGACGGTCAGACAACGCTGAAAATCCTGCGCAGTTTCGAAAAACACTCCCATGTTGCTGCGGAAAATGCCGCCGTCATCATTATCATGACCTCATGCGATTCTCCTGTGGACATGGTTGACGCCATCCAGTCCGACTGCAGCGACTATCTGGTCAAACCTGTCAGCGAACCCATGCTCCGTAGCGTGCTGTCAAAATACATCGTCATCTCCTGACCCGACTTGCAAAAACTGCACATGGCCGCATGAATCCTTCACATCTGCCTTAACCGGCCTGCTAACAGACTTCCTCTATCACAAGCCACTGGCCTGACTCATCCAGAGACTGCACCTCGTCACCGGCCTGCTTGCCCAGCAGATTCCTGCCCAGCGGTGACTGTGGAGTAATCACCACTATTTCACCTGTGCGGCAGACAATTTTCAGACCGCCAGCACCCGGCCCGAGAAAAACCCGGCGTCGCTGGCCGTCACTGTCCTCCAGGGTCACCAAAGCCGTAAGCCTGATCGGCGTATTATCATCAAACTGTTTCAGCTCGAGGGTTCGATACGCCTCAAGCGCCAGGCGAATCTCCTGGGCCCGGTTGGCCTGTCCCTGAGCGATGTA
>Ga0302250_1001335_pt1 | contig 18893 bp, 23 predicted proteins | sample AAG_RA_Asp_MG_FD_193536 | JGI IMG/M metagenome (GOLD analysis project Ga0302250, IMG submission 193536) | Enriched activated sludge microbial communities from anaerobic digester in WTTP, New Holstein, Wisconsin, United States - AAG_RA_Asp | ecosystem: Engineered > Bioreactor > Anaerobic >... | reverse complement strand
CCGAAGAGTGCATTATGCTTTTGGCAACAAGCTGTCGCCGTTGCAATTCGCGATGTCGTTAAAGGTCCAGGAATTAACTCAAATGCCTCAAGAGTGCAAAAGTGGGTGGACGCATACAAAAAATTGACAAACATAGCCTTATTGTTATGATCAAGGCACGCAGTTAATTATTTTTTTAAAATGGCTTTGCTTTCAATCAATAAATATATTGTTGCTGATCCGGAAATTTGCCATGGAAAATTGACTTTTCGCGGAACTCGCGTAATGGTTTGGCAAATTTTGGAAATGCTTGCCGCCGGAGAAACTGTTGAAGAAATTTTAGTTGATTTTCCGTCAATTACCAAAAAACATATCAGCGCGGCTTTAAGTTATGCCGCGCAGGCGGCGCAACGGGGTAGCGTGCAAACAATCAAAAAATTTGATGAAGTTTCTTGCCGATGAAAATGTCAAGTTGCGTTTGACAAAAATGCTTCTGGCTGTGGGGCATGATGTGAAATTAGCCGATAAGGGATCATCGGATAAGGAAATTGGCAGGATTGCCAAAAAAGAATCGCGAATAATTATCACCCATGATAACGATTTTGCGTTGCCGAGTCTGTTTGCCGCCAACGACTATGCGGGAATAATTTTGATTAAAGTTCTACCGCCGACCTTTGGAAAGATCGCCGCGGCGTTGAAAAATCTTCTCTGCCAAATGAAAACGGCGGAAAGCTTTAAAGGCAGATTGATAGTTTTAATTGATGAAAAATCATTTTGGATTGAATAGAAAATATCCAAAAAGTATTTTTCAGGGAAGAGCGGATAACATCCGAATCGCAACCACTCACTGGGGAGCAATTTTGTGTTGAGTTTATTTAACCGCCAGGATATCCTGGGATTCTGCCCCCGGCGTAGTTTATTCTGTTGTTAAAAATTTTAACTGCCGGCGAAAGTTCGCCGGTGGTTTTTTTATTCGGATTTGATAATATCAAATTACCTGAAACATTTTAACGAATGATGAACACTGGAAATAGCAATAGTAGCAATCATATCGGGCGCGACGCGGCGCTGGCGCATTTTTCGCTGATGTTCGGCTACAAAATTTTCTCGCTTTATTATCCGCTGTTCTTGGCGGCCGGCGGGCTTTCTTTGGCGCAAATCGGCAAGGTTTATTTCTTGATCTATCTGCCGATGGCGCTGGGCGCGCCGCTGGCGGGGTTTTTGACGCGCTTGGTCCATCCGGCGCTGATGGCCGCCGCGGCGTGTTTGGGATACGGCGCCTACGCATTGGCGATGGCCTTTGACGCGCAAAACGCCGTTGCGATCTACGGGTGGCAGATCGCGCTGGGATTGTCGGCGGCATTTTTTTTCACGTCCTTGCGCGCGTTGATGATAAGAAATTCCAACGGCGGCGCCGAACAGGATTTTTCCTGGTTTTACAATGCCAGCTATTGGGCCGCGGCCGCCGCGCCTGCCGCGGGCGCGATCATTGTTTGGCGGTGCGGTTTTGAAGCCGCGTTTATGGTTTCGGCGGCCATTTGCGTTTACGCGGGAGTGCTTTCGGCGGGGATGATTACCCATTCATGGGAAACAAATCGGCGGCAAACGGCGCTGGCGGGATTTGCCAAAAGCTTTGCCAAGACCGCCAAAATGTCGTTTTCCAAAAAAATTTCCGGCTATGTGGCGCTGGCGTTCGCGGTGTTGCTGGCGGAAAGCGCCCTGCATCCGTTTTTCCCTTTGTTTTTGAAAACCGGCGTGGGATTGGAGCAAACCGAAGCGATTTGGTTTGTGGCATTGGTTTCTGCGGCATTTTCCGTTTTTTATTTTTTTGTTTTGCGCCGCGGACAAACGGGCAATCCCGGAGCCACCGTTTGCCGGGGCGGATTGATCGCCGGAGTTTCCACGTTGATGTTCGGCGTTTTTCTGCCGTTCCTTTCCGCCGTTGCCGCGTTTTTTCTGGAATTTGTCCGCAACGCGGGAGGATTTTTGAGCAATACCGGACGTTCCGCCCTGCTGGCCGAGGAATTGAAAAGCCGGCCTTCCGAAGCGGCGGCGCTGGACACTGTTTTTTCTCCGTTGGCGATTGCGCTGGCGGCGGTTTTCGGCGGCTATGTGGTTGAAAGTTTCGGCTATCAATGCCTGCTTTTAATCACCGGCACAATGATAATGGTGGCGCTGGTGGCGCCGCTGATTGCCAAAAAGAGAGAAATGAGATAGGGTGAAATCACTATAAAAACATTGAACATTAAACTTTGAATCTTGGCTGAAATGCACTTCTGTCAATGTTCAATGTTTAAAAGTCAATGTTAGTTCATGAAGATTGGCATTGATCTGGGAACAAGAAATTCACTGGTGTTCATCCCCAAGAGAGGAGTGGTTCTGCAGGAGCCGTCGGTGGTGGCGGTGGATTTGGACGAGAACAAGATTTTGGCGGTGGGGCAGGCGGCCAATGAAATGATCGGGCGCACTCCCGACGCCATCCGCGTTTACCGGCCGATGAAAGACGGCGTAATCGCGGATTTTGTGGTTACGCAGGCAATGATTCGCTATTTCATCAACAAGGTTTCGGGGAAGTTCCATCTTTTCAAACCCGAACTGGTGATCAGCGTGCCGGCGGGAATCACCTCCACCGAAAGGCGGGCGGTGATTGAAGCCGGCATTAACGCGGGTGCCAAAGCGGTGTATTTGTGCAAGGAGCCGATTTTGTCGGCCATCGGTGCGGGCATTCCCATTCATTCCTGTTCGGGAAATATGATCGTTGACATCGGCGGCGGCACCACGGAAGTGGCGGTGATCTCACTGGGCGGAATTGTCAATTTTCAATCCTTGCGGGTGGCGGGCGACAAAATGGACGCGGCCATCGCCGATTTCGTGAAACGGAAACACAATCTGGCCATCGGCGATCAAACCACTGAAGATATCAAAATGAACGTCGGCACGGCGATACCCGAAAAGGATCCGCGAACGATGCAGATTCGCGGCCGCGATTTGATAACCGGTTTGCCGCGCAATGTCGCCATCAATGCCAACGAAGTTAGCGAGGCGGTGCGCGATTCGCTGGCCGAGATCGTGCAAACCGTCAAGACGGTTTTGCGCGAGACGCCGCCGGAGCTTTCCGCCGATATTATGGATAAAGGAATGGTGTTGGCGGGCGGTTCCAGCCTGCTGGCCAACCTGCCGGAATTCGTGAGCAATGCCATCGGCGTGCCCTGCACTCTGGCCGAAGACGCGCTTTTGTGCGTGGCGCGCGGCACGGGCGCGGTGTTGGAGAATCTGGACTTCTATAAAAAAAGCATAATGGCAAAGAAATAGAGTTTTCATTTTTCATTAAATAATCAATTGATTGATGGTCAAACAAATGCGGCCGCATCTGTTTGGGAATTGGAAATTCATTGAAAATTGAAAATTGAAGATTCCGTTTTAATCGTGATCAAAATGGTTGTTGGTCATCAAAAACAACGGCAATTTCTAAAAACCGCGTTAACCGCGGGCAAAGCGGGGCATGCCTGGATTTTTTCCGGCCCGGACAAAGTCGGAAAAAAGACCGCGGCGCTGGAATGGGCTTCCGAAATTCTGGGATTTTCGGCCGGAGAAAAAACCGCACATCCCGATTTTCTGTTCACGGCGCCTCTTGTTGACGGAAAAACCGGCAAATCCGCCGGAGAAATCACCGTGGCGCAGATCCGCGAACTGATTGCCAAAATGGCGCTGGCGCCGGCGGGAAGATGCAAGACTGCCATCATTGATTCGGCGCATTTGATGAATGCGGAAGCGCAAAACTGCCTGCTCAAAACTTTGGAAGAACCGCCGGGAGCGTCGCTGATGATTTTGATCGCCGAAAACGATCAGCGGCTTTTTGCGACTGTGCGTTCGCGGTGCCAGATTGTCAGATTTAATTTTTTACCCCAAAGCGAGATGGAAAAGCTGGCGGGGGAGATTGGCCCCCGAAGCGTCGGCGGGGAAACAAAAGAAATCGCCGAAATGTCTTTCGGCCGCCCCGGACGGTTGGTTGATTTTTTGAAAAATCCGGAGGAATTGAAAAAATGGCGCGCGGCGGAAAAAGAATTTGCCGGCGTTATCAGCGGCGATTTGGCGCAAAAATTCGTTTATGCCAAAAAAATCACCGATGAGGAAAAGGAAAAAGCGAAAGAGGCGGACGCGCGAATAACTTTGAACGAGATTCTTGAAATTTGGCAAAATCATTTTCGCCGCCTCTTGCTGGAAGCCTTAAATAACCCCCAAAGGGTCCGGCCTCTTTTGAAAGGGTCCGACTCTTTTAAAAATTTTGGTGCGCAAAAAATCGCCGGCACATTAAAAAAAATCCAAACTTTGGATTTTGAATTACGCACCACCAACGCGCACCCGCGCCTGGCCATTGAAAACTTCTTGCTGAATTTGTAAAATTTTATGAAAAAGCGATTGAATGAATAAGTAAAAAATTCTTTTTAAGTTTTGTCAAGAGTAGAAAATAAAGAAAAATCTGGTAAAATGAAAATGTTAGGCTCCAAGAACCAAGCATCAAGTTCCAAAAGTATCTAATTTTTAATTTTCAGATTTATTTGGAAATTGGGCAATTGAAAATTTATTTGGAAATTGGTAGTTGGAAATTGGTAATTCCGCCCTTGGCGGTTATTTATGGAATATAAAGACATTATCAAAAGATTGGCGCCGGAGTTTGATAAGGCGTTGCAATATCTGGATCGGGAATTGGCAAAGCTCCATACCGGGCGCGCCAGCGCGTCGCTGGTGGAGGATTTGGTGGTGGATTGTTTCGGGCAGAAATGTCCGCTCAAGCAATTGGCAATGATTTCGGCGCCCGAACCGCGCCAGATTGTTATTCAGCCGTGGGATAAATCCTATTTTGAGCCGATACAAAAAGCGATTGAGGCGTCGCAGTTGGGATTGTCCGGGGCGGCCGAAGGCGCGGTGATCCGCGTTTCCATTCCGGATCTCACCGGCGAATACCGCCAGAATTTAGCGCGCTTGATCGCCAAAACGCAGGAAGACGCGCGTCAGGCGATGCGGCGCGCCCGCGACGACGCCTGGTCGCAGATTCAGCGTTTGGAGCGCGCCGGCGAGATCCGCGAAGATGACAAATTCCGCGCCAAAGACGAATTGCAAAAATTGATTGACGGTTATTCCAAAAAAATTGACGAAGCCGGCGAGCGCAAGAAAAAAGAAATTGCCGAATAAAAATTTTTCAATTTTCAATTTTCAATTTTCATTTGATTTTCAACGCTCCAATTTTCAGACAAATGTAAATTTTGCAATTGTTTGAATTGTCGAAGCATTGCCTCATTTATTGAAAACTGAGAAATGAAAACTGAAAATTACGTCAGATGGTTGCCACTATTTTGTTGAGCATTTTTACTTTGAGTCTGTTGATCCTTCTCCATGAATTGGGGCATTTTTATTTTGCCAAAAAATTCGGCGTCAAAGTGGAGGAGTTCGGAATGTTTTTGCCGCCGCGGATTTGGGGCAAGAAGATCGGCGAAACAATCTATTCCATCAATTGGATTCCTTTTGGAGGATTTGTCAAAATGCAGGGAGAGGATGATAACGCCCAAAAAGATGAACAAAGTTTTGCCTCAAAGCCGATTTGGCAGAGGGCAATCATTATCGCCGCGGGAGTGGTTTCTTTTTGGCTGATTTCCATTGTGATTCTTTCGGGAGTTTTTATGTCCGGCGCGGTGGAAGCGGTGGATGACACCGATCCGGCGACAAACGCCCGGGTGCAGATCGTTTCGGTGGTTGGCGGTTCTCCGGCGTTTTCGGCGGGAATCAAAGTCGGCGATATTGTCAAAAACATAAAGGCCGGCGGCGAATTGATGCCGATTGACAAAGTGGCGCAAGTGCAGGAGGCCGCGGCGGATTCCGGCGGGCACGAAATGATTTTGGAGATTGATCGCGCCGGAAATGTTTTGGAGATCGCTTTGGTCCCGCGCGAAAATCCGCCGGCGGGAGAAGGTGCGATGGGAGTGGGATTGATGCGCACCGCCCAGAAATCATACTCGTTTTTTTCCGCCATTGGCAACGGGGCGGCGGCCACATGGAGAATGACCCTCGGCGTTTTTGACGGCTGGGGGCAGATTATCGGCCGGTTGGTAAAAAAAGAGGGAATGCCGCCGGGCGCGGAATTGGTCGGCCCGATCGGCATCGTGGGCTTGATGTCGGATCAGGCGCAAATGGGCTGGAATTATTATCTGCAATTCGTCGCGATGATCTCGGTCTATCTGGCGGTGTTAAACGCCTTGCCGATTCCGGCGCTGGACGGCGGGCGCCTGATATTTTTGGCGCTGGAAGCGGTTCGCCGCAAACCGGTTTCGGAAAAAATTGAACAATCTCTCACCGCGGTTTGCTATGGATTGCTGATGGTGCTGATGTTGTTTGTGATCGTCAAAGACATTATCCGTTTGTTTTAATTTTTAAAAAATATGTTGCAATCGCGGCTTTTTGCCAAAACCAGAAAGGAGGAATTGCCCGGGGAGATGAGTGCGGGCACGCGCTTGCTTTTGCGCGCGGGATTTATTGACCAAACCGCCGCCGGAATCTATGCGATGTTGCCGCTGGGGCTTTTGGCGTTGCAAAAAATAGAAAAGATTATTGCCGGCAAAATGGACGAGGCGGGGGCGCAAAGGATTTTAATGCCGGCGCTCGTTCCCAAAAAAAATTGGGAAGCCAGCGGACGTTGGAACAGCTTGGATGTTTTATACAAGGTGGAAAGCCGCCAAAAAACGGAATACGCGCTGGGAGCGACCCACGAAGAGGTTGCCGCGCCGCTGGTGCAAAAGTTCGCGTTGTCATACAAGGATTTTCCGATTGCCGTTTATCAGATCCAGACCAAATTCCGCGACGAGCTTCGCGCCAAATCGGGATTGTTGCGCGGGCGGGAATTTTTGATGAAAGACCTTTATTCGTTCCACATTGACCAGAAAGACTGCGACAGCTATTACGAAAAAATAAAACAAATCTACTTTGAGATCTTCAATGCCGCGGGAGTGGGGCATGCCGTTCATCTCACGCTGGCGAGCGGCGGCAGTTTTTCAAAATTTTCGCACGAATTTCAGGTGGCGACTTCAGCCGGCGAAGACACGATTTACCACTGCGCGGCGTGCGGCTTTACGGTTAACCGTGAGATCAAGGAAGATTATCCCCAATGTCCGGAGTGCGGCGGGGAAGAATTCAGTGAAGAAAAAGCCATTGAAGTGGGCAATATTTTCAAGCTGGGAACAAGATACAGCGCGCCGTTCTCTTTTGAAGCCGCCGGCCAAGACGGCCAAAATTTGCCGGTGCTGATGAACTGTTACGGCATCGGCCTCACCCGCCTGATGGGGACCGCGGCGGAAATTTCGCGCGACGATGCGGGGCTGATATGGCCCGAAAATATCGCGCCGTTTTTTGCGCATCTGATCGTCCTGGAAGCCAAGGACGGCGAAACCGACGCAAAAATCAGAAGCGCCGCCGGGAAAATTTATGATGATTTACAAAAAGCCGGAATCGGCGTATTATACGATGACCGGCGGCAAAAATCCGCGGGCGAAAAGTTTGGCGATGCCGATCTTTTGGGCATGCCCCGCCGGTTGGTGATAAGCGAAAAAACGATTGCCAAAGACAGCGTTGAGATCAAAAAGCGCGGGGGAAAAGAATCAAAATTGGTGAAAATAAAAGAGATTGATAACTTTTTGAAAAATGAAAATCTGGGATAAATTGCAAAAATTGTTTTCCGAAGATATGGCCATTGATCTGGGGACGGCCAATTGCGTGGTTTACGTCCAGGACCGGGGGATCGTGATGTTTGAGCCGTCGGTGGTGGCGGTCAATCAGAAAACCGGCCAGATTCTGGCGGTGGGCGAAGAGGCGAAAAAAATGGTGGGGCGGACTCCCGCGCATATCACCGCGGTGCGGCCGATGCGCCACGGCGTGATTTCGGATTTTGAAGTGACCGAGCAAATGTTTCGCTATTTCATTGAAAAAGCGCGCAAGCGGAAACTGCTTTTGAATTTGCGGCCGCGCGTGATCGTGGGCGTGCCGGTGGGGGTTACCGAGGTGGAGAAAAAAGCGGTGATTGACGCGGGGAAATCGGCGGGCGCGCGCGAAGTGTTTTTGATTGAAGAGCCGATGGCGTCGGCGATCGGCATCCGTTTGCCGGTGCAGGAAGCGCAGGGAAGCTTCGTGGTGGATTTGGGCGGCGGCACCACCGAGATTGCGGTGATTTCTTTGGGGGGAATCGTGTTCGGCAAGAGTTTGCGGGTGGCGGGCGACAAGCTTTGCGAAGACATTATGCAGTTTGTGCAGGACGAATACAAACTGTTGATCGGCGAGCGGATGGCAGAAAACATCAAGATCGGCATCGGCCTGGCCTATGTCGGCGAAGGCGCCAAACCGGCGGGCGGCGCAAAAAAAGAAAAGCTGATCAAGCGGGAATTCAAAATGCGCGGGCGCAACTTGGTGACCGGATTGCCCGAGGAGATCGTCATTTCGGAAAATGAGATTCGCAAAGCGATTGACAAATCGGTGCGCCAGATCGTCAACGAGATCAAAATGGCCATTGAGGAAACGCCGCCGGAACTGATCGCCGACATTATGCACAACGGCATTTATTTGTGCGGCGGGGGCAGTCAACTGCGCGGTCTGGACGAACTGATTGCCAAGGAAACCCGGATGCCGGTGAAAACCGTGGAGGATCCCAAAACCACGGTGGTGCGCGGCGCGGGCATGGTGCTGGAAAACCTGGATACTTTGCGCGAAGTGCTGATTGAAACCAAAGAACTGGAACCGCCCAAATGACTTTCGCCAATTTTCAATTGCCAATTTTCAGTTTTCAAGCGAAATTCAGATACAACCAAAATATCAAAACGCCCCGCGAAAGCGGGGCGCGTTGCGTATAAAAAAAAGAAAAAATGGCAGGTTTATTGTTTTGAAGTTGAAGTTGAGGTTGAGCTATCTTCCTCTATTTTATGCCCGGTTCCGTAACAAACTGGACAAATTTTTGAAATGCCGCTACCAACAAGCCCGCGGCCATGGCACCTTTCACATTTTTTCATAAGGACATCATAAATTATTTACATAATTTTGTCAAGATTAACAAGGGATGGATTTTGGAGTATGATGAAAACATGAAAAAGGTTAGTGTTTATCAAAAATATCAAGGCAAAAAAATTCCTTTGTTGGTGGAAAAAGGCGAGGATGGTTTTTTCGTGGTTGAATGTCCGATATTTTCGGGATGTTTCACACAAGGAAAAACAATTGATGAAGCAATGGCAAATATCCGCGAAGCGATTGAGCTGGTTTTGGAAGAAAAAGAAAATCAAGCGCGATTGGAAGCTTATGTTCGTGATGAAATGAGGATGGAGACTATCACTTTATAAACCTATGCGCTTGCCTTTGCTTTCAAGCAAAGAACTGATAAAAATATTGGCCAAAGCCGGTTATGCGCCGGTGCGGCAAAAAGGAAGCCATATTCGACTGATTTGCGGCGGCAGGCCGCCGATCACTGTTCCCGATTATCGCGTGGTTGACCGATCTCTTTTGAAAATGATTCTACGCCAGGCGAATTTGAGCGATAGGGATTTTTTAAATTTGTTGAATAAATGAAATAAATACAATGCTTTCAAAGGAAGAAACACAACATATCGCCAAGCTGGCGCGGCTGGGGCTGTCGGAGAGCGAAATTGAAAAATACCAAAAAGACCTTTCGGCGATCTTGGATTATGTGGACAAATTGAAGGAAGCGGATGTCGGCGGAATTGACGCGCTGGCGCGTTCAACGGCGGCGGAAAACGTTTTGCGCGAGGATGAGGCGATTCCGCGGCCGGAACAAAAAACCCGCCGTTTGCGCGAGGCGTTTTCGGATCAAAAAGACGGCTGTTTGAAAGTGAAAGCAATTCTGTGAAATTTAGAGTTAAAAAGTGGAAAAAATACAACGGCATTTTACATTTTGAATTATGGAGTTAAAAAATTTAACAATTAAAGATATTCGCGGCGGATTGATGAAGAAGGAATTTTCCGCCTGGGAATTAACGGCGGCCTATTTGGACAAAATCGAAAAGGAAAACGACGAAATTTTCGCGTTTTTGCATATCGCACGGGATTTGGCGATCTCGCAAGCCAAAGCGGTTGATGAAAAAATAAAAAACGGGGAACAAATCGGCATACTGGAAGGAATTCCGATGGCGGTCAAAGATAACATTATGGTGCAAGATTTGCCGTGCACTTCGGGTTCCAAAATTTTGCAAAATTATATTGCGCCCTATGACGCAACGGTGATTGAAAAAATGAAGGGTCAGGGTGCGGTGATTCTGGGAAAAACCAATATGGATGAATTTGCGATGGGCAGTTCCACCGAAACTTCGGCGTTCGGGCCCACGCGCAATCCGCGGGATTTGCGCCGCGTTCCGGGAGGTTCTTCGGGGGGATCCGCGGCGGCCGTGGCGGCGGATCAATGCGCCGCGGCGCTGGGTTCCGACACCGGCGGCTCCATCCGCCAGCCCGCGTGTTTTTGCGGCGTGGTCGGCCTAAAACCGACTTACGGCGCGGTGTCGCGCTATGGTTGCGCGGCCTATGCGTCGTCGCTGGACCAAATTGGACCGCTGGCAAAAACCGTTGCCGACGCGCAAACCGTTTTTGACGCGATTCGCGGCCGAGACGGTCGCGATTCAACTTCGGTGGAAATGCCGGCGGGCGAAGCGGCCAAAGAAAAATATCGCCTGGGGGTGCCCAAGGAATATTTTGTCGCCGGGATGGATCCGCGCGTGGAAAGTGCGATAAAAGAAAAAATATCTTTTCTGGAAAAGCAGGGGCACAAGATTGAGGAAGTGAGCCTGCCGCACAGCGAATTCGCGCTGGCCTGCTATTATATCATTGCCACTTCCGAAGCCAGTGCCAATTTGGCACGCTATGACGGGATGCGCTACGGCGCCGCCAAGGGCGGAGACACCGTCACGGACGCTTACTTTGCCGCCCGCGGGCAGGGATTTGGCGCGGAGGTCCGCCGCCGGATAATGCTGGGAACTTATGTTCTGTCGGCCGGATATTACGATGCCTATTATGTGCGGGCGCAAAAAGTCCGATCGCTGATCAAGCGGGATTTTGACCGGGCGCTGGCGCAAGTTGACGCGATCATCGCGCCCGTGTCGCCGACACTGCCGTTTGCCATCGGTGAAAAAACCGACGATCCGGTGCAGATGTATCTGGCCGACATTTTTACCATTTCGGTGAATCTTGCCGGCGTGCCGTCGCTGGCAATGCCTTGCGGCGCGGCGGACGGCTTGCCGGTCGGCCTGCAGATCATCGGCAGGCATTTTGACGAATCAACGTTGTTTAATGTCGGCAAAATTATTGAAGCTTAAAGCAAAAAGCATAAAGCGTAAAACAGAAATACAAATTTGTATTGATGCTTTACGTTTTACGCTTTAGCTTTTGGTTTTTGTTGTGGATTTTTCCAAAATCAACATTGAAGAAATTTTGTTTCCGGAAATGACCGGATGGCTGTTGGCGGCCAAGATTTTTTTCGTGCTTTTCAATTTGGGAGTCATTGCGTTCATTGTTTACGTTTGGTCGTCCACCGTGTACTTGCGCCGTCTTTTTTTGTGGGATCTGGTGGAATTTTTCACTTTTCGTGCCTATAACGTGAAGCTGATTGAGAAGGATTGGAACAAGATCAAAAAACGGCTGTTGACGCAAAATCCGGCGCAGATGAAGCTGGCAATAATTGAGGCCGATCTTTTGGTGAAGGATGTTCTGTTCCGGATCGGCTATCCGGGCAAGGATCTGGCCGAACAGCTGGAAAGCCCCAAGGCTGACGTTTTCTCGGATATTGATGCGATAAAAGAAGCGGATCGCCTTTATCGCCAAATCGTGCGGGATCCCAAAATTACGCTGGATTACCAAACGGCAAAAACGGCAATCCTTTCCTTTGAGCAAGGATTAAAAGACGCGCGCGCGTTTCGCAACAAGTAGTCGTGCGAATCCGCCGCTTTTTTTGCCGTCAAAGTCCATTTGTTTGACTGGAAAACGAAATTGAAGTATAATCAACGGGTATTGGCGCAAGCCGATCATTGCGGGGTAGAGAAGTAGTATCTCACCAGTCTCATAAGCTGGAGGCCCTGGTGCAATTCCAGGCCCCGCGACAAATTTTTGCGAGCAAAAATTTAGTTTTCAGTTGCCAGTTATCTGTTGTTTGATAAATACAAAATTCAAACGGCATGTATAATTTTGAAAAATTAAGAGTTTGGCAAGAATCGGTTATTCTCGTAGAGGTTGTGTATGAGCAAATAAAGCAATTGCCGAAAGACGAGCGTTATGCCCTAACTGATCAGTTGAGAAGATCGGTGACGTCCGTATCTTTGAATATTGCCGAAGGAAGCGGAAGCGATAGCAAAAAATCTTTCGTTTTGTCTTTAAATATCGCCTTAAAATCTCTTTACGAAACAGTAAGTATTTTAAAAATTGCCGAAAAATTATTTAATAATAATTTTGATAAATCATTGCAACAATGCGATTTGGTGGGTAAATTATTGCATGGTCTTATTCGTAGCCTGAAATCTGATATTTGATGTTTGATTTTAAATTGCGTCTGTCCAATAACTGACAACCGATAACTGACAACTATTTTTGAGCTGTGCTCAAAAATGCCGGCGTAGCTCAGTGGCAGAGCGAGGTCTTCATAAGGCCGAGGCCGCTGGTTCGAATCCAGCCGTCGGCACAAAGTTAATGAGAAATAAGAAATAAGCGGAAATTTGATTTATTAATCATTATTTGCTAGATTGCCAGTGTTTGATTTTTGCGTTTTTCCGTAACCCGTAAACTGTTTACTATCCATGGACTAGTAGTGTAGCCCGGTTAACACGCCTCCCTGTCACGGAGGAGATCACGGGTTCAAATCCCGTCTGGTCCGCTTTCAAACCGCCTCGCGCGCCGAGGCGGTTTTGTTTTTTGCGGAACTCGCTGAAGCGTTTTGGTTTTTTTGAGCTAAAAATCAATTAAGAGACGGTATGCGTTGGCGGGTGGTTGTGAAAAAATGATTGGTTTGTGATAAAATGGAAAAATGTGCGGCCGCCGGCGGCGCGGCGCGCGATTGGCGTTTATTGATTTTTATGATCAACAACCCGATAGCGGTTGAAATTGCCAAGAACGATGATGTCTCCGCGGTGCGGCTGGTGGCTTTTATTGTTGAAGAGGCGCACAAACTGAAAGCGTCCGATGTTCACTTTGATCCGCAAAACGACAGCATCCGCGTGCGCTATCGCATTGACGGCGCGTTGAAAAATTTTTACAACATTCCTTCCCGTTTTTTGTCCGAACTGGTGAGCCGCATCAAAATCCTTTCGGGAATGCGCACCGACGAGCATCAAACGCCGCAAGACGGGCGTTTCCGGATGATCGCCGCCGGGCGGCCGTTGGATGTTCGCGCTTCGGTGTCGCCGACATATTACGGCGAAAACGCGGTTCTGCGTTTGCTGGCCGAACAGGCGGAAGCGTTTACATTGGAAAGCTTGGGATTTTCCGCGGTCAATGCCCAAAAATTGCGCGCGGCGATTTGCAAACCCTATGGGATGATTTTGTGCACGGGCCCCACCGGATCGGGCAAGACCACCACTCTTTATGCCTTGCTCAAAAGCTTGAATACCCCGGAAGTTTCCATTATCACGGTGGAAGATCCGGTGGAATACGCGATTCCCGGGATTTGCCAGATTCAGACAAATCCGCGGGCGGGATTAACGTTTGCTTCCGGATTGCGCGGGCTTTTGCGCCAGGATCCCGACATTATCATGGTGGGAGAGATTCGCGATGCGGAAACCGCGGGGATTGCAATCAACGCCGCGCTTACAGGACATCTTTTGCTTTCCACTTTGCACACCAATGATGCCGCCGCGGCTTTGCCGCGGCTTTTGGATATGAAGGCCGAAGGCTATTTGATCGCTTCCACGGTCAATGTCGTGATTGCGCAGAGGCTGGTGCGGAAAATTTGCCCGTACTGCAAAATCCAAAAAACGCTTGCCGATGCCGATCTTGCCGGCCTTCGGGCGGCATTGCGAAAAAACATTGACCGGCGGGATTTCTTTTGCGGCAGGGGGTGCGATCAATGTTCCGGCACGGGATACGCGGGACGCACAAGCATTAATGAAGTTTTAATTTTGACCCCCGAAATCAGGGAAGCGATTTTGCGTTGCGAATCGCCCAAAAGATTAAAACAGATTGCCGCCAATCAGGGAATGTTGCCGATGGCCGGCGACGGACTCCAAAAGGCTTTTGCCGGCATCACGTCCATTGAAGAAGTTTTGCGCGTCTTTTATGAATAGATTAATTGATCTGATTAAAAAATTCACTTCGGCCGCATTTCCGAAAAAACGGATTTTTAACGGTGAAAAAATTTTAATCGCGGCAAAAATTTTTTGGCTCCGGTTTTGGTTTTCGGAATCGGAGCGCATCATCTTTATTAAAAAACTGGCGATAATGGCGAGAGCCGGAATTTCAATTGACGGTGCCATAAAAATGATGGAAAAAAACGCACTTCGGCAAGAAGTTAAAAACTTAATCATCGGTTTGCGCTTGGCGGTTGAGCAAGGCAAGCCGCTGGCGCGGGCAATGAAAGATGCCGGCGTTTTCGGCGACTTGGCCGTTAACGTCGTGCATATCGGGGAGTCAAGCGGCAGTTTGGCGCAAAATCTGGATTATCTGTCCGGCGAAATGCAAAAAAGGCGCGAATTGAAAAGAAGCGTTGCCGCCGCGCTGATCTATCCGGTCTTTATTTTGATTGCCACCGTCGGGATTGTCATTTTTCTTTCCGTCTACATCTTTCCCAAAATTCTGCCCGTTTTTTCCAGTTTAAGGGGCGATCTGCCGTGGAGCACGAACTTTTTAATTTTTTTTGCCGCCTTAATGCGCGATTATTGGTGGCTTGCGGGAATCATTTTTTTGGCGGCGGTTTTGGTTTGGCACTTACTGATCAGAACGGCAAAGGCGAAAATTTTCTTTGATTATTGGCTGTTGCGCTTGCCGGTGCTCGGCGCGATTTTTAAAAATTATCATATGGCGAATTCCTGCCGCGCCCTTTGTTTGCTTTTGCGCGGCGGCGCGGGAATCGTGGCGTCTTTGGAATTGGCGGGAAAATCGTCGGGCAATCTGGCTTATTGCCGCGCGTTCGGAAAAAGCGCTTTGGCGGCCCGTTCCGGAGGATCAATCGGCGAGAATATGGCCGAAGAAAAAATTTTTCCTTCGCTGGCGGCGCAGATCATCTGCGCCGGAGAGGCATCGGGATCGTTGGAAGACTCTCTGGTTTGTGTGGCGCGGATGTGCGAAGACGAAATGAATGGCGCGGCAAAAAATTTGTCGGCGGCCGTTGAGCCGGTTTTAATGGTTTTCGCGGGGTTGCTGGTCGGCTTTGTTGCGACCGCGATCATCACCCCCATATATGGGATCACTCAATTGTTGCAAAAATAATTTCCAGTCGGGGATTTCGGCGATTGAATGTCTGGTGGTGGCCGCGTTGCTGGCGATTGCCGCCGCGTTGTCGGCGCCGCTGGATGCCGGCAGTGCGCGGTTTTGGATGTTTGCCGCCGACCGCGACGCGGTGCTGGTCGCCTTGCGCCATGCCCGCGCGCGGGCGGTCGCGGGAGTTTGTTTGGGCGAATCCTGCGCCGGCGGCGCGGCGCACGGAGTTTGTTTTGATTCGCAAAATATGAGATTGATTATTTTTCAGGGAAGTGATTTTGCAAACCGGAACAAAGATTACGATGAAATCATTGATTTTGAAAATCGGTCAACCCGTGCCGTTTTATCAAGCGGCCAGGAAGCAATCTTTGAGGCGAATTCGGGAAATACTCCGGGCTTCAGTTTGGTTTTGCAAGACGATTTCGGGCATCGTTCGGATATTTTGATCGGCAAATCCGGCCTCATTGATTGGCGGTAATTCCAACGGCGATATGCTTTTTGCCAACGGCAAAAAAACTCAATCCGGCTTCTTGACGATGGAAATCTTGCTGGCGATGACGGTGGCGGTTTTCGCGCTGGCCGGGGCGGTGCTTGTTTGTTTCGGCGGCCAATCGCTGGACATCGGCACCGCCCAAAATTCCGAAGCGCTGGTTTTGGCCGAAGATATGATCAAAGGCCGGCAAGATGCCGCCGCGAATGACTTTCGGCTGGTCAATTCCACCCGCACGCAAGCGGGAATTTTTACCCAAAAAACGGAAGTGTCAACGCATTCTTTTTTCACCAAAAAAATCACCGCTTCGGTGAGCTGGGATTTCGGCGGCCGGCGGCAGGAAGTTCAATTGCAAACCTTGATTTCCGATTGGCGCGGCACTGCGGGCAACGACACTTGCGATTCAAATTTGTCCGGCGACTGGAAAAACCCGCAAGTGGAACATTTTGATTTTACTGTTTTATCCGAAACCGCTTCCAGCACGATAAGCGATATTGACGCTTACAAAAACAAACTTTATGTGGCGGTGGAGGATACTTCAACAAGCACCGACCCGACACTGTTTATTTTCAATATTCTTGACTCCAAAAATCTATCCTTACCTCAATACAGCGGTGGCGATATTGGAAAAGCAAACGCTATCGCGACCGATGATGATTTTATTTATATAGCCGGCAAAAGCTCCGTTAACCAATTACAAATTGCCGATAGAAATGGAACATTTATTTCTGCGTTAGAGCTTAAAGATGCTGGTGGTAATGATTGCAAAAAAACGGGTGGCAGTATTTTTTATAAAAACAACTATGCTTATTTAGGATTAAGCGAAGATGATATTTGTTCGGAATTAAATATTATTAATGTGCAGAATCGCGATAGTCCGATAATTGCCGGGAGATTTGAGGTTGGCGCCAAGATTAATGCTATTTATGTGAAAGGCGATTATGCGTATCTGGCGACCGCTGACAGTAATCGTGAATTAATTATTGTTAATATTGCCGATCCGTCCGTTCCGACTTTAGTTGCCGATTATGACTTGCTTCCTGATCGGACAAAATGGGGATACGGGAAAACCGTCAAAATAATTGGTGATAAGATTTATTTTGGCAGGACATATATTGATAATTCGCCAGAGTTTTATTTGTTTAACCATAAAGAATTATCGGTAGATTTATTGGGCAGTTATTCGCACAATGGCGATCCATTCAGTGTTAACGATATAATCATCAGGGATAATTTGGCCTTTATTCTGGCGGGAAGCGCCAGTCAAGGAGGGAATTTGAGGATATTAAACATTGCCGATCCGGGGAATATCGTTGAGGAGAAAATCGTTGGTTTGCCCGGAGAGGCCGGCGGGCGCGGCGGGGTGGCGATGGATTGCGAGGGAAACTATTTGTATGTCGCGTCGGTTGACGGCCAAGGGAAAAGTTATTTATCAATAATTACCGCCAAATGATGGAAAAGCAGACTGCGGCCCAAAATAATACGGGGTTTGTTTTGATGGAATTTTTGATCTATCTGTTTCTTTTCGGATTGATTTTCGCCGGTTTGTTCGGCGGAATTTTTGCGGCAATGGAAACAATGGGGAAAAACGACGCGCGCGTGATGGCGCGCCATGAAGGCGAATTTCTGCTGGCGAAAATTGAACGGGAAAAAGATATTGCGTCTTTTGACGCGCCCGGCGGCGTTTTGGCGCTTGCCGGAGACCGGCTCAACAATTCCCAAACATTTGTCAGCGATTTTGAAATCAGCCTATTTTCGGAAAATCTGGCGCGGGCGAGTTTTGTTTTGACCGCCAAAGACCGCGGCGGCCGGGAATTTTCTCAAAAATTTATGACAATTTACCGTTTGCCGCAATGAAGAAAAATTTTTCCAAAGATCAAGCCGGATATGTCGCGCTGATTTCCGCGATTCTGGTTTCGGCGGTGATGATGGCGCTGGCGGTGTCGGTTTCCCGTGCCGCGTTTTGGGGCCGGTTTGATGCGCTTGCCCGCGAAAACAAAATTGTCGCGGGGGAAATGGCAAAAGGATGCGCAAGCCAGGCGCTTTTGAAAGTCAGCCGAGGCGAGGAAATTGTCGCTTGGGAAATGTGCTCCAATCTGCAAATCGGTCCAACCAATCCCTATGAAATCATTGCGTCGGCGAAATGGAAAAATTCTTTTGCCAATCTGCGGATTGTTGCCGATTGCGCCGGCGGGAAAGTGAGAATTCTTCAATGGGAGGAATTTTAAAGGTCGAAAAATTAAAGATAAAAACTAGAACCAAAATTAAATGACAAACAAAATCAAAAAACGGAGCGAAAACCGGAACCAATCGGGATTTACCCTGATTGAAATATTGGTGGTGATTGGGCTGATCGCGTTTTTGGCGGCGGTGGTGATCATTGCCATCAACCCGGCGCGGCAGTTCGCACAAGGGCGCAATTCCCAGCGCGTGAGCAATGTCAATGCGGTCTTAAACGCCATCGGGCAAAACATTGCTGATAACAAGGGCATTTTTGACTGTGCCAGTACCACTCTGCCGGCGGCGGCAATGATGATGAATGATTCTGGTGGCTACGATATTCGTGATTGCATTGTGCCAACTTATATTTCCGAATTGCCGGCGGACCCGGTCGGCGGGAAAGCGTGCGTCGATGCCGGTTGTTCGGGAGGATATAACACCGAATATACCGTTCTGCAAGACGCCAACGGCCGGATCACGGTTTGCGCGCCAAAGTCAAAAGGCGAAACGGCGATTGAGGCGGATCCGAAAGAAATCTGCGTCACCCGCTAGGAGCGGATTTGAAGGCAACGGATCGCCCGGATGCGGAATTTCGGGCCTCCGACAAACAGAAAAAAGGCCGTCCGGCCTTTTTTCTGTTTGCATTGGCAACCACGGCATTGACGGTATGGTATGTCTAAGTTCACATACATATTGCACTCCTTGAAGCCGTAGCTTCATGGAATTTTACAATCATATTCACTGCAAATATACTGGAATCAAAGGCTTTTTA
>Ga0302250_1001331_pt1 | contig 18969 bp, 18 predicted proteins | sample AAG_RA_Asp_MG_FD_193536 | JGI IMG/M metagenome (GOLD analysis project Ga0302250, IMG submission 193536) | Enriched activated sludge microbial communities from anaerobic digester in WTTP, New Holstein, Wisconsin, United States - AAG_RA_Asp | ecosystem: Engineered > Bioreactor > Anaerobic >... | reverse complement strand
GCCAAGGCGCACGAGGTCAACACTTCGGTGATCGAAACCCAATTGCGCCAGAATCCCGGCCAATCATTCTTCAGAGTCATGTTGCCGCTTATCAATCAACGCCGCTCAAAATTGTGAGCAGTTACCAAAAACACCATCGGTTCGGATTTCCCGTAGAGGTTATCAAATTTTAGCTTCAAACTTTAGCAGGGTCGTCTGGCAATCGATGTTCGCACCTGTTTGTGCGCTTAAAATAAAAAAGAGGGCTAAATGGATCGGTTAATGGCCCTCCTTCAATTCTTGCAGTAATTCACGCCACCAGAAACTTCCGCCAAAATTAGGTGGATATGTCCATATATACCGCCTAAAACCGTTATCATTAAATTGCATGCCAAGAGCTACAATGGTTTTGCCTTGAAAAGCAACAAGGGCACGTTCTGGCGGATAACAGTATCCGGGATTTTTTGCTAAATCCTGTTTAATATGTTCGTGGAGCGGTTGTATAAGAACTTCAAAACGGGCTATAAATTTGAGGTAAAATTCAGTATCTAGTAATGGGAAGTGCTTCTTTAGAGTCGCGGCATCTATATTGCCCACTCCAGTTACATAAAATTCCTCAAAAAATTCCTTGCCGATTCGTTGCCTATATCCGCTCTTTTTTTCGCGAATTTCAGTGTAAATTCTCCCATGTTCCGCATCGATTGAAAGCGGCACAACAGCCAAAGCCAATTGAATCACCTCTAGTATTGTATAACTCAATATTCTTAAAAAAACAAGCTTACTAACACAACCCAAAACCGCCCTTTCGGACGGTCATCGGTTCTAATCCCCTTAGGGTCGTCTGGCAATCGATGTTCGCACCTGTTTGTGCGAATTTGTAAAATAAAAAATTCTGAAAATCTCCAGAATAAAAGTTTACGATGCCAAAAACTCATCAAGTGTCATTCCTTCTACCGGGCTAACAACATTGCCTTTGTTAATCGAAGTACATACAATTTCATATATTACCTCGACCGGATTTCTAGTAAGAACTATTTCTCCTTCTTTGATGTCTCTTCCCAAGAACGCTGCCAAAAACTTAAGTTTGTCATCGGGAGATTCTGGTTTTTTTTGCCCTTGAACCATTCTGACTAGATCGCTATATTTTGTGTATTTTTTAACCCGCAAATCTTGTAATTGGCGCACAATCATTTTCGCGCTTTCTTTGGGGACCGATAGTCCAGATTTGATTGTAATCTTCACCTTCCTGCGCTCTTCTGCCTCGCAAAATTCTCGATAATTGCGAAGCATATTTATCAACCAATCAAACATTAAAATCACCTTGCCCATATAATAATTTTTCTATGGAAAAAGTCAAACCAAAAAACCGCCCGACAATAGTTAATCGGTTTGGATTTCCCGCAGAAGGTAGTAAATTTCAGCTTCAAACTTTGGCGGGGTGAGCGAGGGGATTCGAACCCCCAACCTTCGCATCCACAGTGCGAAACTCTGACCAGTTGAGCTACGCCCACCATTAACAAAACGATATTACCCCATTTTGGCGAAAAAATCCAGTCTTGGGTATTTGAATTTTGTATTATTTGATAATTGATAATTGAAAATTTCCGCGATATTGTGCCCCTAGTAGGAATCGAACCTACATCTAGAACTTAGAAGGTTCCTATTCTATCCATTGAACTATAGGGGCAAGATCATTGATTATTGATTATTGATTATTGATCATTGATCAATTATTAATTCAATCGGTAATCGTGCCGTAATGGATTATGTCCTAATTGGCCGGTTCGGTCAACCCTTCCGGCGGATTTTCCGAGGCAATGTCGGCATCAATCACGACTCCGGATTTTGCCGGGGCAGTGAAAATATCCGGATAAAGCGACTTGCCGGCTTTTTCGTAGTTCGCGGCTCGGCGCTTCACGACATCAAAAGCCCGGCGATATTCCGCTTCGGCGGCGGTATCAAAAAGAAATTTTTTATCAATCTGGGCGGAAGTTTGCGGTGCGGGCGCAATTTTTTCAATGTCCCAAAAAATCGCGCCGGCGAGAAGCGAAAAAATAACGACCAGCGCCAGAAACACCCGTTGCGGAGAACGGACGATCTTGCCCAAAAAAGCGACGGCGAGAAAAAAGAGATTACTTTTTTTGCGTTTTAGCATAGATTTTCAATAAAATTCTTCCCTGGACCAGCCCCGCTTCTTCCGTATTTTCGGAAGCGGCCGGCATTTCCGAAAAAATTGCCACATTTTCAATTTCAATCAGATAGGGACTGTTTTCAATTTTTTCAATCAGCCGCAAAGTCGCCGGCGCGCTACCGCTAATTTTCGCTTCCAGCCGCAAAGACGATCCGGCGCCCGCCGGCGCCGCCGGCAGTGGCAAAAATTCAATCCGGGCGCCGGCAGTGGCCGCGGCATTTTCCAAAGTTCCGATCAAATCCAGCGGCATTGCGGTATCCGCGAAAACTGCGGCCAGCGCCAGAAAATTCTCTTTCTCTTCTTTGGCAAACCGCGCAAAATCGGCGGCATTGTCCACCCGCAAATCATCAACTGCCGCCGCCGCTCGAAATTCAGCGGTGGTTTGCGCGATTTTGCGGATGCCACCGACCAATGGAAAAAACAACCCCGCCGCCAAAGCGATCGCAACCGCCGCAAATCCCGCCACGATAAAAAATATTTTCCGGTTAATTTTTAACATATTCAAAGCTCGCGCTAAACTCTATGTCGCTGGCCGACAGCCAATTGGACGCCGGAAAAACAACTTTGGCAAAATCAGACCGGCCCTCCAGATTTTTTTTGAACAGCGCCAAAATGTCACGATTGGGAGAAGTTCCCTCAATGTTGATCCGGTTTTGCGAAAATTGGAAGCCAGACAAGGAAATCCCCGCGGGCAAACATTCGGCAACGCGCAAAAACACTTCGGTGATTTTTGTTTGCCGGCGGTCAAAACCGGTGATCTCGGCGGCCAAGGCATTGCCCATCGCGATTTGCGATTCCACCGCGGAGACATCTCTCATGCCGGCAATCGCTTTTTTTTCTTCCATAATAATTTCCGCGGTTTTTAATTCGTATTGGTAAAAAATGCGGACCACAAACAGCGCGGCGGCAAAAAACAACAGCGCGGCGGTGGCGGCCATCACAACGATCGCGGCAACTTTTGCCGCTTCCTCTTCGGCAATTTGTTTTTGCCGCAACGGCGGCAGAAGATTGATCATTTTTGTTTTTTTTGAAAACGCGGTTTCGGCGGCCGCCCGCCGCCGCGCGCCGATTCAATCGCCAGCGCCCTTGCCGCCAACCCGGCGGCCACCGCGCAACCATGTGCGCTCTTTTCCGGAGAATCAACGCTTTTGAACCGGTGCGGTTCAATCCCGATCGGCAACACCATCCTTTCCACGGGAATTCCCAATTTCAAAGACAGAAAATCGTCAAGACCTTTCAGATCGGAACCGTCGCCGCAGATAATCACTTTTCGGAAAGACAGCTTATCGGCGCGGAAAGATTTTTCGTGCTCCTGATAATAGCGGACATATTTTTTGATTTGCTGGGCGAAATCAACCAATCCGGGCAATAAAGATTCAAAAAGTTTTTCCCGTTTGTCGTTATCATCGCCCTTCGGCGGCGCATCAAAACCGGCGGCGGCAATCCCGCAATCGGTTTTTAATTTTCTGGCGCCGTCATCGTCAACTTCGGCGGCGGCGCGGATTTTTTCAATGAAGTAGGTATTGGAAATCGGTACCGAAAACACCGCGCGCGTTGAATCGCGGCCGCAAAAGATCACGCTTGATTGGGTATCGCCGATTTTGATGATAATCGCCGGCCAGGCGAAATTCGCGTTCTGCCGCGCCGATCTTGCCGCCGCCTGCGATTCCAATTCCATCGCCACGGGCCGCAATTTCGCGGCATCGCAAACGCGGACGCGAGAATCAACAATTTCTCTGGGCAGGGCCGCCACCGCGACCTCGCAACGATTTTCAATCAGCGATGAAGGCACCACCTCAAAATCAAGATAAACTTTATCCAGCGGCAGGGGAATGTAGTTCTCCGCCTCAAAAACCACCGCGGCGCGCATTTCATTGTCATCAAGGCGCGGCATTTTGATTATCTGCCAAAACGCCTTGTCTTCCGGCAAAGACACCACCGCGGCGCGCCCAGCGCCAGCGCCGGATTTTTCGGCCAATTCCGCAATCGCCGCCACCATTTTTTTTTCGTCCCGGATCTCCCCGTTTTGGACTGCGCCTTCCGGCAGGCGCAAGAATCCGGCCGCGACAACGACCGATCCGCCGTTGCGATGCGCCAAACGCATCATTCTGGCATAGGTATCGGCAATCTCCAGTCCGTAAATTTCTTTTGATAAACTCAAAAAATCCAGCATATAATCCGATAAAAAGGTTAGGCCGCCATTTGTCCGCCGGAAGGAATAAACGGCATTCCCGCGGAAAAACCGGGCCGAAGGAGCGGTCCCGTTTCTTTCGCCCCTCCTTCATTCTATTCCATTTCTTCCCAACTGACAATTTTATAGTCCGATCCCATACTCATTACAAATGGCGGCGGGTTATAAACCTGCCCCTGATCCGAATAGGTATATCTTTGCGCGTATCCGGAAACCATTTGCCCGCCGCTTGTCCATTGCGTCCCCACCCGCCCGTTACTGATGACGGAACCGCGGATCGTCAAAGAATCCCTGAAATTATCCTCGTAATGGTTTCGGCCAAACCGCCCCTTTTGCGCTACAATGACCGCATCCAAAATCATATCATCGGGAGATTGAGGGCCGATCAAAACATTCTTCTGGCCGATCAGCGCCAACCCGTTGGCACCGCTATAATCGGCATATTGGATATTGCCGGGAAGAACAACGCTGGTTTCCACGCCCGTTGAGATCAAATTTGCCGATACCACCGTAATTTTGCCGCGCACCGTGCCTTCAATCCAAAGGTTATCCTCAAAATAAAGCACCGCACAATCGGGAGGAATGGTATAGGGATTGTTGGCATCCGCCTGCTCATTATTGATGATAAACCAGTTTTTTGTATCCCCTTCCTCTTCGCTGTATCCGCTCACTTGCTGTAGCGCCATTATGAAATAAACTTCAAACTTGCCGTCTTCCCGCAATTTCACATGGTATCCTTTGCTCCCAGCCTTCCGATCGGCGGCAACCGGAAAATAGATGCCGCCGCCGTTTGCCGCCCGTTCCTTGATTTGTCCCAAATCCACCGTAATACCGTTAAAATCAAACGGCGGCACCGGAAATTTAAACAAATCCGGAGACGGATTGGCGGTGGTGGAAAAAATGCCCGGGCAGACGCATTCATCCTTAACCGGATAGCCGTCCACCAATTTGGTCCCCGTGACATTCACCGTGCAAGCCGAGGGACAATCCAGAGTGCAATCATAACCATTCTTATAATAGGGGTACCAAAAATATCTCCACTGGCAACAGCCGAACGATCCCGTGCAAACCCATTTTCCCTCGTCATCAATGATCGCCGCGCTGGTCATCAATGATCGGTTGCCGCCGTCCATACGAATACCGCCGTTTGAATGATAGGGACCGTTGATCTGATGGTCGTCGCCAATCCAGACGTTGGCATTCAAAACATAGGAATATTTGGCCACCGATTCCCGGCCGTAAACGGTTCTTACCGTTCTTTTGACCGCCGGATAATCCTTGGCCCATCCCGATGAAACGATTCTCCGCAAATTGACCTGGCCGCAAGCGGAAGAAGATTCCGCGGCAACCGAAAAGGCGCCCAGCAAGCGGCCGGCGGCGTCATAATAATCTCTTTGGCCGGAGCAATTTTCTTCCACTCCATTATTCACGCACCACCGGTAATATTCAATTCCGGCTTCGGCGATTTGCAGTGATTGATTCCACGCAACCTTTTGCGACGATTGCTTCAGTTGCAGGGAAATATACCCCAGCAGTCCGGCCAGCATCAAAATGAAAATGGAGCCGAAAATCAGGACATAGGCAATGATCGCACCGCGCGACGCGCGCGGAAAAACAGCCGGGGGTATGAGAGCGGTTTTGATTGTTTTGATTGTTTTGATTGTTTTCATTCTTTGATATTTCTGATGCTGGTACATTGTTTCAAATAATAGTCATTGGGCGCGCGGTAAGGAGTCACGTTCACCGTAACGTCCAGACACACCATTTTGGTGTCGCGCAAAATGGACGGATTATCGGTTATTTTATCGCCATTCTGATCGTAATAAGCGAAAATCGGCGGATCGCTACGGATATATTTGGTAATGATCTGCATTTCTTCCTGGCCAGCGGGATACGCCGCCGGAACCCCCGAGGGTTCAATAACGCCGCGGCGCAACTCATTGCCGGCTCCGGGAATTTCTTCAACGAAAGACATCTCAAATCTCGCTTTGATTGAATGGTCCGGATCAACCCATTGGCATTTCGGCTGGACGCTGTTGGTGCCGTCCAATGTAAAATGCAAGGCGCCGTCCGCGGCGGCGGCAGTAACATCATAGGTTTCGGCCCCCTGCCAGGCGGCGGCGCATTGCAGGCAATTACCCTGGCATAAATTGCCAATCTTAACGCCGTCAATAAAAAATTCCGCGTAGCGCGAGGATGTCCCGTAATAACCCTCGGTATAAACTTTCACTTGGGCGGATTTGAGATTTCCGGACAAAAACCCGCCAATATCGGCACTGCAAGATCCCCCCTGGGAAAAAGATTGGCATTCTTTCGTTATTTGCCCGGAATTAACCGTTCCCAAAAAATAACGGACGCGTTCGGTCGTGTCGTCGCCATCAATATCCGCGTAAAAAATAAGTTCTTTGTCGGCGGCTTTTTCAATCGGATAAGCGCCGTTGTCGCCGTAGCGGGCCTGGCGGATTTCTCTGATCATAATGTCAGCGCCGCGCCGCGCCTCATCGGCGGCAACCGTTTGCTCAAAGGCAAAATCGTGGATTTTGTAGACTATCGCCACCAAGCCGCCCGCGGCGGCAATCAACAAAGAAAAGACCGCGACCGCCGTCAAGGCCTCAATAATGGTAAATCCTCCGCCGGAACAATGTCGGAAAATATTCCAGCGGCCGGACAGCGAATTTTTTTCCGTTTTACTCATTTTGAATGATGCTTATCGCTTCGCTGGTATCGCCGGCAATCGTTTTTAATTGGATAAATTCCTGATACCCTAATGCCGACACCGAAATTTCACACTCGCCGTCCTGCAAAAAAGTGAAGTAGGTTTTCCCGCCACTGTCCGTAATCTGGGTTTTTTCATAGCCCAAAGTCTCGTTTCTAACCTTGACCGCCGCGGAAAAAACCGGCGCCAATGTCACGGCATCAAACACATTGACCAAAAGGCCGTTGGGAGCCTGCAAATACAACTTGACCGCCGCGGCACCCCCCGAAGGCGCTTGGACCGGCATAATCGGCGGATCGGAACCGATCAAGGCAAGCCCCTGTCCCGGAACAACGGAAAAATAATAACTATCTCCGTCAATGCCGGAAATATCCGCGCGGCCCGCGCCTCCCAGATCATGCTCCCGGGAATATTTATACACTTTTTCTCCGTTTTCGTCCTCGCCAATGATTTTACTGCCTTGCAGATGGATCACAGCGTCGGGAACCGGCATTCCCGCGGAATTACTCCAAAATGCTTGCCAATTCAAAATTTCGGGAGTCGCTTCCGGATCCGTTGTTGACAGCTGTGCTCTAATCCTGATCGCCGGATAAATGCCTTTGTCCAACCCCATCAAATTGATCGGCGACACCGCCAATCCCGCGGAATTCTGTCCCAAATCGGCATCGGGAATCAATACCCAGTCCACACCGTCATAATATAAAAGCTGGTATCGGATTTCGGTGCCCGGCGGCCGTTGGTCGGAAAATTGAATTTCATTCCATGCCGCCAAATCACCGGGAGCGATTGACTGTGAAACAGCGTATCCGCTTGAATAAGGCGGACCAACCAATGCGACATTGCCCGCCGCTACCGCAACATTGCTCGTTTCCGCCAGCAAAGATTCATCGTCAAAATTATCGGAAAAATTACCCTGTCCGACCGGCGCAATCGCCTCAACGGAAATTGAAGCGACTCTGTCAATTGAAAGACTCACCGGCGTTTCGCTGTCCTGCAATACCGTCGGATGAGGGCTTTCCGGAACGGCAACCTCATCGGAACCGTAGGTCCGCGCGGCGCTGTAATCGTTTTTTGAAACTTCAACCCGGTAGCTTTGGGGAGAAAGGGGGAAAGAATGACGGCCGGTTTCCGGCGTCGCGGAAGCGGCTTGAATGCCGGTGGACAAATCAACGATCCTGATTTCGGGAGACGGCACCAGACTCCCGCCATCGTCAAAAACCGTGACCGTCAACACTCCTCCCGGCTGACTTTGGCACGATTGAGCCTCCTGAACCTTGCTATCCGGCGCCACTTTGGTTGAGAAAAAGGTTTTTCCGGGGGCGGCCCCTTCCCAGGAAACTTCAACGTCGGCTTGCTTATAATCCAAATCGCAGGAATCGGCGGCGCCCAGTCCGTCCGTTTCGTCGGCAATGAAACGAACCTCCGTCAAAATTGTGAATGTGACACCGTTGATTTCTTCGGTCGCGGCTTGGTCCAATTTGCCCGCGGCCCGCGGCAATTGCGCGTCCTTGGTGCCGATCTCGCCATATGGCAAATTGCGGATCTTTTCAATCTGGCTGTTGCCGATGGCAATCGCCGCCACCCGGCAAGATGACAGCGATGATGCCATCATCGCCAGTCGGTAGGCGCCGAAAACGCTCGTAAAAATAATCAAAAACAACGCCGTGCCCACCATGGCCTCAATTAAAGTGAACCCTTTGTTTTTGACTGATCCCATTTTGCGCAATTTAAATGGCGTCCATCATTGAATACATCGGCTGAACCATTGACACCGCAAAAAATCCGACTGCCGCGCCGATGATGATCATCAGCAGAGGCTCCACCACCGCGGCAAAATTTTTCGTCTGCTCATCCACCTCGTTTTCATAGAATTCCGCCAGTTTAATCAAAATATTGCTGGTTTCACCGGTCTCTTCCCCCACGGCAATCATTTGAATCATTGTCGGCGGATAAAGATTGTCAAAATTTTTGATCGCTTCGGAAAATTTTTCCCCTTTTTTGACGCGCACCTCCACCGCCAAGAGCGCGCGGGCATAGTTGCCGTTGCTCACCGTGTCGGCAGTGATTACCAGCGCCCGCGGCAGGGAAACTCCCGCCCCCACCAACGCGCTCAAATTGCGCAAGGTATAGGCCGAATTGACATTGCGCACAATCGGCGCAATTGCCGGAAATTTCAATGATGCATCGTCAACCGCCTTCTTCCCGCCCGTGGTTTTAAGCAGGCGGGAGAAAATTCCAACCAACGCGGCAGCGGCGATAATGATCACCCACCAATAAGATTCGGCGAATTTCCCCATGACGATGATAAATCTGGTGGTCGCCGGAAGCTGAACTTTGAGATCGTCAAAAGTCGCGGCTAACTGCGGCACCACCGTCGCCAGCATCAATATCCCGATACCGACCATCGCCGTCAGAATCACCGCCGGGTAGACCATCGCGCCCTTGATCTTTGATTTTAGCGCATAATCTTTTTCCATCTGCTGGGCGCAAATTTCCAAAACATTGGCCAGCGTGCCGGTTTCTTCTCCGACCTTGGCCATACTGCAAAAAAAATCGGAAAAGACTTCGGGATACCCGCTCAGCGCCGCGGAAAAAGAATTTCCTTTAATCAGATCATCCTTAAGCTGAATCAATATTTTGGAAAAAGATTTATTGTCGCTTTGGTCGGCCAGAATCCCCACCGCCCGCGGCAGGGAAACGCCGGCAGAAACCATCACCTGCAGGTTTTTGCAAAAAAATATCTTCTCTTTCAAGCCGGCGCGCCGGGAAAACGAAAAACGCCACTTTCGGGAAGCGCCTTCGGCATCGGCCTTGACAAGGACATACCCTTCCTGCCGCAACATTCGCGCCAGCTGGTATTCGCTTTCGGCATCGCGGACGCCTTTGGTTTCTTTCCCGTCAATTGATTTCGCGCGAAAATTAAATTGAGGCATCGTGGTTTTAGATCGCCTTGGAAGTGCCTTAATACTCGCCGGCGGCGATCTTTTCCATCCATCCGGCAATCGTTTTCACCAATTCTTCAAGCGAATTTTCTTTGATTTGCCATGCCGGCGCATCAGGCGCCAAACGAACGGCAAAATCCGGAGCGCGATTCTCCGCCGCCGGGGCGGCGGGAAGGCTCACATTGGCTTGACCGATATTTTTGAAATCAAATTTAATCACCGGAGAAAAATCCCGGGGAGAAACCGCCGCGAAAAAAAGCAATGCCGCCAGCGCCCCGGATGCGATCGCGCCGAAGCGGAAAGGTTGCCCGCCGGCGGCGATTGACGGCCGGGGCGGCGGCATAATCTGCCCGGCGCCGAATCCCGCCAAACGGCGCTTGGGCGGTGCGAACAAAGCATCTTCCGCGGCGCAAAAACCGGCACGATAAAACGGCGGCAAGGGAGCTGGCGGCTTGCGCGAAAAAATCACTTCTGCCAATTCCGGCGGCGGCGCGGCTTTGCCGCCGGCCGCTTTTTTCTTTTCGGCGGCGGCGCGCCAATCGCCAACCTGCCGCTGGTAATCATCAAGCCACGCGCGCGTAGTCATCCATTTTTTGCCCAGCTTGATGGATTTGAGTTTTCCCTGGCGGGAGCGCAAACGCAAATAATGCTCCGAATAAGAGCATAATTTGGCGGCGGTGGCAAGCGAAATATAATTCCGATTTTCGTTTTCCTCCATAGCTTCATTATATTCACCCGCCGATAATTTATCAATACGTACGATGGTAACCACTCACCGGGTTTAAAATTAAAGGGGTCTATCCCTCGTTGCCGCGAGGGTTAGTCCCCTTTAATTTCGCGCCCAAAATTCTTTTGCCAAGGTCTAACCGCTCGCGATTATCCCTCGGATTACCTCGGGACAAGCGCGAGGGATAGACCCTTAAAATGCAATTCCCCCGGCGAGTGGTTACGTATGATGCTTTGCGCGTATTAAAAATTCACGGCAAAAACCGCGAATTTTAATTCAAATCTTCAAACGGCAAATCATCAATAATAATTAATGATTGTCTGCTTAAGGATTGATTTTGCCGGCAATATTCTTTTTCGACGCCAAGCCGAATTTCACCGAATCGTCGGATCCTTGGGGAATATTGCCCAAGATCAGGCAAGTCTCTTCGGGAATTTCCGGATAAGATTCGGCATAAAGTAACAACATCTTTGCCTTTTCTTCGGGAATTTGATAAAGCGCGCCTTCGGAATTCGCCAGCCATTGGCCGTTGACTTCAATTCGGTAAACATTCTTTTCGGGCGCTAACTCCACCCGCCAGCGGTCCCCGGCAACCGCCTTGACAATCTTGGCAATGGGAACATCCGGGTTGCCCGCCCAATGATAGGCTACCGCATCGCCGGCGGAAAGAGAATGGCAATCGTAGTAATCGGTAAATAACTTCACTTGCTGGCCGTCGGTAAATTGCGGTGCCAGCGAATCGCCGCGAATGACAAACGCTTTGTGCTCAACATCACACGCCGGAATCGGAGTAGCCACTCCCGGTACACTTGGCGGCGGCATAACCAAAAACACCCACACCAAAATCAACCCCAAAGCAATGCCCGAAATTTTAAAAATCTTTTTCATATAAACGGCCAAGATATACCAATGAACTAAAATTAAATTTCCTTGCAACAAGCAAGCGCAGATATGCGGTTATTGCATATCCCCTTCGTCTGAATCCCGCCCGCATTATCTAGGTGCCAAGAACCCCCAATCAATGATGAAAGAGAGGAGGAGATGGTGGCAGACGAACTCGTCCAATCCATACAATTATCGGCGGCAGAATCAATCCAGCCCGCTTCCTCCCCATATTGACCGCTAATTGGCAAACATCCTTTCTTTCCAAAATTTTTCACTTCACTATCCTGGCAAAAATGATAACCAGGATATTCCGCCGCACACTTGCCATCCGCGCCGGCAATACCGCCCAAATTAGGGTTATACGTGGCCGCGGTAAATTTAATGTCCAAAAAACCGCCGGTGCACGTGCCATAATTTGCGCCGCCGCCCGATTGCGCGTCCAAATAGGCCTTGTTGACGGCATCCTTGTCATCAATCGGCGCGGAAACGTTGCCGATCCGGCCATCGGTGTTGATGTTCACCGTTTCAACGGCAGTGGCAAAATCATCACCGGTTTTGAACACCAGATTGTTGCCGATCTGGGAAATCCAATAGGTGATGGCACCGCCAATCTTCACTCCCAGGCCGCCGGTTTTATATTGCGCCTCGCTACCGGCGTTGATCGGCGCGGCAATATTGCTGTCAGGCGGATTCCCACTCGGTCCATCCCAAGCCGCAACCGCAAAACACAGTGCCAGACAAACCGCCAGGGCGCAAACAATTGCGGGTAAACGATAATTTTTATTCATTATTTTTGCGGGACGGAAACGAGGCAAAATTATTTCCAAAACAATGTCGCCCGCTTTCCGCCGCCGCGTAACTTTTAGAAAATCAAATCTCTGTTTGCATTATAACAAAAACGGAGGGGAATACGCAAATTATCTCATTCGGAAATGACGCGCAAAACTTCCTCAATGGAGGTGAACCCCTGGGCGGCTTTAACAAATCCGTCTTCAAACATCGTTACCATTCCCTCTTTCACCGCCGCTTCCTGGATTGCGTCGGCCGTCGCGTTTTTGACAATCAATTCCCTCACCGCCGGCGTCACCGGCAATGCTTCGTGGATGCCGATCCTTTCCTTGTAGCCGTCGGCGGATTCCTTGCCGGGGCGCGGCCGCCAAAAGGAAATCGTTTTCCAGGTCGCCCCCGCGGGAACCGCTTTTTGTTCTTTTAAAATTTTCAAAATTCTGGCCGTGTCGCAATAATTTTTCAAATGTTCCAGATCAGCGTCTTTTAGCCGGTATTCTTCTTTCCCCGCGGCCAAACAGCGGATGAGCCGCTGGGCGATAATGATATTGAGCGTGGACGCAATCAAGAACGGTTCGGCCTTCATATCAATCAAACGGGGAATCGCACCCGCCGCAGTATTGGTATGCAAAGTGGAAAGCACCAAGTGGCCGGTAAGCGCGGCGTTGATCGCCAGCGCGGCCGTTTCGTTGTCGCGAATCTCCCCCACCATAATGATGTTGGGATCCTGGCGCAAAAGAGTGCGCAGGCCCGAAGCGAAAGTGAGGCCGATTTTGGCGTTGACCTGGGTTTGATTGACCCGCGGCATCTGGTATTCAATCGGATCTTCAACGGTGGAAATGTTAACACCCGGTTCGTTTAGGATGTCAACCATTGAATAAAGCGTGGTAGTTTTGCCCGATCCGGTAGGACCGGTCATCAAAATCATTCCCATCGTTTTGTGCAGGGCGTTTTTTATCCTTTCCAGTCCCTCGCCGCAAAACCCGAGTTTTTCCAAAGGATAGGCCTTGGCGCTTTCCGAAAGCAATCTCATCACGATTTTTTCTCCGTAAAAAACCGGCAAAGTGGAAACGCGCAACGAATATTTCCATTGATCGCTTTCCGCTTTGAAGCGGCCGTCCTGAGGCAGGCGGCATTCGTCCAACTTTAAATTTGAAAGCACTTTGATGCGCGCCACGATTCCCGCCGCGGCGGATTTGGGTAAAATCATCGCGTCACGCAGAACACCGTCCACGCGGTAGCGCACCACCACCTCCTTTTCGGTGGGCTCAATGTGAATGTCCGAGGCTCGCTCCAAAATCGCATGTTTAATCAAGGTATCCACAATTTTGATCACCGGCACGTCCTGGGCGGCCTTTTTCAATTCTCCGCTGTCGCTCCCGTCCGCCGCCGGCGCCGGAACTTCCGACACGCGCATCGCGCCGCCGGAATCGTCCGGCAAAACCCCCAAATCGCCCACTTCGGCCATTAAAGTTTTTTGGTAGCGCAAGATCGCGCTCTTGATCCCCTGCGGATCCGTGAGCCGCGGCAATATTGAAAGCCCGGTGGTTTTTTTGATTGATTCAATAATCCCCAAATCCTCGGGATCAATCATCGCCACTTCCAAAAATTCACCGGTCCGGCGGAAAGCGACAATATTGTTGGCGCGGGCAATCGGTTCGGGAACTAACTCTAAGACTTCAGCGCGGATATTTTCTTTTTCCAGATTGACGAACGGAATCCCCAAAATATAGGCTTTCAACTTCAATAGCTGTTCGGCATCAATAAATTTCCGCGCGATTAAAACATCCTCAACGCGCATTTCTTTTTCCCGGGCCTGCGCGGCGCAAACCTCAAACTGGCTGTCGGTGATCATTCCGGCGTCAATCAAAAAAGTTTTCAGTTGTTGCGGTTCAACTTTCATTTTATGGATTACTTTGAATTACGAAATCCTTAAATTCAAATGCTATTGGAGGGGTCTAACCCCTGCGACTACACCGAGGATAGACCCCAAAATACAAAGCGTTTCGTAATTCAAGGGAATTGATCATCTTATCCGGCGGTTTCGCCGCGGGAAGCTCCCAGCGTTTGGTCAATGACCCTTAAAATATCTTGCAGGCTTTGATCGCTTTTCACCAAATACGTCGTGATGCCCATATCCATCATTTTGCTCACGTCGTCCATTTGTGAAAGATTGGTCAAAACTATCACCGGAACGGATTTGGTTTTTTCATCGTTTTTAAGGTCGCGCAAAACGTCAAACCCGCTTTTCTTGGGTAAAACGATATCCAGCAAGATCAAATCCGGTGAGGAATTTTTAGCCATATTGATCCCCAGTTCGCCGTCAAGCGCGGAAACCACATTGTAGCCTTTGGCGCCCAAAAATTCGCTCACCGCTTTTTGCATCACCGCTTCATCTTCAATGAAAAGTATGTTCTTCATAATAAATCCAAAATGTAAAAATCAAAAATCAAAATTATGGAATTCTTAATTTTAATTTTAAATTTTTATTCGTTCGTCAAACTCAGAACAATCCTGAGAATGCCGAAAGATCATTTTACATTTTGATTTTTTAATTTTGCATTTTTGTTATTGTTTGCCGCCGGCAATTTGAACCAAAAAGTCGTCCCTTGTCCCTGCCGGCTGGAAAAGCCGATCTTCCCGCCGGAGCTGTCAATGATGTTTTTGGCAATGTAAAGGCCCAGCCCCGAACCGCCGGTTTGATAGCGGCGGACATTGTCGGCGCGAAAAAATTTTTGAAAAATATATTTCTGGTCTTCTTTGGGAATGCCGATGCCATTGTCGGACACTTCGCAAAAAACAAAATTTCCCTTGCCGTAAATTTTCACCGCCACCCGCCCCGGATTTTTCCCCCGCGCGATTTCTTCTCCGGCAAAACCGATGTAGCGAACGGCGTTATAGATCAAATTTTCCAGCACTTGCAAAATTTGGAACGGGTCGCCGTTAACCGGCGGCGTCCCGGCCGAAAATTCGGCCTCAATCCTGACATTTGACGATTTTGATATCGGTTCAAATTCCTTGATCAGATCTTCGGTCATGTTTTGCAGGGAAAAATTTTCCTTTTTTAACACTATTTTGGCCGACTCTATCCGCGACACCGTTAAAAGCTCGCTCACCAATTTTTGCATTCTCTCAAGATTTTCTTTTAAAATTTTAAAATATTCGGTTTGTTTGCTCTCGGGTTTCCCTAAAACCCCGGAAGTCAAAATTTCCACAATCCACTTCAAGTTCGTAAGCGGCGAACGGATTTGGTGGGAAACGATATTGACAAATTCGGTTTTCAACCGATTGGCTTCGGCCAACTGCTCAAAACTGCGAACAATAACAAATGAAATCACAAAAATCATCATTGAGAGAACGATCACCACCAGCATCACCCTGTCCGGATCGTTGTTGTAGCGGATGCCGATGAGGTAAGCGGTCATCATCGCCACGATATTGACATTACCCATCACCAAAAAAAGAAATTGGGGGCATTGCCGCAGGGGCAGATTGTATTTGCGGCATTGGCCAACCACGTTTAATTGTTCAAAAAAATTTTTCAGCGCTTGTTTCATTGATAAAAATAATCAAATGGCTTCCGCCTTTGATTATAACCCGCGATTGACGGCAAGGCAATTGCGCGATAGGATGGTGGTGAAACGGGGCGTAGTGCAACGGCAGCACGAGTCCTTTGGGAGGATTTAATCCCGGTTCAAATCCGGGCGCCCCGACAAGAGCAGTAAATGAGTAATGAAAACCGCGCCGCCTTGATCAAAGCGGCGCGGTTTTTGATTTATGAGCGGAAACTATGGATGTTTCCCATCATTTGGCAATCTCGTTAAGCTTTGCCCTTGTCGCCGGCCCCACAATGCCAAATCCCGAATTACCTGAGTCCGCAATACCATATTTAAGCTGGAATTTTTGCACCGCCGCCAAAGTTGCCGGCCCAAAATAACCCGTAATTTGGCCTCCGGGATAAATAGTCGCGTCCTTGGCCAAAATCGTTTGAATAACTTTAACTTCTTCGCCGGTTTGGCCGAATGCCCAGCTCTGATTGATTTTTGCCGCCGCAGTTGCAGTCGCCGCCGTGCCGTTCGGAGCAAACGCCATTAACGCCGGTGAAACATACTTGCCTTGCGCAATCATATCCCCAACCATTGCTTTCAGTTGAGCGATTAAAGAATTCAACTGCGCTTGGATTTGCGCGATCAACGCCAATTTATCGCCGGTCGCCACGGCACCGGTTTTTTTGCCGAAAATCGCAAACTGCGTCAAATGGTTAACGCTCGCGGTAATCGTGTTGGTCGCGGTGTTAATCGTTGACGGTACCTCCACCCACGTCTTGGCGGTTGCATCGTAATAATAAACTTTCAACCCCGCTTCCGGCACGCCCGCGGGAATTTGCGCCTCGGCATAGGTAAATGTGAGCGTTACCGGCTGGCTGAAATTGGTAATTGCCGTTGATCCCGCCGTCGCAGTGATTTGAAAAACATTGGCACCCACCATAAACAATCCCGTCGTCCCCGCCGGCGGCACATAGGTTGACGACGAAGTATAAACTCTGGCAATCGCCACCGTGGTCGCACCGCTCACTGCACCGGCCGGTGCAGTGAATTTCACGCTCGGACTGCTACCAACTGCCGCCAAATTAACGTTCCCGCCGCTCGCTCCAATCGTCAACGACGCCCCCGAAGAAACCCCGCCGCCGCCGCCGCCCGAAATTCCGCCGCCGCCAGATCCGCCGGATCTGGCAACGCAAGAACTGCCGCTCAAGGTATAGCCGGAATCGCAAGTGATCGCACATGAAGGATAAGCCGCCACGGTTCCGTGAGAAACCGTTAACGGACTGCAATTCGCCGCATCACAAGAATTGCCGTTCAAAGTATAGCCGGAATCACAGGTGATAGAGCAAGAAGGATAGGCCGCCACGGTTCCGTGAGAAACCGATAGAACCGAACAATTATTAACCGTTCCGCTCATGCCGCTTTCCAGTCCGCTGGATAACGAACCGTTGTATTCGGCCGCAAACGCCACCGGCGCAACAAACAATAATCCCGCCGACAAAACAATGCCCGAAATGCCGCCAATTTTAATTTTCATAGAATTTTTCGGTTAGTTATCGCTTATTCCACTGATTGAGACCGGGCGACATAAGCGGTTGTGTATGAACCGCCCACCGTGCTTGAAGGAAGTTTGACCAAAACATGAATATTGGTTTGAATACCATCCCGCAAAGTATCCGCATCGGTATTGATTACGATATTCGACGGATAAGCATTCGCCGCGGTAATTTGCACCGGGCTGGCCGAACTGCCCGTGCCCGACTCAATTTCTTCGGAATAATATTCCATATTCCCGCCGGCCGACAAAGAATTTGATCCTGACGCCCAATTCGCAAATTTAAACGCCAAGCCTTGTTCGTCGGTGGGAAGCGTAACCGTCAGCACCCATTCCCAGCCATTGGTGTAGCTATTATCCGCAGTTCCAATCATTTTAACCATCACCGGCGCATCAACCGTGAATGAACCTGTCGGCACCGCCGCGGTGGTAAAGTTGCTCGTCGTCGTTGAGCCATAGGCCGCCACCGGATTCCCGGCCAAATCTTTGACCGCCGCGGTAATTTTGATCCAATACGCGGTCGCGTTTTGCAAAGTTACGCTCGGACCGCCGATTCTGATCATTGTTCCGTTTTCCATAATCTGCGGCGAACCAACGCTCACCGGATCGGAACAATCATCATCGGAAACATAGCAAAGCATCACATTGCTGCTACCAATCGTCGTCGGATCCAGCGCCTCATCATATTGCACATAAAGATCTTCCGGATTAACGCTCACATCCGTCGCCCCCACCGCCGGCGCCTGGCTTTGCAACTCCGGCGCCGTGGTATCGCCCGCCGCGGCAACAGTCGTAAAGGTTGATATACTGGAAACATTCATAACGCCATTTGTATCTGTCACCGCATTGGCACCAATAACAATTCTGTAAACAGTGCTATTGGTTAGCGTGTCATATCCGATATTAAGTTTGCCATCAACAATGGTAGCGGCATTTTTGACCGAAACATCGTCGCTATCAACTAAATCTATTTTTGCGGCATCCACAATTCCGGTAATCGTTCTATTAAAAGTAACTGTCGCCGTACTCGCACCAATTGCAACTCCAGTTGCGCTTGATGCTGGAACATATTTGGTTACCCCCAAACCGGTGAGATCAACGACTGTCGCATTATAAGTGAACGCTGTCCCCGGCACACTCGCCGTGCAAGTAACCTTCAAATCATCTTCCGTGCAACCAACCGCGGCATTCGCATCGGCAAGCGGTGCCAATGTGCCAACCACTGTCGCCACCGTTTCACCTGTCGCCGCAGTGGTGTCATCATAATTTGTCCCATTGATGGTTATCCTGAATGTTTCGCCCCCGACAGTAACAACCGGAGTAAATGTAACTATTTGAGCCACCGCGGCGCGATTCGTCGCGCCCGAGGTAACCGTAAATCCGGTGCCGGCGACTTTGGCAGTCAAAGTGATCACGGCATCCGCGGCCCCGGAAGTGAAAGCTTGCGCCGCA
>Ga0302250_1001327_pt1 | contig 19073 bp, 12 predicted proteins | sample AAG_RA_Asp_MG_FD_193536 | JGI IMG/M metagenome (GOLD analysis project Ga0302250, IMG submission 193536) | Enriched activated sludge microbial communities from anaerobic digester in WTTP, New Holstein, Wisconsin, United States - AAG_RA_Asp | ecosystem: Engineered > Bioreactor > Anaerobic >... | reverse complement strand
GCCCTCGGCGTCGTGTTGCGCCCGGGAGGTGGAGATTTCCCGGCCATGCTGGCTACTTGGTGATGAGCGGCAGATAGATGTCCCAGTACCGGGCGGTGACCGAGACGGTGTGGGTGACGACGACCGGTGCCGGATTGCAGTTGGTCGCCGTCATCACGACGGTATAGTCGCCGGCGCTCACGTACAGGTGCTGCGGGTTCGGGCCGATGGCCGTGGTCCCGTCGCCCAGGTCCCAGACATAGTCGATCAGCTCCGTCCCGGTAGCGACACCGGCGAAGGTGATCGTGTCGTAGGACAGCGGCGCGGAAGGCTCCCACGAGAAGGCGGCGTCCGTCACCGCTTCGCAGGGCTCGAACAGGAACTGCAGGCGGCCCTCGATCTGCGGCGACACAAAACCCTGTTCCATGGTATAGTTGATCACCGCGTCGCGGACATAGTACTGCGTGTCGGCCACGATCTGGTCGAGCGGCCACAGCGACACGCCGTCGTCGTTAAAGTTGCAGGACCCGGCCGCCAGGTAGTTGACCGTCGAGACGTCGTAGTAGGTCGCGGCGTCGTTAAAGTCCACCGGCTCGCCCCCGATGTTCAGCTCGACCACGTTGTGGCCGTCGGGCAGGTCCGGATACGAGTCGCGGTAGACGATCTGGTTACCGGCGTTGGTGTCCAGCATGCAGGTGGTATAGTACGAGTACCCGCCATAGCCCGGCACATACTTGTAGTAGTAGTAGTTGCGGTAGGCGCGCTCCAGGACGGCCTTGAGCTGCGGGCCGTTCATCTGGATCGTCAGCAGCGAGTTCTCGTACGGCATCAGGGTGAACATGTCGGCCACGGTGATGGTGACGGGGTCGGTGACGGTGGCCCCGGCGGCGATGGCCCGGTTGGTCATCGCGCCCGACAGGTGAAAGTCGACGGTCACGCCGTTCCCCCGCAGCTCGGCGACGGAGGCGTCAGCCTGGAAGTTGGCGGCGTTGGTCTCCATCGTAAAGGCGCGTGTCGCGTCGATCGGGATGTCGGTCACGCCCGCTTCGGTCTCGTTGTAGGCGTTCAGCATGTTCTGGTAGGGCTGGACGATCCCCAGGATCGTGGGATCTTCTACGACGGTGGACGCATCGACCTTGATGTAGCGGCCGGCCTGGGCCACCATTTTGTAACCGCCCATGCCATCCGCGATAAAGCCCAGGATCACCTCGCCCAGGTAGTTGTTGTAGCGGTAGGCCTGGGTGACCAGGACCGGGTTGCCATCGACATCGCCGACGACGGCCGGCAGGTACAGGTAGTCGCCCGAGGCCGAGGTCTGCTTGCTCGGGTCGGTGTGGCTGTGCCCACCGACGATGGCCGCCAGGCCGCTCGTCTGGGCCGCCAGGTAGGTGTCGACGTTGTTGTCGACCTCGACGCTGCCCGGGTTGGTGGTAAAGCCGATGTGCGTCAGGGCGACGACGGCGTCGTTGGCAGCGGCCAGGCCGGGGATGAGCGCCTGCGCCTCGCTGATGGGGTTGGTGAAGGAGAGCCCGACGATGTTGCTCGGGAGCTCATAGTTGGGCACGCGGTGGTTGGCGATGCCGAGGATGGCGATGGCGATGGGGTCCGTCCCGCTCACGGGCACCGAGACGGTGATGTACGGCTCCACGCCCACCTCGGCAAAGCCATAGCGGCCGTCGTCGTGCGCGTTGGCCGAGCCCAGGACGGGGAAGTCGGCCAGGCCAAAGACGGAGGTAAAGATCTGGCTGCCAAAGTTGAACTCGTGGTTGCCCAGGACAAAGGCCGTATAGTCCATCTCGTTCATCACGGCGATGGCCGGCTGGATCTGCATGGTCTCTGTCACGATGGGCGTGCCGTCGGCGGCGTAGCCCAGGCCGGCGCTCTTGAAGTAGTAGCTCATCGAGTCGCCCTGGATCGTGTCGCCGGCGTTCAGCAGGAGGGTGCGGTCGGGGTTGAACGCCCGTTCCTGCGTCACCAGCGTGGCCAGCTGGGTCCAGCCCGGGTTGGTGCCCGACTTGAGCAGGCGCCCGTGCTGGTCGTTGTGGTGCAGGATGGTGACCGGGACGACCGGGCCAGTGGTGTCGTCGCCGTAGCGGGTGATGCGGCCGTCGAGCGCCCCGGCGTAGGGGTTGGCCAGGCTGTAGGTGGCCGAAACCCAGCGCTCGGCGCCGTCCAGCATGTCACCCCAGTACGAGATGTTGGTCATGTACTTGAAGGGGGTGAAACCGTCCTGCCCGGCGGGGGCCAGGAACTCGTTGGTGGCGACGCGGTAGGTGCGTCCCGCGTCGATCGGCTCCCAGGCGCTGGTGTCGGGGTTCCAGACGGTGGGGTCGATGACCCCCCACTGGTACCACTGTCCGGGCGGGGTGGCGCCGTAGCGATAAAAGCCGTAGCGCACGCCGGCCGGCTGCAGGGCCCCCTTGAAGAGGGTGGCGCTCTGGTTGAGGAGCTCCACGATCTGCGCGCCGGTCATGTCGCCGACGATCGTCTGGTTGCCAAAGGGCAGCACGCTGTACATCATCCCGTGGGTGATCGTCTGGGGATAGGTGGCGGTCACCGGGAAGGTAAAGTCGGCGCGCAGGCCGCCGGCGTTGTTAAAGACCATGTCGACGTCGTTGAGCGGCTCGGCGTCGTTGTTCAGGTCGTTGTAGATGGCGTCGTTGACAAAATAGCCCATCAGCGAGTCGCCGTTATAGTTGCGGGTGATGGTGACGGCGGTATAGCCGATCACGCGGCCGATCTCGCCCTGGTACCAGGGGTCGTTGGCCCAGACATCGACGGCCGCCTTGATGGCCGCGTCCTCGGGCCCGCTGGGGCTGACGACCAGGCGCTGCCAGGAGACGCCGACGGCGCCGGTGTCCTTGTCGATCGCCAGGGTATACATGCCGACCTTGCGGCCGGCGTAGTGGGCCTGGGCGACGGTCGTGCTGATGACGCCGTTGCCGATGACCTCGGCGGCGGGCATGTCGATGTGGCTGTGCCCGCCGATGATCAGGTGGGCCGGCGTGCCGCCGTCGATCAGGCGGTCGGCCAGGGTGCGGTCGCCGTAGACGGGGAAGCCGTAGCCGTAGCCGCCGTCGGGCAGGCCGAGGTGGCTGAGGACGACGATGGCGTCGACGGTGGCATCCATCTCCGCCCAGTAGTGGGCGATGGACTCGGCCGGGTCCTTGAAGCAGAGCCCTGCGGTGGCCCAGTCCACGGTGATATAGGGCGTCTCCTGCGAGGTCACGCCGATGATGCCGATCACGACGTCATCGGGCGCCACGCCCAGCGTGATCGAGACCCACGGCGCGGCCACAAAGGGCGGCGGCGTCCAGCCGGCCGTGTCGCACGAGCCGGTGTCGCTGACGACGATGTTGGCCGAGACGAAGGGGAAGGCGGCCTGGCTGGTGCGGTCGAGAAGCACGTCCTGGCCCCAGTCGAACTCGTGGTTGCCAAAGGTGGCCACGTCGTAGCCCACCTGGTTGTAGACGTCGATGGTGGACTCGCCGTGGAAGAGGTTCGACAGCAGGGTGCCCTGCATGATGTCGCCGGCGTCCAGGTAGAGCGTGTAGGTGGGCACTACCGTGTTGGTGAACATGATGTACGCCGTGCGGGCGATGCCGGGGTTGCTGCCGGCAAGCTGCAGGTTGCCGTGAAAGTCGTTGGTATGCATCAGGGTGACCGTCACGACCTGGTTGGGGGCGATCTCTTGCGGCCGCGTGGCGGCGGCCGGCTGGATCGCGAGGGTGGCGGCGGTTTGGGGAGTTTGGGGCTGCGGCACAGCCGCCCATGCCGGTGTGACCAGGACCATGCTCACCAGTACGACGGCGAGCAGCGCTCGGTACAGAAAGCGAGACATCTCTTCTACCTCCTCGTGGGTTTTTGCCAGTAAGTCAGCGTTTCTTCCGGGTTGTCTGAGGCAGCACCTCCTTGCCGGTCCGGACATGTCATTCGGGGACAAAAGGCCCCCTCTGTGGATGTGTCCGCTGTGGTGAGTATAGTATATCACATCCGGCGGCGGCTGACAACTCTTTTTGCGCCGCCGGCGGACAGTCGCGGTGGGGTGTCCCGTGGGCCGGCCGCGCGGGCACGGGGGCGGGTGGCGCCGCCGGCGCGCCGCCGCGGTGGGTCCCCCCGGCCGGCCTGCGGGCACGGGGACGGGTGGCACCGCCGGCGGACGGTCGCGGTGGGGTGTCCCGTGGGCCGGCCTGCGGGCACGGGGGCGGGGGCGCCGCCGACGCGCCGCCGCGGTGGGGTGTCCCGTGGGCCGGCCTGCGGGCACGGGGGCGGGGGCGCCGCCGACGCGCCGCCGCGGTGGGGTGTCCCGTGGGCCGGCCGCGCGGCACGGGGGCGGGTGGCACCGCCGGCGCGCCGCCGCGGTGTAAGGGCGAGGCATTTGCCTCGGCCCCACGGCGACGGCGTGGGCGGCAAGGCACCGCACCCTCTCCGGCGACGTCCGTATGGCATGGGCAAATGCCTCGCCCCTGGCATCCCCCCGCCCCACCCCACACCCACCCGCCCCCCACCCCGCCGGCCGGCCTGCGGGCACGGGGGCGGGTGGCGCCGCCGACGCGCCGCCGCGGTGGGGTGTCCCGTGGGCCGGCCGCGCGGGCACGGGGGCGGGTGGCGCCGCCGGCGGACGGTCGCGGTGGGGTGTCCCGTGGGCCGGCCGCGCGACACGGGGGCGGGTGGCGCCGCCGGCGGACGGTCGCGGTGGGGTGTCCCGTGGGCCGGCCGCGCGACACGGGGGCCCGTACCGCTGCCGCCATCGCGCCAACTGCTCCTCAAGATGTCGCCCAAACTGGACATCCCGGAGCAGGTCAAGATCACGCTAGCCGGCCTGAAGACCGCCAGCAGCTGCGCCGGCTTCCGCTCGCTCAAAACTGCGGATTCGGGCATTTGTAGAGGAACGGCGCGCTTTCGCCCTGCGGATACAGCCACTGCACGTACCAGTACAGGCTGTCGTAGCCGATTGGCACGCCCACCGGCCGGCCCGCTTTGTCCACGCCGGTCTGCCGCATCAGCGTCACCTGCCAGTTGAACACGGCGCAGTTGGGCGTGCGATACAACGCCTCCGGCAGCGTGGTCTGCGTTTCCCGCGTCGTGTACGTATCGCCGTACGTGGTCTCGCCGTAGTCGTATTGCACGAGGACCGCGTAGTATTCGTCCGCGGCGAGCTCCTGCACGGCCTGCCAGCGCAGCACGATCGGTTGGGCCGTCCCGAGGATGCGCGCGCCCAGCGTGGGGCTGATGAGCTCCGGCGCGGGCAGCAGCGCCGGCAGCGGCTCGGGCGCGACCCCCTCCGCCTGGATCGTCGGATCGACCTCGAAGCTGTCCCGCAGCGCCGCGTGCGCATCGATGCCGGTCGGCGGCAGCACAACCGCCGTCCCGACCACAAACGTCCTGTCGACCTCCGGCGCGTAAAAGACCATCCACTGCAGCTGATCGACCGAGCGCCGCCCGCGCGCACCCCCCTGCCACGCGGCCCACTGTTTGAAGCGTACCGGCTCAAAGGGGCCGAGGTCGCGCACGGGCGTGAAGCCGAGATTGCCCACGTCGGCGAGCAGGAAATGCCGCACCGCGGCGGAGCTGTCGAACTCGTACTCGCCTTCCAGCCAATGAATTTCGACCCAGTTTTCGGGAAAGATGTGTTGCGCCGGGATCGTTCCACCCCACCGGATCAGGCCCCGGTGCGCGTCCCCCCGCTCGGCCGCGAGCTGCGGCACGATGTCGCGCAGCGTCGGTGCGGCGATCCAGAAACCGTATTTACTCAGCAGGATCTCGCTGATCGACGGGGCGACCTGGAAGCTGCCGCCGCCGCTGCCCTCCCCGCGATCAGCCCTGGCGGCGATTGAGAAGCTCCAGGCCCCCTCCGGCGTGCGATGCGGCACCGTCCACGGCCCAGAACGATAGACGTCGCCGGCGCCAAACACGGCGGGGATCTCTCCGACCTGCCCGCCGTCCGGGTCGTACACGGCGATGGCAACCTGCGCATCGCCCACGGGGCTGCCCGTCCCATCCGTCACCTGGATGATGAACGAAACCGACTGGCCCATCTTGACCCTGGTGTCGGCCTTGGGATACAGCACGCTCACCGTCCACGCCGCCATCGCCGCCGGCGAGGGGGTGGGCAGCAAGGCCGGCGTGCCGGGCGCGCCGCACGCGGCCAGCACGAACAAACAGATCCACAACCCGCGCATCCGGGCCATCATCATATCCTCCAGCGGCGCCGGCCGCCTGACCACAAAGAAACGCATCTCGCAACGTGCCCTGATTATACCACAACCTGCGCCGTGCTTCGGCAATGCACCGGCTGAAGGCACGAATGCCGGCAACGAATGGGGACACGAATACACGAATGCGGGATCCGACGTCGGGCCGGCGTGTCCAGTTTGCTCGGGCGAGGCACGGGCTCTCATTTTGTTGAGCACTGTAGGAATGCAAAGATAGAGGAGATGGCCCCAGCGAAACTTCAGCTGAAAGATGGTCGGCGGATCGGGTCAATTGGGATCAGACGGACGGTTCGATATGCACCTCCTTTTCCACCAGGTCGTAGGGCGTCGCCGGCAACGGGCGCAGCACCGCCCGCTCCAGGTCAAAGCGAAGCAGCGGCCGCTCGTGGGTGGTGCCATGCAGCCGCATCCCGGCGGTCGTCTGCACCCAGCGCAGCACGTCGCGATTGGCTTGCGGCAGCGGGGTGGGTTCGCGGCCGCCCATAAAGTTGCGCTGGACGTAGTGAACGCCACTTTCCACCTTGCCCTTGTGCTGGGGAGTGTACGGGATACAGGGGCCGATCAGGAAACCATAGTGCTCGGCGCATTCGCGATACGACTGTTGGGCTTCGGGCTCGGTCCAGCAGGCGCGCACCACCGCCGCTTTGAGGTTATCCGTCACTACGCGCTCGACGAGCCCGCCGAAGAAGGCAAAGGCATTGCGGTGCTCCCCCTCCTAAGCGGAATCTCTTGCCGCTGGGTGATAGAGTGCGACAATCTGCTGCGCATAGTCGCGCACGCTGCAGCGCAGGGCGAGCGGCTCCAGGACCTCGACGGCGCAGCCCAAGCCCAGGATACGCTCGCGCGCGGCCTCGAAGGACTCGAAAGACAGCTCCAGGCGGATCCAGCCCGCGGCGTCAGGCGGGCCGGCCCGCGCAATCTGGTCGTCGATAGCGCGGCCCAAGTACCAGGGCAATTGGGGGACCAGGGTGGGCGCCACGCGCACGGTGGCGGTGAAATCGGAGAGCAGCGTCTCGTACCCGGCGCACCATTCCTCCCAGAAGGCCGCCAGGTCAAAGCCGGCCGGCCGCTCGAACGGCTCGTCGGCCAGGCGCACGTCCAGGTAGTCGGACACGCGGTGGGCGTGGAGCGCCCCGTTGCGGGCAAACACCAGGTACCAGACGCCCGCCTTGGCGACCAGGCCGTACGGGTCGATCAGCCGCTCGATCGCGGTCGCGAACGGCAGGCGGTAGACCACGCGGATCTTGCGGTTCTGCCAGACGGCCTGGTGAACGGTTTGCAGGTGCGGGGCCCGCTCCTGGCCCTGCCGCCACCAGGTGGAATCGAGATGATAGCACTGCCGGACGCGCTCCTGATCGCGGCGGCGGGTGTCGGGCAAGGCCGCGGACAGCTTGAGCAGGGCGGTGCGCAGCTCCTGGCTCACGCCCAGGTCGGCCAGGGGGGCCGGGACGCTGAGCATCATGAGGGCGCGCACCTCTCCCGCGGTCAGGCCCGTCAGGTAGGTGCGGTAGCTGTCGACGAGGGCATAGCCGCCCGCGGGGCCGGCCACGGCATAGACGGGGACGCCGGCCGCGCCGAGGGCGTCGATGTCCCGGTAGATAGTGCGTTCCGAGACTTCCAGCTCCCGGGCGAGTGCGTGGGCGGTCATCCGCCCGCGGGCCTGCAGGAGCAGCAGGATAGAGAGCAAGCGATCGGCGCGCATGGCCACCTCCAGGACGAGTTGGGCCCATTATACCACAATACCCTGACAGGAGATGTCAGTGAGGTGTGGTAGAATGATTGTGTCGACAACGGCGGGCACGATGCATCGTGCGCTTATGAGCATCAGGAGGAGATGATGAGCGACCTGGATGTACGGATCGTGCAACTGGAACCGCTACACGTGGCCAGTTTCCTGGGTTTCAGCGCCAGCCCGGAAAACGACGCCTTTGCCAAGCTGTTCGCCTGGGCCCGGCCCCGGGGGCTGCTGGACGATCGGCAGGCGCACCGCCTGTTCGGTTTCAACAACCCCTGTCCGGCGGCGGGCAGCCCGAACTATGGCTACGAGGTCTGGATCGTGGTGCATCCCGACACCGCGCCGGATGGCGAGGCGCGGATGCTGGATTTCCCCGGCGGCCTCTATGCCGTCACGCGCTGCGTCGTCCCCGAGGGGGACTTTGCCGTGATCGGGAACACCTGGCAGCAGCTGAACGTCTGGCGCGAGGACAGCCCCTACAAGGCCGGCTGCCACCAGTGGCTGGAGGAGAGCTTGCCGCTCGACCTGCCGGGCGTCGCGTTCGTCCTGGACCTGTACCTGCCGTTGGCCGAGTAGGGTGGCGGCCCATGCCCGCAGCGCTGCGAGGGTCGCGGACCCTCGCAGCGCTTTTTTGCCCCGGGCACAGCGCCGGCCGGCAAGAGGTCGGGCGAGGAAGGCGATTGCGGGCTGCCGGCGTGGATCAGGGCTTGGCCGTCGTATAGTAGGTAAACTTGCCGTCCCTGATCTGGAGGATCACCGCGCTCTTGGCCGGGTCGCCGGTGTCCTTGAACTGCATGATCCCGGTGACGCCCTCGTACTCGGGCACGCTTCGCAGCGCCCCGACGACCGCCTCGCGATCGGCCTTGCCGGCCACCCGGATAGCCTCGAAGGCCAGCCCGAACGCGTCATAGGTCAGCGCCGCGACATCGTCAGGGACCTGGCCATACTGGGCGGTATAGGCCTCGATAAAGGCCTGGGCCTGGGGCGTCGCGATGTCGGGGGCATAGTGCGTGGTAAAGTACAGCCCCTCGCAATCCGCCCCGCACAGCGTGATCAGGTCCAGGCTGCTGCCCCAGGAGTCGCTGCCCAAGATACGGCCCGAGAAGCCGAGCTCGTGGGCCTGCTGCACCTGCAAGGGCACTTCGGTGTAATAGTTCGGCAGGAACAGGCTGTCGGCCCCCGAGTCGATGATCCGGGTCAGCTGGGCGGTCCAGTCCGTTTCGCCGGAGGTATACGTCTCGAAGGAGACGACAGTAACGCCGTTCGCCTCCATCGTGCTCTTATAGATCTCGGCAATCCCCTTGTTGTAATCGGAGGTCACGTCGTAGAGGACGGCCGGCTTGCTGCTGCCCAACTCCTCGACGGCGAACCGGGCCGCCACGACCCCCTGGAAGTCGTCGACGAAGCAGGCACGGAAGACATACTCCTTGGGTTGGCCGGTCCTGGCGTCGCGGGTCGTCCGGGGATTGGTCGACCAGGGCGTAATCATCGGCATCTTGTTCGCTTCGGCCACCTCCGCGGCGGGGATGGCGTTGCGGCTGGCGTTGGGGCCGATCATCAGGAGCACGCCGGCAGCGTTCAGCTCATGCGCGGCGGCGGCAGCCGATTCCGTCTTGTCCTCATTGTCCTTGATCTCGAGCTCGATCTTGTACCTGGTTCCTCCGACCTCCAGTCCGCCGGCCGCGTTGATCTCGGCGACGGCCAGTTCGGCGGCGTTCTGGCACGATGCGCCCACGGCAGGAACGTTCCCGGTGATCTCCGCGTTCAGCCCGATCTTGAGCACAGCCGGCTGCGCGGATCCACAGGCGGTCAGAAGCATGGCGGCGATCAACAACAGCGTGCCCAGCAAGGCAAGGTGTTTCATGGCAACCTCCAGGTACTCATGCCGGGATCGTCCCGGTTCGGCCCGATCACCCGTACTGCTCGACCAGCTGTCGCAGCTGGCCGGCCAAGGCATTCAAATCGCCCGCGATTCGTTCCGTCTGGTGTGCGCTGGCGACAGTCTGCACCGTCACCTGGTTAATGTTCTGCATGGCGAGCCCAATCTGCTCCACCCCGGTCATCTGCTGGCCGGCGGCGGCCGCGATCTGGGCCGCCGCCGCGGCCGAGTTGGCGACACTGTCGGCCAGGTGCTGGATCGCCAGGCCGGCCTCCCCGGCGAGCTTGACCCCGACCTGGGTCCCACGCACGCCTTCCTCCGTGGCCTGGACGGCCGCCGCCACGCCGCGCTGGATCTCGGCCAGGATCTCTTGGACCCGTGCCGTGGCCGCGCGGCTCCGTTCGGCCAGCGTCCGGACCTCCCCGGCGACCACGGCGAAGCCGCGTCCGGCCTCGCCGGCGCGGGCGGCTTCCACCGCCGCGTTGAGGGCCAACATCTTGGACTGGGTGGCGATCTCGTGGGTGGCGGCAATGATCTCGGCGACGGCATGGGTCTGCCCCGAGAGGGCCACGACGTTCTGGGCGATGGACTCTACCTGCTGCCTGATTTCGGCCATGCCGTTGATAGTATCGCCGACGGCGCGCTCCCCCGTGCGCGAGACAGCGGCCGTGTGCTGGGCCAGTTCGGCCACGCCTCGGGCGCTGTCGGCAGTCTGCTCGGCGATGGCCCGCACCTGCTCGATGGTAGTCGTGGCCTGGGTGATGGCGGCGGACTGTTCGGAAGCGCCGGCGGCCTGCTGGGTGGTGGCGGCCAGGATCTGGGCGGCAGCCGCGGAGAGGCCGCCGGCCGCGTCGCGGGTCTGGCTGACGGTGCGCTGCAGGCCGGCCGTCATCTCGTTCAGGCTTTTCCCCAGCACAAGCAGGGGATCATCTTCCCCCCACTCGTACTGCAAGGACAGCCGTGCCGAAAGGATGCCGCGGGCCACCATGTCCATGTGGCCGACGTACTGCGCCACGGCTGCCTGCTCGGCCGCCAAACGCCCTTCCATGTCGCCGACCAACTCGGTCAGCCGCTCGGCCATCCGGTTGAACTCGCGGGCCAGGTCGCCCACCTCGTCATTGGTGCGCACGGCGACGCGGTACGCCAGGTCGCCGCCGCCGATACGGCCTACTCCCTGCCGCAGCGAGGCGATGGAGCGGCCCAGCGCGCGAAAGACAAACTGCTGCCAGACGAGGGCCACGATCACGGTAAAGGCGACCACGGCCGCCACCAGGACAATGGCCCGCGGGGTCGCTTCCTGGACGCGCAAGTCGGCCGCGGCGACGTTCTGATCGGCCTCGCGCGCCAACTGCCGGATAAGGGCGTCCAATTGCTCCGTGGCCGGCCGGGCGGTTTCCTGCAAGACGGCGGCCGCCTCCGTCCACCGGCTCTGGCGGGCCAGCAGGTCCACCTCGCGCACGACGGCGCGCAGATCGTTATAGCTGGTCTCGATGTCGCCCACAACGGTCGAGGCCCCGGTCTGTTCCGCGGACGACTGGAGCGACTCGAAATAGAACTTGACGGCGCCCAGCGCGGTCGCCAGGTCCGTGCTGGCTACTTCCAGGTCGCGGGTCAGAACCAGGGCATCCAACGAGGCGACGAGCTCGTGGCTTGCCGCCAGCAGCTCGAGGGACAAGGCCCGCCGCTGCTCTTCCTGGCGCGCCTCGGTATACGTTCGGCCGACGGCCAACAGCTGCCAGAGGCCGGCTCCTCCGGCCAGCAAGGCCAACGCCGCCATCAGCAGCGACGCCAGGGTCAGTTTTGCGGAGGTGGACACGCTCCTCTTTTTTTCTGTCACCTTGCCTCTCCTGCAAAAAGGGCTACTGCCCCAGCCGTGCCGCAAGAAGCAACGGGGGGCTCCCGCCGCGCGGTGAGGGTACGGGCCATCGGGCGCTCAAGCGTGCCCCGAAAACGATGCCGCCGCCGTGGAGGCGCGCTCAACGACCTTGTTGTGGACAACAGGCAGGTTCCCCCGGCCTATGGCCGGCCGCAACACCTTCCCGCGGCTGCTGCTACCAGGCGCGGCAGCACCGATCCCCCTGGTTGAGGTAGCGTAACAACCTGATGGCCGCCTCGCGCACGAATACAGTCCCCGGCAAAAAGTATACCGATGGCAGTCGTCGTTTGTTGCGCTGTATCATATCACATATCGCCATCACTCGCAATCGCTATCCGGGACGGTCCATGGTCTTCCGTGCCGCGGGCCTGGGTCTCGGCGCAGCAAGCATAGCCGGCCGGCCGGTACCCGCCCCCTGTTCATCCCCTTGGCGCATCCGCGAGCGGCCCTGCTCCTGCCCGCAGAGGGAATGTTCCAGCGGCGGCCGGGATTCTACCTGCCCCCCGCCGCCGCGATCTCGTGGTGGACGGGCACCTCCTCCAGGAAGAAACGCCGCGCCTCTTCGTCGCCGATCTGGGCGGTGCACTCTTGCAGCAGGAGAGAGACGGCAGCGAGCACCCCCGCGGCCCGAGGGTCCCGGGCCGCCCGCAGAACCTGGTAGCAGGTGAGATAGACGTGGAACGGTTCCACCGCGCCGTCGAGCGCCAGATGGTCTCGGCCGGCCAGGATCTCTTCGACGTGGGCCAGGGCCTGTTCGCTCTCCCCCTGGGCTAGGGCAACGTGAGCCAGGCCGGCCCGCGGGTCCAAACCAGTTGCCGCAGCGCCCGTTTCGCGGCAGACGTCGACCGCCTGCCGGTACGCGGCCGCTGCCGCCAGCAGCTGGCCCTGCCCGGCATGGGCGTGGCCCAGGAGGGTCAGAGCATATCCGCGCACGTGGACATCGCCGGTCTCTTCCGCCGCGGCGAGCGCCTGTTGGCCGCAACGCTGCATAGCGCCGCAATCGCCCAGCAGCTGGCAGAGTGTGCCCATACGGGTGAGCACCTCGCCCTCCCCCCGCCGATCGCCGAGCTCTTGCAGCGTCTGGAGCGCTTTCTCCAGCTCGCTGCGGGCCTGGGCGTACGCGCCCAGTTGGGTGGAGATACTTCCGAGCCCCGACAGGGCCAATCCTTCGCCGCGCCGATCGCCGAGCTCCCGAAAGATGCTGCCGGCCTGTTCCAGGCAGCGCCGCGCCAGGGGATAGGCGCGCCGGGCGCGGTTGTTGCTCCCCAGGTTCAGCAGCGCCATTCCCTGGCCCCAGCGGTCGCCGACTTCGATCGCGATCTCTAGCGAGCGCTCGAAATAGTGGAGTGCGGCGTCCCGGTCTTGCGCAGCGCCTTCGCCCAACAGCACGCCGAGGTTGCTCAGGGTGCTGCTCTCGCCCCAACGGTCGCCCAGCTCTACCCGCACCCGGAGCGCCTGCTCATAGTATTCTCTGGCTTGCCCGACGTGTCCTTCCTGGAAGCAAATGCTGCCCAGGTTATTGAGCGCGGCGGCCTCGCCGTGCCTGTCGGCGCGCTGCCGGCAGATGGCCAGGGAGCGCTGGAAGTGGTCTTGCGCCCGGGGGTAGTTGCCCTGAAAGAAGCAGATCGCGCCCAGGTTGCGCAGGGCCTCGGCCTGGACGGACCCTGCCGGGGCGGGGGAGACCAGCGCCTGCTCCAGGTGGGCCTGGGCCGCCGGGTAGTCTCCCTGGCGCATGAGGGCCCGCCCCCAGAGCATGGCACAGAGGGGCTCCAGCGATGCTGCCGGCGTGAGGGCGCCGGCGGCGCCGGCCGGCACGGTGTGAATCCACTGCAGGGCTTCTTCCACGGCCGCGGCCGCCGGGCGATATTGCCCCTGCTCGTTCAGCAGGCGGGCCTGCTCCGCCAGCAGGTGGGCCAGCAGCAGCGGTTCCACCGAGGCCAGCGGTCCGGCGGTGTCGGCCGGCCCGCCGCGCGCCCCCGCCACAGCCTCCCCGAGCAGTTCCTGCCCTTCCTGGAGCGGCCCGCGGAACAGGTAGAACCGCGCCAGGCCCTCGACGCTGCGGTCAATCTCGGTCCAGCAGCCCTGCGCGACCGCCCAACGCCAGGCCGCCCGGACGTTCTCCAGGTCGATGCGCAGCCGCAGCAGGGCCGCCGGCGTTTCCGGGCCGCCCAGGCGCGGGCCCCAGTGCTGCACCAGGCCGGCGTAGTAGGCGCTGTGCCGGCCGTGCGTCTGGGCCCACACCGCGGGCTGCGCCGCCAGTTTCTCGGCCGCGTACTGCCGGACCAACGGGTGGAGGGTATAGCTGCCGGCAGCGTCCACCCGGATCATCGAGGCATGGACCAGGGCCGCCAACCCGCCGGGAGCCACAGCAGCGACCTGTTGAGCGGTGGCGGCGTCGAATCCGCCGCGCAGGACCGACAGCTGCGCCAGAGACTGGCGCCCCTCCGGGGAGAGCAGTCTCCAGGAATGCTCCAAGGCGGCCCCGATGCTGCGGTGGCGCTCGGGAACGTTCCGCAGCGGTGTTGTCAGGGCGTGCAGGTTCCGCTCGATCGCCTGGGCAATATCGCCGCACGAACACGCCGCCACGGAGGCGGCCGCGAGCTCGATGCCCAGCGGCAGCCCTTCCACCAGCTGGCAGATGCGCACGACCGCCGGCCCAGCGGCCATGGCGAGGTCAAAGTGCCGCGATGACTGGCGGGCCCGCTGCGCAAAGAGGGCGACGGCGCTGTACTGCTCCAGCCCTTCTGCGGCGGCTTCAGGGTAGGCGAGGCCGCCGACTTCATAGACCCATTCCTCCCGCAGGTTCAGCCGTTCCCGCGACGTTACCATCACGATGAGATCGGGGGCGTGTGCCAGGAGGTAGGACAGCAGATCGCCACCTTCGAGGAGGTGCTCCATGCTGTCGAGCAGCAGGAGCATCTCTTTGCCGCGGAGATAGTCCGCCAACTGTTCCCGCGGCCCGCGCGGTCCATAGAAGGAAAAGCCCAGGGCATCGGCGATGGCCGGAACGATGAGCACGGGAGAATCGATGGCCGCCAGCGACACGTCGTACACGCCATGGGCAAAGGCCCCCTCCTGGGCCGCGGCGGCCGCCCGCGCCAGACGGGTCTTGCCAACCCCGCCGGGGCCGACCAGCGTCACCAGTCGGCAGTTCGGGTCGGCGAGCAGCTCGTCCAGCTTCGCCAGTTCCTCTTCCCGGCCCACAAAAGAGGTGGGTTCGGGCACCAGCCGGTGCGCCGGGGCCGGTAGGCGCAGGCCGGCCCCGGCGCGGATTTGCTCATACAGCGCCGTGGTATCAGCCGTTGGGGCCACGCCCAGCGTATCGGCCAGCGTCTGGCGGCACTTTTCATACTGCGCCAGCGCGGCCCCGCGCTCCCCGGAAGCGGCCAGCAGCAGCATCAGCCGCTGGTGCGCCTCCTCGTTCCAGGGTTCCAATTGCACCTGCCGCCCGGCATAGTGCTCCACCTGGCGGTAGTCCCCCCGCAGCTCATAGTACCGGGAGAGCAGCGCGAGGGCTTTGACAACCTGCCGGTGCAGCCACTCTTGCTCCAGCAGGGCCCATTCCTCGAAGGCGGCGCAGTCGCGGAGGTAGAACCCGGACAGCAGCTCCCCCCGGTACAGGGCGACCGCTTCCTCCAGCTGGCGCATGCACGGCCGGCACGTCAGCAGGCGCCGGTGGGCATGGCCCTGGCAGAGCGTCAGCCGTTCCTTGAAGGCGCCCACATCCAGGAAATAGTCGCTGGCAGCGTCGAAGCATACGGCCTCGCGCGTCACGCGCAGAAAGCCCTGACCATCCTCCGGGTCGCCCACCACCCGGCGCAGGTGGAAGAGCGTCTGGCGGAGGTTATGGCGGGCCTTCTTCTGGGGCTGATCGGGCCAAAACAGGCCGACCAACGTGTCGCGCCGCAGCAAGTCCCCCGCGTGCATCGCCAGGTAGAACAGCAGGGCCCGGGCCTTGTCGGTGGGGAAATCGATGCTGGGGGCGCCGTCCAGCCTGACTTGCGGGGTGCCGAGCAGGTGCAGGGTCAATCGGGCCATAATCGCACACTCCGCAGCGAATCTCGTGGTCCTCGGGAGTTTGCGCAACGCCTGGCCTGAATTATACCAGGATTCTCACGGGTGGGCAATACCTCTAGCGGTAGGCCAGGTTTTGACGTTTCTATAACGCGGGTCTGCTACGATTAGGGTGTCGGGCATGGCATTTCTCGAACAGGACGCCGCCCACGAGCGATTCGGAGCCAATGTCGATCCGCAGTCCCCGCGCACTTTCCGGTCAGCACAAGGAGGAAATCATGGCAGCGCAGCTACTGATCCGCGCCCAGGTCAAAGGGTGGGAGGAGCCGCTCTTTTTCCGGGCGACCGTTGATGGATGGGAAGAGCCGCTCTTCCTGGTGGACAAGCTCGGCCTCTTCGAGCGGCCGCTGGAGACCCACATCGAGATCGAGGGCCGCAAGGGAGCGGCTACGGTCAACACCCAACCGGTGTAATTCCGATAGGAGGATCCTCATGAAACGCAAGGGAATCATCTCAAGCACCATCGTCATTCTCATGCTCCTGGCCGTCACCGCCGCCCAGGCGGGCCCCGGACCCGGCGCCGGCCCGTCCGCGGCGCCCCGGGCCCAGCAGGGCGGCATCGACGCGCCGCTCGGCACCCGCTTCACCTACCAGGGCCGCCTCCTCTTGGCGGGCGAGGCCGTCAGCACCACCTGCGCCTTCCAGTTCCACCTCTACGCCGACGAGGCCGGCGCCTCCCCCGTGGGCCCCACCCTGGATCTGCCGGCCGTCCCCCTCGCCGACGGCTACTTTACCGTCGACCTCGACTTTGGCCTCGCTGCCTTTGACGGCCAGGCCCGTTGGCTCGGCATCCTCGTCCAGTGCCCGGGAGACCCCGCCCTCGTCAACCTGGGGCTCCAGGCGTTGGCGCCCGCCCCCTACGCGCACTACGCTGCCGCCGCCCCCTGGGCTGGGCTTGCCGGCCTCCCCGCCGGCTTTGCCGACGATATCGACGACGACGTCCTCGGCGGCCTCTCCTGCGCCAACGGGCAGATTGCCAAGTGGGACGGCACCCTGTGGGCCTGCGGGGAGGACGACGGCGGTGGCGGCAGCGGCGACATCACCGCCGTGCACGCCGCGGCCGGGCTGGAGGGCGGCGGCGACACGGGCGCCGTCACCCTCTCCGTGGGCCTGCCCTATCAGCTGCCCCAGGTCTGCGCCAGCGGCCAGATCCCAGAGTGGACCGGCGCCGCCTGGGCCTGCGGTGACGACGATATCGGCAGCGGGGGCGGCGGCGACATCACCGCCGTCTACGCCGGCGAGGGACTCCTCGGCGGCGGCGAGACCGGCGGCGTCACCCTCTATGCCCACTTTGCCGGCTCCGGCGCTGCCGCCACCGTCGCCCGCAGCGACCACGACCACTGGGGGCAGACCTGGACCGGCAGCGGCACCGGCCTGACCCTGGAAGGCGGGGATATCGGGCTATCCGGGAGCGGCACGACCCGCGGGCTCTACGGCGAGACGGTGGGCGGCACCGGGGTGTACGGCATTGCCACGGGGACGAGCGGCGTGAACTATGGCGTCTGGGCGCGGACGGACTCGACGGCCGGCCAGGCGCTCTTCGCCGCGGCCACGGCTGCCAGCGGGGCGGTGCATGGCGTACATGCCGAGGTACACTCGGGCGATGGCACCGCGGTCTATGCCGTGAACGGGGCCGGCAGCGGGGAGGCCTACGGAGTGTACGCCGAGACGGGCTCGCCCGGCGGCTATGGGGTGTACGGGCTGGCCACCGCGAGCGGCGCCGGCGACGCCTACGGCGTCTACGGCCAATCCAACACGACCCTCGGCAGCGGCGTCTACGGCCAGGGCAATACCTTTGGCGTCATGGGTTCCGCCAGCAGCACCGCGGGCATCGGCGTGTACGGGATGAACGGCAGCGCTACCGGCACCACCTATGGCGTCTACGGCGTGGTCGCCTCGACCCAAGGCCACGGGGTGCACGGCCAGGCTACCGCCACCAACGGCCTCAGCCATGGTGTCTACGGGGAGACGGCCTCGCCCGACGGCGCCGGCGTGTACGGCAGGGCCACCGCCACCTACGGCCAGAGTTGGGGCGTGCGCGGCGAGACGGCCTCGACCTACGGCTACGGCGTGCTGGCCTGGGCCAGCAGCACCACGGGCACCACTTTTGGCCTGCGCGGCGAGACGCCCTCGCCCCAAGGCCGCGCCGTCTGGGGCTGGGCCGTCGCCGCTAGCGGCACCAACTATGGCGTCTACGGCCAGTGCGCCTCGACGGACGGCTACGCGGTCTGGCACGCCGGCCGCCTGGGCGGCACTGGGCTCAAGACCTCTGTCGTCAAGACCGCGGACTATGGCTGGCGGCACCTCTACACCGTGGAGAGCCCGGGGAACTGGATCGAGGATTTCGGCAGCGGCCGGCTGGTGGACGGCCGGGCCGTCGTGACCATCGAGCCGATCTTTGCCCAGACGGTCAACGCGGCGCAGCCCTACCAGGTCTTTCTCACCCCGCAGGGCGGCTACTGCGCGCTCTACGTGGCCGAGAAGACGACCACCTCCTTCACCGTGCGCGCGCAGGAGGGCGCCTCCTGCCAGATCGACTTTGACTACCGCATCGTTGCCAGGCGGCTGGGCTACGAGGAGGAGCGCCTGGCCACGGCGCAGGACCCGACGCTGACGATGAACATCAAGCCGTTGAGCGAGGAGGATAACCCATGAGGCGCGCGCTGCCCCTTTCGCTGAAACGGAACGTGATCTTGCTGGGCACGGTGCTGCTCCTGGCCGTGGTCGCCGCCGCTGTGTGGTACGGGCCGGCCCAGGCCCAGGCGCCGCAGCAGGGCTACACGCTCGACTGGTGGACGGTGGACGGCGGCGGGACGCACCCGGCCGGCGGCAGCGGCTACTCCCTGGGCGGCACGGCCGGCCAGCCCGACGCCGGCCTATGGTCGGGCGGCGGCTACCTCCTGGGTGGAGGCTTCTGGGGCGGTGGGGCGGTGGTGGTGACGGAAGGATATCGCATCTATCTGCCGCTGGTTACTCGGGGGCAAGGCGGATGAGCCGGAGCGGCGAGCAGGGCTTTGCATCTCCGGAGGGCCATCGCCCACGGAGAGAGAAGGCCCTCGCTCTGCGCACCGAGCCCCATTCCAAGGAAATTGGGGCCCAGGCCTGGGAAGTTGAGAGGACATGACTTGGCAGTGTGGGGCACATGACCTGGAAATCTGGGGCACATGACCTGGAAATCTGGGGCACATGACTAGTAGTTCGTCAAGGTTCATTTGACTAGCAGGGCAAGATCGGTTATCCTTGAGCATGACAACTCGCTATAACCAAACACATGCTTAAGGAGCTGAGCCGTGGGCAAGCGATACATCGTTACGT
>Ga0302250_1001325_pt1 | contig 19095 bp, 15 predicted proteins | sample AAG_RA_Asp_MG_FD_193536 | JGI IMG/M metagenome (GOLD analysis project Ga0302250, IMG submission 193536) | Enriched activated sludge microbial communities from anaerobic digester in WTTP, New Holstein, Wisconsin, United States - AAG_RA_Asp | ecosystem: Engineered > Bioreactor > Anaerobic >... | reverse complement strand
CCGCCGCAACGCTGTCGAAGCGCTACCTGCCGGACCGGCACCTCCCGGACAAGGCCATCGACCTGGTGGACGAGGCGGCCAGCCGCCTCCGGATGGAGATCGACAGCGTTCCCGGGGACCTGGACCAGTTGGAGCGACGCATCGGCCAGCTGGAGATCGAGCGCCAGGGACTCGTCCGGGAGGAGGGGAAGGCGGCCCAGGAGCGACGCGAGGCGGTGGAGCGGGAGATGGCCGACCTGAAGGAGAAGGCCGAGTCGCTCCGGGCGCAGTGGAAGACCGAGAAGGAGGCGGTGATCCGGATCCGGGAGGTGAAGGGGGAACTGGAGACGGCCCGCCACGAACTGGAAATGGCCGAACGCCGCGGCGACTGGGAGGCCGCCGCGCGGATCAAGTACGGCAGGATTCCCGAACTGGAACGGGCCCTCCAGGAATGGAGCCAGCGCCTGAACTCTGTCCAGGGACGGGGGCGCCTGCTGAAGGAGGAGGTGGACGAGGAGGACATCGCGCGGGTGGTGTCGGCGTGGACCGGGATCCCGGTGGCGAAGATGCTCGAAGGCGAACAGCGGAAACTGCTGACGATGGAGGATCGCCTGCGGCAGCGGGTGGTCCACCAGGAGGATGCCATCGAGGCGGTCGCGAACGCCGTCCGACGGGCACGGGCCGGACTCGCCGAGGCCTCCCGGCCGATGGGGGCCTTCCTGTTCCTGGGTCCGACGGGGGTCGGGAAGACCGAACTGGTGAAGGCCCTGGCGGAGTTCCTGTTCGATGACGAGCAGGCCCTGATCCGGCTGGACATGAGCGAGTACATGGAGAAGCACTCCGTGGCCCGCCTGATTGGCGCGCCTCCGGGGTACGTCGGCCACGAGGAGGGCGGACAGCTCACCGAGGCGGTCCGGCGGCGTCCCTACTCGGTCATCCTGCTGGACGAGGTGGAAAAGGCGCACCCCGACGTCTTCAACGTGCTGCTCCAGGTGATGGACGACGGGCGCCTGACCGACGGCCTGGGCCGGACCGTGGACTTCCGGAACAGCCTCCTGGTGATGACCAGCAACCTCGGTTCCCATCTTCTGGTGGAGGCGGCCGAGGGACAGACGGACGCCGGGGCCGCGCGCCAGGCGGTGCTGGACGTCGTGAAGCAGTCCTTCCGGCCCGAGTTCCTGAACCGCCTGGACGAGATCGTGATCTTCAACCGCCTGACCCGGGAGGACATGGATCGCATCGTGGAAATCCAGTTGCGGCGGGTCCGCGCTCGCCTGGCGGACCGGCGGGTGGAACTCCGGGTGTCGCCCGCGGCGATCCGCTTCCTGTCCGACGCGGGGTGGGATCCGATCTACGGGGCCCGCCCGCTGAAGCGGGCCATCGAGCGCCTGCTGCTGAACCCCCTGGCCCGGGAGATGCTCCAGGGGTGGCTCCTGGAGGGCCAGTCCGTCGAGGTGGACGCAGGCCCGGACGGCCTGATCTTCCGGACGGCGTCCTGACCCCGGGACTCCCTCAGGACCGCCGGTTCCTGAAGACCTCGACCGCTTCCACCAGCAGGTCCATCGCCTGGGACAGGTCCTGCTCCCGGAGCACGTAGGCGATGCGGATCTCCTCGGCCCCCTGGCCCGGGGTGGCGTAGAACCCGTTGCCCGGTGCCACCATCACCGTCCGGCCGTCCCGCTGGAATTCCGTGAGCAGCCACGACGCGAAGGCGTCCCCGTTCCCGATGGGGAGGCGGGGCTGGACGTAGAAGGCGCCCTCGGGGACATGGCAGCAGGCGCCGGGGATGCGCGCCAGGCCCTCCATCACCACGTCCCGTCGCCGCCGGTACTCGGCGATCATGGGGGGGACCACCTGCCTCGCCAGCCGGTATCCCTCGGCCGCCGCGTACTGTTCCAGCGTCGGAGGGCACAGGCGCGCCTGACCGAACCGGAGCGCGGCGTCCAGGATCTCCTCGTTCCGGGTCACCAGGAACCCGATGCGGGCCCCGCAGGCCGAGAACCGCTTGCTGATGCTGTCGATCAGGATCGCCCGGTCCAGGGCTCCCAGGCGATCGGCCGTCTCGAGGACCCCCGTGGGCTCCTTCCCGTCGTAGCAGAACTCCCGGTAGGCCTCGTCCCCGATCACGAAGAGATCCCGCTCGATCGCCATGGCGACCAGCATTTCGACCTCTTCGGGGCGAAGCACCGCCCCGGTGGGGTTTCCCGGGGAGGACCAGAGGAACGCCCGGGTCCTCGGGGTCAGCAGGGCCTCGATCTCCTCCCTTGGCGGCAGGTGGAACCCGTCCTCCACCCGGGTCCGGACCGGAACCAGCCGCACGCCCAGGATCCGGGCGAACCCGGCATAGTTCGTGTAGAAGGGTTCGAAGACGACCACCTCGTCCCCCGGGTCGCAGATGGCCGCGAGGGCGAACAGGATCGCCTCGCTGCCCCCGACGGTGACCAGGACATGCCGTTCCTCGACGGGCATCCCGAGGCCCTGGAGGTATCCCGCCATTGCCTGTCGGGCCACCGGCAGTCCCGCCGAGGGACCGTAGGGAAGCACCGGGTCCGGATAGCGGCGCATCGCCTCCAGCATTTCCGGGGGCGTGGGAATGTCGGGCTGGCCGATGTTCAGGTGGAAGACCCGGATCCCCCGGGCCTTCGCCTGGTCCGCAAGGGGTGTCAGCCGGCGGATGGGCGAGGCCGGCATCTCCCGGGCACGGGACGACAGGGTCATCTGGCACGCTCCTTCCAGAAACCGGGCCGACTCTATTCCCAGGACCGCCGGAAGTGCAAGGGAGGATGGGGCCGACAAGCCGCCATTCCGGAGGAGATTCGCCTTCCCGTTCGGGGTGCCTTCTCCCTGGCGCCTAACCGCCCCGGTCGCCCCGGCGGAAACGTCGCCGCAGGATCCCCAGGAACTCGTCCAGTTCCGGGCTCCCGAGAGTCCGGGAAGCGACGATATAGACGGCGATCGCGGTCAGGATGACCGGCAGCAGCCGGGCTGCCAGCGCCCAGCCCCGGACCCCCTCCAGGAACCCCACCCGGTCCACGGCCCAGACGACCAGGCCCATGACCAGCGTCGCGGCCGATGTCCTCCCGAGGCCCGCCAGGATCGCCCGGATCCCCATCCGCCCGATCCGGCGCCGCAGGAGCCACCACAGCATCGCCACGTTCAGCGCCGCCGCCACGGAACCCGCCAGGGCGATTCCCCCCTGGCGGAGGGGCCCCGAAAGACCCAGGCAGAGAACCCCGTGGAACAGCATCACCACGGCTGCAACCCACGTCGGCGTCCGCAGATCGTGCATCGCGTAGAAGACCTGGACCACGTTCCGCTGGAGGGCCACGAAGAAGATCCCCGCTGCGTGGAACTGCAGCGCGAAGACCGTCATGGCCGTGGAGGTGTCGTCGAACCTCCCGTACTGGAACAGGACCCGGACGATCGGGGTCCCGAGCAGGATCAGGCCCACGGTGGCCGGGAAGGTCACGAAGGCGAGCAGATTGACCGAGAAGCCGAAGGTCTCCTTCACGTCGCTCCACTGCTGCCGGTGCACCTGCTCCGACAGGGTCGGAAGCAGCACCGTGGCCACCGACACGGCGAAGACGCCCAGAACCAGTTCCTGGAGCCGCAGGGAGTACTGCAGCGACGCGACGGAACCCGGGTCCAGGTGGGCCGCGATGACCTGGGAGATGGTCACGTTGATCTGGTAGATGCCCGCCGAGAAGACCCCGGGGAGCAGGATCCGGGCCACCTGCCAGACCGCCGGGTCCCGGATCCCCGCCATCGTCGGCCGGAACGTGATCCCCTGCTTCCGAAGGAACGGGACCTGGAAGGCCAGTTGCAGGACGCCTCCGGCCAGGAATCCCACGGCCAGGGCCCAGGCGGGATTCGGAAACCACGAGTGGAAGAAGACCACGGTGGCGATGTTCGCCACGGACAGCAGCACCGGCGAGAAGGCCGACGGCCCGAAGACGTGGAAGGAGTTCAGGGTGGCCTGGATGATCGCCGCGATGGACACCAGGAAGAGGTAGGGAAACATCACCCGGGTCAGGCCGACGGTCAGTTCGACCTTCCCGGGAACCTCGTGAAAGCGCCCGGCGAACAGGAATTCCACCAGGGGACCGGACGCCAGGATTCCCAGCATCGTGACGCCGGCCATCAGGAGCACGAAGAGGGTCATGAAGCCCCGGTAGAACTGCTGGACCCTCCCCGGGTCGGCATCGGCCCGGAGTCCCGTGAAGACCGGGACGAAGGCGGCGGTCATCGCCCCCTCGGCAAAAAGGCGGCGAAGCATGTTGGGAATGGTGGCCGCGATGCCGAAGGCATCGGATTCCGTTCCGGTCCCCAGGTAGTAGCCCCGGACCTGCTCCCGGACCAGGCCGACGATCCGCGACAGGACGGTCAACCCGCTGGTGACCAGCGTGGATCGCAAAAGGGCCCGGTGCCTCCCCTTCCGTTCGGCCGATCCGGAAGACCCGCCTGGTTCCGCGGCCACCGGACACTCCCCGGATCCGGACGGCGCAAGCATACAGTGGAAGGACTGCGGAATCCCAGCGGACGCCGGGGTCAGTCCCGGGAGGACGAAGGGTCTTCCGGGAACAGGGGGGTCTCCATCCGCTTGGCCTCCTCCCAGAGCGCATCGAGCGTGGCCAGGGGCGTCCCGGGAAGCGGAAGGCCCTGCTCGGCGGCCCGGGCCTCCAGGTACTCGAACCGCGTCTTGAACCGGGCCAGCATCGAACGCAGGGCGTCCTCCGGATCGATGGACCGCATGCGGGCCAGGTTCACCACGGTGAAGAGCAGGTCGCCGATCTCCTGTCGGACGGCCTCCTGGCGACCCGACGCCAGGGCCGCCTTCAGTTCCGCGACCTCCTCGTCCAGTTTCGCCACCGCCCCGGCCGGATCGGGCCAGTCGAAGCCGACGCTGCGCACCTTCTCCCCGACCCGCAGGGCCATCAGCAGGGCCGGGAGGTTCCCCGGAACACCGGCCAGCACGCCCTTCCCTTCCCGCCGCTTGCCCTTCTCCCACCGGTCCAGGGCCTCCTCGGCGTCCTGCGCCCGGGTCTCGCCTCCGAACACGTGGGGGTGGCGGGCCACCAGCTTGCGAACGGCCTCCCGGCAGACCTCCCCGATGTCGAAGGCCCCCTGTTCCTCCATGATCCGGGCCTGGAACAGGACCTGGAGCAGCAGGTCCCCCAGTTCCTCCCGGAGCGTTTCGGGGTCCCCCTTGTCGATGGCCTCGACGACCTCGTAGGCCTCCTCGATGACGTAGGTCTTCAAGGTCTGCAGCGTCTGCGTCCTGTCCCAGGGACACCCGTCGGGTGCCCGCAGCCGTGCCATCAGATCCACGAAGGCCAGAAAGGCCTCGGCCATTTCCTTCCGTTGTTCGGAGTCCATCACGCCTTCCTCCCGGTCCGGAGGGCCCGGGGCTGATCCCCGGTCGGAACGGCCTCGGAAAACGGCCCTACCGCGAGGGAACCGCCCCCTGGATCTGCTGCTGGACGGCCCGGGCGCTTTCCGGGGACAGCGGTGCCTTCCGGGGCGCCAGCATCGCCTCCCGGGTTCCGGGAGCCAGGTGCACCTGGACGGGGGCCCCCTCCCCGGTCGCCGCTGCGCCCTGCGCCGCCTCCGTCTCCTCCCCCGAGACCAGCCTCAACACGCCGGCCTTGGACAGGTCGTGGAAATCGCCCCCGGCGGGGGAGAAGGCCTGGGCGCCCGTCACCTTCCCGTCGGTCGCCTCAATGCGGAACAGGTTCAACCGCACCTCGTCCCCCACCGCCGGTTCCTTCTGGAACCCGGGCAGGGAGGTCCAGGGAATGGCGATCTCCACGGTCCAGGGCATCCCCTTGTCCCGGGGCCCCAGGACGGCGGCGGTCTTCATCCCCGGCACGTCGTGGCTGCGCGCCTGGTGCCAGTCCGGCTGGCGCCTGCCCTGGAACAGGGCATCGAACACCACGTTGTTCGGCGACACCTGGATTTCCAGGTAGTCCTTCCCGTCGGCCTTGGGGTCCAGGTACACCTCCACCACGTCCCCGTTCCAGAGTTCGTCGTCCCGTTCCCGGTAGTTGCTGGAAACCTGGTCGTCCTGGCAGTCGAAGGAGAGGTACAGGGCCTCGGCGTCCCAAAGGGCCTTCACCACCGTGCCCTGTCCCGCCGGTGCCGGCCCTCCAGAGGCGGCCTGCAGTTTCACGGGCTTCGCCCGGGTCCATCCCGGTTCGCCCAACTGCCCGTCCACGGCCATCGGACCGCCGACCGGAACCGCCTGGAGAACGGCCGGAACGCGCGGGGGCGCGTCCTTGCCCTCGAGCCGGAACTGGACCACCCGGACCCGATCCTGGCCATCGTTCTGGACCTCCCCCTTGTTGGAAACGGGCATCCGGTCCCCGCCGCCCCGGGACTGGTAGATCTCCTCGCTGAAGAGCCCGCCCCAGAGCACGGCCTGGCCGGTCTTCGCCTCGGGGTCCAGGGTGACCCTCTGGATGTCCCGGATGATCTCCCCGGGCTTCCACTGGGAGACGGGATACAGTTCCTGCACCGGGACGTGGTCCAGGACCATTCGCTTGCCCCCGGGCAGTTCCAGGTGCCCGAAGACCTTCCAGTCCCCCGGCGTCGCCTGGAGGCACTCCCAGTACCAAGTCACGGTCACCTCGGTCCCGACCCGGGGCGTCTGGGGATCCAGGTCCGCCCCGATCAGCCGGATCCTCCCGTCGAAGACCGCGCCCGAGGGGTACTGCGGCGTCGGCTTCTCTTTCAGGATGTCCGCGGCGATCCGCGCCTGCTGGTCCTTCGTCAGGATCACCCGGACCGGCTTCCGGCAGCCGGGCGTCCCGAGGAACAGCAGCAGTCCGATGGTCCACGATGCGATGCGTCCCGCCTTCCTCACGGTTCACCTCCCGACTTGGGGTCGCTGACCGGTTCGTAGTAGGTGTGGAGGGTCCGGCGGAAATTCCGGATCACCACCTTGCTCCGGTCCCGGTCCACGATGTATTCCGGCAGCAGGGGGACCTTTCCCCCGCCGCCCGGCGCGTCGATCACGTACTGGGGCACCGCCAGGCCGCTGGTCCACCCCCGGAGCCCCTCCATGATCTCGAGTCCCTTCTCGATCGTGGTCCGGAGGTGGCTGTTCCCCCGGGTCATGTCGCACTGGAATATGTAGTAGGGCCGCACCCGCATCATCAGGAGGTTCTGGTTGAGCCTCCGAACCGTCTCCACCGAGTCGTTGACCCCCCTCAGCAGCACCATCTGGTTGCCCAGGGGGATGCCCTGGTCCGCAAGGAGCGCGCAGGCCCGGAACGCCTCCCGGGTGCATTCCTTCGGGTGGTTGAAGTGGGTGTTCACGAAGATCGGCGCGAAGGAACCCAGCATCCGGGCCGTCTCGGGCGTGATCCGGTGGGGCATCGTCACCGGGGTTCGGGTTCCCACCCGGAGGATCTCGACGTGGGGAATCCGCCGGATCTCGGCCAGCAGCGACGCGAGGCGCTCGTCGCTCCACGTCAGGGGATCCCCCCCGGAGACGATCACGTCCCGGACGGTGGGAGTCCTCCGGATGTACTCGATGCCCTGGCGGATCTGGTCCTCGTTGGCCGCCGTGGACGGGTCCGCCACCTTCCGCTTCCGGGTGCAGTGGCGGCAGAACATCCCGCATTCCTGGGTCACGTAGAACAGCACCCGGTCCGGATAGCGATGGGTGATGCCGGGAACGGGCATGTCCCGCTCCTCGGCCAGCGGATCCTCCATGTCCCAGGGGTCCATGTGCATCTCCGCCCGCCGGGGCGTCGCCTGGAGTCTCACGGGACAGGCCGGGTCGTCGGGGTCCATCAGGGCCGCGTAGTAGGGCGTGATCCCGATCTTGAACAGGTCCCGGCCCTCCTGGGCGCCCAGGGCCTCGTCCTCCGAGACCCGGATCACCTTCCGGAGCCCCTCCAGGTCCACCACCCGGTGACGCATCTGCCACCGCCAATCCGTCCACTGTTCCTCGGGAACGTCCCTCCAGGGCCCCCGAGGCGCCTCGGGAAACCGGGCCAGGATGGCCTCCGGCATCTCTCGCATGACTCGCCCCCGTTCCGTTTCCGCTTCCCCCGGGATTCCGTCCTCCCGGAAGGCCGGCGGAAGTATAGAGCAGATTCCCGCCTCGACGCCACCCGGAGGCGACGGGTCAGACCCCGAAAGACGGCCGGTCCCGACCCTCCCTCCGGAGCCGATCGCTCGGCGGACGTTTCTTCGCCGCGACCGCACTTGACCGGAACGGCTCCCGGTGCGATCTTCGCTTTTCGATATGGGAGGTTCCCGATGGCGGACAAGACCTATCGTTTTGGCCACAGATTGGGAGGGGAGGAGGCCCGTCGGCGAATCCGGCCCCTCGTGGAGGAACTTTGCCGCACCTACGGCCTCTCCCTCGACTCCCCGACGGGGGAACGCCTCACGTTGACCCGGTCCGGCGTCACCGCGGACGTGGCCATCGGCGACCAGGAAGTGGCGGTGCGGGTGGACCTGAACTGGTTCCTGGAGAAGTCCATCCGGAAGCAGGTGGAGGACCGTCTCCACCAGATGTTCCCCGAGGTCCTGAAGAGCCCCGACTGACCCTTCATTCGCAACGCGAGGCCGCCTCTCCCCTCCCGGAATGGGGGCGGCCGGCATCGGTCCCGGCGGCGGTGATCTCGAACATCCGGTCGATGGCCCTGCGGGCCCGGGCCGCGACCTCCTCCGGGACCTCCACGACCTGGTCCGGCCGCGGCGACTCCAGGACCTGCAGGACGTTCCGCAGGTTCACCCGCTTCATGTGGGGGCAGAGCACGCAGGTTCCCAGGAACCGCTTTTCCGGGAACTCGGCCCGCAGCCGATCCGCGAGGCCGCACTCGGTCACCAGCATGAACTCCCGGGCGCCGCTCTCCCGCACGTACCGGACCATGTCCCCGGTGCCCCCTGCCAGGTCCGCCAGCCCGACCACCTCCTCGGGAGACTCGGTATGGACCAGCACCTTCACGTCGGGAAACCGGGCCTTCCAGGCCAGCAGGGTCTCCCGGTCGAAGGTCTCGTGGACGATGCACCGTCCGTCGTACCCGATGATCCGCTTCCCGGTCATGGCCTGGAGGTTTCGGGCCATGAACCGGTCCGGCAGGAAGACCACTTCCTCTTCCCGAACGCCTTCCACCACCGCCAGAGCGTTCGCCGAGGTGCAGACGACGTCGCACTCGGCCTTCACCTCGGCCGAGGTGTTCACGTAGCAGACGAAGGCCGCCCGGGGATGCTTCTCCCGAAGACGCCGGACGTCCTTGCCGGTGACGGACTCCGACAGGCTGCAGCCGGCGTCCGGCGCCGGAAGCAGCACCGTCCGGTCCGGCGCGATCACCTTGGCCGTCTCGCCCATGAAGCGGACGCCGCAGAAGACGATCCACCGGGCATCGGTGTCCCGGGCGATGGTCGAGAGGCCCAGGGAGTCCCCACGGTGGTCGGCGACGCCGAACTGCACCTCGGGGGTCATATAGGAATGTCCCAGGATGACCGCCTGGCGTTCCCGGGCCAGAGCCCGGATGCGGAGGGTCAGCGGGGCGATCCGCTCGCATTCCCCCCGCGTCCAGCCCACCGCCGACAGGTGGCCGAACAGCCGTTCCGTCTCCTGTTCCCGCATGGTCCTGCCTCGAATCGTCGATGGACGATAGCCCCCCGGGGCAACCCGGTCAACCGGAGGAACCGGGCCGCCTGGCAGGTTTGACTTTCCCGGGAGTTTCAGCCAGCATTTGGCGCCTTTCTTCCCTGGAGGATCGATGCGTCGCTTGCCCCTGTTGCTGCTGGTGGCCGTCGTCGGAACGAGCCTTCCCTCCTTCGCCCAGACGGTGAAGATCGGGTTCGTGGACCTGCAGGCGGCCCTTGCACAGACCACCGAAGGGAAGGCCATCAAGGCGAAACTGGAGCGCCTGCTGCAGCAGAAGCAGAAGGACTTCGACAAGATGCAGGAGGAGGTCAAGCGCCTGAAGGACGAACTGGAGTCCCAGGGCGCCATGATGCGGGAGGACCTCCGGAACAAGAAGCTCCAGGAGTACCAGAAGAAGATGGTCGAACTCCAGGAGTACTACATGAACAACCAGAAGGAGCTCCAGGAGGAGGAGGCCCGGCTGGTGAAGCCCCTGATGGACCGCTTCGAGAAGGTCCTGGCGCAACTGGGCAAGGACGAGGGATTCACGATCATCCTGCCGGCGGCGACCATCCTCTGGGGCCAGCCCGCCCTGGATTTGACCCAGCGGCTGGTGCAGATGATCAACGCCGGGGCCGGCAAGTAGCACCGCCATCCGCAACCGGGGTTTCCCGATGAGGACGTCTTCGAGGCCTTCCTGGCAGTCCTTCTGGAGGGAGGGAAGGGAACGGCTTCGAGGGGCATTTGCAGGACTTCCGCCGGTGACCCGTGCTGCCCTGATCTTGCTGGCGGCCTGCTACGTGGTGTTCCTGCTGCTGGCGATGCTGGTGGACGGCGGATGGCACGCCATCGAGCCCTGGCTCGCCCTGACGCCGAACCGCGTGCACGTCCGCCCCTGGACCCTGCTGACGATGGCGCTGCTGCACCGCGACCTGATGCACCTGTTGTTCAACGGCCTGGCCCTCTGGAGCCTGGGTCCCCACGTGGAGCGGTCCCTGGGATCCCGGCGATACGGGATGCTGCTCCTCGTGTCCACCCTGGGAGGGTCCGTGCTCTACGCCCTGGCCGGCCTGGCTCTCCATCCCGAAACGCCGGCCATCGGGGCCAGCGGAGGGATCCTCGGAGTGCTCTGCGCCTTCGCGCTGATCTTCCCCCGGGCGGAACTCCAGTTCTTCTTCGCGGCGCGGATGGCCGCCCGGCACCTTCCCTGGCTGATCGTCGGGGTGGACCTGGTGCTCCGGCTGGCCGGGATGCCCATCGCGGTGACGGCCCACCTCGGCGGAATGATCGCCGCCTGGGCCTTCTTGCGCCGCCCCTGGACCCCCGGGGGCCGGCAGGACATCCGACGCTTCCTGGACCGGATCCGATGAACCCGGTTGCGGCCCCGTTTCCTTCCCGTCGAGGACTGCAGACCCTGCTGCTGGTCCTTGCGGTCGGCGCGGCCTGGGGAATCGCCCTGCGGGACGATTTCGCCTGGGACGACACCTACCTCGTACGGGACAACGCGGACATCCGGTCCATCGATTCGGTCCCCGGATTCTTCCTCCGTCCCTGGGCCTCGGGCACCGACTACGACCTCGGCGCCCGTCAGAACGCCACCTACTTCCGGCCGCTGGCCCTGGCGACCATGGCGGTGGACCATGCCCTGTTCGGGGGGACCGCCTGGGGATTCCATCTGGGAAACGTCCTGGTTCACCTCGCCGCAGCGCTGGTCCTGCTGAGCCTGGGCCAGCGGTGGGGCGTCCTTCTGGGCCTTTCGCCCTGGATCCCCTGGATCGTCTCCCTGGTCTGGGCCGTTCACCCCGTCCATGCCGAGGCCGTGCACCTGGTCTCCTACCGGACCACGCTGCTGTCCACCCTGGCGGTGCTGGGGATGCTGCGGCTCTCGGTGCCCCTGGATCGCCGGGAATCCCCGGCTCCCCGCATCCGGCGGACCTTCGCCCTGGTCGCCTGCTGGTCCCTGGGCCTCCTTTCCAAGGAAACCGCTGCCGTCGGACTGCCGCTCCTGGTCCTCCAGGACCTCTTCCTGGGACGCCTGGACCTTCGGCGGATCGCCGAGGTCCACCTGCCGCTGATGGCGGTCCTGGGCCTCTGGTGGTGGTACCGGGATCAGGTGACGACCCCGGGAATCTACTCGTGGTTCGAGGGCCTCACCCCTGTCCAGTCGGCCCTGATGGTTCCCCGGGTCCTCTTCCTCTACGTGCGCCTGGTCCTGATCCCCTGGCCCCTCTGTCCCTTCTACGACTGGAGCGTGCTGGGGGTGCCCCGATCCCCCTGGGAGCCGGACATCCTGGCGGGCCTCCTGCTCCTGGTCCTCCTGCCGGTGGCCGCGACCTGGACGTTCCGCCGGGCCCGGGAGGTCTCCCTGGGCCTGTCGTTCTTCCTGGTGGCCCTGGCACCGGTCTCCCACGTGGTGCCCTTCTTCGACGCCGCCGGGGAGCGCTTCCTGCACCTGCCCCTGGCCGGGATCCTCTGGGCCCTGGTGTCGGCGGGGTTCCGGGTCCGGGGGCCGAGCCCCCGCCGGCTGCTGGCGGCCATCCTGGCGGTCTCCGTCCTGGGCGGCGTGTCCCTCTCGTTCCGCCGGGGCCTGGACTGGCGGGACAGCGAAACGGTCCTCCGGGCGTCGGTCCGGGATTTCCCCGACTCGGTCTCGGCCTGGCTGGGACTGGGTCGCCTCTATCTTTCCGGCGATCGTGCCGCCGAGGCGGTCCCGGCGTTTCGACAGGCTCGGACCCTGGCCCCGTCCCTGCCGGTCGTCCACGGCCTGCTGGCGGTCTCGGAGGCCCTGTCGGGGGACCTCCAGGGCGCCCGGCGCACCCTGATCGTCGCTCCCCCTCCCCCCCAGGGTCTTCCCTCGGCGGCGGAAATCGCCCGCCAGGAGGTCGTCCGGTCAGGTCGGACGGATCTCCTGGCTCCGATGGGCCTCTGAATTCACGGGCGTTCAAGGCCCTACCGGGCCGCGGCCATGCGGACCAGTTCCCGGGGCAGTTCCCCGAGGAACCGGCTGGGGGTCGCCACCTTCCGCATCCCGTACCGGGTGCGCATCGAGGCGCAGCAGAGGGTCAGCCGGTCCCGGGCCCGGGTCATCGCCACGTAGAACAGGCGCCGCTCCTCCTCCAGGGCCTCCTGGGCCGATGGGGTGAAGGGATCCCTGGGGTTCCGGTCGGACCGCACGATCGGGAAGAGGTCCTCCTCCAGACCGCAGACGAACACGCAGTCGAACTCCAGGCCCTTCGCCGTGTGGACGGTCATCAGGCTCACGGCCTCCCCGTCTCCTCCCTCGTCCTGGGGCTGCACCAGGGAGACCCGGTCCAGCCAGGCCGCGAGGCCCGACTCACCGCTCCCGGCGACGAACTGGTCCACCGATGCGACCAGTTCCATCACGTTCTCCAGGCGGTTCTGTCCCTCCAGGCTGGAATCCTCCCGAAGGCTCGCCAGCATTCCGCTTCGGTCCAGCACCGCGCGCACCACCTCGGGAGCCGGCCGTTCCCGGGCCATCGCCGCCAGGTCGGTGATCAGTTCCAGGAACCCCTGAACCCGGCGCCGCACCGCCTCCCCCGACCGATCCGCGAGGATCGCGAGGGCCACCAGGAGGTCCTCCCCCTCCTGGGCCGCCAGTTCCCGGGCCTTCTGAACGGTGGCGGGCCCGATGCCCCGGACAGGCACGTTGATCACCCGCTCCAGGGCCACCTGGTCCAGGGGGTTCACCACCAATCTCAGATAGCCCAGGACGTCCTTGATCTCCTTCCGCTGGTAGAACCGCAGCCCTCCGACGACCCGGTAGGGAATGCCCCGCTGGCGCAGGGCGTCCTCCAGGACCCGGGACTGGGCGTTGGTGCGGTAGAACACCGCGATCCGGCTCGGCGGCACGCCCTCCTCGGTTCGGCGCCGGATCTCCGAGGCCACGAAGCGCGCCTCGGCCACCTCGTCCAGTCCCCGGAAGACCTCCACGGGACGCCCCTCCTCGACCCGGACGGACCGAAGGGCCTTGGAATGCCGGCTCCGGTTGAAGGTGATCACCCGTGCGGCGACCTGGAGGATGGGGGCCCGGCTCCGGTAGTTGCGCCCCAGGGTGATCACCCGGGCATCGTGGTAGTCCTTCGGAAAGCCCAGGATGTTGTCCACCTGGGCCCCCCGCCAGGAATAGATCGACTGGTCGTCATCGCCGACCACGCACAGGTTTCGGTGGACCGCCGCCAGCACCTGGAGGATCCGGTACTGGACCTCGTTGGTGTCCTGGAACTCGTCCACCAGGACGTGGAGGAATCGCTGCTGGACCTCCTCCCGGACGTCGGCGTGGTCCTCGAGCAGCCGCAGCCAGAGGGCCAGCAGGTCGCCGTAATCCATCGCCCCGTTGGCCTTCAGTTCCCTCTGGTAGGCCTCGAAGACCCGGGCGAACTCCCTCCCCGCGGGATTCCGCTCGTCGGCCCGGACCTCCAGGATTCCCTCGTTCTTGTAGCGGTCGATCCGGGACGCCAGGGTCCCGACCCGTTCCTTTGGAACCCCCAGGGACTTGCAGACGTCCCGGATGACCTTCTCCGAGTCGTCGTCGTCGAAGACCACGAAGGTCGGAGGATATCCCAGCCGGTCGGCGTACTTCCGCAGCATCCGCAGGCCGAGGGAATGGAAGGTCCCCATCCACGAGGGGGCATCCCGGTTCCCGATCATCGACTCGACCCGCTGCCGCATCTCCCCGGCGGCCTTGTTGGTGAACGTCGCCGCCAGGATCCGCGAGGGGGGAACGCCCCGCTCCCGGATCAGCCAGGCGATGCGCCGGGTGATGGCCCGGGTCTTGCCGCTCCCGGCCCCGGCCAGGATCAGCAGGGGTCCCTGTTCGTGGGTCACCGCCTGGCGCTGGTCGTCGTCCAGGTCCGCCAGGAGGTCCGGTTCTTCCGTGATCATCGGGGCTTCCTTTCCCGGTCCCGGCGGTCATTCCACCGTGACGGACTTGGCCAGGTTCCTCGGCTGGTCCACGTCGGTCCCCTTCAGGTCCGCGACGTGGTACGCGAACAACTGCAACGGGATCGTGGCCACCAGGGGAGTCGCCAGGGGGGGACATTCGGGGACCCGCAGGATGTCGTCCACCCGGTCGGCCAGTTCCACGTCGCCGGTCCCGATCAGGGCGCACAGGCGCCCGTTCCGTGCCCGGACCTCTTCCAGGTTGCCCAGCGTCCTGGAGTACCAGGGCCCCGGCGGTGCCAGCACCAGGGTGGGGAAGTCCTCGTCGATCAGCGCGATGGGTCCGTGCTTCATCTCGCCGGCGGAGTACCCCTCGGCGTGGATATAACTGATCTCCTTCAGTTTCAGGGCACCTTCGGTGGCGACCGGGTGCAGGATGCCCCGGCCGAGGTACAGCATGTGTTGGAAGTGCTGGTAGCGCCGGGCCAGCATCCGGACCTCGACGTTTTCCCGCAGCGTCTCCTCCATCCATCCCGGGATCCGGAGCAGGTCGGTGACGTGGGACAGGACCTCCTCGGGGGACAGGACGCCCCGGGCCCTGCCGAGGGCCAGGGCCAGCAGGTAGAGGGCCCCGATCTGCGTCGTGAAGGCCTTCGTGGAGGCGACGCTGATTTCCGGCCCCGCATGGGTGTAGAGCACCCCCTGGGCCTCCCGGGCCAGGGACGAGGCCACCACGTTGCACAGCGCCAGGGTCGCGGCGCCCGCCTCCCGGGCGGCCCGCTGGGTCCGGATCGTGTCCAGCGTCTCCCCCGACTGGCTGATGCTGACGAAGAGATCGCCGGGATGGATGAGGGAGACGTCGGGATCGTACTCGCTGGCCAGGTGGACCTCCACCGGGACCCGGGCCAGGCGGGTCAGCAGGAACCGCCCCACCAGGGCCGCGTGGTGAGAGGTCCCGCAGGCCGCCAGATGCACCCGCCGGACCACGGCCAGCAGTTCCGGGGCAAAGGCCCCTTCCTCCAGCAGCACCTCCCCCCGCTCCAGCGAGACGCGCCCCCGGAGGGTGTCGATGAAGGCCCTGGGCTGCTCGTGGATCTCCTTCAGCAGGAAGTGCTTGAATCCGCCCTTCTCGGCCACCGCGGGGCTCATGTCCAGAACCAGGCTCCGGGGTTGCACCGGGCGGCCCGACCCCACCTCGACCACCTGGACCTCGGCGGCCGTCACCAGGGCCGCCTGCCCGTCCTCCAGCACCAGCACCTCCCGGGTGAACCCCAGGAGGGCCGGGATGTCCGAGGCGATCAGCCGTTCCCCGTCCCCGATCCCGATCACCAGCGGGGACTGGGATCTGGCCACCAGGATGCGATCCGGCTCTCGGAGGTGCATCACCGCGATGGCATAGGACCCCTGGACCCGTCTCAGGGCCGTGATCACCGCGTCCATCAGGCCCCGCCCCCGGCGGATCTCCCGGTCCACCAGGTGACTCAACACCTCGGTGTCGGTCTCGGACTGGAAGACCGCCCCCTCTCCCTTCAGTTCGTTCCTCAGGGCCAGGTGATTTTCGATGATCCCGTTGTGGACCAGCACCACGTCGCCGGCCCGGTGGGGATGGGCGTTCTGTTCGCTGGGGCGCCCGTGGGTGGCCCACCGGGTGTGGCCGATTCCTGTCCGGCCCTCGATGGGCGACTCCCGGACCAGGGCCTCGAGGTTCCGGAGTTTCCCGGTGGCACGGCGCACCTCCAGACCGCCGTCCCCGATCACCGCGATTCCCGAGGAGTCGTATCCCCGGTACTCCAGACGCTTCAGGCCATCGAGCAGGATCCCGACGCAGGGGCGGGATCCGACGTAACCGACGATGCCGCACATGGAATCAGAGCCTTACGAACCAGAGGTCGTCCCTCCGGGTCAGGTGGAGTCGCATCGTGAAGACCTGTCGCCCCTCGGGGGTCTTCAGGGCCAGGGTCGCCGTCAGGTCCGCCTCGCCGCCCGTCCGCCGGACACCGACCCCGATCACCTGCCCCTCCGACAGGACGTCCCGGATCTCCGGGTGCTCCCGGAAGGTCCGGTGCAGCAGCCACTCGAAGAAGCGCTCCTTGGGGACCGACGTGATCTCCGCGGCCTCCTGCCGCTCCAGGAATTCCGTGCCCTCCTGCCGGAACAGGGGTTCCGAACCCATCCGGTCCAGGGCCGCGGACTTCAGCACCGCCAGGTCCTCGGGCCAGACCCGCCGGGCCGCGGACTGAACGTCCCCCTTGCGCAGGTCGCCCAGGTACCCGAAGAAGGCGGTCTTCACCTCGGCCTGCCCGGGGTCCCGGACCGCGACGGAAAGCACCACCGAGGTGCCCGCCAGCACGGCCAGGGCGGCAATCACGACCGATTTCGGAATCGACAGCATGCGTTCCTAGTCCAGTTCGATCTTCTTGATCCGCTCGTAGGTCTCCCGGGGCTCCGGCACCGCGGTCCGGGGCCGTTCGATCCGCTTTTCCGGCACGGCGGGGACCGGCTGCTGGGGCGCAGGCATCACCGGCCGTTCCGCCACGGGCTCGACGGGTCGATCCGCCGGATCCGCCTGGGACGCCGGGTCCCCGGGGGGATCGCGGCCCAGCACGTATCCCAGCAGCAACCCGTGGGCAAGCGGCAGCAGCAGTTCCTGGCTCGAGGCCAGGAAGGCCAGCACCTCCCCCTCCCCTTCCGCCCGGGGCACGGTGGCCTTTGCAATGGCATCCCGGGTCCGGTCGTGGATTCCCACCCGGGGCGTCGGGCAGTCCACCATCCGCATCCCGTCGAGATCGGCTCCCTCGAGGTTCGCGTCCTCCAGGCGGGTCCGGACCAGCAGGGCGTCCCGGAAGGACGCTCCGGCCAGGTCGGCGCCCCGGAGGTCCACCTCCACCAGCACCGCTCCCCGGAAGTCCGCCCGGGTCAGCACCGCGTTGCCCAGGCGCCGGTGGACGAAGCGGGCCTTCACCAGCACCGCTCCGGCGAACCGCGCCCCGTAGAGATCCGAAGCATCGAACCGCGGAGCGATCATCGTCGCGCCTTCGAAGTCCCCGTTGGCCAGGGAGGTCTCCTCGAACCGGACCCCCAGGAGGTCCGCCTTGCGGAAGGACACCTCCGGGGCCTCGCATCCCCGGAAGAGGCAGTCCTCCAGCCGGGCCTGGTGCCATCGGGCACCCCGCATCCGGGCCCCGACGATCTCCGATCCGCGGCAGAGGACCCCCCGCAGGGAGGCCCCCTGGAGATCCACCTCCTGCCACTCCGCCCCGTCCATGCGCACTCCGTCCAGGGGCCACGCGGAAAGTTCCATCCGGCGGACCAGACACCCGGAGACATCCCGGGCGCCCACGGCCCTCTCGAGGTCGGTGACCGTCTCGATGCGCCGCTTCCCCTGACTCATCCGGTCCTCCGTCACGGCAGCGGGACCCGGACCTCCGTGGCACCCACCTGGGCCGGCCGACGGGCGACGATATCCGCCTGGGACTCGAACCCCTCCTTGGGGGACCAGCCCAGCACCCAGGTCCGCTGGCCCGTCTGGAGCGGCTCGCCCGGCCCCTGGGTGGGCACGACCCCCTGGAGGACCAGCAGCGGCTTCTTCCCCTTCACGACCGACCACTTCAACTGGAAGAAGGTCGGCGTGTGGATGCTCGGTTCCACGGCGTCGTCGATCCCGTCGTCCACGAACGAATCGAACTCGATCCATTCCCCGTCGAGCACCAGCAGGCGGTTCACCGGCCCCAGGCCCTGGGCCTTCTCCTCGGCCTCGGGAAGTTCCATCCCCAGCAGCAGCAACTGGAACCCGTTCCCGAAACCGGGAAGTTCCTGCCGGGACAGCAGTTTCCATCCCCTTCCCGAAAACTCCCGGACGACGAAGCGATGGCGCGTCTCCCCGGGATCCGGATTTCCCTGGGCCCCGGCATGCCGCGGCGCCCACGAGGCCAGCAGCATCATCGCACCGACGACCCTGACAGCGGTCTTCATCCGTCCTCTCCTGCGGTCCCTGACCAGGGGTGCGATTGAAGCACGTTCGAGGATCGGAGGCAACGGGTCGCCGCTCCCGGCGTTGACACGACCCGTCCTTCCTTCCTACCATCGCAACGCCGTTCGGCGTCGTCGCAGGGAGGGACCGGTGTCGCGATCCGGAGTCGGTTCCGACGTCAGGCGCCTTTCCCTGTTGGCGATCCTGATGGCCACCCGGCGGCCCCTCTCCATGGCGGGCATCCTCCGGCGTCTTCCGGGATTCTACCTGCCGGAGGGACAGCAGTACGAGGATCAGGACGAGACCACCCAGGAGAGCATCCGCCGGAAGTTCAACCGGGATCTCGCCTTCCTTCGTTCCCTGGGATACCGAATCACCTATTCCCCCGAGGATGCGACGGACGAGGAAGGCTACCTGCTGGAAAATCGCCCGACCCGGAGGACGGCCGCTCTTTCCCGGGACGACCTGCGAACCCTCCGCCTCATCGAGGGCATCCGCCCCCTGATCCGGGAGTCCCCGCTGGACGAGGCCCTGCGCATGGCCTTCGCCCGGATCGAGGCCCTGGGCCAGGGCGTCCCCTGCGATCCCCGGAACGACGCCGTGGTCTTTTCCCTGCGGGAACTCGGCAGGCCGACCC
>Ga0302250_1001324_pt1 | contig 19100 bp, 31 predicted proteins | sample AAG_RA_Asp_MG_FD_193536 | JGI IMG/M metagenome (GOLD analysis project Ga0302250, IMG submission 193536) | Enriched activated sludge microbial communities from anaerobic digester in WTTP, New Holstein, Wisconsin, United States - AAG_RA_Asp | ecosystem: Engineered > Bioreactor > Anaerobic >... | reverse complement strand
CCTTGAGTGTCACATTGTAAGTCCCGGTACTGCTGTAGGCATGGGCGGGGTTGTGCTCCGTTGACGTTGAGCCGTCGCCGAAGTCCCAGAGCCATGACTGTACGTAGTTCTCCGTGGTATCGGTGAACTGGACCGGCGAGAGGACGTACCCTGCTGTTGTCGCTGCCGTGAAATCCGCAACCGGCGGCTCTGTGATCGGAAGGACCATATATCCGCTCCACGTCACAGCGTTCGTCATGATGATGCCGGTGCCGTGGTTGCTTCTTGAGTACCAACCGAAATCATTGAATACTGCGGTACTTGACAGGTTATAGAAACTATACTCGACCGTGATCGCCCCGTTGGTTGATCCAAGGGACGATGATTTCAGCGCCCCGACATTCAGGTCGATGAACATGATCCGGAATGTATTTGCGGTATCGCTCATGTCCTGCCCGTTGTAGATCGGGTAATTTTCAATACTGCAGGGTTTCCAGATCTGGGGGCCGTAAATGAAATCACTCTTGGTGAAGGTCTCGTCCACAGCACCTTCGACATAATTTAAATCGGCACCCGGGCCCCATGAATTCTTATCGAGTGCCGGACTGTCTGGTGTCCAGTTATACCCGCTTGACCGGATATGGACGCTGAAATCGTCGGGGATCGTCCCGTTGACGGCAAGCATCAGGATTGCCTCATTCATCGAAGCCTGTCCTCCACCGAATACCAAGTAGAATTTACCCGACTGATCGGTTGTATGAACAACTTTCGATTCCGTGGATAGGCTGTCGGTGATCGACAGCGCATTCAGACCTCCGCCACCCGATCTGAAGAGGACGAAGTAGGTATTGGGGACATAATTATAGGTGAACCCGGCGCTGATACCGTCAGAGACATCGCGTTTCACCCCCTCGTCGTTGGCAACGTAGATGTTGGTGTTGCGATACGCAGGGAGCGGCCCGGGTGTCACGAAGGTGATAAAGCCCGGTTTCGATGCCGTGTTTGATCCGACTACGTTCGTTGCGGTGAGGTTGACCGTGTAGGTGCCTGCGGTCGCATACGTATGGACCGGGTTCTGTACGGTCGCATTTGTGCTGTCCCCGTCCCCGAAGTCCCAAAGCCAGCCGGTCGGACTGAGGGTCGAGGTATCGTTGAACTGCACCGTGAGGGGCGCGGTCGTGCTGATCCTCGGGGATGCTTTGAAGGATACGGCCGGGGGATTGGAGTACAGCGTGATATACCCGGTCTTACTTATCGAATTATTTCCCGCCGGGTTGGTGGCCGTCAGTTTGACCGTATACGTCACGGTATCTGTCCCTGTGGTCGAGTATTGGTGCGAGGGATTCTGGAGGGATGACGTGGTACCGTCACCGAAGTCCCAGAACCAGGATGTGGGAACGCCTGTGGAGGTGTCGGTGAACTGGACCGTCAGCGGGCTTTTCCCGGAAGTGACGTCCGATGTGAAACCGGCGGAGGGTTGCTCATAAACCGTGATGCATGCCGTTTGAACGTACGAAGTGCTGCCGTAACTATGGGTTACGGTCAGGTTGACCGTCTTGGATCCGGCAGATGTATAGGTATGCTGGGGATTCTGGTCGTCCGATGATGTCCCGTCACCGAAATCCCAGTGCCAGGAGGTTGCCGTAAGGTCGGATGTACCGGTGAACTGGACGGCAAAGGGCGCGTTGCCAATGGTCTGGTCTGCAGTGAAGTTTACCGGACCGGCAAAGGCATATAATACATGATCCTTAATACCGTCTGCAATTGTTTTCTTACTTAAAATATACAATGTTCCGTCTGCGCCTATTGAAGGCGATCCTGAGATTAATCCTTCTGTAGTATAGAACCATTTCAGGGATCCATCCGGATTTAATGCATAAATGTTCTTATCATTACTGCCTATGTAAACCGTTCCATCCGCACCAACCGAGGGTGAACCGCGAACTGATGCACCCGTTTGATAGGTCCATTTCAGAGAGCCCCTCGGATTAAATGCATAAACCTTATAATCACCACCATTACCGATATAAATCGTGTCATTCAATCCAACTGCAGGCGTACTTCCCCTATCGAATGCCCCTCCGGTCGGGTAGCTCCAGTTCAGCGATCCATCCGGATTCAGGGCATAGAAATTTTTATCAGCACTACCGAAATAGATAGTCCCCTCTGGACCAATAGCAGCTGAACCTCTGATGGCTCCACCGGTCATATAACTCCATTTCGGCGTTCCATCCGGATTGTAGGCATACATTGTTTTGGTAGACTCACTTCCAATGTAGATGGTTCCGTCTTTCCCGATCACCGGAGAGACATAATTTGTAGCTGGTACCGTAGCAGTTGTATTTTTCCACTTCAGGGCACCTGCAGCTGGGTCTAGTGCATACAGGCCATCACTTACAAAATAGAGAGTTCCATCCGATCCGATTGTTGGAGAACCTCGTATCGTTTTAGCTCCTTGGGAAGCAGCGGGGGCTTTCCATTTTATCAGTCCAGTGTCTGGAGATCTCGCAAAAAGATATTTAGTATCATCACCGAAATAGAGAGTGCCATCCATGCCTATGGCCATCGATCCATATAAATAGTCAGAACTGCTTTCAATTGCCACATTCCACTTTGTGGTTCCATTTGGGTATATTCCATAGATTTGAGTGCCAAAACCTGTTCCTGTATATACTGCTCCATCAGATCCAATAACAGGATTTGTATAAGGATGGTAGCTGGTTACCACGTTACCCATATTTCCGATTGAAACGTTCCATCTTGTGGCATTTGTCTGCGGTCCGACATAGGGGGATTGACCAGTGTTCTGGAGATCGTGCTGGTATTTTGGCCACGGGCTATTGGCAAGTCCTGCCGCGACCGGGACAACCAGCAGGGCAAGGAACAGGATAAAAATGCCCACTATGTATATTTTTCTTCCGCCAACATACCCTGAAGGATTAGTCACCTCCGTACAGGAGCGCTGACGAGACTGTATGCGGAACCATATATTCATGCTATACGAATTTGTTGGATCCCATGTTTAATATTTTTATTTAATATTTGCATTAGGTAAATGTAAATACTTTTACATATTTTCGGATTGGATTACGGGTTTGGGATCTGGGAAATCCCAGAACCGCCCGGTGTTTCAATCCGTTGAAATTCCAAAAATAAGGGGTGTATAATTGCCGGAAACCGGCATATGACTGAATCTTCATAACCTATTACGAAAATCCAATAATCTTCCACCCGCTGGCGTTCACATCAGGAACGCTAGCACTTGTATTCACCCTGTTGATCCAGTTGACCATCTTTGGTCCCTGAGTGGTGTAATTGTTGTATGCATATGCATTAAATACAACAATTCCGGGAGTATCTTCACCGAACGCGGATGGCCCTATTAGGTCATAATCGACCTTAACCGCTCCCGTATTGTTCAGCGTGCTCTTGTAGGAGGAATTGGAGATTACTCCAACATTAAGATCGATAAGCGTCAGGTTGAACTTTTCTGTTCCGACACTCTGACCACAGTAGAGAGGATAATTTTCCGTTGGTGCAAATTTCCAGCTCTGGGATATATTGACACCGGAGGTATCGTTTAGGAAATGTTCACTGGTATACTGCTTGTCGATCGCAGGAGCCTTCCAGTGGATATACTCAAGTGGCGGGGACTGGCTCTTGCTAGGACCGTCATATACCGGATCCCAGTAGTACCCCTCTGCACTAATGTCGATTTTGAAATCATTGAGAGCGGTGTAATTCGCGCTGCTGACCCCGATTAGAAGGATGACATCATCCTGGTACTGCCGGCCCCCGGTATCCGTGATATAGAATGTCCCGGTCCTACTACCATTAGTAATTTCTGTACATTGGCCTAACGGACTGGCATTACTGGTGGAGATGTGGAGCGCCTTATCCTCCCCAGGTACCGTCGTCAGGTTGAAGTAGTACGTTCCATTGCCATGATTATTAAACCGTATGTCATTGACTGGTATGAACGTCTTGTTATTCGACAGCCAGTCATACGCCGCCACCGGCGTAACCGCCAGCGCGACGAACAGGAGGACGACCGCAGAGGCCATCCACCACAATCTGTTCATGTCTTTGTTTCCTTTTTCCATAGTCTGTACCTCCGCGCAGGGCACCGCCCCGCGCGCGTCAACAAAAAACCATTGATCATGGCGGTTTGTTAACAATGAAACATTGATCAAAATATGACACGATATATCTTTCGGCCAAGTAAAAATGAGAATATAATTTGTTTTTGAGATTCCTGCGGCATATTATGCCGGATCGATAATTCTCGCCGTGAACGATCGGATGGACCGGGAGCGGTGCACCGGAGAAAGGATTATGAAGAGGGCCGGGCGGAAGCAAGGGAGGATAGGCGGGCCGGGGAGTGCATGCGACCCGGCAGGGGATGATACTCCGGCGACTCCCTCACAAATCCTTATCAGATACACAATACAACATAAGAGACAAAGGTGCTCGAAAAAATGCCGGCAAAAAAATTCAAACCGGAAGACGTTATCGGGAAACCCTACCGGAGAGGCCTGCTCCCGTACGGGGGTGGAATTGTTCGGGGAAAGATCGCATTTGCAGTCAGTGAGGAAGAGCACAACGCCGATATGAAACGATTGAAAGCTCTTCGTCCATGAACCCCTCTATTTTTCTCGATACTCCGGTATTTCCCGTGCATTGAACATCCATTATCCGGCACAATACCTGGACATGCAATGAATGCCTTGAGTTCCAGCACCACATATCTCATTACCAGGTACAAACATACAGGTAACCGGAGAGAGGGCATATGCGGAATCTCATCACCACTGCCGAAATCTGGAAAGAGGGGGGCATGTATACGTCCTATTGCCCGGAGCTCGATATCGCCAGCTGCGGTCACACACCGGAAGAAGCGCGTAAGAACTTACTGGAAGTCATCGCTATTCAGCTGGAAGAAACGGAAAAACTGGGAACTCTTGATGATCTGCTCAGCGAATCCGGGTATACCCGGGACGGGGATGTGATCAAGACCGGCAAAAAGATCGTTTGCTTTGAAGAGATCCGGGTCCCGGTCTCAATACAATAATACGGAATATATATATTCCACGATACGAGATCGTTTGTTCGCCAGCAACTTCTCCAGGTCTGTCGCGTGTGATGCCTGATGAAAAAAATTTCCCCAACAGACTGGAAAACACAGGTACGGGTATTTGAAAAATCAGGATGCACATTTATTCGCCAGAGCGGCGATCATTTGATCTTCCACCATCCCTCTGCAAAACGGGCAGTCGTGATTCCCCGGTATGATGAAGTCCCTGTTACGATCATCCTCAATAATATGAAAACTATCGGCATGACGCGGGAAGAATATCTCCGGCGGATTCAGGAATAATCATGTCACGATCCGCGAACCCACGGACCGGACCCACCTCGCATATGCGATGGCGTACAATTCAGATTATTTCCTGACTTCAGACAAGAACCTGATCAAGTACCGTATTCCGGCTATGTTGGAAAACGCCGGGTTCTTCAAACCGGAAACGATGCCCCTTGAACAATTCCGGGATGAGATCTCAAAGAAGAAATGATCTGATGGACCAGGTAAGAAATGGCGAAACTCATGTCAGGTAAAACAGCTTTGTACAATCATTGAAAAATATTCGCTTCTGGAGGAGGAGCCCGGTGTATAAATATGCAATAGAGATCTTCTACAGCGAAGATGATGAGGGGTATATTGCGGTGGTACCGGAATTGCCCGGCTGCTCGGCATATGGTGAAAGCGAAGAACAGGCATTACGGGAGATCAAGACCGCGATAGATCTCTGGCTGACAACTGCCCGGAGCATGAGACGTGAGATCCCGGAGCCGCAGGGCAGGGAAGTATTGCGCGATCTCTTGGACGAGCGTTCGCGGCAGAACGCTACTTCATGCGAGTGACAGCCAGCCGTACATGCTCCCATCCCCGCCAATGTTGGACCCGTACGTGCCAGCGGCGGCATGCTTTACATTGTACACTGATAGATTCACTCATTGTAGGGAAATAATCTTATCCGCCGCCACCGGCACCACTGCCGCAGCGACGAACAGGAGGACGACCGCAGAGGCCATCCACCACAATCTGTTCATGTCTTTGTTTTCTTTTGCCATTTTCTGTACCTCCGTGCAGGGCACCGCCCCGCGCGCGCGTTAAAAATTAGTAATTGGTTTTACCAATTTTTAACATCAAACTGTTAATCGAAATATGACACGATATATCTTTCAACTGAGTGAAAAATAAGAATATAATTTGTTTTAGGGATTCCTGCGGCATATCGGGCCGGATAAAAAATCCTCGCCGTGAACGATCGGATGGACCGGGAGCGGTGCGGCTGCGAAAGGATTATGGGCGAGATCGGGCGGACGCAAAGGGGATACGGCGGGGGTACCGGATGGAACAATCATCCCATGAACATGCCCCGGGTCAGGGGACTCATCTGGTAAAAAGCGATTCCGGATCAAGATCCCGGATCAGCCAGGCAGCAATCGATCTCCGCTGGCAGATCCGGAACATCCCCGCATCGTCAGTAAACAATGGAACCGACTTCAGCTCGGCAAGCGCAAGAAAATAGGTATCAAAACCTGGACATCCTTCATCAAGAGCAATGGTCATCGCAGTCTCGTAAACACGATCTTCCGGGACAAGCGTGTAGCTGTTTTCCACTTCATTACAGATATCCTTGGAATTGTGAGAATTGGAAAGCCTTATGGATACCGCAGCAATCTCGATAAGGCCGCAGCGGGGAAGGATCACTTCTATCCCGTGGTCATCAAGAGCAGCAAGCAATGCGATACAAGAGTGATGAGTTTTTAATTCCCTAGAATAGGTAACGCCCGCATTCTTTCGTGACGGGGAGAAGAGTGCCTTGATGATAACGGAGGTATCGATAACACAGGAAGAAAACTCAGGCATCCCGTATTCGTCTCCGGTTCTTCGCAAGGATAGTATCAATATCCTCTTTAGCCTCCGGTTCACCGAATTTTTTTACAAAATCAGAAAATTTTTTCCGGATCACAACTTCTACCCGGGCATGTTCCGGAAGGTTCACGCGATCCTCAAGTATGAGCGTCCCTTCTTTATACACGGCATTCGTTTTGATCGCAGACACAATTCATCACAACCGGATAATTCACATCATAATAGCAGGGAATTAAAGATAATGGTTGTGATGAAAGAATTTTAATATTCTGAATCATCCGCAGACAATCAGCTCACGGATAATCCGCCGCCACCGGCGCAACCGCCAGCGCGACAAACAGGAGGACGACCGCCGAGGCCATCCACCATTGTCTGTTCATGTGTTCTTGTTTCTTCATGTTCTGTACCTCCGCGCAGGGCACCGCCCCGCGCGCGTTAAAAATTAGTAATTTACATTTACCAATTTTTAACATAAAACCGTTGATCAAAATATGACACGATATATCTTTCGTTTGCATGAAAAGGTTGAATATATTTTATTTTTGAAATTCCTGCAGAATATTATGCCGGATCGATAATTTTCGCCGTGAACGCTCGGATGGACCGGGAGCGGTGCACCGGGGAAAGGATTATGAAGAGGGCCGGGCGGATGCGAGGGAGGATAGGCGGGCCGGGGATAGAGTGCAGGGAACCAGGGGAACGTGCCGGAAAAACCCGGATTTCTGACACATCTGCACGAGCCCGGTGACATAAGATCCAATCTATCGCAGGATTTATCCGTTTACAATAGTTACAATATTGTATATGACCGCACTTACCAAGCGGATACCCGTGTCCGAACCGGTCTGGAAAGACCTTGCAGAGCTGCGGAGGGCCGGGCAGACCTACGATGACATCCTCGTGGAGATGATCGACCTCCAGAAGAAACAGCGGCTTGAGGAAGATATCCGGCAATCCCTTGAAGAAGGTGATTTTGTTCCTCTCAATGAGATCAAGGCACGGAAAAATAAAGGATATGCAACGGGAGAACGGACCACACCCAAGATTACCCGGAACAAACGCCAGGGTCTCCCGGCATAGACGATCCGGATCTGGTACCCTTGGGTTTTACCGTGGTTGCCGGGCCAAAAGCCCGGGCGTTTATCGATCTCCTGCCCGTAAAAGATCAACAGATCATCGTTACCACTCTTGACCGGCTGGCAGCCGGTCCCTGGCCGGGGAAAGGCGGCGATAAAGAGAAACTCGTACTACCCGGGGGAATCATCTCGTACCGGATACACGTTGGCAGAAGGTATACGGCATTCTATACAATTGACAAAGAAGCAAAACGGGTCCTGGTTCATTTTGTGATGACCATCGAGCAGGCCCATAAGAAATACGGGCGCTGATGATCCACAGTTTTCTAGAGAGCCGGAAGAATTATTAAAGAAATCCCCGGCCGGAATGACGCAATCCGGCAGGATCTCTAAATAACATTCAAAAACCTGTCAACACTCTCGACACGTCTCAATAACCTCCTTGACCCGGGAACGTGCTTCCTCAATAGTCCTGCCGTAGGTATGACAGCCTTTGAACTGAGGACAAGAGACAATAAACACACCGTCTTCATCCGCCGTCCCAATAATAATAAGATGATGGAGTGGTTTTGTACCTGATCCGTTGGCATCCAAACGTAAATTCTTTTTGTCGTTACTTGTAGTGGTTCGCGGAATATAATTCGTGATGAGACCTGTCGGGGGCCCCGGGCGGACGCAAGGTGGACGGCGGGGCCTGGGTGAGCATGCGACCTGGCAGGGGATGACACCCCCCGTACCTCCGCCGCGGGCAATCCCGAAGGATCTGGTTTAATATCTATAGTCACCTATAGGTCTTACTATGCAGGCTGCAAGTTCCATTTACATCCGGGAAGATCTCAAAACCCAGCTGAACACCCTGAAACGTCACCCGAAAGAATCGTACAATGACGTTATTGAACGCCTGGTGAATCTTGCTGTTGACGATGAACCGCTCAGTGCCGATGCTATCCGGGGTCTGGAAGAAGGTCTCCATGATATCAAAGCGGGAAACCTGATCCCTGAAGAGGAAATCCGGAAGAAATACGGTGCTGAATGAGCCCGTACAGAGTACAGTACACCCATCGTGCAGACCGGGATCTGGAAAAATTACCCCGGGAGATTGCCCGGAAGGTTGTCAGTGCGATTCACCAGATACGGGATGACCCGTACCAGTTCATCAAAAAAATGAAGGCGTCAAACCCGGATCATCCGGTGTATTCACTCCGTGTCAGAAGAGACGTTCGTGCACTGCTCTCAATCCATGATGACCTCCTGATTATTCATGTTCTTGAAATCGAACACAGGAAACAGGCATACCGGGATTTCTAAAAAACATATTCCGGCCGGGCGGCAGCACAAATTCTGGCGCATGCCAGCCGCACGGGAGCAGGAGAGGGGACACAGGCGAACCGGGAACGCGGGCCGGGAGCGGGAACAAGAAAAGATGCAGGAGGAGGTGGGACGGGGAACCCGGGTCTGTGCAGTTCTACCGGAGATGGCCTTCTCGTTGTGAGCGGAATACCTGGACGAACACGTAAAAACCCGCCCGAAAAGATCGGGCCCTTATGCAAAGTTGCCCCCGAATGCAGGAGTGTGAGAAGACCGGAACGGAGGAATAAAAGCCGGGTCTTTTAATCAACTCCGGATATTCTTCAGGTATTCCGCAAAAAGCGGGTGAAACAACGAATATTTTCCCCGCTCAACCCTGGACAGCAATGGTGCAGGGGAACCACTCAGGTTCTTTAAGTAGATATTCACGCTTTTCACACCGCTCAATTCTGCGATCTCCGTATTACTCAACAAATCCTTATGGGACAAAACAAAAGCCTGGAGGATCTTCCGCTCGTTCTGGCTTGTCCGGGAATAAATACTTTCGAATAATCTCTTCCCCAGATATGCAAGAATCCGGGAAAAGTTCTGTTCCAGATCCGCAACAGTGATCCGGACCCCGGTCTTGGAGGAAAAAAGATTATAGGCAAAAACCTGCACAAAATAGGGATGTCCCCGGGTAAGCTCGAAAATTCTGTCCATACAGGCATCCTCGAAAACAATACCGGTACCGGTAAGCGGTTTGGTTATCGCCTCGTAAGTTTCTTCCCGCGAGAACGGACCAAGATCAATCCCCCAGAAAAAACGCACCGCCGGTTCGGATGCCGAACGCATATCGGCAAACAAGGTCTCTTTACCCGAGAGGATCAGCATGCATCGTATACCATCGGCAGACTGGATCATCTGGAAGATATTCCGCAGTTCAAATATGGCGCCCTTGATCGCAAGCAGCTGCTCTGCATTATCCAGCATAATCAGGTAGGGAACATCAAGCGTACCGGATATAGAGATGAGATCTTCTTTGAACCGGAACATGTCCGGGTTTACTTTCTTCTTATCCGAATAGGATATCCCGACGGGTCCGTAGTTTACACTCAGGGAAAGCCCCTCAAGAAACTCCCGGATTTTCACTGCCGCTCCGCTCATCGGGGTTGCATCCTTTGCAAGGCTCCGGGTTATCGTCTCAAAAAGCGCGATGAATGAATCGGTAGATTCACCCAGTTCAATGATTGTCGCGGCACAATTCCTGTGCTCCGCACGATGCTTGAATGTCCGTAACAGCGAGGTCTTTCCGATCCCCCATCCCCCAAGGATGGCCAGATTCTTTAAAATTCCCGTCGATAGTATCTGCAAGAAACCGATCAAACTCCTCAATCTGGTGTACCCGTCCGGCAAATTTTTCCGGAGGGACCGGGTGTTCAGCGCTGTACGGATTAACCATCGTAATCGTTTCTCCACAAAAATTAAAAAAATTAATGAAATTAATTGGTGGCCTTAATTGATATAATTTTCATCATTTCCAAAAAAGATCCGGGATATCGTTCTTAACAAAGACGACTGGTTACCTTGCCAGGCACAAATCAAATGACTGCCCATGGAAGCAAAAACGCCAAACGAAATCCGGATTCAGGGGTTTGAAGTCTTGGGAGAAAATCCCGTGCCTGCGGACGCGATCCCGGCCCGGTCCCGGGCCCCGCCTTTCCATAGATCCGGCCGCGCCCGGGCGGCAGCACCAATCCCGACGCAGGCCAGCCGCTCGGGAGCAGAGGGCGGAACACAGGCGAACCGGGAACGCAGCTCCCGTCTAATCAGCGGGAAACGATCGAACGGCCATCACAAGGAAAGGGAAAAAGAGATCTATACTCCGGCATGATATGAGAGAATAATTCTTTTGCAGTTGCCGGTACCCCCGCCCCAGAGCAAGAATCTATAAACAGCCAGCAGCTAAAACCGTAAACAACAGCGATATTCATCAGGTACAGGGAAATTCGGGAGTGAAACGATCATGAATCCACTCATCGTGAGCCGGGAAAAAAAGATAGAAGAGTTCTGTAAAAAGTGGAACGTACGCGAACTCCTGGTCTTCGGCTCTGCCTTAAGGGCTGATTTCCGCCCGGAAAGTGACATTGATATCATCGTGGATTTCAAACCCGGCTCTGTGCATACCCTTCTTCATCTCGCAAAAATGGAGGAAGAACTTGAACGGGTTTTTGGCAGGCGTATCGATCTCATTACCCGCAAGGCCATAGAACAAAGCCGGAATCACATACGGAAAAAGACGATCCTTTCAACAATGGTGCCGGTCTATGTCGCGTGACGATGCCTATCTTCTCGACCTTCTCCTTATGGCAAAGGACGCACACGAGTTCACGAAGAACCAGACCCGGGAATCCTTTCTTTCGGATCGGAAGGGCCAGTACGCAGTTATCCGGTGCCTCGAAGTGATCGGGGAAGTATCGAAGCGGCTCTCCCCGGAGACAATACGCCGGTTCTCGTCAATCGAATGGTCATCTATGGCACGGATGCGGGACATGCTCATTCATTCCTATGGCAAAGTGGATCTTGACGAGATCTGGGACACGGTTAAAGAGGACATCCCGCATCTCATCGCAACGCTTGAACCATGTATCGATGAATTTGAGCGTCAGTAACCGGCGTGGCTGCCTTTACCCTGGTGGCGGACCTTCTAAAAATCCTCTCTTCATCAGTCTTTTAATCAGGAAAGCCGAGGAGACCCGGGGGAGTTTCACGCCTCGACCTCAATAACGGAGGTAAATTTTTCCGGGGACGAGATGGAAGGTTCGATATCCCCGATCATATCGTATTCGCGTGCATTTTTCAGGTAGAGATCGATCGCCTCCCGGATATTTTCGAGTGCTTCTTTGGGGGTATCGCCACAGCTCGCCACTTCCAGTTCAACGCACTTTGATACATACACACCATCTTCTTCCCAGATGGTGACCGTAAAATGATAATTTGCCATCTTTTCTCAACCGGATAGATTATCGATCACGGGCAATGAACTTTGTTGTCGCGGTTGTCTGCAAGAAAACGAAAAGAGAGGGAAAGAGACCACAGGATCCCGGGCATATGGGACATCCACGAACGTCCTGCTGCTGTGAGTTCGCGATCTTGCTGGGGGACCGGTGATGATCTGCTAAAGATTATGAAGAAGAATGCACCACGTACATCTGTATGTGCAGATAATCCGCTGCACTGGTTGATGGAGGTGAATCATCATGGGGAGTAAAACGATCGCAAAGATCCAGAGTGAAGGATACGATGCCCTTGTTAATGCACTTGGGCCGGAGGATGCGATTCGGTTCATCAGGAGTTTTGATCCCGGCAGTGGCGATTACACCAAGGACCGGAAAAAATATCTTAAGAAAATGACAGTAAAACAGATTGGAAAAGAGATTCTCGAATTGCAGAAATCTCTCTGAATATTTCAGCCAGTCTCTTTTTTATCATAACTTCCTGGAAAATGCCAGTCGAAGAACGAATACCCGGCAGCGAAATGCTTTTCTCCGGATTGGGACCGCTCCAGATACCAGACCCCCGGCCGGGACCGGCCCGGTCCGGGCACCGCCTTTCCATAGATCCGGCCGGGCGGCAGCACCGGTCCTGGCGCAGGCCAGCCGCACAGGAGCGGGAGAGGGGACACAGGCGAACCGGGAAAGCGGGCCGGGGATTTATCAATTAGCACCATACCACAGGAAGCAGGAGGGGTGCTTTCCCACCGGAGAAGGTGCACAATTGCTAAATAGTATCGTTCATAATAATGAACATATGTTCAAAAAAATGAACATGTTGGAAACTCCCTCTTTTGAAATACTCACGTTTCTTGGCCGGAATTATCGCAACGCATACTATGTCCGCGAGCTCGCCAGGATCCTCCCGCTGAGCATTGGTGCTGCAAGCGGGTATCTCCGGATACTGGAAGAACACGGTCTCGTGACAAGCGAACGGAAAGGAAGAACGCTCCTGTTCCGGGCAGATATCGCCCATCCGCTCGTACGGGAATCAAAGATCCTTGCAACCCTGATAGAACTGTCACCTCTCATCGCTGCCGGAGAGGGACTCGTGACACGGATGATCCTGTTCGGGAGTTGCGCTACCGGGGAAGATACCGCAGACAGCGATATCGATCTCTATATCGAAACTGCCAACCGCCCGGAAGTATCCGACCTCATCTCCCGGTACGGCGACACCATTTCCCGGAAAATCTCTCCGGTTCTCGTATCGCCGGAAGAGGCGCAGCAGCTCCGCACCCGCGACCGCCCGTTCTTCGAAAGGATACGTACAGGAAAACTTCTTGCAGGTGAGATGCCGTGAAGTACCGGTTTGAGGAATGTCTCGAACGGGGAAAGATCGTAAAAATCCCGGTCGATCCCGCGCTGGTCGAAAAAGAACGCCAGGAAGCAGCGGCGGATCTTATGGCGGCTGAACATTCACTCAGCCAGAACCAGGTGAAGTGGGCGATCATCCAGGGATATTATTCACTCTTCCACGCGCTGAGATCCCGGGTATTTGCCAAAGGTTACCGGGAAAAGAGCCACCGGTGCCTCAGGTTCGCGGTCGAGGCACTGCTGGTCGATGAGGGTGAACTCGGGCCGGAGGTACTGGACCATTTTTCCTTTGCCATGGATCTCCGTGAGGGGGCCGATTATGGTTGCATCTATAATGCCGAGTCCGCCGGAATTGTCGTCGCGTCGGCACGAACGGTGTATGAGATGATCAGTACGGAATAATAAAACACCAGCAAACGGATGCCGGACAATTATGGTGCACAGAAAATATCATATGCCGGGCAGCACAGGTCCCGGCGCAAGCCAGCCGCACGGGAGCAGGAGAGGGGACACAGGCGAACCGGGAACGCGGGCCGGGAGCGGGGGAGAACGATGCAGGAGAAAGGGGGAACCTGCCGTGGATATGACAAAGGAAATAATTATTGTGGGACACAGCAGATAGGATGACAGGAATAGCATGACAAGCCGGGACGAAATTCTCGATCTGCTCAAATCCTTAAAAAGCGATCTTACCGTACGGTATAAAGTCCGCAGCATCGGTGTATTCGGCTCATTTGCCCGGAAAGAGGCACGCTCTGACAGCGATGTGGACATCCTTGTCGATTTTAATGAGGGTGCAGATCTCTTCGATCTCATCGGACTTTCAGATTATCTTGAAGAAAAGATCGGGAGGCACGTGGATCTTGCTACCCCCCGGGCACTCCGGCCGGAGATTCGTGACGGAATTTACCGGGATGTCGTGTACGCATGAGGGAATACCGGCTCCTTCTGGAGGATATCCTCAAAGCCGCTGAAGATATCCGAAATTTTACTCAGGGCATATCCATGGAACATTTTGTCGCAGATGAGAAGACCCGGTCTGCGGTTCTGTACAAATTCGCCGTCATGGGTGAAGCGACTAAACTGTTACCGGATCAGGTCCGGGCACAATATCCCGATATCCCGTGGCGCAGCATTGCAGGACTGCGGGATAAAGTAATTCACGGATATATCGGTGTGGATTACGAGCTTCTTTGGGAGACAATTGACAAGAAAATCCCGGTTGTAATCGAAGGTCTTCATCGGATCCTGAAAGATGTTCCCTGACAATACAACAGGCAGGTTCACCGGCTCTATTCACGGGAATGAATCCGGGAATTCCTGAATTTCCAGGATGAGGGGGGCATGGCTAAACTCATGAGGGAGGCGGGTAAACCGGAGTGGGTCCGGGGAGACTTCGATGACGGGAAGGCAGGCTGGAGGCCGGGCCCCCGCCTGTCCATAGATCCGGCCACCCGGGCGGTGGCACAGATCCCGGTTCAGGCCAGCCGCACGGGAGCCGGGGACACAGGCGAGCCGGGAACCCGGGCCGGGAGAGCATTATGGAGGAGGGGGGACGGGTAGTTACAGAAGAGGAACTGCGGGAGGGAGTTATCAGACAGGCACTTATTCCCGCGAGCCCTTGTTCCGAAGGTCCCGGAGTATCCGTTTGAGTCCGGTCTTCAGGGCAGGAAGATCCTGTTCGACAGTAGTCCATAAGTGCCGGACATGGACATCAAAATAGGCATGGATCAGCTTGTCCCTGGTCCCGGCAATAGCCCGCCAGGGTATTTCCGGGTATTCTTTCTGGACAGATTCCGGGACATGTTTTGCCGCCTCGCCGATGATCTCAAGTGCCCGGGTGACTGCAAATATCTTCTCATCATTGCTGAGGAATGCGGAAGAGCTCCATCCCCCGGGTAAACTCGCAGGCTTTCTCTGCAGCATGCAGCATATCCTCTCAGTAGACATCAAAATCCCGGGCGGACTTCATAGAGAGACTGCCTCACTGATGATACGATTGCGGAGGGCCGGCTTGACAGCACTTTTTTCAACCAGATCGATCGGGATAGCAAGATAGGATGACAAATCCTGCTCAAGGGAAACAAGATCGAAGAGCGAGATCTTCCGCGCAGGATCGAACTCCACAAGAATATCCAGATCGCTTCTTTTGGTCTGCTCGCCCCGTACCCAGGAACCAAAAATCTCAAGGGAGGTGATCCCGTACATTTGCCGGAGTTCCGGCAACCTCTGGCGGAGAAGGGCCTTCATCTCTTCCAGGGATCTCTTTGTCAGGGAGTTCGGTACCGTCTTTTTCATGATACAAACGCTGGATCTGGTTTTGGGTGTTGTTCAGCAACCGGGTTCCTGTACTGGCAGATTCTTTTCGTACAGTTCTGTTCTATTAAAGATAGGTGAATGAGATAATAAACGCAAGCTATCCCGGCCCGTTTGAACAATGTCAGCTATATCCGGAAACCCCCTCCCGGTTTATTTCACGTGCTCATGTCCGGAAAAAATGGCGGTTGTTGATCCAAAAGGCACCAATTAAACGGTTTTTTGGGGCAATATTGGGCCCGGATAGGGATGATGTCAACGCCATGGGCGTATTTCCAAACGATGTGCTGTAATTCGTGAAAAAATGTGAGTGTCGGAAAGAGGTGTTCGAAGAATACTGACGGATTCTTCTCATCCTCTTGGTCTGACGACCAGTCAGTTTTTCAAAATGAGCTCGGAACCGAAAACGAAGCGATTTACGTAGAGATTATTCCCGCAGGGAATAACCTCTGGAGAAGAATGCCCAGACAGGGCCTTCTTGGACGGGAGATTGGTTTTTGGGATTGTGTCTCCTTCCTGGGAGGGGGTGTTCCAACGTGAGGGGGTCTGCCGGGAAGCCCGCTGCGCCAGGAACTCATGCACGCCAGCGGCCCGGATTACCTGCCGGACTGAGTGGTGCACCACACTGCATCAGGAATGCCCGGCTGGGAATTGCTTTTCTCTGGATGGGGATCAGCCCGGTCCGGGCCCCACCTTTCCCGCAGATCCGGTCGGGCGGCAGCACCAATCCCGACGCAGGCCAGCCGCACGGGAGCAGGAGAGGGGACACAGGCGAACCGGGAACGCGGGCCGGGCAACATTCATAACCTCACACAGAGGAATGATATATCAATGACCGAGATTGTCCTGAACGTCCCTGACGACCTGCCACTTCCCGGGCTTGTTGCACGACTGGAGCGTCTCATTGAGGAAGAACACTTAAAATGGATGTTGTTCTCAAAGAGCGTAGATGCCATTGCACTTGACGACAAGGACCAGGCCGCGTTTGAAAAGGTGCGGGAGCAGGCATGGAACGGGACAAAGAAAGAATTCGGATTGTAATCGATACCAACGTCCTGATAGGGGCTCTCATTAAGGACAATTCATTCAAAGCCAGGATAGTAAAAGACCGGCATTTTGATTTTTTCTTCCCTGATTACGGACACATTGAGATCGAAAAATTCCGGGATTATATCAGTACGAAACGCGGGAAAGTCCCTGCTGCTCCTTCCTTCGATTATGCCATAACGTTCCTGCTCGACTCGGTTACTACGGTTCCCCGGCAGTTATACAAGGATCAGGTCCAGCGGGCATACAAAGAGATGGCTGCAATCGATCCCAAGGACACGCCGTTTCTGGCACTGGCCCTCCACCTTGAAAGCCCGATCTGGTCGGACGATACCCACCTGAAGCGGCAGACACTTGTCCCTTGTTACACGACGGGGGAGATCTCCAGGCTTTCTGAAAGATGAGAGTAAAAGTAAACTTTTTTGACAGATTTTCCTGAATTTATCGTCCCAAACGAGGTCAATCATTCAGCTCGCTCATGAGATCGTGTACGGAACCGGATCGTACCTGGCCAAGAGAATAATTCTTCTCCGCATCGCGTGCCCGTTCTGCGATACGCTCGCGTTCGGTCTCGATGAGTCGGCTGGACAATATCCGGTACATCAAAGAGAACCCGGACTCGTAGATTCTCTTGAACGACCTCGGCTGCTGCCTGATGAAGAAGAGGTAGTACGACAATGCCATCCCGTCGTTTGGCCGGGACCGGCCCGGTCCGGGCCCCACCTTTCCCGCAGATCCGGCCGGGCGGCAGCACCAATCCCGACGCAGGCCAGCCGCACGGGAGCGGGAGAGGGGACACAGGCGAACCGGGAACGCGGGCCGTGCCTGACCGGGAGCAGGAGAGGGATGGCGGAAGAATTGGCCGGGACAGGAAAGACCAGAGCGGGGCGAAAGCCCTATTTTTTATTATATATACAAACCAATCGGATACATTGATATCCAGCAAAGGGACCCGCGGCCCGGATATCCGGAAGGAAAATGTTGAAGAAAAATTCCATTCTCACAAACCGGCAAAAAGAGGTATTGCGATACCGGAGAGACGGGCTGGCGCAGTGGCAGGTTGCACAGATCCTCAATGTTTCGGAATCGGCCATCTCCGTAGTTGAAAGAGCTGCGAAGAAAAATATCCGGCTTGCCAAAAAGACCCTGGATGCTTTCTATACCATGGATGCCCGCTTTTTCTGCACGATAAAAGAGGGTGCAAACCTCTTCGAAGCGATCGTCATGATTGCAGATGAAGCTAATAAGGCCGGCTTTACGATAACCGCCGATCCGGTTGAACTTGTCCGGCAGCTGCGTACGGAGAACCCGGAATGCATAAATGACCAGGCCGTCAGGGGATACATCAAAGTGTTTATCCGGGACAACGGGCAGGTTTACTTCGAATGTTTTTATGAATGAAGGCGCACCTGATCCGGAGCCGGGACAGGAACTTATTCACCTATCTCCGGATTGGATATTCCCTACCGGTGTTTTTAATACCGGCAGGTCATGTTCAACAACTTTCCCGACAGCATCCCCCGGTCGATGCCGAAATAGTGATGCACGGGAATGTTTCTCATGCCGATGATGTCGGACCAGGGAATACCCGGGTTCGCATTCCTGAATTCCGGTGAAAGCCCCCTCACCGCTTCCCCAAGGATCCGGAGATGATGGACCACCCAGACCTGAGCCATTTCATCATCGTAGAAATAATCCCTGCCCTTACAAGAGACCCGGAAAATCCGGCCGATTGCCTCGATAATGTCCGGCAATCTTCCCATGTCGTCTCTCATAATGCCCGCGCTTCCTGTAAAACCTGCGGACGGATCCGATCCCGAAGCCCGGCTTCTGTAACAACATCCACCGGGTGGCCAAGCAGTGCAGAGAGATCCATGGCCAGGCCCCCGGCATCGAGAAGACTCCTGCCAGGGTCCGGATCGATCAGGAGATCGATGTCACGGTCAGCCCGTGCTTCGTTCCGGGCAACAGAACCGAATAACCGGATATTCCTCGCACCCCTCCGGTCTGCAAGAGCGGGGATCTCCTGCCGGTCCCGGATAAGGAGTGCCAAAAGATCGGCTTCCGTGGCCATATATCAGGTAC
>Ga0302250_1001320_pt1 | contig 19136 bp, 15 predicted proteins | sample AAG_RA_Asp_MG_FD_193536 | JGI IMG/M metagenome (GOLD analysis project Ga0302250, IMG submission 193536) | Enriched activated sludge microbial communities from anaerobic digester in WTTP, New Holstein, Wisconsin, United States - AAG_RA_Asp | ecosystem: Engineered > Bioreactor > Anaerobic >... | reverse complement strand
TAAACTGATGCAAAATTTGAACATCGTTCGCTTGGCAAAAGAATCAACTAACGTGATTTTGGTGAAATTTAAGCTGAATTTTCTCAATTAAGAGCTAATTTGGCCCAAATTTTGTCAAAGTATTGTTTCTTAATCATTGCAAGCCCGTCGTCGGTAATTCGCCTTGTTGGGCTTATTATCAAATCGGCTTTGCTTTTGTATGCCGCCGGCAATAAATCATCCCGTATTTCTTTGAAGCCTTGTTCTTCGTAGAATTCCTGATTTCTTCTTCTGCACATCAAATACACCGGCCGTCTTTTCTCCGCGGCAAGAAGCAATTTTATTATCTTGCTCCCGATCCCCTTCTTTCTGCGATCTTCAGCCACCGCCACGCTGGAAAGTTCAATATTGCCATCGCCGATTTCAGTTATTCTGGCGCAACCCAAAATTCGCGATCCGGCGGCCGCCACCAGAAAACCATCGGCGGCCATATTGGACGCATCCAAATCAAAAGCAATCAGCATCTCTAATATTTGCGGCAGGTCACCCTTGCTTGATTTTCGATAAATGATCTCTTCCATTATGAAATTTCTCTTAACCAATTCGCCGTTAAACTCGCAATATGATTTCGCAATCTAGTCGTTAAAAAACCGAAGCCAGCAGTTGTTTACAGATGTATTTTGTCATAATTTAAGCTTAGAATCCATGTTTGACAAAAACCCGGGCCAACCCGGGTTTGTATATAAATCAAGTATTATTTGTTCCCGCCGGTAAGTTTTTTGAAGCCTTCCATAATTTCCACCGGCAGGGCGAAGATCACGGTCTTGGACGGATCGGGATTGATCTTTTCGATGGTTTGCAATGTGCGCATCGACAAGCCTCCCGGGGTTTCAGTGAGCATTTTGGCGGCTTCGGCCAATTTCGTTGACGCTTGGAATTCGCCTTCGGCGCGAATGATAATGGCGCGGCGTTCGCGTTCGGATTCAGCCTGTTTTGCCATCACCCGCTTCATATCCGCCGGCAATTCAATGTCCTGGATTTTGATATCGGTAACGTTAATCCCCCAGCTGTCGGTGGCGGTGTCCACGATTTTTTTGATCTCTTCGGAAATTTTTTCCCGCTCCGACAACAGCGGGTCAAGTTCAATGCCGCCAATGACATCGCGCAACGCCGCCTGCGCGTATTGCGCCACGGCAAGAGTGTAGTCTTTAATGTTCAATATTGATTTTTCCGCCGATTCCACTTGGAAATAAACCACCGCATTAATGCCCACCGGCACATTGTCTTTGGTGATCACTTCCTGCGACGGGATGTCCACTGTGGTAATACGCATATCCACCTTGATCATCCGCTGAATGCCCACCAGAATCCAGGTAAGCCCCGGCCCGCGCGTGCCCGAATATTGCCCCAAAGTGAGCACGATCCCCCGATCATATTGGTCAATCACCCGCAGTCCGATCAGCAAGATTATCAGTATCAATCCGGCAATGATCATTACCGGCGCCACCGGTCCGAAAATTTTCGTGGCCGTGGGCAAAAAAGCCACCGCCATAACTATCAAAATCAGGATCGTGGAAAAAGAGCTGATTTCTTGATTGTTTTGCGCCATATTTTTGTTTATTTTTTATTGCATCCATTGTAGCATTAAAAATATGAATTTAGAAATCCCGATTGAAAATTTTACCAGGATCTCTTCGGCCTACCAAACCCGATTGAAAAATCTGGGCATCTTGACGATGCGCGATCTGATCTATCATTTCCCTTTCCGTTACCAGGATTTTTCGGCGCGGACCAATATCGCGGATTTGGAAGTTGGCAAAACCGCCTGCATCCAAGGGGAAATTCAAAGCGTAAAAATGGTGCGCATTTGGAAGCGCCACATGACCATCGTTGACGCGATTGTCAAAGACGGCACCGGGCAAGTTAAAGCGGCGTGGTTCAACCAGCCCTATTTGGCGTCAACGTTCAAAAAAGGAACCATGGTTTGCCTGGCGGGAAAACTGGCGGAAAAACGAGGCGCCAAATATCTTTCCAATCCGATGTATGAAAAAGTGCGCGACGCGGGCGGCGGCGAAGACGACTACACGCACACGGGACGGCTGGTGCCGGTATATCCGGAAACTGCCGGCGTTACCAGCCGCTGGCTGAGATACATCATCAAGCCGCTGTTGGGGCAAGCCGCAAAAATCGCCGATCCTTTGCCGAGAACCGTTCTGGAAGCGTATGATTTTATGTCGTTCGGAGAAGCAATCAAACAAATCCACTTTCCGGATTCCGAAGAGGAAGCGGCAATGGCCCGCAAGCGGTTTGCGTTTGAAGAATTGTTTTTCATCCAGCTGGCGGTTTTGCGCCAGCGCATGCGCCTCAACCGGGAAACCGCGCGCGCCATTCCTTTTGACGAAAAATTGATCAAAAAATTCGTGCAATCACTGCCGTTTTCACTCACCGACGCCCAGCGCAAAACCGCCTGGCAAATCTTGAAAGATATGGGAAAGCCCCACCCGGCAAACCGGCTTTTGCAGGGCGATGTCGGTTCGGGAAAAACCATCGTGGCCATGATTGCCGCGCTGGCGGCGGCCAAATCCGGCGGACAAACCGCGGTGATGGTGCCCACCGAAATTTTGGCCAATCAACATTATGAAAGCTTTTCCAAACTGCTGTCTCCTTTCGGCGTTGAAATCGGCATTCTGTGCGCCAAAACCTGCGCGGCCTCCTCTTACGGCAAGGTGTCCAAAAAAGCGGCGCTGGATCTGGTAAAAAGCGGCGATACGCAAATCTTGATCGGCACCAACGCATTGATACAAAAAGGCGTGGAATTCAAAAATTTGAATCTGGTGATATTGGACGAACAGCACCGTTTCGGCATTGACCAGCGCGCAACGCTGGCAAAAAACCGGCAGACAAAAAAGGAAAACCGGCCCGTCCCGCACTTGCTGTCAATGACCGCCACCCCCATCCCCCGCACATTGGCGCTCACCGTTTATGGCGATTTGGATTTATCGCTGATTGACCAGATGCCGTCGGGAAGAAAAAAAATTGAAACAAAAATCATTTTGCCCGATGATCGCGCCGGCGCGTACGAATTTATCCGGCGGGAAATAGGATCGGGACAACAGGCGTTCGTGATCTGCCCGCGCATTGACCCCGAAGAAGGCCAGCCGGAAATTAAGAGGGATGGAATTTTGTTTGACCCCAAGGCCGATTGGTCGGGCGCCAATGCCGTGAAGGCCGTGAAGGAAGAATATGAAAAGTTGTCAAAAGAAATCTTTCCCGAACTGCGCATCGGAATGTTGCACGGCAAAATGAAAGCCGCCGAAAAACAGGAGGCAATGGACAAAATGAAAGCCGGAAAAACTGATATTCTGGTGTCCACATCGGTGATTGAAGTGGGCATTGACATCCCCAACGCCGCCATTATGGCCATTGAAGGATCGCACAAATTCGGACTGGCGCAACTGCACCAATTCCGCGGGCGCGTGGGACGCGGCGAACACCAGTCATATTGCCTGCTGTTTTCCGACTATCCGACGAGACGGCTCAACGCGATGCTTAAATTTGACAGCGGATTTCAACTGGCCGAAAAAGATCTGGAAATCCGCGGCCCGGGAGAAGTGTTCGGCAGTCAGCAATGGGGCGCGCCGGATTTGGCAATGGCCTCGCTGGCCGATGTTTTCCTGGTGGAAAAATCCCGCGCGGCCGCCAAAGGAATTTTGCAAAACGACCCGGACTTAGCGCGCCATCCCCAACTGCGCGCCCGCATCGCCCATTTCTCCGCCCGCACCCACCTGGAATGAAGCCCGGATGCTTGAAATCCGAAATTCGAAACAAAAATCCGATCAAGCTGTTTTCTTCCCGGGTTTTTCCGTCACCCAGAAGCCCAGCGGTTTGTTGATGATCATGCGAGTTTGGGATTCCAGGGCGAGCCAATTCAAATTTTCCAATATGGGATAAATCTGACCGCGGTGGTTTTTATTTTTGTTTCCGTTTCCAACGACAAATTGATCACCCGTGCTTCTTTGGGATGATATTTTTCAATAAACGACAACAACGATTTGCCCAAGACGGGCGACCTCAAATCAATGTATTTAACCTCAACCGGCACCACTTCCCCGCCGCGGCTGATAACGAAATCAACTTCCGCACCGCCCAATGTTCGCCAAAAATTTATCGTTGCCGCCGAATCCTTAATTTCTTTTTGCAAAGCGTTCAAAACAAAATTTTGAAAAACAAAGCTCAACCCTTGCGGATCGGCAAGTCGTCCCATCATATCAATAGAATAATTCCTCAATCCCAAATCATAAAAATAAATTACCGGCGACTTCGTGATTTCTTTTTGTTTATTGGTAAAATACGGCCGGATTTCTTTGATCAAAAAAGTTTTTTGCGCGTACCAAAGATATTTTTTCAACGGTGAAAACGATAACCCGACTTGATTTGCCAACTGAGAATAATTCAAAATTTGACCGGTTTGCGCGGCAACAATTTTCACCATTAACGAAAAAACTTCCGGCCGATCAATATTCAACAAAGACAACATATCTTTTTCCACGCAACTGCGGAAAATATCCCCGATTGTTTTATTTTTTTCATCAAGCCGCGCCTCCAAAATTACCCGGGGATAACCGCCAAAATTAAGATATTCATCCAAAAATATCATTGACTGTTTTTTTTCAATACCGAAAAAATCATTCAACTTGTTTTCATAACGATAATCGGTTTTGAAATTAACAAATTCAAAAAAACCAACCGGGTTGACTTCAAAAATTCTTTTCCGTCCCGCCAACGACTCGTGAATTTTTTCCTTCAATTCCAAACTGCCGGAACCGGAAACAATAAATTTATACGGCAAATCGCGATCATAAACTCCCTTCAAAAAAAGCCCGGCATTCTCCAATCGCTGGATTTCATCAATAAAAACAAACCCCGATTTACCGATTTCCAATTCAATTTTTTTAATCAATTCCGATTGTGCCGCAAAAAACTTTTTATCGGAGTCGTTATCCAAACTCAAAAAAACCGTCTTCTTGCCGGATTCTTTAAGATATAAAATCAGCTCATTCATCAATGTGGTTTTCCCCGCTTGCCGCGGCCCGACAATCAAAGAGATTTCTTTTTTCCCAAGATGATTTTTTAATTCTTTTAAAATATCTCTTTTAATTTCCATTGTTATGAGTATTGTAAAAATTAAGATGCTTTAATAATAACCCGATAAATCTTAATGTCAAGTTTGCTAATTATCAACTTAATATTAGAGCTATCCTTTCTTCTTCCCGGGTTTTTCCGTCACCCAGAAGCCCAGCGGTTTGTTGATGATCATGCGAGTTTGGGATTCCAGCGCCGGAAACGCGCCGAAAACTATCAGCGTCACCGGCAAAAGCAACCATTGCAAAAACATTGAAAAATGCCGCCATCGGCCGTAATTTTTCGGCCGCGGCGGCAATAAAAGCATGCTGATGATCGCCGAAATCATCATCCCGGCCATCGCCATGGTCATAATCACCGAAGTGAACCGCGGCAAATTATAGGAAAGCAGGGTGGTGCCGAAATCCTGGCCGCCCAAAAACAGCGGCAGCCACGCCAATCCGAAAGTGAGCAAAGCCGCCGTCGCCCACGACCAGAAACCTTCCAACATCGTGCCAACATGGAACAATTTTTCCCGCAAAGATATTTTTTTTGCCGCGGGACTGAAAAAAAGATTGAAAAAGACATAGGGAACGTTCTCCACTCCCCACGCCCAGCGGCGCTGTTGTTTGTATTGGTTGACCATCGTGCGAAAAGTGGTTTTCCCCAGCACCGCATCCATTGACACGGGATAATAAAGCGGCGTGGTTTTGTATTTCCCGCCGTAATAAAAATAGGCGCGCCAAAAAATCCGCGAATCATCGGAAACCACATTACGGGGATAGCCCACCTCCAACAGCGCGGGCAGAGGCATTGAGTGGCTGGAAAAGGTTACTAACTGTTCCGGGCGCTCTTGTTGCATCATTTCCCAAAAAGTGGAAGAGGTGGCGATAATCCGGCTCATCCACGGCGCGTCCCAAATATTGTTGTTGTAGACGGGAATCGGCTGATAGCTTTCCCGCAGACGATCGGATGACTTCAAAAAATGCCACACCAAACAGGAAAAATAATCGGTGTAGGGCTTGGTGTCAATATCAAAAAACGATACGATAATATTTTCTTTCGGGATTTCGGTTGCGGGCAAGAACTTTTTTTGCATAACGCCAATCGCCCAATCAACATTGGCCCCTTTTCCCCGCAATTCTCCGGAAATGTTTTTGGGATGGACCGATGGCCATAAGGCAAAAAAACGGCCGCCGTAGTCTTTTTGCGCTTCTTCCAAAATCCGGCGCGCCGAAGGCATATCTTCGGCCGCCAAAAGGACGATCAAATTTTCCTTCGGATAATCGGCTTTGACCAGCGATTCCAGAGTGGCACGCACCACTTCCCCGCTCTCGCCGGCGAACGGCAACACCACCAGATGGTAAATCTCCCGCCATCGCGCGGAAAAATCCGCTTCCAGCTTCGCGCGCCAGCTTGTCTTGATGTGCTTTTGCATTCGGCGATAGCTGGCAATTTGATGCGTTGCCAGATAAAGCACGCGAAACAGCCAATAAAGATCAAAGGCAATGATGAATATCGCCACGCCCAGCGGCCAAAACCACGACAGCGCAAAACCGAACAGCAAAGTCGCCCAAGCGAAAAGCCCGGGCAAAATTTCCAAAAACCGGTAGCCCGCCTTTTTTGCGCCCGGCAAATCCTCCGCCCGCGCCAAATTCAAATAATTAATTTCCATAATCAAGCCAAAAACAAAATCTATTGTTCAAGCATTAACATACTCCCAAGATTTACTTTTGGCAATCTTTATGATATGATGTCGCGTGTTCGGCCCCATCGTCTAATGGTCAGGACGCTGCCCTTTCAAGGCGGAAATACGAGTTCGATTCTCGTTGGGGCCACATTCCAAATCAAATCCTATAAACTACGCCGGGGCAGAGCCCCGACGTATTCCGACGCTCCGCTACGTTACGCGATCGGAAAAGTTTGATTCCCCGCCATTCATCCCCGGGGCAAAGCCCCGGGGTATTCTGGCGGATGAATAAAATAACAGCTACGATTGGTCGTAGCCGTTTGGTTATTTAGCCCATTCAATTATTTTGTCTAAATCATCCGGCGATTGCGGATAGAATATCGGCAATCCGCGCGATTTGGCAAATTCAATTTCTGCTTTCGCCCCGGACGATGTTTCCCATCCGGGAATTGCCATCACTGCATCGGCGGTTCTGGTCAAAAATTCCATATCCAGCAAGCGGTAAAAATCCTCACTGGCCACGGCTTTTAACTCAAAATGCTCGGTATGGTTTGCGGACAGAAAAATCCAATCCCAGCATTGGCCAGCGCAATTTGAAACCGCTCGGCATTGCGTATATTTTCTTGAATTTTTGACTTGTCGCCGTTGCCGAAATACGGCCCGGCGATAAATACGATTTTCATATTTTTATTCCCCCAATGACACCTCGCAACAAAACTTGTTTAACTCTGACGATTCATATAACCGCGGAAGCACTTTATTATACCACGCGTCAAGCACAACCCGCTGATTGGTGGCGGGCATCAACCGACCCAGTTTGGCGCATCGCTCAATATTTTTCAATGCGCCCTGATAATCGTTTATCGCCAGCATTTCGGCCCGCAAAGGCAAGTTTTTGCGAATTTTCATCAGTTCTTGCGCGAAATTAATCAACTTGCCTTCAACGTCGCCGCCATAAACCAAATCCGGCAAATAGACATAGAAGTCAGTTCCCTGCTCTATCAGCCATTCCGCGGTTTCAAACTGTTGCGCAAATGAATCGGACATCGCGCCGGTTATCGTGGCAAACTCTTCGGCATTAACCCCTTTAAAACAACCGACTACACCGACATTTTTTTTGCGCAACATCTCTTTGAATTCATTCCCCAGCGCCGCCATATATTCCGAGGTGGAAAGGTTGGAATCAATCCAAAGATAAGTCTTTGGCGACGCGATTTTTAATTCCTGCCACAAATCCAAAATCATTTCCGGCGCGATTGTGGGATTGCCGCCGCTCACACGCACGACATTCATTGGCACCTCTGACTTTTCTTTTGCCGCCAGAAAACAGCTGATGATCTTATAGCAAAATTACTTCAATATTTCCAGCAGTTCTTTGAAGGTGAAGGTGCGGTTGCGCTGGCGGCCGGGTTCCTCAAAAAGAATTTTCATTTGGACGAATTTGTCCAAAAGATTGTAGATGGTTTGCGGATTTTTGGTTTTCAATCTGTCTTTGATTTTGACAAATGAAATCACCGGCGAAGAAAAAAGCAGATCCAAAAGATCGGGCGCGTGCACCGAATTGACGGCGATGATTTCTTTTTTCAAACGGGCGTTCAGTTCCATAATTTTGACGATCGCGTTTTGGGTTTTCAGCGATTGATTGATGAGCGCCAAAAAGAAAAACTTCAGCCATGATTCCCAATCCCCAAGCTCAGTCACGCCGCGCAAATAGCCGTAATAATCGCGGCGGTTCTTTTCAAAATATTCACTGATGTACAAAAGCGGCGACGACAGCAAATCGCGCTGGTATAAAAACAGCGGAATCAGCAAGCGCCCCACGCGGCCGTTGCCGTCGCGAAACGGATGGATCGCTTCCAACTGGTAATGCGCGACGGCAATTTGCGCCAGCGAATCTTTTTCTTGGTTTGTGTTAACGTAATGCTCCCAGTTTTCCAAAAGTTTTGGCAAGTCTCCGGGCGCGGGCGGCACGTAACTGGCATTTTCAATCGGCGCGCCCGGCATACCGATATAAACTTGGCCAACGCGAAATTTGCCACGATCCTTGTCGGCGCCGCGGGAAGAATCCAAAAGCAAATAATGGATTTTTTGAATGAATTTTTGATTGATGGGCCGGCTCTTGAGTTCCTCAATCGCAAAGTTCATCGCGCGGCGATAATTGATGATTTCGGCAATATCACGCTCTCTCTCCCCCGTTTGGGATGTCTTCCCTTGCGCCTCATATTCAAAAACATCTTCCAGCGTCGCCTGCGTTCCCTCAATGCGGGAACTTAACACCGCCTCCTTGGTCAACAGCGGCGCGGCCAGCAGTTCGGGTGCCAGAATATTTTTGCGCAACAATCCGTTGAGCTCGCCGATTGCCCGATGCGCTTCGCCGACAATGCGGATCAGCGGTTCGTAATTTACCCTCGGCGGCAGAAGCGGCAATGAAAAAGATTTGATCATATTGTTTTGATCCAATGGAACAAGCGCAAGAGTTATTCCATCACAATGGAATAACCGCGAGCGTTATTCCATTCTAAATTATTGCCGGGGATTTCTCAACCGGCATCAGCAAAAAGCTCCGGCGGCGCCGGAGCATTAGAATTAAAAACACTACTCCGGCCGGCATGTCATCCGAAAATTTTACCGAACAATCCTTTTTTCTTGGCGCCGGTTTCATCGTCGGAATTTCTCCTCTCGGGCGGCACCGGCAATCGGCGACAATCGGGATTTTCAGAAGGAGTGGCGGACATGACAACCGCAACGGATTCCGTTGCCGGGACAGGCTCTTCGCGGCGGATCGCCGGCAGGGCCGCGGCGGCCTGCGGCGGTTTTGTTTCGGGACGCTCCCGAATTTCCCGCTTGATCTTCGGTTGCTCCAAAAGCATTATTTTGTCCTGCAAGCCTTTGAGCAAAATATTGGTTTCGCGGTTCCTTTCTATTAACTGGCCGATCTTGTCGTCAAGATTTTTAATCTGATCGTCTTTGGCTTTCAGTTGGCCGCGCAACATCTCCGTGGTTTCTTTAAGCAAGGAAACGATCTCTTCGCTGGCGCGATCCCGGCCGGATTCTTTTTCAATTTTTTCGGGTTCGGATTTCTTAAGCGCTTTCTTGGCAGGCCCCTCCTTCGGCCGGTTCTTGCGACTGCCAAGCTCCATTTCTTTTTCCAAAAATTCACCGGCAAAGTTTTGGGAAGGAACAACGGAAGGGAAAAAGGCCGGCGGCGGAACTTGATGGAACTGATTTTGATTCATAGGAAAGCTCACTCCGGGAACCAGATACGGCAGAGGCGCGGAAGCCGGCATTGAGGGAGAATAATTGTATGCCGCAAAGCTTGCCGACGGATAATCGGGCAGAGGGCTGGGGCGATCATTTTCAGTGAAAAGATAGGGGCGCAAATTTTTTTCATTGTCGCGCACCCGGCGGATTTCGTTTTTGCTGAAGCGATATTCCAAAGTGCCTTGGCAACTTTTTAACGCGCGCGGATGCAAAATGTGGCGCTGGACATAGCGCGTAATCGTGCGCGAGCTCTTGCCCAGCATCTCGCAAACTTCGTAAAGCGTCAAAACATAATCGTCCTCCGGGCCCTGGTTTTGACTTGGTAATTGAGAATTTTTTGGCGTCATATTTTTTGTCGGAATGTTAATTTGGAGATGTTGCTTTGATTCTAGAAAATAATTGCAAATTTTGCAAAAGACAGACGCGCCAAAACCCTCAAACACTCTCCGCCGCTTCTGATGATTTCAAAAATGCAAAGATAATTTGCTTTCCCCAAAAAACAGAGCTTGAAAATTTGCAAAAAAATTATACCATTATATTATCAATCTGGATAATCCAAAGTTAATAAAAAAAAATGGAACCAAATTCAAACGCACAATTGCCCGGATTTTTTCCGCTGATAAAACAGGCGCTGGAAATCTACAAACAAAAATGGGGGACGTTGATAACGCTTTTTTTACTGCCTCTCCTTGCCATCGCGTTGTGGCTGTTATTGCTTTTTGCCGCCGGCATTGGCATAAAGATTGCCGGCGCGGCCACGGGATCATCCTTGTCTTTTTGGACACTGCTCGGCACATCGGCGGGCCTGTTTTTTTTGCTGTTGGCACCAACATGGGCATGGGTCCAATGCGCGGCCATCATCGCCGTTAAAGAAAGAACTGCGGTGGGAACGAGAGAGTCGTTGCGGCGCGCCAAACCAAAAATTTTTTCCTATCTTTTAACCGTCCTGCCGCTGTATTTGGCCGCCGGCACCGGCTTGATATTTTTTGTCGTGCCGGGAGTCGTTATTGGAATTTGGGGATTTGCCGGCGGGTATATCGCGGCCACGGAAGACAAGCGCGGAACGGCCGCATTGGCAAAAAGCCGGGAATATGTGCGCGGATATTTTTTGAAAATATTTTTCTTGCTGATAATTGAAATGTTTTTATCGTTTCTGGTCAACGGGATCGCCGAGTCGTTTGGCAACAAACCGATTGAATGGCTGATAAATTTTGCGTTCACGCCATTATTGTTTATTTTCAATTATTTGATCTTTGAAAAATTAAAACAAATAAAAGGGGATTTGCCCGAACCGACCGCGGAACAAAAAAACTTTTTTGGGATCTCCGCCGGCATCGGATTGGCAGTCGTTGTTTCGTTGGTCGCGCTGGCAATTAATTTCGCGCCGCAGATAAAACAAGAATATGAAATTATGCGGCTCCAATATGAAATGGAAAATCATCGGGAATTGCCGCAACCGCCGATAATGTGAGAGATCATAATAACAAAAAAACAAAACGGACAGTTTGTCCGTTTTGTTTTTTGTCGGGGAGCAGGGAATCGAACCCTGTCTGCACGAACCCGAATCGTGCGTACTGCCGGCATACTCCTCCCCGTCGCGCTCATCGCGACATTTGGAACGCTCATCGCCCCGCAACACGATTCATCCTAACCCATAATCCGCCTTTTGTCCATTTTTAAAAAGGCAACCACCCACCAAAATCCAAAATACTTTTAAAGGATCCAACCCCTTTGATTGCAAAGAAAATGGACCCCCCAAGCGAAGGCGGCGGCCGAGCGAAAGCGAATTTTCAGCAGAAAATTATGCGCGTTGCAAAAAGCGGACATCCTTTCTCCCAATCAAGAAAAACCGCGATAACGCTTTTTGCAATGCCGCGAAGGCGGCGGCCGAGCGAAAGCAAATTTTCAGCAGAAAATTATGCGCGTTGCAAAAAGCGTTATCGCGGTTTTTTGCTCTCTAAACCACCCAATACCTCTTCTTGGTCATTTCGTCCCGCTTGATCTCCACTTGCCCGCGCCGCTGCTTTCCCGCCGCCGCCAGGCAGGACAGTTTTTCTTCGTCAAGCGCCCCCAGCTCGCCGGCCCGGGCGATCAAATAATCGCGGTCATTGCGCGCGGGATCTTCCAGAATCTCTCCCAGCAACACCTCCAAAATTTGGCCGACTTTCGGTCCGGGAACGATTTTTAAAGTTTCCATTATGTCCTTGCCGTTGACCTTGATCATTTTGGGAGAGATAGGGTCTTGCGCCACACGCTCCATCAGATAGCGCAGATGCCTTAATTTATAAGGTTCGGCCTTGGGACACCCCGAACCGATACGGTCCGCCATACGGACTTGCAGAAGCTCTTCCAAGTTTTGGCGGCCGACATTTTTCACCAGACGGCGGACGGACGATTCGCTCACTTCGCCAACGTTATAATAGAAAAGGTGATAGCGCACCAGCAGGACAATTTTATCGGTGTCTTTTTTGGATAATTTAAGCCGTTGGAGAATTTTTTTGGCAAGGCGGGCGCCAATGATCTCATGGTTGTAAAAAGTGGCGTCGGGACCGTCGCCGGATTTCGCGGCTGGCTTGCCGATATCGTGGAGGAGGGAAGCCATCCTTACGTGCATACCGAAATTTTTTTTGGCGGCATAATCCAAAGATTTAATCAAATGGTGATAGCAATCATAAATGTGATGCTTGTTCTGCCCGCATCCGTAGCCTTCCAAAAGCTCGGGGATGATATGCTCCAGCAATTTCAATTCGCGCAAAAGTTCAACGCCGCGCGCGGCAGACGGCGACATAATAATTTTCAAAAATTCGTCGCGGATCCTTTCGCCGGAAACCGCCTTCATCCACCCGGAATGCTTGACCACCGCCCGCCTGGTGTTCTCTTCAATTTCCCATTCCGCCCCCAAAGTCGCGGCAAACCGCGCCGCGCGCATCATCCGCAACGCGTCTTCGGAAAATCTTTCTTCCGGATCGCGCACCGCGCGGATAATTTTTGCGCGCAAATCTTTTTGGCCGCCGAAAGGATCCATCAATTCAACTTTCACGCGGCCATTTTCCTTTGTATAGCTCAACGCCATCGCGTTAACCGTGAAGTCCCGGCGGGAAAGGTCGTCGGAAATATTGTCGGCCCATTCCACCGTGTCGGGGTGCCGTTTGTCGGTATATTTGGATTCAACGCGATAGGGGGTGATTTCAATTTCCATCGGGGTAGCGGATGAAGAAGCGGCGCGGACCCTGATCGTGCCGAATTGGTTGTCGGCATAGCTGTCGGGAAAGATTTCTTGAATCTGCCCGGGATTGGCGTTGGTCGCCGCGTCCCAATCGGAAGGAACCGCACCCGCCAAAAGATCGCGCACGCATCCGCCCACGATATAGCATTCAAAGCCCGCGCTCTGCGCGGTTTCAATCAGATTTTTCACTGCCTGAGGGATTTCATCCAAAAATTTGTCCATAATTCCGGATCGTTAAAATTAACCAGCGGGTTGCCACCGGCAAAAGCGCCGGGCAGATTAAGTAGACTTTATCGCAATATTTACTTTTTTTCAATTATTTGTTAGGATAGAGGCGATATTTGAGTTTTCCCCGCCTCTGTAGCTTAACGGATAAAGTGCCGGTCTTCGGAACCGGTGACGGGGGTTCGATTCCCTCCAGAGGCGCTCCCAGCCGGAATAAAACACGGCGGGAAACAAATACCAAAAAAACAAATGAAAAGCGTTGCCGCCATTTTTGCCGCAGTTCTGCTCGGGCTTTTGTCCTTTTCGGCCGCTTTGGCGCAACAAGAGGGAATATTGCCCGCTTGCGGCGGCGCGGAACAGCCGGCGTGCACGATCTGCAACCTGTTCCAGCTGATTGACAATCTTGTCCGGATCGTGATCGTGGGGTTGGTGCCGGCCGGCGCCGGATTGGTCATCGCCATCGCGGGGTTCAAGTTTTTGGTAAACCAAGACAACGCCGATGTGATGGAGAAGTCAAAAAAAATCATCTTTATGGTGATCATCGGACTGTTGCTGATCTATGGCAGTTATGCCATTGTCGGCGCAATCTTTTCGGGAATGGGATATTATGACAGTATGAATCCGCTGGAATTCAACAATTTGAGCTGTGATTGAACGCCCCCATGACTCAACGGTAGAGTAGCTGCCTCTTAAGCAGTTCGTTGCAGGTTCGAATCCTGCTGGGGGCACATAAAAAATTAAAAAATCAAAATTTAAAATAAATTAAAATTAATTTTATTTTCCGCAGAAAATAATCAATAAAAAAATGCTTACCGTTGAAGAAAAAGCCAAATTGATAGAAAAGTATAAATTGCATGGGGAAGACACCGGTTCCTCGGCGGTGCAAGTCGCTTTGCTGAGCGAAGAAATTGACCGCTTGCAGAAACACTTGAAACGGCACGCCAAGGATATGCATTCCAAGCGCGGCCTGTTGAAAATGGTTTCCAAACGCCGCAAGTTTTTGAATTATCTGCGCGATACCGACGTGCACCAATACGCGCAAGTTTTGAAAAAAACCGGATTGAAAAAATAATTTTGCCCGACCTAGCCCATGGCAGTCCAATTAAACGCCCAACGCGTCGCCGTCTTGATTGACGTGCAGAATCTTTATTATTCCGCGCGGAATTTGTATCAGGCGAAAGTCAATTTCCGTGAAATTTTGAAAACCGCCGTGGGACGGCGCGGACTGATCCGGGCGTTCGCTTATGTCGTGCGCACAAAAACCGGCGAGGAAAAGCCGTTTTTTGAAGCGCTGGTCAAGCTGGGAATTGAAACCCGCATCCGCGATCTCCAAGAATATTATGACGGGCTGAAGAAGGCGGATTGGGACGTGGGCATCACCGTGGATGCAATCCGCATTTCGCCGTCCGTGGACACGATCGTGCTCGCTTCCGGAGACGGCGACTTCCAGCAATTGATTGAATATCTGGAAAACCAAGGCAAACGGGTGGAAATCATCGCCTTCGGACGCTCGGCGTCTTCCAAGATCAAGGAAAGCGCCGATGAATTCATTGATATTGAAAAGGAACCCGAAAAATATCTGATAAAAAAATAACTTTATAATAAATTCCAAAGTTCAAATTTCAAATGTCAAATCAAGCCCAAATTTCAAATGTCAAAAAAGAATCTCGGATTCATTTTGAACTTTGAGCTTAGAGCTTTCTTTGACATTTGAACTTAGGATTTTGACATTTAAGAAAAATGGATAGTGCAAACAATAAATTTTCCATTCAAACGGGAGATAAGGAGTTAAGCGTTGAAATCAATGGCTTGGCCGATCAAGCCAACGGTTCGGCGGTTGTCCGCTACGGTGACACAATGGTCTTGACCACCGCGGTAATGGCAAAAAAGGAGAAACCCGATATGGGTTTTTTTCCGTTGATGGTGGATTATGAAGAAAAATACTATGCGGCGGGCAAGATCAAAGGGCCGCGCTATATCAAGCGGGAAACCCGCCCCAGCGACGAAGCTGTCTGCAACGCCCGGCAGATTGACCGTTCAATCCGGCCGCTTTTTGACGATCGTTTAAAAAACGAAGTGCAAACCATTGCCACCGTGCTCTCTTGGGACGCGGAAAACGAGCCCGACATCATCAGTTTGTTCGGCATCTCAACGGCGTTAATGGTGTCCGACATTCCTTGGCAAGGCCCGACCGCCTCAGTGCGCGTGGGACACCTTAACGGAGAATATGTCCTGAATCCGACTTACGAACAGCGCCAAGCCAGCGAAATTGACGTGGTCTTCGCCGGCGTGGAAAGGCACGGAGAAATCCTGGCCAATATGATTGAAGGAGGTTTTAACGAAACCGAAGAGGCAAAAATACTGGGCGCGTTCGCCTTCGCCAAACCTTACCTCAAACAGCTTTTGGATTTTCAGCAAAAAATTGCGACTGCCTGCGGAAAAACGAAAAAGCCATTGTCCGACCGCGGCCCCGGCGAAGAATTGGTGCGGGAATTGCGAAATTTCATCGGCGAAGATTTGAAAAACGCGCTTTATCAGCCTCAAAAAGCGCAACGAGGCCAGGAAATGGAAGCGGCGAAGACCAAACTGGAAGAATACGCCGCCCAAAAGTATCCCGATGACGCCGAGATCGCCAAATTCATCGGCAAGTTCTACGAAAAAGAGATTGACCGCATTTTACACGAAACAATTCTGGCCACCGGCAAGCGTCCCGACGGAAGAGGTCCCGACGAATTGCGGCCGCTGGCGGCAAACGCCGGCGTGATTCCGCGCACCCACGGCTCCGGGCTCTTCCAGCGCGGCGAAACCAAGGCGCTTTCAGCGGCAACCCTGGGAGCCCCCGGCGACCAGCAATTGCTTGACGGAATGGAAATCACCGGCAAAAAACGATTCCTGCACCACTATAACTTCCCGCCTTATTCCTGCGGAGAAGTGCGGTTTTTGCGCGCTCCGGGACGGCGCGAGATCGGCCACGGGATGCTGGCCGAAAAGACATTATTGCCGCTCATTCCTTCAGTGGAAGAATTTCCCTATACCATCCGCGTAACTTCGGAGATCGTTTCCTCCAACGGCTCCACTTCAATGGCGGCGCTCTCCGCCGCATCACTGGCATTGATGGACGCGGGCGTGCCGATCAAGTCGCACGCCACCGGCATTTCAATGGGATTGATCGCCAAAGACACGCAAACCTACAAAATACTCACCGACATCCAGGGGCCGGAAGATCATCACGGCGATATGGATTTCAAAGTCGCCGGAACGCGCCGGGGAGTTAACGCCGTTCAGATGGATGTTAAGATTGACGGCATCACCGAAGAGATGATGGGACGCGTTTTGGAGCAGGGGAAAAAGGCGCGCCATCGGATATTGGATGTTTTGGAAGGAGAGCTGGCCGCTCCAAGGCCGGAACTCTCGCCTTACGCGCCGCGCATTATCATCATCAAAATCAATCCCGATAAAATCCGCGAAGTGATCGGCCCCGGCGGCAAAGTGATCAACGAGATCATTGACCAAACCGGCGTGCAAATTGACATTGAAGAGGACGGCACGATCTTTATCACCGCCGAAAAACCAGAGGCGGGGCAGAAAGCTTCCGAGTGGATACAAAACATCACCCGGGAGGTGAAAGTGGGGGAAATGTTCACCGGCAAAGTAAAGCGCATAATGAATTTTGGCGCATTCGTGGAAATTTTGCCGGGACAGGAAGGGATGATCCACATTTCCAAACTGGCCGACCGGCGGGTGAATAAAGTGGAAGACGTGGTGAAAATCGGCGATGTGGTTTCGGTGAAAGTGATTGAAATTGACGATCAAGGAAGAATCAATCTTTCCCTCAAAGACGCCGCAAAATAATCTTGCGGCCGCAACAAAAAAACGGAGGCGCCTCCGTTTTTTTGTTGCGCCAAATTTTTTCAGCCGGCAAAACAATTCCGCTTTTACAGGAAAAAAGCATAATGCTAGAATAAATCATATGCTGAAGATTAGATCTGACGCGATCAAAACTCTGGCAAAAACCGTTGCTCGGACAAAGGAAAAAGCGCCGAAAGATTTTTTAGCCGAAACCGAATCGCCGGAAATCATTTATTTTAATCGAAAATTGCGCGAAGCTTTCGGTCTTTTTGTGGCTCCGCAAAATATGCCGCTCCCGACCAGCCAATCGGCCCCCACCAAAACGGAAAGCGATATTAGAAAACCCCCGGAAATCGTCGTTCCAATGCCCGTCGCCGAAGAGATTGCCAAAAAAGAACCGCAACGGGAGAAAGGAATAAAAGAAAAAACCGAAGAGGAGCTGGCGCGGCGGCGGGAGGAGGCCGCCAAAAAGGCGGCGGAAGAAAGGTTGCGGCAGGAACAGGAGAAGAAAGAGGCGGAAGAAAAAAAACGGCAGGAAGAAGAGGCGGCACGCAAAGCGGAGGAAGAGAAGGCGCGGCAGTTAGCGGCGCTGGAAGCCGAACGCGCCAAGAAGGCCGAAGAGGAGCTGGCGCGGCGGCGGGAGGAGGCCGCCAAAAAGGCGGCAGAAAGGCGGCGGCAAGAGGAGGAAAACAAGAAAAGAGAAGAAGAGAGGGCGGCAAACAGCCTGCCGATAACCCTCAAAAAACTCGTCGCAAAGCTTGAAGAAAAAAAAGCGGCGGAGGGCAAGAAGGCGGCGGAAATCCCCGCCCAAAAGATTCCTTTGGAACAAAAAAGGAGAATTTTGGAGAGCAAGATTGCGATGATCCGCAAAAGCGAACTGGCGATCGTGGAAGAAAAGGAGCGGGAGATAGAAGCGAGGGCGGCAACAAAGAGAAACGAATTGGAAAAAAATCCCGATCGCGCGAAAGAAAAAACGCTGAAGCAAGGCCTCTGGCAGATTGAGGACAGCCGCAAGGAAATTGAAAAACAGCGATGGGCCGTAGAAGACAAAATCAATAAAATCAAGATTGACGCGGAATCCGTGGATCGCCAAATTGCGGAAAAAACCCGCCAACTGGAAGCTTCCGAGGAAGAAATTTCCCGGATTTCCGGACAAGTAGCATTGGTGCGTTTTGCCGCGGAAAAAATCCGCGCCGAGGAAGAAATTCTCAAAATTATCGGAGAAAAAGAATCACTGGCTCCGGAATTGGCGGTGGCGGAGAACAAGAAAAACGATATTGAAAAAAAACTCGCCGATCTGGCGGAAAAAGAGAGCCTGGTTTCGCAACGGCTAAACGATATTGAGACGGAAGAAGCGCGTGCCAAAGATTTGGTGCAAAAAAGGGAAATTGAAAAAAGCCGATGGCAAGCAAACAACGACCTGAAAAGTATCGTTGAAGAAAAATGGAGCAGTGAAGAAAAATTGAATTCGGCGGCAACCGGTTTGAAATTGGTTCAAGGAAAGACGGATTCTCTTGACGCGAAAATAGAATCCATTCAAAACAAGATCACCGCCGCGGAAATAGAGCTGGAAGAGAAGGAACTGCCGGTGCATGCATTGCGCGACGCCATCCGGCGCCTCTTGGAGGAAAACTTGGTTAATTTCAATCCCAAAATCATCTCTCGTATCGTGCAGATTGGCAAAAGCGGAGGAAAACCAAACGGCGAGAACAAGGCGGCGGCCGAAAAAACACCGCTTGAAAAAACGGATGAAGGAAAAAAGCCGGCAACGGAACCCGCACGGCC
>Ga0302250_1001317_pt1 | contig 19162 bp, 13 predicted proteins | sample AAG_RA_Asp_MG_FD_193536 | JGI IMG/M metagenome (GOLD analysis project Ga0302250, IMG submission 193536) | Enriched activated sludge microbial communities from anaerobic digester in WTTP, New Holstein, Wisconsin, United States - AAG_RA_Asp | ecosystem: Engineered > Bioreactor > Anaerobic >... | reverse complement strand
TCTCATATGCACAGCCCCTTGGGGCAGATCATATAACGCTTGATGTGTCCGTCTCGGGCGATCTGAAAGGAGGAGGCAATGCCAGTTTCGAAGTGAATGGGGTAAAATTGGCCTCATCGATCAAACCTCTCGATTCGGCTCGTGGTCTTTTCACTGCGATGCAGGAGGGCATGTCATACGAGGCTAACCTTCATCTTCTCTTTAATGAGCCAGGGAGAGGCGGGAAGAAGGCGGAACTTGAAAATATCGCAGACAAAGTCAGTGAAGATATCACAATTTTGGCAACACTTGGAAAAGCCGGTGGGAAGAAATGAACATTCGATCTGCATCATTCGCAATCCGCGTTGTAAAAAGGAAGACAGGCATGGCAGCAATTATTTACCGACGTTCTCTGAAAACAAACGGAACCGAACGACTCAGCCGTGTTGCAGCAATCGGTCCGCTTGCTTATTCGGCCGGCATGTCACTGCTTAGGAACTCTATCGATGTTCACGAAAATCCAAAGCCGCGGAAACTGGAACCGGGGCCCTTTTATCCTCTTGATCCTGATGGAGGAGCCCGGGTTGCCTGCTACGCATTGGTTGCCCGCGGTCTCCGGAATCCATCCGGTCTTCACCATGCTGCTGATAATTTAAAACATGCCGACGGGAATGAGGCTGCATGGTGGTTTGGCCTGATGTCCGGTTCAAAAGGTATCCGTGCCATTCGTGCACTCCGTATTCTCCTTGAGGCGGTTAAATGAGTTCAGAAAAACCGCCTCGTGTTTTGATTGAAGACTGGTTACCGGCGGCTGCTATAGGTGTGGAGTGTATGCGGGAGCGGGGAAGCGCAAGCGCTCTTGCACCTACCACCTATCTCCATATTTGGTGGGCCCGTCGACCTCTTTGTGCAGCTAGAGCAGCAGTTTTAGGTTCACTTCTCCCTGCCGACTTTCCGCATGACTCCTTCGAACGATTATTGGGTTTTTGGAGTTCTTCCCAAAAAATTATAGAAGCACAGAAAATTCTCGATTCTGCTCGAATGCGAGGGGGAATGCGAATTCAGAACCCTCATGGCGAAAGATCGTTTAAAAAAATTATTGGCTTAAAAGAAGTTGAAAAAGCTCATGAATCTATAAAGCGTGTTTGGGGGGATGATATTGTTATTATCGACCCAATGGCAGGTGGAGGGTCTATCCCCCTTGAATCTTGTAGAATGGGATTTCGGACCCTCGTTAATGAATATAATCCGGTCGCATGTTCTGTATTGGAAGCAACTTTAGATTATCCTTTTAAATATGGGGAGAAAATTGTTCCAAAAATCCATTTTTGGTTAGGTAAAGTCTTGGCAAAATATAATTCAAGAACGAAATCTTATTTCCCCGATGTAATTTATAATGGGCAAAAAATTTCTCCATTATGCTATATTTTTGCGAGAACTATTCCCTGTCCTGACACTCAATTCATGACGCCATTAGTCCCAGATTGGAATTTGCTAGTTACCGATTCAGTAAAAGTTTGGGCAGAACCGATAGTTGATACTAATAATGGAACTTGGATAGTTAGAATCATCGATAATCGTTTCGAGAAACTAAAAAATCAAATTACACATCCGACCTATAAGAATGGGAAAGGCGTTTCAATATTTAGTCCAAAAACTCAAATTCCTGCAGATTATATCAAAGCGAAAGCACAATCTGGGGAGATGAGTTTTGTTCTTTATGCCATCGGTGTTAAAACTCACCGAGGTATTGAATTTTTACCCCCGAATCAAACAGATATATCTGCATTAAGTTTTGCAGAACAAGAGCTCAACAAAATAAGGCCTGAATGGGAGAGAAAAGGCATTCTCCCTATCGAAAATCGCTATAAAGGAGATTGCGATCGTTCATTTGTTTATGGAATTACGAAATGGGCAGATTTATTTACTCCACGTCAATTATTAGTTGCTGGAATTTTTTTAGAGGAACTAAATAATATAAAACAAGAGATAGTGAAAAAAGAAGACCCTGAATACGCAAAAGCAATAATTCATCTGTTATCATTAGGATTTGACAAATTTCTTGATTACAATAATAGCTTGAATACATGGGAGTCAACTCGAGGTATTGTTAAACATTTATTTCAAAGGCATGATTATTCATTTAAAGCTACATTTAGTGAAATGGCATCATGCGTTCCTGGTTCCGGTTTGGAATGGGCAATTAATAATTCCTTAAATGCTTACGAAGATATCGTTAAAATCACAAACACACCCTATCGAGTAATTCCTCAAAGTATCACTCAAGGATCTGCCACAAATCTTTCACAAATTAATGATAAAACAATTACTGCAGTAATTGTTGATCCCCCCTATGCAGATAATGTTCAGTATTCTGAATTGGCAGATTTCTTCTATGTTTGGCTTAAACGAACAATTGGTTATCAACATCCAGAATGGTTTTCCACTTATCTTTGCGATCATTCCGAAGAAGCCGTAGTAAATAATTCACGAACAAAAGATCAGAATTTATCCCCAAAAGATGTTAAACAAAAAGCGAATGATTTTTATCAAAAAATAATGACTGATTCCTTTAAAGAGGCCCATCGTATCCTTCGGGACGATGGCGTCCTTACAGTCATGTTCACCCATAAAAAGCAGGAAGCATGGGAGTCTCTCTTCAATTCATTAATTATTGCCGGCTTTAACATCACCGCAACGTGGCCAGTAAAAACTGAAAGCGAGCACAGTCTCCACCAGGCAAAAAAGAATGCGGCACAGAGTACAGTTATCCTGGTCGCTCGAAAACGGCCAAGTGATGCGGATGTCGGATACTACGATGCTGATATGCGATCTGCAATCAGAAGTGTGGCTCAGAAAACTGCCGAGCGCCTCCAGAAAGAAGGTCTGAACCCGGTTGATCAACTGGTTGGTTCATTCGGACCCGCGATGGAAGTGTTCAGCAGACATAGTGAAGTCAAGACAGATATGGGAGATCCTGTCGGTGTCGACAAAGCTCTCGATGAGGCAAGCAGGGCAGTGACGGATTTAAGGATTCAGCAGCTAGCCAAACGCGGGCTCGATGGTGTAGAGCCTGAAGGGAAATTCTATCTGCTTTGCTGGGATGTGTTGCAGGCTGCCGAGTTCCGGTTCAATGAAGCAAAACTTCTCGGCCATGCGGTTGGTATGGATGTGGATACACTCGTTGCTGCCGGCCTGGTTTCAAAAACCGGTGATAAGATCAAACTGCTTTCTGCGGCAGATCGGCGGAGACCCAAGAAACTTGAGATGGAAGAAGTTGGTGAAGCTCTCTTCGGCGCTCTTCCTGCAGGGAAAAAGAAACGGGTAAAGAAAGGCGATGTTCTGAAGGTGCATCCCAATGATCCCCATTTCCGGACAGCTCTTGACGGGTGTCATGCTCTTGCCCTGCGGTACATTGAAGCAGGGGGTAGTGCCGCAGGTATCGGTGCTGCACGACAACTGGCGGCCCAGCAGGGATGGAAAAACGGTTCGCCAATCGGAAAACTAATGGAGGCACTTGTCACGGCAGCTCCCCCGGCATTATGGTTTGAAAAAGGGAAGATTTCTGCCGCAGCGCTCTATCCGGAATTCCGTGCCTGGCATGAACTCCTTGAACCTTTATTCGGGATCGAACCCCCCGTATGGAAGGAAGAGGGGGAACAGTCATTCCTGGAAGCATTTGGCATGGCTGATGAAGTTAACGACAGCGAAGATGATGAGCCAGACGAAGAGGGGGATGGGGAAGGATCTGAATGATAAATCAGGATGATAATCGGGATATGACAATCCGACAGAATGCTTCGTTATATTCCCTGAAAAATCATCCATGGCCCCAGTTCCTTCGTGGTCCTGACCGGGATCTTCTGGAGAAACTTTACATCCCTGCCCTAAGCGAAGCAGTACGATACGACCGGTGCTGTGCGTATTTTTCAAGCAGCGTGCTATCAGCTGCCTCCCAGGGTTTTGGCAATTTGATAAAACATCTGATTGATCTTGGGGAGAATGCCCCAAAACCGGCCGTCCGGTTTATTGTCAATGAACAAATGTCACGGGAAGATGTCGATGCATTAATGCAGAAAGGGGATACTTCTGCTCTTGAACGACTTCTCCTAACCCGGTTCGGATCCCCGGCAACTCTTCTCGAAAAGCAACGGCTGGAGATGCTCGGATGGCTTGTCCAGAAAGGATATCTTGTTGTCCGCGTCGGAATCATGCGTCGCGGATACGGTATCGTTCATGCAAAATATGGAATGATCTATGATCCTTCAGGAGATGCCATAGTTTTCAGTGGAAGTGGAAATGAGACGGCCCAAGGTCTTACAGCAAATTATGATCACCTTGAGATCTCTGAATCCTGGACAAATGCTGTGCGATTTCATCATTACCGGGAGGAATTTGAAAACATCTGGAATGATTCTGATGAATTCGTTCATACGATGCCCCTTCCTGAAGCAGTTAAAAAAGAACTGATAAAATTTGCTGGTCCCGAACCGCCGATTCATGAACCCAGGCATTCAGAACAAAAAAATTCCGGACAAGAAGAGCAGATAGCAAGGAAAAAAAATGCAATGGTCTGGAAGTTCCTTGCCCATGCAGCCTATCTTCCAGATCAAACTGCATCCTGCTATCTGACGGCACCGCTGGATAAACTCTGGCCCCATCAGCAGAACGTCATAGAAGAGGTTGCCCACGCGTGGCCTGAAGGCAGGTTACTCTGTGACGAAGTTGGTATGGGAAAAACCATTCAGGCCATTATGTCTATCAGGTGCCTGTTGGGGGGGAGAGGGGTCCAGCGAGTCCTGTTCCTCCTCCCCGCCGGTCTCACTACCCAATGGCAGGAAGAACTTCGTGAAAAGGGTGGACTGATAGTTCCCCGTCTAAAGAATGCCAACACACTTATCTGGCCTGATGGATCAGTCCAGCAATATGAGAATCTGTCTGAAGTGCTCACGCAGAATTTGCTCATTATGAGTCGGGAAATGGCACGGAGACCAGAGAACCGAAGAATTCTATATACCGCCGATCCTTGGGATCTCGTTCTCATGGATGAAGCCCATGCTGCAAGAAGAGCAAAGCAGGAAGAAGGTGAATTCAACTCATCCACCCTTTTACTAAGATTACTTCGGGAACTTCAGGCAAGAGGAAAGGCACACAGTTTCCTTTTCCTGAGCGCAACTCCGATGCAGACCTCTCCATGGGAGCCATGGGATCTCCTTGGTGTACTTGGGGAGGGAAATGGCTGGCTATCTGATTTTGAAGGAATTCGCTCGTATTACTCTGTTATCCACGATCTTGAATCAGGAATAAAACCAACAGAAGATGATGCAAAACGTGCTGCATGGCTGATTCATTCGGACACATCGTTTCCAAATCCTCCAGATGCAATTAAAAAAATCCAGTCACCAGATGATGGAAAAAGAAAGATCCGTTTCATTCCGTCAACTGCAAAGCCAAAGGTCGTTGGCTGGATGCGAAAGGGATCACCACTCCATCGAAGAATGCACAGAAATACCCGGGCAACTCTGAAAAAATATTTTGAGATGGGACTTATTCAGACACCCCCACCGACGAGGGAAGTTACAGACATTTCCTATGATTATGAACCGCCAGATGGTCCTGAACGTCGGGCGTATGATGCAATAACTCACTATATCGATCGCCGGTTCGAGGAACTAGAATCAGAAAAACCCGGAAAAGGTTTTGTTATGACTATCTACCGGAGGCGGGCGGCGAGTTCCCCCTTTGCTCTCCGCTGCAGCCTTCTGAGAAGAAGAGAGGGTTTGGAAAAAGTGATTAAGAAACGAGCGCAGTCCGGACTAATCGATCTCGTAGATGTTCCTACAAGTGAATTCTGGGATGGTCTGCCAGACGAAATTGACCCGGAAGAAATCTCTGCCAGTTTTCCAACAGATCCACAGGAAGCTATGGAAGAGATGGAGGAGGTCGAAGCCCTTCTGAAAAAACTAGACGATCTCGGATCTACGGATACAAAACTGGAATATTTTTTCAATATTATCCGTTCTATCGTTAATGAAGGCCGTCCTGTACTTATTTTTACGGAGTATACTGACACAATGAGATACCTCCGGGATCATCTGTCTGTGCATTTTGGAAAAGATGTTGCAAGTTATTGTGGCGATGGGGGATCTATATTCACCAATGAGGCCTGGCAGAATGTCACGAAAAAGGAAATCACTGATAAATTACATGAAAAAAAGATCAGGTTCCTGATATGTACAGATGCTGCAAGTGAAGGGCTCAATCTCCAAGCGGCGAGTGCTCTTGTCAATTATGATCTTCCCTGGGTCCCCAGCCGGGTTGAACAAAGAATTGGTCGTATCGATCGTATCGGTCAGGAAGAATCGGAGGTGAAAATTTTCAATCTCTTCCTTAGAGATAGCATTGATGAGAGAGTATACAAGGCACTTGATGCACGCTGTGACCTTTTCCGCCACTTTGTCGGGACAATGCAACCTGTCCTTGCCCGTGCGAAGATGATGCTCAACAATCCAAAGACGTTCTCTCTTGAAGAATTAAATCAGTGGATTGACCTAATGAAAAAGGATGTACTCGGAGCAGAGACATACATTGAATCGGAAGCAATCAGACCTCCCTCCTATCCGAGAGCCCAAATAACAAAAATGGATCTTGTTGGTGCCCTAGATTTATTGAACGAAATCGCAATTGGTGATACAGATAATGAATATCAATATTCAATAAAAATTCCGGGTTCATCACCCATACGGGTATCACTATCATCGGATGAATTGGATGGTGATCCTTCACTAATCCCATTTACCATACTCAATCCATTGGTTAATGATCTCTCTGAGTATCTCAATAAATCAGAAAAACGACTACCTCTTGTGATCGGGACCTATTCGGATAAAGGATTCCAAAGTGCACATGCAGTCTGGATTCATAAGGATCGTTTGGAAGAAGTAAAATCCCTGGTTGAATTGAAAGCTCTGCTATCAGATTGGAATGGGGACGAGATCGATACAGAGAAAATTTCGAGTGCCTTGCGTCATGCAACGAATATCGCTAAACAAGCAGTTGAATCAAAAAAATTACAATTCCTGAAATCATTACATAGGGAATTCAATCAACAGCAGGATGCCGTAAAAATCAGAACCTCAAGGGAACTTGGTCGTCTAATAAAATCCTTCAATATCGAATTGACAGACTTGCAAACAGATTCTCGATATATTAGCGGGAGTGCTTTGACACCGAAAATCAATGATGCACTTCTACGTCTGGGTTCTCATTTTCAGCTGTCTGAATATATGAAATGGGAAATCCGGCAATTCATTGGATCCTTGAATTCCAATGAGATTCGTTCCCGTCTTTCTGGAAGCAGTCTTGAAGCTGCTCTAAATGACTATCGATGGAAAGTGCAGGATAACTCTGTTGATATTCTGAAATGATTTTTTCGATTATAATTCAAAATTTTTTTCATTTCAATAACAAGCGTTCAAACTTCTTCAATATCAACTTCTTCCGCTCCTCAATAAATTCCGGATAATTCTCCATCTTCCATAACTCAGGATTTTGCGGAATCAGATGTCTTTCAAGATAGTCTGGTGACTTATCCGCAAACCATATCTCTGGCAACGTGTCGCATTTTCCACCTGCGCCATTCTCCTGTTGGGTGAGAAGCATAAGATTTGCAAACTGATCGCGTTCCTCCTTGAGGTAACGTAACTTATCCCGACGGCCAGATACTGGATTAATGTCCTTGATTTGCTTGAGTTTTGACTGGGGGAAAATATGGTCTACCTGGGGTAGGTTATTCTCGAAGGAAGGGTGATAATTGAAATCCTTATACCAATAATTGAAAAGGAGATGGCTATCCTTTGAACCGTAATAATTCTCCAAAATCGTTTCTTGACTAATGTTAATTGATCTGCCGTTGTTTTGAATTACTGTAAAAATATTGGTTGTTACAAAATTTTGATTTGCTTTGATATTCTTTACAATTTGATCAATAAGATTATCCGGGCTTCCACCAAAAGCTCCTGCCATTAAAGTTCTCAATAAATAATCATCAAGATCTCGTGCCGAGCTCCATTTGTCCTTAAAATGATACCGGAAATAAATGAGGGGGATAAGAGCAAGGTATGAAGGTAATGCGCGATCGGTTCGGATGTACGTTTTTCCATAAACAAAATCTTTGACATCTTTAATCGCATCAGATATCTCTTCCCAGTTCTGAACAATCTCATCCCTGGTTGACTCAAGCCGGAATTTTTCAATATTATAAGCGGCTCCCTTATCGAGCAGAGTAAGACAAGTTTTTAAGATGAAGTCTCGTGTAAAAGAAAAGCCGGTTTTATTCAATTCATCAATTAGTTCTTCGAGTTTTTCGTTGGATTCTTCCCAGGAAACGGTAAGCAGAGAGAACATTAGATCCGATTTGCCAAGAGGGGTTCCGCCGGAATTAGCTCTGATAAAAATTTCTACAATATCTTCCTCGGAATATTTCATTTCCTCATCGGTACTATCAATTTCCTGGTAGACTACCGTAGAGTCTGTATTGAATACCTTAACAATCAGGGCAACATTATCACGAATACGTTGCTTTTTACTCTCAGAAATGGTCTCACCGACTCGGGCAATCAAATCATCAGCAATCTGATTGTATTGCTTATTGCTGAAGACAACCTCTTTGAATGGAAAATACCCCGTGGGAATATTGGATGGAGCGAGAAATTTAAACTTGAATCTGATATCATCAGGAAGTGCGGGGTCACCACTAAGAATATCAAAAAATAGTTCTTTTCTCTCGTAACTTCCCATCAGACCGATAAACATGCTCTGCAATCTCTGCTGACCATCCAGAACGAGCATTTTTTTACGCCGATCTTCGAGTACAACAAAGTAGGTTGATAATCGTGTCTCCTTTTGGTAATGGTCAATAAATTTCCGTTTACGGACATTATTTTTCGTTTTCCAAATTAGCAATGTGCCAATTGGGTATTCACGCATTATTGAATCGAATAATCTCTCAATCTGATTTTCACTCCAGACAAAACTCCTCTGGATATTCGGCAGCCAGATTCCGCCCCCATCAGCATCCGAATCATTCAAAAAAGTAACAATTTTTCTGATTGTTTCACTACGATTTTTCATAAATCAATATTGAGGATTTCATAATTTAAAGCGTTAATTATTTTTTTATTGATTAAAAATCATTCAATCCGGACCGATCCTTTTTCAGAAACCCAGAAAATCCTGAATCCCCCAGCGTCTCGGAACCATTGAATTCTTCTTGCAAGATTGAGATAAGTCTGGAATCCATCGGGAAATGCCAATGCCAGTTCGGCATCTCTCGATTCATCACGGTATAATATCATGTCAAACAGAGCCTGGGAAAACCAGTGCCGGGCTTGGGTGTTCGCACTCTTTTCCGGCCAGCCTTTAACAGAGACCCAGAGTTTTTTCCCATTGGGGCCAACTGCCTCAACATCTTTCCCATTTTCTCGTGAGGCAGTATCACTGACCCTTGTAATAGAATAACCTTGTGTGACGAGAAATGTTACAAGAGCAGCCTGAATATTTCCCTCCCAATACCATGGGGGTTCAATGTCAGAACTATTAGTTGGAGACTTTGGTAATTGAGTCGAAATGAGGTTGGACGATTGATTAGGAGAATTATTGGAATGGAAAGAATTCACGATTTTTTCCTTACCACAATGAGAACAGCGATCAGGTTTTCTTTTAATTAACTGGTTTTTTCCCAGGTTTGAACAAATCTGATAAATTTGTTGCCGAGGTTTGATGCCGGTTTTATCAGACAGGCAATCATCACACAATGCGAGATTATTCTGTTTCAGAAACTGAAGGATTACATCAGTATTTTTCATACTCATTCACGTAATATCCTACTTCGAATTTTCTCACAATCTGCCTTCTTCCCGATTACTGCTAGCAATGACCTTGCCCGGGAAAATGCAACATACAGTTTCTCATCGCTTTTCACGAGGGAATCGTCAAGCACAACAATAACCACAGAGCTCTCCAATCCTTTAAACCTCGTGACGGAATCTAAGATTATACCCGCAGTAATACCTGTTGCAAACCGGTCATTGCAAAACTGGTATTTCATACCGGCAATTGATCCGTCAAGACTGTATTTTTCCTTATCATTACGGGTTGAGATTAGTACCGCGATCTCTGTAGCGGGAATGTGTTCCTTCTCAATGAGATGCTGAACATAATCATTCAGGCTTTTTCTCACATCCAGCAATGTTTCTGCCGTAATCCATTCAATTTGATGACCATCGGGGCCGATGGCAATTGTATCTTTTCCTGTGTAGAAAGAACGGGTGAGATCATGGATTTTTTTCGTATTGCGGAGGTTGAGAGTCAGGACAAAGGGATTCTCGTATAGGTTTTCGAGATATTTTCCCTGGTTATGGTAAACGTCCTGGTTGTTGTCATAGAAGAGACGGATTTTTCCTTTCCCTTTTGGATCAAGGGCCAGCTCTAAGGATTTTAAGAGGCCGGGAGGGAAGTCCTGTCCCTCATCGATGATGATAGTGTCAAAACGCACATCGGGTAAAATTGTCAGAGCCTCTGCAAGATATTTTGGGTACTGTTCGAGAAAGAGGGTGTTATCGATTCTTGAACGATCGATAGCAATTCCTGCCTTTAGAAAAATTTCATCACAGAATCTGTGGTAATTCTGTATCGTCAAGCCCTGCCGTTCACCAAGAGTTGTTTGCATGAATTCAGAAAGTGGCCGGTTGTAACAGGTCAACAAGACCCTTTCCCCTGTGTTATTGCAACGGAGTGCCTCCTCCATTGCCAAGATTGTCTTTCCCGTTCCGGCAGAACCGGAGATGGCCACCCTTTTATGCTCCGCAAGCCCCGTCAGGATCTGGAATTGGAGGGGGGTAAGGGTACTGATGGTTCTTTCATCGTCTTCAATAACCCGTTGCAGGGGAATATGTAACTGTATCGGATGTGCCAGGAGATCCTCAAGAATTTTAATGCCTTCAGGCCCCAGCGGTTTCAGCCGGTAATCGCCGCTAATTTCCCGTTCCATTATGTCGATGATCCACGACCGGAGACCGGTTTCAAACTCTTCCATAAAACAAATAATTGAATGGGGCATATCGGCTCCGAGGTCTCCGGGTATCGATTCCGCATCGGGAAAGATAATTCCATGGCTGATACTAACACGACGACCACCCCAATTTGGATGCGCCTGACACTTCTTTAGGATTTGGTGCTTTGATTCAACAGCCTGTCTTGCAGGATTTTTAATGTCGAACGGACTCCCATTGTGGTCGCGGCTTGTCCAGGTATCGGATATTGGATCATAGGAAACTGCGCCACCTTTTACTTCGATAACAAGGAATCCGTAATTTGGATGGGCAACAACAAAATCGCATTCACCATCTTTTTGCTGCCCGGATGCCGTTGTGCCTAACCAGGGTCGAGAATAAAAGACGGTGAAAGGATCTTCGAGCACTTCTTCTAACTTCTGAAAAACTTTTAGTTCCGCCCTCCTCCCAGGATCAGCAATTATTGTCGGCGTCAATTTCCGGGGCCACATCGTTGCCATGGGATCACATTCTGCTACAATGGGGATTGATTCATTTTTTTTAATCTAACGAATGCTGAATCATATCATACTCTACTTCCTTTGCCGCTCAGCTAACGACACAACCGACACCGGCACAGCCACCTTCCTACTCGACAACCGAATATACCCAACACCGGGTTGAGCATTCATCAACTGATCGCGATCGCCCCATTTGTTTCTCGCAATATAATTCGCGTCTTTTGCAAGGTTCTGCTTAAAGGTGATGATACTGCTGGCATTTGCCAGGATGTTCTCGTTGAAATCTGTTGCCCGCTGGGATGCAAGGATTACCCCGATACCATATTTCCGGGCTTCGCGGAGGAGTGTGTCAATTGGAGAGCCGGGATATACCATACGATGGGCTTCATCGATGAGACAAAACAACCGGAGGTTCTTGGTCTGTTCCAGGTTGTATGAATACTGGATGAGTTTGTAGATCATGAGTTCGGTGACGATCCGTTTCACATCATCGCTGGGAGCACTTTTGAGCTGGAAGACTGTGGTATCCGTGAGGAGAGAGTCGAAATTGATTGCATCCTCGTACGCGTCGAAGAGCTCGTAATCATAAAGAATCCCGAGTTTGACTTTTATGCTGCTTACGGTACGTTGATCGGTGGAAGCCATATCGATATATTCGGGGAATCTTGCGAATGGAAGTAACTGAGTTTTCCCGTCAAATGGTTGACGCAGATCCTTAATTCCTGAAGATGTGTAAAATTTTTTTATGGCTTCGCGAATTGTTCCTTCCTGAACTGTTGTAATGGATTTGAACGTATGCATAATTATTGACGATATTTTATGCACAACATCCATCGGTTTCTCCCCCGGCAGGATTTGAAGTGGGTGCATACGAACATTTTTTTCATTGATAATTTGGTCTGCAAAACCGTGGAAATCGTTATGGAAATCAAATATCAGGAGAGGAACACCTTGAGCTGTCAACTCCTGGCAGATTACTTTTAGCGTTTCGGTTTTACCGGAACCTGAACAACCTGATAGCAATAAATGCGGATTGGGTTCCTTTTGAGGTTCCCAAATAATTTTCTCATTAAACGAATTCACGGTTCGAGTTTCTCCATTCGAGAGACCAAGATATACCTGTATACCCATCTGCAAAAAACTCCTCGTGTTAATTACTCATTCACGCCAAGTGCGAAAAATTCTACCTTTTGTAAAAGACCTTAGTCCTACCGTCTTTGTCCGGCCTTACAGTTCCTTTCAGTTTTGCAACAAGTTCCAGAGCCGATTTGATACGACGTTCGAAATATTCCCGGTCCTCGCGGTCGTTCCGAAGATTCCTCCATTCCAAAAGATCGTAGAGACGATGGAATCTATGCGAATAATCCATGGACTCCATTAGATCCGAGATATTCAACTTATTTTTTGGTTTAATCGGTTCGATGAGTTCGTTGAGATATTCGATCTCTTCTTTGATGTAGGGAACAATACTCCCGCGATATCCATTGCATCGGACTTCAAGGTAAAATGGATCCATCTCGAATGCTGCCGTGTTTACATTCAGATTGGTAAGGTACTTCACATCTGAGAAAATACTGTCATTCGTTGTAATATGGCCTTGAGGTTCATTGACTTCGAAAAGGACACTGTGTCCCTCTTTTTGAATCGATAAGACTCCTTTGGCGCTTAGGATATAACAACATGTCAACATAAGCCAATAAAGGTCATTATGCTCAGCTTTTCCCTGACGTTCAAGCAGTTGTAATTCATTTATTCTTTGTGATTTACAGGAAGTTCTAAGGCAGGTTTCACGCAATCCCATGGCATCAAACGGCAAGGTATTGTGGGTGTTTAGAATCATTGTCTTGATTAATTCTAGATCCTGTGTTCGTACTGCATTAAACCGGGTCAATTCCTTAATCCCTGTCGAAGCAATGCACACTTCGTTGTTCTCATAACAGTAGTACGTATTTGATCGCGACTTAATCGAATTGATAAACTGCATAGATTCAAAAAAAATCCTGACATCAAAAGATGCTTTTGGACAGCATTTTGCCGGGAATTTATTACCGATTTCATTCATGGTTTTTTCCTCATTCATTTTTTGAAGCTGGAACCGACTTGTGTGAGGAACAATATATGGATGGCGAAAATCCACACAATCCGGATTGCGACAAACATTCCCCTTTATGGTCAGTTCCAATGGTCTTTGACACTTAGGACATCGGGGTTGGTTGATCGTCTCAGATAGTGGTTTAAAAATGCCAAAACCACGTCTTCTCTTATGATGACTCATTATCTCCCACCATCTCCACAGTGAATTTTTTTCTCACTCATACAAATCCTCCACCGTCACCTTCGCCAGATCCCTCCCGATCAACCAAGCTGGCAACTCCTCAACCAACTCCCCCGACACCTCCCTCACAATCCCCTCATCCTTCTCATCCGGTCCATACGCATCCAAAGGCCGTACCTTAGAAAAGATCTCAGCAATCTTCTCCGGACTCCGCTTCCCAAGCACAAGCAGCCACCAATACCCGGGAATATCCAGGTGATCCCAGCGGAGGTCCTCGCGCTTCTTCTTGCCGCAGGAGGCTCGGACGATATGTGCCCATGAGGCATCCGAGATCTCGTAATCCGCCGGTAAATGTTGCAGGATAGAGACAATCCGGTAGATTGATTGATCGGAGAGCTGCGAGGTCACATACTTCAAATTGAATGTCCCGAACTTCGGGATCTTTGCATAATCCTTGGAGAAGAACCGGTTGTGGAAGGAGTTCTCGACCTTTGCGCCTTCTTCTTTGAGCAACTCTTCGTTCCAGACAACTTCAGCGTCAAGACCCATGCGGAGTGCGGTATCCTGGACCCATGCGAGATCATCGAGGAAGGTGATGTCGTCTTCTTCTGGGATGTAACTCTTGGGTTCGGGGATGGCGACATAGTGATAGAAGATCGGTGTCTTCTTGCCGGATCCTTTCCGGAGGATACGTCCCATGCGTTGCGTGAGCTGAAGGCGGGTTTTGGATGCGGCAACGTTGATACCAATCTCTGCATCGGGAATATCGATACCTTCTGACAACATCTGGGCACCGATAAGAGCTCCGTGCTTTGCCCGCCGGAATCGTTCAATGCGTTCGTGGGGATCTTCTTTGATGGAGGAATGGATCACGTAGATCTCATCATTCTTTTTCTGCATCTCCTTGCCAAGATAGTCGCAGGTCTCGGTATCCATGGCAAAGATGATGACCTTGCGATGCTCTGCAAGTTCTTGCGATAACTTTAGTGCATGATCGATACGGGGCTTGGATTTGTGAATGATCCACCGGCGTTTGAGAATGAGCGCCTGGACCTGCTTCCATGACTCTGGCAATTCGAACTTTTTGTACCGGGCACGTTCAACCAAGCGAACGAAATCCCCGAGATCCTTCATTGGTTGTTTCTCTCCGGTGATTCCCTGAATGGTTCTGAAATCATTTTTCAGCGCCGAAAATTGAATGGTGATTGCATGAGAGATTGAAGCAAATTCTTCGGCTTCATCAACAGCAAGATAGACCGGAATAACTTTCCATTCAAACGAAGGGATGATCCCTTTCACGAGTGCATCCTTCAGGTCAAAGGTATACACAACCGGTCCCAGTTCTTCCTTGAGAATTGCCAGTTTCACGTCGCTCCCAACCGTTGCTGACAATCCCATCTTTGCCGGGGCAGGGATCTGAAACGCTTTCCGATACTCCGGACTCGCAAAATGATGAACTTCGTCAACAATCAACAAGTCTGCGGGATAATATTCGGGATGATCTTTGATGCTTTGAATTGTATGGAAGGAAACAGTGACCTCTTTCCATTTCACAGGAGTATTGAAGTCCAGCGACACATTCTGTAATAATCCAAGTTTTTGTACCGATTCCCGTTTCCATTGGTTGAGTAATGCTCGTGATGATGAGAGGACACGGATTGTTGCGGTGTTATTCGATCTCGCCAGATCTTCTATTGCCATCAGGCCGACCAGTGTTTTGCCGGTTGCCGTTGCCATCTCTACGATGCCCTGACGTCCGGATTGCGACCAGGCTTTGAATGCCTCTTGCTGATGATCCCACGGAAGGAGAATCACACGAGGTGAACCAATGAACTCTTCCACGTCTTGTGGGGGGAGATTGATGAGATCTTCCTGAAGAGCATAGAGGAGATCAGTATCCTGCAGAGTCACATACAATTCCAGAAAGAAGAAGGCACTACCGGGATCAAAGACCTGCCCTACATTATCAACTGCCGTGGGATCCTTGTGGTTTTTTACAATCAGTTTTTTCAACAGCAGTTTGAGGGGCTGGATATCCGGAAGCGTTTTGTAATAATGATGACGGGACATCTGGTTGTGGATTTTCCCAAGCGACTCACGAAACGCAAAGAAATTTTGACGAATCCCGGCAAGAGTCTCTGAATCGATAAGGGCAGTGTTCTCCAAAGCCGCAATCCGTTGCCGGAAGAGAGAGAAGAACTGATCGATAAACCATCGTTCCAATTTGATATGTTCTGGTTTGTACTCTCCCAGTCCATCAGGTCCTTCCAGGAGGGGAGTAAAGTGCGGCTTCCCGGTCTCTCGTAAATCGGTTTGATAATATTCGTATTCCAAGAGCGCATCATCGGCCCAGAAGAGGCCCTTCACGTGATCGGGATCTAAAAATTTTTTCTTAAACTGCACAAAAGTAGGCCGTTTTTGCTGATAGTGACGTTCCGATAAATTGTGAATTCCTAACCGGGAGTTCTGGCAATTGGGGCATAATGATTCGCCAGGTTTTGTGGGCTGACCGCACTTGTAGCATTCCGTCTTTGATCAACTCAAGAAAAATAAAAATGATCCTCTCAAGGAAAAATGTTGTCAATTGTCTTTAGTTACGTGATTCTGAAAAAAAAGGTGAATTCATTGATTGAATCCTAAATGCATAGGGGTTAGCCCACGCGGCTGGGGCGGAGCCCCAATGAGCGTCAAACCTCTGATCACACATCCCCGTACCCCCCCTTCCGGACCACCTATTCCACCCCACCCTTACCCTAAACCATTCCCCCCTTCCTAAACCTCCGCCCGAATTGTCCCATATTCTCCCATTCAGAAAAGAAGATTCCCCGACGTAAAACCTGAACGAAAAGCAGGAAAAACAGAGAAATACTCCTGCATTCTGGAGAAACTATCCTGTAGCAGAGGAAAACGATCCCTCTTTTTCGAGAAAAATGGTGAATCGGAGCCCGTACAGGCCGTATTTTCAACCCCCTCCATGCAGGTCATCGGGGTACCTCGCCACCAACGTGGAGGGAGGTGCAAAGAGAGGGAAAAATGAGGGGGGTGTTATATCACCCCCCTGGGGCCAGGCCCCGCTGGCGAATCGTCGTTCCGGGGGAGTTTTCCATCGCGGCCGATCTCAACAAAACCGGTACCAGTGACCTGGAAGAACCGGAGATTGTTGTAGTAGTCGCAGGCCCAGATCTCGCGTGAGCGGCGGTCTGTGGCGGGAACCCGTCTAAGGAAGGCGGCCGCGCCGGCGAACTGCGCTTCCATATCGGCTACGGACTGGTTGATGCATTTTGTCCGCACCAGCCGGACTACGATGGTCACGCCATCACTGAAGATCACGATGTCGCAGACGCCTCCGCGATCACGCCGGCAGAAGACTGCAAAGCCCCGGGCCTGCGCAATGGGAAGCGCAAGGGCGATGGCTTTCTCCGGCGGGGGTCCGCGTGTCATGGGGCAGCCCCCGGACAGGTGGGGCCGGGTTCGCGTTTGACGGATCGTGTATGGACGCTGATGATGTACATATGCCGGTTGCTTTTCCGAACAACGATCCGTTCCACTTCCTCCCCGACACTTTTGATTGCGTCCCGGATAATGCGGGGAATCGAGAAGAGCGGAATATCCGGATAAACGGTGGGGGGCCTGCGCGGCATCATGCATCCTCCCGGAAACCGGAACAAACCTGTCCCGGTCCACACCGTGCGACCTTCTCACCGGACCCGGCGCGAAAAAGATGCGCGTGCCGGAAGCTACCGGAACTTCTCCTGAATGGGCACATCACAACGAATGCTCCGGATCCTCATCAGGCTCCTTTGCCGGCGACCTTCGCTTGCGGCGAACCGGAAAACCGGTTCCATGAAGTTCTGTTTTCCGGACCACATCGCGATCCGGGCAAAAAGGTCTCTCGTTAAAAATCTCATCACCATGCTTTGGTTCAGCAGCGCAACGGGCACCGCTGTTCATACCGGTGTTTGCTGATTGTATGGTATCACTTCCGATGGGGAGGCCCCGGGTCGGTAAATCCACAAGAGACACCACCATGATGTCTCCCGGGGCCGGGAACCCTGCCGGCAGTACACCTCCGAAAAGGAAGGTTTGTGCCAGCGCTGCGCATTCAAAAAAAACGCACAGCTATTCTCTTCCAATACGGGCAATCAGTATTGTCCGCAGATCACAACCGGAAAATCCGGTTCGCAGGATCACCCGCGAACGCAGTGTTCATCGTCTGGTGGATCTGGCGATTGTGACCAATAAATACTCTGTATAAGAAAAATATATTAATTGTGGTCGTATAAAAAAATCGTTTGAAAATGGGCAGGAACTTCCCCTCACCTTCCCCCAAACCGGAACAGCGTGATCCCAAACACCCGCTCAAAGAAGTACAACACCCCGAAAAAGAACACAGCATAGAGCACAAAGCCGATGATGAACGAGGAGATGCCGGTAAGGCCAAGGGCCGCCATCAGAATATTCGACAGGGTGTTGGCAACAAGGATGGCGCACAGAAGGACGAGCACGAAGGTGACGATGCGCCGGGCTGAGGAGAGATCCATGGAAGTACTCAGGTTCCTAAAAATATAAACGCTTCAGGATTATCGAAACATTTCCAGTATGAAAATAATTCCGGACTATGGAAACAATTATCGAAACCCTTCATGAGTATGGGAAACACTTCCGGATTATCGAAACGCTTCAGGAGTGATGCTGGAATTTTTTTCTCCGGATTTTTCCCGGTACCTCACCATTATAAGTGGCTTTACGTAATAACTCCATAACCGGAAGCGAATCTCATGGAAGCCAGAAGCGAACGAAGGGAGGGAATCCTTGTTTTTTTCGTCAACGGGAGGCTCGATGCCCACGGGGCCCGGCAGCTCGATGAATGGGCGCGGGAAGAACTCAATGACGATGACCGGGAACTGGTGATCGATCTCGCGGGATCGGCCTACCTGAGCAGCGGGGGCATACGGACATTCAACGGGTTAAAGCGCGAGCTGAAGCGGAGGAACGGCCAGTTCGCGCTTGCCGCAGTCGGCGAGTATCCTTACAAAGTGCTGGAGATGGCCGGCTTCACCACGGTCTTCACCCTGTACCCGACAACCGAAGAGGCCGTGGAGGACATCCGCAAGAAACGGAAGAACCCGTCGCTCTTCAACGAGATCTTCTACAAGAAGATCATCGAGGGCAATGTCAGCCTGACCATCGAGCCCGGGTGGATGACAAAGAACCCGGTCCTCCGCGTCACGGGCGACCTCGACAAGGTGCTCCATGCAACCATCACCGAGCCTGACGTGAAGGTGAAGAAGTTCTCTGAAGTGACGTACTCGCTGGGCCTTGGCGCGCTCGGCGCC